>Ga0190270_10000024_pt1 | contig 109663 bp, 123 predicted proteins | sample Popmic320T_FD_133748 | JGI IMG/M metagenome (GOLD analysis project Ga0190270, IMG submission 133748) | Populus adjacent soil microbial communities from riparian zone of Weber River, Utah, USA - 320 T | ecosystem: Environmental > Terrestrial > Soil > Riparian zone | place: USA: Utah...
CACGGCAGTTAAGCTCTGCATCGCCGATGATACTGCGCGGGCAACTGCGTGGGAAAGTAGGACGCCGCCGGGATTATGAAAGGCCCTCGGGGATATCCCCCGAGGGCCTTTCGCTTTTCGGGGAGCCCGTATGGAGTGCGGTGACCGCAGTCACCGCTTTTCCTTACGTGCGAGCCTGCGCTGGCGGGAGTCAAAGCGGTGACTGCGGTCACCGCACTCCATACCGCTTGCGCGTCGTGCGTTGAATGCACAGGTTCACCATCTCCGCGGTCCCGTTTCAAATGAGACACGACACTGGTCGCGTTGCAGGACGAACAGAAACAGGAAGAGCGGTAACTCGCGTTACCGCACTCCATAAAGAGCTCGCAATCCGGGCGTTACCGCATCTCGAAGACTTTGATGCGCAGCGTACGGCCGTTCCTTCGCGGGAGCAGGATGGGGTCGAGGTCGACGAAGCGGGGGTCGCGGGCGAGGGCCTGGGCGAAGGGGGAGAACTTCGGGGCGATGACGAGCCGCGGTTTCAGCTGCTCGAGGCGCGCGAAGGATGGGTGGCGCTCGTCGCCGTACCACGGCTGGCCGAGGAGGTAGGCGATGTACAACCCGGTGTCGCCGCCGTTCTGGAGGTATCCGCTGCCGGCGATCGGGCCGGTGTGGCCGGTCTCCCACAAGGCGCGCGCGACCCAGTCCGCGGTGATGCTCGCCTCGCTGACGGGGGCTCTGGTGGTCGCCTCGAGGTACGGGACGAGCGGCGGGACATACGCGACAGCCAGGGCGAGCGTCAGGCCGATTTGCGCCAACGGATGGCGGCGCATGACCTCGCGGTTGGCGAGCCATAGGTAACAGGCCGCCGCGGCACCGACGGCGAACGGGAAGAGCGGTGCGTAGTAGCGGAAGTCTCTGCCGTAGACCGGCAGGTACGCGGCGATCAGCGCGCCGCACATGATGCCGGCGATCTGCAGGACCCGCATCGTGGCCCCGCCGCCGCGGCGGAACACCGAGGCTGCGGCGAGGAGGACGACGACCGGGGTGACGTACGCCCAGTCGAACAGGGCCAGGTATTTCGCGGCCCACGAGAGGTTGTCAGCGGAGGTTTCGAGCTGGCGCGCGAAGTTCCTGCGGCTCGCGAAGGGCGACCAGTAGTGGTACTGAGCGTTGCTCGGGTCCTCCCACGAGGTAATTCGTCCCCGCTCCGGCTTGTGGAAGGTCTGGATCACCGGGTGGAGGCGGTGCGGGCGCCTGCGGTCCCGCCAGTTGTTGTCGGGAGAGAGGATGGCGTGGTTGATGGCGCCGCTGGTCGACATGGTCAGGCGGTTCACCTTCATCGATACGGCGGCGATCCACGGCGCTGCGACCGCGATCGTGGCGACCACGGTCAGGATGCCGATGCGCACCAATGACGCCAACGGCGCGGCTGTCCTCCGCCAGGTGACGAAGATGTAGCCGGCGGTCACCGCAATCCCCAGCGGCAAGGCCACCGCTTTCGCGAGAAATGCGAGACCGAAAAACAGCCCTGCCAGCGCGGCGCGCTTTCGGTCCTGCTGCTCGAGTGCCGTAATCAGAAACGCGATCGCGCAGTAGACGAGGCCGGCCACGAGCAGATCGGGCGAGATGAACGAGCTGGCCCAGATGAGCGACGGCACGGCGCACAAGATCAGCGCGGCGGTTTCGAGGGCGCGCGGCAACTGCATGACCGCGAGCAACCGCGCGCAGCCGATCACGAAGACGACGCCGTTGAGCGTCATCACCAGGCGCAACGCCACCAGGTCGACGGCGCCGGCGCGCATGAAGAGCGCGATGAGCCAGCTCATGCCGGGGCTCCAGTACGCGCTCACCATCAGGTGGGTCTGCCACTCGGCCCAGTACTGCGCCTGGCGCAGGTACGCGACGCCGTCGGTGGTGAGATTGTCGACCACGCGCAACTGGATCGAGAGCAGAACGAATGTGTACACCGCCAGCGCGGCGGCGCGCGCGAGCTTCATCGCTGCCGCACCGACAGACGCGTCACGAAATGCAATCCTCGGCCGAACACCAGCTCGAGCGGCGGTATGTAGATATCGAGGCGCTCGCGCGTTTCCGCCACGGTCAGCCCGAGGGTCTCGAACGCCTCCGACCATTGCCGTCGCGACCAGTAGTTGTAAGGCAAGGCCACCCCATGCTTCGCGTTGCCGACCCAGTCCATGAACCGCAGCGTCGCGAAATCAAAACGCGACTCGCTGTAATGATCTTTGATCGCAACCGCGGAGGCGGCGACGCGGCGTACTTCGCGCAGCAGCGGCATCGGATCGACGATGTGATGGATGACGTCGCACAGCATGACGGTGTCATACGACCCGTCACCGAACGGAAGCTCGGTGCCGTTGAACTGGCGCACCGGAATGGCGGTGGTCGGCCGGATGAGCACGTCCACCCCTTCGATCTGCAGGTCGGGGCGCTGGCGCATGATCGCGACCGCCATCTGCCCGTCGCCGCTGCCGACGTCGAGCACCCGGGCGTTTTTCGGCAGCACTTCAGCGAAGTGTCGGCTCAATACGGAGACGCGGCGGCCGAAGACGAATTTGTCGTGGTAACGGTCGACTACGTTCACTTACGCCCCAGCCCCAATGCATTGAGGAAAAACGCGGAGAGTACGGTCTGGCACCCGAGCGCCATCGCCACGATGGAGGGGATGGCGATGCGCAGCGTCCGGGTCGGGACGAGCGGTCCGAAGGAGACGCGGCTCCAGGAGTAGACCGCGAAGAGCGTCCCGCCGATGCCGATCAGGACCAGCAGCGCCCCGGCGGCAATGCCGATCTCCAGTGTGGCGATGCGGAACAGGCGGTCGACGCGCCGGTCGGGGGGGATCAGTCCCGCCGAGACGGCAAAGGCCTTGGTGGAGATGGCGAAGAAGACCGCCTGGAAGCCGATCAGCACCGCGACCGCGGCGTAGAGGAGCGTATGCACGTCGAACGTCACTCCGAAGAGGGTACGGCTGGCCGGGATGAGCCAGGCGCCCCCGAGCACGCCGATCGCGATGAGTGCGAGGCCGGGGTAAAGGAACAGCCAGCGCGGGCTGTAGAGCAGCATGAAGCGCAGGTGCCGCCAGCCGTCGCGCCAGCTGCGCAGGTGCGGCGCGCGGCTGCGGCCGTCGGGCGAGAGGGTGGTGGGGACTTCCGTCACCTTCAGTCCGAGGAGGGCGGATTTCACGACCATCTCGCTGGCGAACTCCATCCCGGTGGTCTGCAGGTCGAGGCCCAGGATGGCGTCGCGCTCGAAGCCGCGGAGGCCGCAGTGGAAGTCGCCGATGTCGGTGCGGAAAAAGAGCTTCCCGATGCCGCTCAGGACGGGATTGCCGAGGTAGCGGTGGAGCGGGGGCATGGCCCCGGGAGCGATCCCGCCGCGGAAGCGGTTGCCCATGACCAGCTGGTAGCCGGCGCGGAGCTTTTCGAGGAACGGCATGAGCGCCGAGAAGTCGTAGCTGTCGTCGGAGTCGCCCATGACCACGTACTTGCCGCGAGCGGCGGTGACACCGGCCCGAAGTGCGCTGCCGTAGCCGCGCGCCGGGACGTCGACGACGCGCGCGCCGTGGGAGCGGGCGATCTGCTGCGAGCCGTCGGTGCTGCCGTTGTCGGCAATCACGACCTCCCCCTCGACGCCGTGCGCCTGCAGGAACCGCATCGCCTTGCGGATGCAGGTCGCGAGCGTCTCTGCCTCGTTGAGGCAGGGCATGACCACGCTGAGCTCGATCATCGGGCGCCATTATCGCTGGAAGAGAACCGACCGGGAGGCGTTTGGAGTGCGGTGACCGCAGTCACCGCTTTGACTCGCCGCGGAGCGGCACGTTCATCGCGAGAGCGGCGGCTCCGCCGCAGGAAAAGCGGTGACTGCGGTCACCGCACTCCATATCAGCAGCCGGGGGGCTGGCCTTTTGCGCGTCTGCCCGGCGGTACCCGGAAGAACAGCGCCTGGTTGAGGCGGCGGTCGCGGTAGATGAGGGCGAAGCGGCAGTCGTGTTCGAGCGACTGGAAGAGGCGGAGGTCGTCGGGGCCGGCGCGGCCGCGGGAGGTTTTGCGGTCGAACTGCCCCATGTGCTCGAAGGTCGGATCGCCCCAGATGATGCGCCAGCCGCGGTCGATGACCACCCATCGCGCCTGCGGCGGGACGTCGGAGGCGGTGGCGGTGAGGGGGAGGAAAAGCACGTTGCGCGAGAGCTCGGGGCCGTAGGCGGGATAGGTCCAGGAGTCGAACCCGCCGAGGAAGGCGATCGTGTCGTGTGGACCGGCTACGCGGTCGACGGCGCTGCCGGCGCGTTGGGGACGGAAGAAGATCGTGCGGGTGCCGCCGATCGTCGCCGCGGCGCGGGCGTAGTCGAACGGCACGAAACGGTCGCGGGCGCCGTATTCGAGGGCATGCGCAATGAAGAAGACGATCAGCGCGGCGCAGATGGCGATCGCGGCCCGCCGCGCCAGGCTGAGGGCGGCCGGGATGGCTAGCGCGCAGACGACCGGGACGAGGAAGAGCAGGTAGCGCGGGAAGGCGTTGAAGAAGCCGAGGGGACGCATCTCCAGCGGCAGGAAGACGAGGACGGCGATGAGCGTCGCCAGTGCGCCGAGCATCCGTTCGCGGCGCCGTTCCGGGGCCAGGCGCGTGAGGAGGGCCAGCGGCAGGAGGAGGACGATGAAGGTGAAGTGGGCGCCGAAGTGGGAGGAGAAGAGCTCGTAGCGCGGCCAGAACCAGTACTCGCCGCGCCACGGTACCCAGACATGGCTCGCGGAGCCGGAGAACGGTGCGGTGAGCATGAGGTAGGGCACGCGGAGCAGGTTCGCGTAGTCGCCGTAGCCGGTCTGCGCGCCGTTCGAGGCCTCGTCGCCGGAGATGCTGCCGCCGGTCGGGGAGCCGGTCTCGATGACGTTGGCGATGTACGCTGCGCCGCCGAGCAGGAGGAAGCAGGACAGTCCGAGGCCGGCCGTCAACGCGAGGTCGCGCGGGGAAGGGCGGATGCGGAGCACGCGCAGGAGCAGCGGCACGCCGGCGCCGAAGACGATCACCCCCGCGGTCGGTTTCGTGCCGATGGCGATGGCGATCGAGATCGCGGTCAGGACCATCGGCGCCCGTCCTCCGGTCACCGCCCAGCGTGCGCCCCACAGCAGCGCAGCCACACAGAAGACGGTCGTCAGGAGGTCGTTCTTGTCCGCTCCGCTCGCGAGCAGCGCCACCGGCGCCGCGGCGACCGCGAGCACCGCTTCCGCGGCCGGCGCGGACGACGTCCACCAGCGCTGCACCAGGGCGGCGGTGGCGACGAGGAGCGCGAGGAAGCAGGCGACGGAGATCCATTCGGTGACGGCGTCGGAGCCGGTGCCGAGGAGGACCTGCGCGAGCAGCAGCTCGTAATTGGACGGCAGGTCGCTGATCCGCCCGTCGGGCGCGGCGAAACGGGCGAAGCCGTGGTTGCGCGCGAGCAGCACCGCCTTGGTGAAGTGATAGGCGAGCGCATCGTGATTCGCGGGAGGGATGAATGGCGCGCGCCAGGCCACGTAGCCGAGCCAGGTTGCGACCGGCGCCCCGAAGAGCGCGGTGCGCCAGGTCAGGAGCGGACGCACGGCCCGGAACTGCGGCAGCGCGGCCACGACGAATGCCGCCGCAAGCGCCAGAACGGTGATGCGCGTGAGCAGTCCGGTGAGCGCGAGCACCCAGGTCAGGGCCAGCCATGCGGCGCTGCCTAGGACGATCGCGGAGAGGGCCTGCTCCGCGCGTTCCGTTTCCTCGCCCCGCCACAGCCGGCGTGAGAGCGGGAGGCCGGCAAGCGGGATGGCGCAGATGACGAGGAGAATGCCGATCATGCGGTCCGCAACGCGCGGGTAGAATACCCGACCTCAGGCGTACCGGTTGAGCAGGTTGCGAGTAGAGCGGGCGTGCGAGAAAAGATGACGTCAGTTCCGAATCGTGGCCGCTTCGCCACCGCCTTCTCGATCGTGCTCCTCGCCGCCACGCTGGCGATGCAGCTCTTCGCGATCGCCGTGCGCGCCGACCGCGAGCCGCACATGGACGAGAACGAGTACATGCACGCCGGCTGGCTCATGGCCAACGGCGGGAAGCTGTACGAGACCTTCTTCGAGCACCACTCCCCCCTCTTCTTCAAGACGCTCGAACTGCTCGCGCCGGAAGGGGAGCGCGTCGACGTCCGCCCCTACTACGTGCAGGCGCGCCGTCTCTGCGGCCTCTTCGGCCTGGTCGCGCTGATCGCCTTCGCCGCGCTCTTGTGGCGCGTCGGCCCGGAAGCGAGCGCGATCGGCGTGGCCCTGCTCGTCGCCACGGGACCACTCTGGCTGCGGTCGTTCCTCGAAGTGCGCGCGGAAACATTCGCCATCGCCTTCTTCTGCATCGGTTCCTACCTCGCGCTGCGATGGCGCGGCATCGCCGGCGGCTTCGGAATCGGCCTCGTCGCATTCTCCTGTCTCTGGCAGCCAAAATGGCCCCTCGCCTGCGTCGCCATCGGCCTGATCTGGCTGGGCCGGACACTTTCATTTCGGCCGGTAGAGGAGGCCTCTCGTCGTTTCCCTCTCGTGGCCGGAATGAAAGCCGCCGGCGCCGCGCTGGCCACGGCCGCCGCAGGACTGCTGGCCGTCGCGGCGATCGTGCCGCTGGACATGTGGTGGTTCTTCAACTTCGAGATGAACGTCGCGCTCGCGAGCGCCGTAGAAACGCCGTGGGTGATGAACTCGTACTTTCAGGGAGGCGTTCCGTTCCTCTTCGTGCCGGACGCCTTTCATCCGTGGTTGGTCGTGCCGGGGGCGCTGCTCGTCCTGGCGGCGTTCCGGTTCGACCGGAGCGTGTGGCGGCTCTTTCCCGTGGCGCTGCTGCTGGCGGCGTTCCTGGAAATCCGGTTCATCTATCCCTGGCCGGCCATCTGGTCTCACTACTATCTGATGTGGAGCATCGCCTCGGCTGCCGTGCTCGGTGCCGTGCCCTCGTCGCTGGCGATCCTCCTTGCCAGGACGCGGGCCAGCGAGCAGCTCGCGCGGACGATCGTTCTCGCCGTCACCTGTGCGGGCCTGCTGCTCAGCGCGATGCACGTCGTGGCGGTCACTCCGGTTACCGGCGACGCAGCGACCTACTGGGTATCGCAGAAGTACCTGCGCGAGCACCTGCAGTCCGGCGAGACGATCTGGATCGAATCGCCGCGCCATCCCGTCTCCGCGCGCGACGCGCACTACTACTGGTTCTCCGTCGGCCAGATGACTCACGCCGCGCGGGAGATGCGCAAGACGCCCCGCGGGCTGCGCTACCTCCCGCCGCCGGAGAACTTTCCGGTCTGCAATCCGGCCGCGAAGAACGTCCGCTACACGCTCGATCCGCGCCGTGCCGGCGTCGTGGAAGCGGCCGCGTGCATGGAACAACTCGTTACAACAGGTCAGGTGCGCAAGACCGTCTTCTTCGATGTCTGGGAAATACGGCTAAAATCCGCCCCCGACTCAGCCCCGGTGAAAGGGAACCCATGACCACCCGTGACTTTCGAATTGCGATTTATGCCGACGGAGCCGACGTGCGCGAGATGGTTGCCGCCCGCGATGCCGGCGTCGTCAAAGGCTTCACCACCAATCCGACGCTGATGCGCAAGGTCGGCATCACCGACTATGCCGCCTTCGCGAAGGAAGCGCTCGCCTCCACCGGCGACATGCCGATCTCGTTCGAGGTCTTCGCCGACGAGTTCGACGAGATGGAGCGCCAGGCGAAGCTGATCTCCACCTGGGGGGAGCCGGTCTTCGTGAAGATCCCGATCACGAACACGAAAGGGGAGTCGTCGATCCCGCTCATTCAGCGGCTCTCCGCTGCCGGCGTGAAGCTCAACATCACGGCCATCCTCACGCTCCAGCAGGTGCGGGAAGTGGTCGACGCGCTCGATCCGAACACCTCCGCCATCGTCTCCGTCTTCGCCGGCCGCATCGCCGACACCGGCGTCGATCCCGTCCCCCTGATGAAGGAGGCGGCGGCGATCTGCGCCGCGAAGCCGAAGGCGGAGCTCCTCTGGGCCAGCCCGCGCGAGCTGCTGAACATCTTCCAGGCCGAAGAAGTGGGCTGCCACATCATCACCGTGACGCCCGACCTGCTGAAGAAGCTGTCGATGGTCGGCAAGCCGCTCGACGAGCTGTCGCTCGACACCGTGAAGATGTTCTACAACGACGCCTCCGCAGCAGGATTCAAGTTGTGATCGTTACGCGCACCCCTTTCCGGGTCACCCTCGGCGGTGGCGGCACCGATCTCCCGTCTTACTACGAGCAGCACGGCGGCTTCATCTTCGCGATGGGGCTCGACAAGTACATGTACGTGACGGTCAACCGTCCGACCGTCGGCAGCAAGATCCGCCTCCATTACTCGCAGAGCGAAGTGGTCGACGACGTGAACGAGCTCCGCCACGAGCTCGCGCGCGAAGCGCTGCGCGCGCACGGCGTGCGCTACGGCTTCGAAGTGGCCTCCATCGCCGATCTTCCGGCCGGCACCGGCCTCGGGTCGTCGAGCTGCTACCTCGTGGGACTGCTCAACGCGCTGCACCACGACCGCCGCGATTACGTCCCGCTGCAGGCGCTGGCCGAAGAGGCCTGCCACATCGAGCTCGACATCCTCAAACAGCCGATCGGCAAGCAGGACCAGTACATGGCCGCGTACGGCGGGCTGACGGTCCTGGAGATCGCGAAAGACGGGACGGTGGCGGTGCGGCAACTGCGTCCCAGCAGCAGCGACATCGCCGACTTCGTCTCGCGCACGCACATCTATTACACCGGCGAGCAGCGCGACGCGCGCGAAGTGCTGCGCGACCAGAACGTGGCCATGCAGCAGAAGGACAGCGCTACGCACGACCGCGTCGAGGACAGCCTCTCGCGCATCAAGGACCTCGGCTATCGCATCCTCGACACCATCGAGAACTCGAACTTCGACAACTGGGGCCAGCTGCTCGACGAGCACTGGCAGAACAAGAAGCGGATGTCGAAGAAGATCTCGCTCGCGAAAGTCGACCAGATCTACGACGAGGTGCGCGAGCGCTTCGGCGTCCTCGGCGGCAAGATCATCGGCGCGGGCGGCGGCGGGTTCCTGATGCTGTACTGCCCGGAGAACCGCGCCCGGCTCGAGCAGTTCATGGAAGACCACGGCATGCCGCGCATGCACTACATGATCGAGCCCGAGGGGACCAAGGTCGTCGCGCAGATGGGACATGGATTCCTGTCGCCGCATCGCTCGATGGCGATGCAGGAGAGCGCGTGATCCGGAAAGAGCTCGGCATCCTCGGCGGTGGCATCTCCGGCATCGCGCTCGCGGCACATCTCGGGGAAGACCTGGACATCCTCGAGAAGAGCCCGCGCATCGGCGGCCTTTGCGCGACGGTGGTCGAGGACGGCTTCACGTTCGACGCGGCCGGGCCGCACATCATGTTCAGCAAGAACAAGGAAGTGCTGAACCTGATGATCTCGGTCCTCGGCGACAACGTGCACCAGAACCGCCGCGAGAACCGCATCTACTTCAAAGGCTCGCTGGTGAAGTATCCGTTCGAGAACGACCTCGCGGCGCTCCCGAAGGAAGACAACTACGAGTGCATCCACGGCTACATCGTGAATCCGCGGGCGAACGAGACGCCGGTCACGAACCTGGCGCAGTGGTCGTACGTGACGTTCGGCGCCGGGATCAGCGAGAAGTACTTCATCCCGTACAACGAGAAGATCTGGAACTACGACGCGAACAGGATTGGGACGGAGTTCGTGGAGCGCATCCCGAAGCCGCCGATGGAAGACGTGCTGAAGTCGTCGATCGGCATCTCGACCGAGGGGTATCTGCACCAGCTGTACTACTCGTACCCGACGCACGGCGGGTTCGAGGCGATCGTGAAAGCGTTCGCGGAACGCGTCAAAGGCGAGATTCACACGCAATGGCCGGTGGCTTCGGTGGAGAAGATCGAGAACGGCTGGCGAGTGGTCTCGGCGTCGGGCGAGGTGCGGGAGTACGACACCCTTGTCTCCACGCTCCCCATTCACGAACTGCTGAAGGTGTGGAAAGACGCGCCGCAACAGGTGCACGACGAGACCGCGAAGCTGCGTTACAACTCGCTGATCAACGTCCTGATCGGTTGCAAGACGGATCCCGGCCATAACTACACCGCCCTCTACGTCCCCGATCCAAACCTGCTCTTTCACCGGCTCTCGTTCCCGAAAGCGTTCGGCAGCGAGTGCGTGCCGCCGGGCGGTTCGTCGATCATGGCCGAGATCACCTCCAACGCCGGCGACGGCATCTGGGAGATGACGGACGAGGCGCTGCTGGAGCGGGTGATCGGCGAGGTCGAGAGCATCGGCTTCGTCGACCGGGAGAGCATCATTTACAAGAAGGTGGTGCGCTTCACGTACGGCTATCCGGTGTACGACCTGGAGTACCGGACGAACGTGACGGCGATGCGCGACGCGGTCGCGGCCACGGGGCTGCGTCTTCTCGGACGCTTCGCGCAGTTCGACTACATCAACTCCGATGTGTGCGTGGAACGCGCTCTCGAGATGGCGGACGAGCTGCGCCATGGATGAGAACGCGTCGTACCAGTACTTCGAGGACGTGAACTGGGGCCTGCTGCGGCTCTGGAACAAACGAAAAGGACTGCGCGTGCTCGACGTCGGCTGCGGCTTCGCCACCACGAGCGAGCACATTCAGAAGCTCGGCAACGAGGTGACGGGGCTGGAGTCGAGCGACGTGGCGTGCGAGGTCGCTTCGAAACGGCTCGCGCACATCGTCAGCGGCGACATGCTCACCGCCGACCTCGCGAGCCGGCAGTTCGACGCGATCATGTTCGCGGACGTGCTCGAGCACGTGCCGTGGCCGGTCAGCGCGCTGCGCCGCTACCTGCAGTGGCTCGCGCCGGGCGGCAGCGTGATCGTGTCGCTGCCGAACGTCGGGCTCTGGTCGGTGCGTTTCGCCCATCTCGCCGGCAGGTGGGAGTACGAGGAGACGGGTGTGCTCGACCGCACGCACCTGCGCTTCTTCAAGCGCAAGAGCGCGAAGTGGCTGCTCGACCAGGGGAATCTCGAGGTGGTGAAGACGACGTACAACCCCGGGATCATTCGCCCGTTCGTGCCGCTGGCGAAGAAGCTGCTCTCGCCGAAATCGTCGGAAGCGACCGCGCCGGACGCGTTGCTGAAGTCGAAGCCCTATCAGCTCTATCTCAAGACCGCGTACCCGCTCGAGCGCGCCGTGGCGTCGCTCTGGCCCGGGATGCTCGCGTTCCAGATGATTTTCGAGGCGAAACAGAAATGACGAAACTCACGGTCTCGATGATCACGATGAATGAGGAGAAGGCGGTGGCGAAGGTCATCCAGGACATCCGCCGCGTCGCTCCCGATGCCGAGATCCTGCTCGTCGATTCGAGCAAGGACCGGACGGCGGAGATCGCGCAGGAGCTCGGCGCGCGCGTGATCAAGCAGTTCCCGCCGCAGGGCTACGGCCCCGCCATGGACCGCGCGGTGCGCGAAGGACACGGCGACATCGTGATCACGCTCGATTGCGACGACACGTACCCGGTGGAGGTGATCCCCGAGCTCGTGCGCCTGATCGACCAGGGCTACGACCTCGTGAACACCACCCGCACCTGGCGCCGCCCCGCCGCGATGCCGTACGCGAACTACCTGGCCAACCGCGTCTTCGCCCTCGGCGCCCGCATCCTGCACGGCCTGAAGACGACGGACGTGCACAGCGGCATGCGCGCCTACCGGAAGTCGATGATCCGGCAGGTGCAGTGGATCCCGAAAGGGGCCGCCCTGCCGGTGGACATGTACGTGATCCCGCACCGCATGGGCTTCAAGACCGCCGAGATCCCGATCGACTACCGCGAGCGCATCGGCGAGACCACCCTGCACCGCTTCGACTCGACGATCTGGACATTCAAGAGACTGTGGCGCGCGCGGAAAGTGAAAAAGGCGTGAGGGTGCGACGCTCGTCGCCTCGCGGTATGGAGTGCGGTGACCGCAGTCACCGCTTTGACTCGCCGCGGAGGAGCACGTGTCATCGCGAGGGCGGCGGCTCCGCCGCAAGTAAAAGCGGTGACTGCGGTCACCGCACTCCATATCGCGTGCGAGCGTGCCTCGTGATGGAGCACCCGTGACCCTCGTCGTCGCCGTCCTGTGCGGCGGCTTCGGCACGCGCCTCGGCGACCTGACGCGCGACGTCCCGAAGCCGATGATCGAGGTGGGAGCCCGGCCATATCTCGAGCGCGTGCTGCAATCGTTCGCCGAGCGCGGACTGCGCGACCTCGTGCTGCTGACCGGCTACAAGCACGAGGTCATCGAGCGGCACTTCGGCGACGGCTCGCACTTCGGCATGAACATCACGTACAGCCGGGAGACGGAGCCGCTCGGCACCGGCGGCGCGTTGCGCGACGCGCGTGCGCTCCTCGGCGACCGTTTCATCCTCACGTTCGGCGACGTGCTGCGCCGCTTCGACTACGATCGCTTCGTGCAGCAGCACGAAGGGAACTGCCTGGCCGTCTACCCCCGCGTGACCATCGGCAACACGGAGCTCGACGGCACGCGCGTGAAGCGCTTCGACAAGCGCGCGCCGGAATTGCCGTACATCGACGCAGGCTTCTCGGTCATGCAGACGTCGACGCTCGACCTGCTGCCCCAACAGGGCGCCTGCTCGTTCGAAGAGATCGTCTACGCCACGCTCGCGAAGGACGGCGAGCTCGCGGCCGAAATCGTCGACCTGAACTTCTTCGACATCGGCACGCCTGAAGAACTGGCGCGCACGCGCGCCGCACTGGAGAATTAAAGCTTGAGAATCCTCGTGACCGGCGCCGCCGGCTTCATCGCCTCGAACCTGATCCCGCGCCTCCTCGGCCGCGGCGACGTCGTGGCCGGCATCGACAACTTCTTCCTCGGAAAGCGCGCCTACGTCGCGCAGCACGAGCACTTCACGTTCCACGAGCTCGACCTGCTCGACCTCGACGGCGTGGTGAAGATCTTCGAGGACTTCAAGCCGGACCGCGTCTGGCACCTCGCCGCGAACAGCGACATCAGTTACGGGACGAAGTACACCGACTTCGACCTCAAGGGCGGCACGCTCGTCACCTACAACGTGCTCGAAGCGATGCGCCGCACCGGCGTGAAGGAGCTCGTCTTCTCCAGCAGCGGCGCGGTCTACGGCGAGCCGACGGTAATGCCGACGCCCGAGAACTACGGCCCGATCCTGCCGATCTCGCTCTACGCTGCGAGCAAGGTCGCGTGCGAGACGCTCATCACCGCCTACGCGCACAACTACGACATGCGCGCCTGGATCTTCCGCTTCGGGAACATCGTCGGCCCGAACCCGACCCACGGCGTCATCCACGACTTCGTGCTCCGCCTGCGCGAGGAGCCCGCGAAGCTCACCGTCCTCGGCGACGGCACGCAGGCCAAGCCGTACGTCTACGTCGAGGACTGCCTGGACGGGATGGAGTTCGGCGTCGCGACCGCGCCCGGTCACGTGAACGTCTACAACCTCGCCGTCGACGACCAGACCACCGTGCGCGAGATCACCGACTGGACCATCGAGGCGATGGGCATCGACCGCACGCAGATCGACGTCCAGTACGGCGACAGCCCCCGCGGCTGGCGTGGCGATGTGCCGCAGGTGAAGCTCGACACCTCGCGCATGACGCAGCTCGGCTGGACGCCGAAGCTGTCGAGCCGCGAGGCGACGCAGCGGACGATCCGCGAGACCGTCGAGCAGTTCCGCAACGGACCGATCTCGTGATGACGAAGGGGTGCATCGCGTTCGCCGTCACGGCGGCGCTGGTGCGCCTCGTTCCGCTCCAGTTCCTCCATCCGCTCAACTGGGACGAGCTCGAGTTCTGGCGTGCGACGTCGTGGATCGGGCAGGGACGGCTCCCGTTCCGCGACTTCTGGGAGCACCACACGCCGCTGATGTGGTTCCTCTTTGCGCCCTTCACGTGGCTCAGCGACAGCCCGGGTGTGGGCGCGGTGATCGCGTTGCGCTGGGCGCAGATCCCGGTATGGATCGCCACGTTCTGGCTGACCAACCTCTGGATGCGGGGTGCCGGCATCGAGCGCTTTCCGCGCTGGGCGGCGATGGCGGTCGCGCTCTGCAGCTCGCTCCTGATGATCCCGGCCGTCGAGTACCGGGTCGATTCGCTCGGCTGCATGCTGGTCATGGCGGGCCTCGTCCTCGCGCAGCGCGCGAAGTTTTTCCTCGCGGGCTTCATCTTCTGCCTGGCCGGCTTCGCGAACCTGCGGCTGGGACCCGTGCTCGTCGTGGCGGTGCTGCTCGTGCTGCTGACGACGAAACTGCGCGCGTGGCCGATCGCCACGGGCGGCTTTACCGCGCTCGCGGCCTGCCTCGCGTTCTTCGCCGCCACCGGCTCGCTCGACGAGCTGGTGCAGCAGGTATGGACCGACAACCTGGCGGAGAAGTTCGCGACGCCGGTGATCGGAGGGTTCGTGCACCGGCTGCTCGTCCCGTTCGGCGTGCGCCTGCTGGCGACGGATCGGTTGTTCGAGCTGGCCGCGGTCGACGTCGGCGGGATCCTCGTGTTGTTCCTCGGATTAGCCGGCATGCTGCTCGCGTTGCGCGTGCGCGGCAACCTCGCGACGATGGCCGTCCTGCAGCTCACGAACATCCTCTTCGTCGCCTCGATGAAGTTCATCTACAACTACCACTTCGCGCTGATCGCGATCTTCATGATCCCGCTCGTGGCCGCGGTGATCGAGCGTGTGCCGCGGCGCGCTGCTGTCGTAGCGGTGCTGGTGCTCGCGTGGAGCGTGAACGCGTTCGCGTCGATCTTTCGCGGGAAGGAGCTGGATCGCGCGTATCAGGACCTGATCATGCGCGAGGTCCACGCGCGCATCGACCCGGGTGACCGCGTCTGGAGCGGCATCACCTGGGCGCTGCGTGCGGAGCCGGCGTACCGCTTCTGGTTCCTCCCGGAGCTCGCGCGGCAGCTCGTGCGCGAGCAGCTCGCACCGCCGTACGCCATGCAGCCTCCGCCTGCCGCGATCGTCTTCGACTACAACGCGCTGCTGTGGGTGGGAACGGTGCAGCGCGAGCTCGCGCCGTACTTCATCCGCCACTACATCCCGGTCTGGCGCGAGCTCTGGATGCCGGGCATGAACGCGCGCATCCCGCCCGGCCGCACGTTCGCGTGGCGCGTGCCGCGCGACGGCGATTACCGCGTGTATGTCTCGGCGCCGCTGGCGCGGCATCCGTGGTTCAGGAATCCGCTCGCCTTCGCGACGTACAAGAAGAGCGATGCCTCGAAGTTCACGATCGAATTGCCTGAGCCGGACGCGGGGCCGGTGCAGTTCAGCGCGCCGCTGGCCGGCCTGCGCCAGGGGATGCGTCTCGCCGCGACGAACGCGTCGGATCGCGAGGTCGCCGTGATCCTGCTGCCGACGGACGACCGTGTCCTCTTCCGCCAGCCGGAAGGTGGCGCGACTCTCGAAGGGGAGACCACCCGCGTGACGCATGTGCCGAGGTTGTGGTGAAACGGGCCTTGTTCCTCGATCGCGACGGCGTGCTCGACGAGCTCGTGTACTACCCCTCGCACGACGAATGGGAGTCGCCCCGCCGGCTGTCCGATCTCGTGCTCATCCCCGGCGTCAGCGACCCCCTGCGACAGTTCATCGACGCCGGCTGGTTGCTCTTCATCATCACCAACCAGCCCAGCTACGCCAAAGGAAAGACCACCCGCGAAGAACTGCTGGCGGTACACGACGCGGTCCTCGCATCCCTCGACGTCCCGATCGCCCGCAGCTACCTCTGCTTCCACCACCCCGACGCCATCGTCGAAGAGCTGCGCATGAAATGCGACTGCCGCAAACCGGGCACCCAATCCCTCCGCGACGCCGCCCGCGACTTCGACGTCGACCTCGCCGCCTCCTGGATGGTCGGCGACCAGGACACCGACCTCGCCTGCGGCCGGGCGGCGGGATGCAAGGTCGCTCTCATCGAGAGCCAAGGCTCGGATCACAAGCGCGGGAAGGTGGAGCCGGACCTGAGGGTGCGCGATCTCAATGAGCTAGCCGACGCGCTCCAAACTACTTCACGCTCTCCCACTTCGTCTGCGTCACCTTGAGCGCGGGGTGCGAGACCAGCAGGTGCCAGACCACTGCGGCCAGGCCTTCGGTGTGCGGGGTGATGCGTTCCGGGTTGACCGGCGGGATGACCACGCAGGCGTCGGCGACCTGTTTCGTGTAGCCGCCGTCCTTGCCGACGATGCCGAAGACTTTGGCGCCGGCGTTGCGCGCTTCGTCGATGGCGCGGACGAGGTTCACAGACACGTTCTTCTCCACGCTGCCGCCGCCGACGGAGAAGACGAGCACCGCGTCCTGCGCGTTGATGCGGGAGCCTTTGAGCCATTCGGAGAAGCAGCTGTCCCAGCCTTCGTCGTTGACCCGGGCGGTCAGCTCGGAGACGTTGTCGGTCGGGGTATACGCCTCGAAGCGGCAGATCTTGCGGAAGTCGTTGACCGCGTGGCTGGCGTGTCCGGCGGAGCCGCCGACGCCGAGGATGAAGAGGCGGCCGCCTCCATCGCGAGCCGCTCCGAGGCCGGTGGCGACGCGGTCGACGTCGTCGGCGTCGATGCGGCGGATGACTTCGATGCTCTCGTCGAGGAAGGCGCGGCTGAAGGATTCCATGATTCCGATCATACAATCGCGGCGATGTCGGATTACGGCCGCATCGCCTTGGGATCGCTGGCAGGTGCGGCACTCGCCGCGGCCGCCGCTCCGCTGATCAAACCGCTCTTCTCCGTCCCCTCGCAGGGCATCGGTGCGGTGACGGTGGCGGGGTATCCGAAGGGGTGGGATCACGCGGTCGTGGCGTTGCTGGCGTTGGGGGCGTTTGTGGGTGGGGCGGTCGTGGTTTTGCTGTGGAGCAGCGCCAGAAGAGGTGTCAGGTATCAGGTGTCTGGGGCTTCTCGCCCGGGCGAAACACCCCAGACACCTGACACCCGACACCATCCCCGCACCGTCTGGGCCCTCGCCGCAATAGTGTTCGTAACCATGCTCTTCCTCCACGACCATCCCTACGCCCACATGGACCCTTTCCACGAAGGCGAGCGATTGGTGCCCGCGTGGCTGTATCAGCACGGGGCTCGTCCGTTTGCGGACGTGTTCGTGCTGCACGGGCTGGCGACCGATGGGGGGCTGGATGCGCTTGTGCTCGGCGACCCGCCGAACCCTTTGCGGACGCGGCGGCTGCAGACGGTGCTCGACGCGCTCGTGCTGGCGTTGCTCGTGCCGATTGCGGCGGAGGTAACGGTCACGAGCGGCGGGTTGATCGCGGCGGTGATCTTGTCGCTCTGCGCGTCGGCGGCGTTGTGGGTGCCGGTGTTTCCGTACTTTCGACTCGCTCCGCTGTTTCTCGCCGCGCTCGGGTTGCTGCGGTACGTGCGCACCGGACGGGGGCTGTTTCTCGCCTTTGCCAGTTCCACGCTTGGATTGCTCTGGAGTCTGGATACCGGCACGTACGCAGTCGTTGGGACGGCCGTGGCGTACGCGATCATCCGGATCGCGAAGCTCGCACGGAACGAGCTGCCGTGGAAACGCGTGCTCGTGTATGCGGTCATCGCGCTGCTGCTGCCGGTCGTGGTGCTGCTCGCGTTGCGCGGCGACGTGCGGCAGTTCTTCGTCGACTCCTACGTAATCATCCCGGCCACCAGCGACGCGGCGGGCGCGCTGCCGGCGCCGAAGCCGTTCACCGTCGTCGGCGCGCGTTACTACCTGCCGCCGGTGTTCTACGGCTTCCTCTTCGCCATCGCGCTGCTGCACCTGCGGCGCGGCGAGAAGCTGCTCGCGGCGCAGATCGGCGTCATCGCCCTGCTCTCGCTGCTGCTCTTCCGCAGCGCGTCGGGTCGCGTCGGCTGGAGTCACACGCGCTTCGCCACGATCTTCCTCGGCGTAGCCATCGCCGGATTCGTGCTGGAGCGCTTGCGGAGCAAAGTGGCGATCGCACTGATCGCGATCGCGATGGTCTTCTACCTGGAGGTGCCGCAGAACTTCCAGGCGGGAGCGAAGCTGCTGGCCGGCTGGCGCGCACGGCAGAAACCGGAAGGGCTGGTGCGCCATCCGCTCGTGCGCGGCATCTACACCAGCGAAGAGAACGCGATCGAGCTCTCGACGCTCAACGCCTACATCCAGTCCCTCGGGCCCGGACCGATCCTCGATTTCACGAACGAGCGCGCGCTCTATCTTTTCCTCCGCAGGAAGCCGCCGGCGCGGGCGTTCGACATCGGCATGCTCTCCTCGCCCCGGCTCATGCGCGAAACGATGGCGGAGCTCGAGCAGAACCGCCCCGTGGCCGTGATCCTCGGCGGCTATCCGGCCGTCGCGGTTTTCGACGGCGTCCCGAACCAGCAGCGCGTCCCGCGGCTCGCCGCCTGGATCGACGCGAACTACAAGAAGCGGACAGAGATCGGCCGCTTCACCGTCGCCACCCCGTGATCGATCTGGACGAGGCTTTCCGCCGGCTCGCGCGCTCCTCCTTCCGGCGGAAGTTCCGCCTGCAGGGGCGCGAGCTCGCCTATCTGCAGACGTGGGGCTTGCCGCATGTGATGAAACAGGCCGAGGAGCTGCTCCGCAAGCGCGTCGCGCCGGCCGCGATCGCGAACGACGGACGGCAGACGCCGTGGCGCAACCATCCGGTCTTCGTCGCGCAGCACGCCACCGGCACCTGTTGCCGCGGCTGCATCGAGAAGGTCTACGAGATCCCGAAAGGGCACGCGCTCACGGACGAAGAGCTGCGCCATCTCCTCGACGCCATCGAACGCTGGCTCGCGCGGTAAACTCCGCCTCATGCCGACTCACATTTCAAAGCCGACGATCGTAAAGGCCGCGGGGAACAAGCCGAAGGTGATCGAGGAGTACTTCGGGCGCGTCAATTCGCAGACCGGCGAGGTCTCGATCGCACGGATGAAGAGCCCGGGAGGCTGGGTTGAGCCGGGGCAGACGCCGGAGTTCGACGAGTACACCGTGGTCCTGCGCGGCACGCTCAAGGTCACGACTCGCGAGGGCTCGCTCGACGTCGGCGCCGGCGAGGGCGTCATCGTGCACAAGGGCGAATGGGTGCAGTACTCGACGCCCGGCGCCGACGGCGCGGAGTACATCGCGGTCTGCCTGCCGGCGTTCTCGATGGATACGGTGCATCGCGACGAGTGATGTCGCGGCAGGAACGCTGGTTCGTCGCGGTCGTCTTCGGCCTCTACGCCGCGATCACGCTCGCCGTGGCGCTGCATCACGAGCCGTGGCGCGATGAAGCCGATCCCTGGTTGCTGATCCGCGACGGCGGCGTCCTGACCATGCTCTCGCGCACCGGCTATGTCGGGATGCCGGCGCTCTGGTATCTGGCCATCGCGCCGCTGGTGAAGCTCGGGCTGCCGTACGTGTCGATGACGCTGCTCAATCTCGCGTTCGCGTGGGCGGCGGCGCTGCTCTTCCTGATCGCGGCGCCGTTCCCGCGCCCGGTGCGCGCGCTGTTCGTCTTCTCGTATTTCATGGCGTACGAGTACTCGGTCATCGCCAGGCCGTACGCGCTGGCGATGCTGCTGCTGTTCTGCGCGCTCGCGACGTGGCGCCATCGCGCGACGCGGCCGATGCCGTTCGCGTTCTCGGTGGCGCTCCTCGCCAATGCGACGCCGCACACGCTCATCCTCGGCGCGATGCTCGGCGCCGCGTTCCTCTACGACCGCGGCCTGAAGGCGCGCGCGCCGCTGGCGGTCATGCTCCTCGGCGGGATGCTGTCGTTCGTGCAGCTCGCACCGCCGGCGGATGCGCCCGAGGGACATGTGCTGCGCGGGGCCTCGGCGACGCGCGTGGCCTCGGCGGTATCGAGCGCGTTCTTCCCGCACCTCTCCGTGCGCGGCGGCTGGCTGCTCGGTGCGCTGGTGATCGGTGGGGCGGCGCTGGCGATCGGGAACCGCGCTGCACCGCAGATCTTCTTGTGGGGCTCGCTCGCGTTGCTGTCGGTGCTGTATGGGCTGGTCTGGATGGGAGGCGTGCGGCACGGCGGACCGGTGTTGCTGGCGGTGCTCGGCGCGCTCTGGCTCGCGCAACTGGAACGGCCGCTGCGCGCCGAGGGGGAGGTAATCTGGCTGGTCGCGGCGGTGCTCGCGCTGGCGTGCGTCAGCTCCGTCAGGATGTGGATCGATGACGTCAACCAGCCGTTCAGCGGCTCGAAAGAGCTGGCGGAGCATCTGAAGCGCACCGGCCTCGAGCGGCAGGAGATCGCCGCGCACCGCCCGCCGCACGGCGAGGCAGTGCTGCCGTACCTGCTTGGAGGAAAGAAGCTCTATTACGCGGGGATGGAGCAGTACGGCTCGTACATGCTCTGGAACGCGCAGTACAACCGCGCCTACGGGATGTACGACCATCAGGCGGCGGAGCTGGCGCGCCGCCATTTCGGCGAGCGGCCGTTCCTGTTCCTGGTGACCCGGCCCCTCGGGCGGAACGTTCCCGGATACCGCCTGCTCTTCACCACAGCCTTGCCGTTCGCCCATTTCGACGAGCAGTACTTTTTGTACGCATCCGTTCCGGAGCGGCGATGAAGCACGTCTGGCGCGTGCTCTTCGCGCTGGCGGTGCTCTGGATTGCGGCGCTGGTGCAGCGCGGAGTGCCGCTGGCGGTCGACGAGGTCGAGTTCTTCCGCGCCACGAAGTGGATCGGCGAAGGACGGGTGCCGTTCCGCGACTTCTGGGAACATCACACGCCGCTGCAGTGGCTCGTGTTTGCGCCCGTTGCGCGCCTGTTCGCGGACGGTCCGGACGTCGCCTCCATCGTGACGATGCGCTGGGCGCAGGTGCTGGCGTGGATCGCGATCTTCGCGCTGCTACTCCGTTTCGCCCGGCGCGCGTACGTCAACGCCTGGCCGGCGCTGGTGCTGCTGCTCGTGAGCTCGACGTTCGTCCGGAAGGCGGTCGAGTACCGCGTCGACGTGCCCGGCAACCTCGGGTTCATCGCGGCGATCGCGCTGGTGGCAGCCGGCGGGAGCGTGGCGCGCTGGATCGGTTTCGGCGCGCTCATGTCGGCGGCCGTGCTCGCGAACATGCGCCTCGCGCCGCTGGTCGTCGTCACCGCGCTGCTCGCGCTCTTCCGGAAAGAGGAGCGCTGGCGGTTCAACGCGCGCGCCCTCTGGATGCTGGCCGGCGTCGCCGCCATGGCAGGGTCGTTCATCGCGTACCTGATGCTCACCGGCGCGTGGACGCCCTTCCTCGAGGCGATCTTCGATTACAACGTCACCTCGGCGCGCCTGCTCGAAGTCGACACGTTCTTCGACGCGCTGCTCGCGCCGTTCTGGACGCTCGACGCCGGCGGCATCGCGTTCTGGCTCGCCGCACTCGCAGGCCTGGTTCTCGCGTTGCGCGAGCGCGGTCCGCTGCAGTTCATGGCGTTGCTCGCGCTGGCCAGCATTGCCACGGTGGCGATCATGGAAGTGCAGTACGACTATCACTTCCAGACCACGTGGCTGCTCCTGATGCCGTTCGCGGCGCTGGCGATCGTGCGCTGGCCGCGCGTCTTCGCGCTCGTCGCCGCGGTCGCGCTGGCGATCTTCGTCGTGCAACTGCTGCCGTCGTTCGGCGCGGAGATGCAGTACCAGGACGACGTCATGACCATGGTCGACCGCGTGACGCAACCGGAGGAGCGCGTCTTCGACGGCTCCGGCTTCGCTCTGCGGCGCGAGCCGTCGTATCGCTACTGGTTCCTCACCACCGGCGTGCGGATGATGGCGCAGCGAGACCTGCTCGAGCCGTACGACATCGCGGCCGATCCTCCTGCGGCGGTGATCGCTGATTACCGATTGCGCGTCTACCTGGAAGCGTTCCCGCGAACCGCCCGCTACGCGACCACGCACTACCTGCCGCTCTATCGCAACCTCTGGGTCCCCGGTATGACTGCGCTCGTCGGACCGCAACCGACGCGCGCCGGCTGGATCGCACCGCGCGCGGGACGCTACGACGTCCACGCCAGCGCCGCGCTGGCCACCCACCCGTGGTTCACGCAACCGCTCGCCTACGCCGCGACGGTCGGCCGGCTAGCCCCGCAATACGCCGTTCCGCTGCGTCGCCTGCCGCCGCTGGCGGCCGACGCCCTGCAGTGGAGCGTCGACGGCATCGCCCAACCGCGCGGCACGCGCACGCTCACCCTCCGCAAAGGCTCGCGCGTCGAGTTGATCGCGACCCCGGGCCGGGCGGCAGGGGTGCTGCTCGTTTCCCATGGAACGGACACGCTCGCCCTCGCGCCGGCAGAACCGTTCGTCTTCTGAATAGCGCAGACCGCCGGCAACGCAGGCCTGTTATGGAGTGCGGTAGCGACAGTTACCGCTCTTACTGTTTTTGTTCGTCTGCAACGCGAGCAGGTCCAGCCTTCGCTCCTGCCATCAGGCGAGATTGCACCCTCCACGCATTGCTGCACGAACAGAAGCAGTCAAAGCGGTAACTGTCGTTACCGCACTCCATACACCGGGGGATCGTTAAGCATCTCCAGAGGTCGTTAAGCATCTCTCGGAGGTCGTTAAGCATGTCCCGGAGGTCGTTAAGCATGTCCAGAGATGCTTAACCATCCTTTGGAAAATGGTGATTCAGTACACTGCCTCCGTGCAGGTCCTGATCCTTTCCGAGCACGAGGTCGAGTCGCTCCTGACCATGGAGCGCTGCATCGGCGTGATGGGTGATGCGCTTGCGGCGCTCGCGCGGGGCGAGGTGCACAATCCGCTGCGGCAGGCCATCCGGGCGCCAGGGGCGCCGGGGCTCCTCGGGCTGATGCCGGCGTGGCGCGGCGGGGCCACTCCGTATTACGCGCTGAAGGAAGTGTGTGTCTTTCCGGAGAATCCCAGGCGCGGCCTCGATACGCACCTCGGTGCGGTGATCCTGCACAGCGGGGAGACGGGGGAGCCGCTCGCGTTCATGAATGCCTCCGCGATCACGGCCATCCGCACGGCCGCGGTCTCCGCGGTCGCGACGCGCCTGCTGGCGCGTGAGGACGCCACGGTGCTGGCCATTCTCGGCGGAGGCGTGCAGGCGAAATCGCACCTGCGGGCGATCCCGTTCGTGCGCGACATCCGTGAAGTGCGGACCTTCAGCCGCAGCAGCGGGAACGTCGCCAGCGCGGAGGAAGCGGTCCGCGGCGCCGACATCATCGTCACCGCCACCAGCTCCCGGGAGCCGGTCCTGAAACGCGAATGGGTGAAGCCGGGAGCGCACATCAACGCGGTCGGCTCGAGCATTGCCGCGGCACGGGAGCTGGAGAGCGGCCTCGTCGCCGCTGCGTCGCTGTTCGTCGACCGGCGCGAGTCGACGGTGAACGAATCGGGCGACTATCTCTTCGCGTTGCGCGAGGGCGCCATCACGGGGCCGGAGCACATCCGGACGGAGCTCGGGGAGTTGCTCACCGGCAGCGCGGCCGGCCGCACGTCGGACAGCGAGATCACGCTGTTCAAGTCGCTCGGGCTGGCGGTCGAGGATCTCGCGGCGGCGGCGTTTCTCTATGAAGCCGCGGTGGCCGAGGGGCGGGGGAGTTGGGTCGAGTTCTAGAGAGCCGGGTCGTGCTCGGAGCGGTGTTCGTGGCGTACGCCGCGCTGACGTTGTGGGTGGCGCTGCATCACGAGCCGTGGCTCGATGAAGCCGATTCGTGGCTGCTGATGCGCGATGCGGACGCGCCCGCCATCCTGCGCTACGCGTCGTACGGCGGGACGCCGCTGCTCTTCCACGCGCTGATCTGGCCGTTCGCACGCGCCGGGTTTCCGTACGTGGCGCAGCAGCTCGTGGCGCTGGCTTGTGCGTGGGGTGCGGTCTGGCTCGTCCTGCATGCGCGGGCATTTCCGGCGCCGGTGCGGCTCCTCTTCCCCTTCTCGTTTTTCCCCTCGTACACGTACAGCGTGCTCGCGCGGCCGTACGCGCTGTTCATGCTGCTGCTGTTCGCGATGGCGGCGCTCTGGCGCAGGCGCGAGGAGCGGCCGCTGCGGCTCGCGGTCGTCATTGCGCTGCTCGCGAACGTGAACGTGCACGGACTGCTCGTCGCCGCGATCGCCGGGTTGCTGTTGCTGGCGGAGCGCCGTTCCGAGGTGCGGCGGTATGCACGTGCGACGGCGGTGATGGTCGCGGGCGGGTTGCTGGCGGTCGCGCAGGTGTGGCCGCGGGCGGGAGGGCAGGTGGTCGAGCGGAGCGCCGATCTGGCCACCTTCCGCTACGCGCTCGCGGAGGCGTTCTTCCCCGACATGCGCCTGCCGTTGTTCTGGCCGGCGGTGTTCGTCTTCGTGCTGATCGCGTTCGCGGTCAGCAGGCGGGCGGTACCGCTCGCGTTTCTGCTGCTGTCGGCGGCGGCGATGGCCGGGCTGTTCCTCTTCGTCTGGATGGGAGGTCCGCGCCACGCCGGGCTGCTCTTCCTGCTGGCCATCGGGGCGCTCTGGATCGCCGATGCATACGGCGGACTGCGCCTGCGGAACATCGTGATGACCGCCCTTGGTCTCTCGCTGCTCTGGGCGACGGTCACGGCGTACGACTACTGGACCGAGGAGGTGCGGTTCCCGTTCAGCGGCGGCCGGTGGATGGCGGGATACATCCGCGAGCATGGGTTGGAGACGGCGCAGATCGGCGCGGGGATGGCCCTGCTGAACACGCCGCTGGTCGACCTGCCGCGGACGCGGTTCTGGTATCCGGAGCGGCGCGACTGGGGCACGTACGCCACCTGGGGGTTCCTCGACCGGAGCATGACGGACGAGAAAGCGATCCGGATCACGCAGGGTCATTTCCGGGGGCAGCGGTGGTATCTCCTCTCGAATCGGGAGGTTCCGGGCGCCCTGCAAGGTGAGTTCAGGCTGCTCGCCCGGTCGCCGCTGCAGTGGGGGCACGTCGACGAGCGCTACTGGCTGTACGAGCCGGTGGCGCCTTAGCCGCCGTAGGCGGCGAGAGATCAATAGCCCCCGGCTTCAGCCGGGGGAAAGGGTGTCCAGGGATCGAGTCCGCGTAGCGGGCGACAGGATTCTGCCGCCCGCTACGCGGGCTCGATTTGGGGGAGCCCCCATTCCCCCGGCTGAAGCCGGGGGCTAGTGATCTGAGGCCCGCTACGCGGGCACCGATACGAGGTACGGCTGGACCGACCCACGTATAGTTGCCCCCGATGCGCTGGATCCGCTCGGAGCGGGGGCTGCTCTCGCTCGTGTTCGTGCTGCATGTGGCGATCACGCTCTTCGTGGCACTGCATCACGAGGTGTGGGCGGACGAGGGGGATCCATGGCTGCTCATGCGCGATGCGGACGTGGCCACGATCTTCCACGCGGCCTCCAATCGCGGCGTGCCGCTGCTGTTCGAGGCGACGGTCTGGCCCTTCGCGCGGGCGGGGTTCCCGTACGTCGCGCAGCAACTGATCAACCTGGTCTACGTCTGGGGAGCGGTCTGGGTGCTGTTGCGGTCGCGCGCGTTTTCGGTGCCGGTCAAGGTCCTGTTCGCCTTCTCGTACTACCCGGCGTTCGAGTTCGCGGTCATCCCTCGGCCGTACGGGCTGCAGATGCTGCTGACGTTTGCGGTCGGGGCCGCCTGGCTGGAACGGCAGGAAAGACCCGTCCGCCTCGGCGTGCTGGTGGCGCTGCTGGCGAACACGACCACGCTCGGCCTGCTCACGGCCGCGGTCGCCGGCGCGTTGCTCCTCTGGGAACGCCTCCCCTGGCGCGCGCTGGCGATCATGATCGCCGGCGGCCTGCTGTCGGTCGCGCAGCTGTGGCCTCGGGAGGGGCGGCAGCAGGTCTACACGCTGGTGCAGCTCGATACGCTCTGGTTCGCCGTCGCGAGCATGTTCTTCCCCGAGCTCCGGATCGAGGACGCGATCGGCGGCGCCGTCGTGATCCTCGGCATCCTCTTTTACGGGATCAGCCGGAACTGGAAACCGGTCGCCTTCCTGGGCATCGTCCTGACCGCGATGCTCCTCATCTATATCTTCATCTGGATGGGGGGGCTCAGGCATGCCGGGCTGATGCTCGTGGTCGCGCTCGCCGCGGTCATGATCGCGGACGCGTACGGCCCGTACCGTCGAGAACGCCTGCTCATGGCCGCGCTGGCCGTCGCGTTCGCCTGGTCGATCGTGCCGGCGTATCGCTGCTGGGTGGCGGAGACGAAGTACGCCTTCTCCGGCAGCCGGGAGGTCGCGACGTACATCCGCGAGACCGGCCTCGACCGCGACGCGGTCCTCGTCTCCCACTCCATGTTCTGGACCTCGCCGCTGGTCTATCTGCCGCAGGCGAAGATCTGGTATCCGGCCAGGGGGGCGTTCGGTACGTTCGGGCGGTGGGAGCGGACGGACTATGAATATGCCCAAATGCCGCTCGCGACCGTGCTCGAGCGGGCGCGGACGCAACTGAAAGGCCGCCGGTGGGTGCTGGTCGTGCATCAGGAGTTACCCGAAGCGTTGCGTCCGCAGTACCGGCTCCTCTACCGGACGAAGGAGCCGATCTGGCGGATGTTCGCGGAGCAGTACCTCATTTACGAGGCGTTTCCGGGCCCCTAAACCGTTGCGGAATAAGCCCGCTGGGCGGCAGGTTAGGGCTGATCCGGGCTTGACAAAGTCCAAAATCCCCGCGTAAAGTGCGCGGGTTTTCCCGTCCGGGACCAATTGTCAGCTGTACGTGTCTTCAGAAGGATAAGTAACGAATGCCAACGATCAACCAGCTTGTTGCGAAGGGCCGTGACGCCGTCAAGTACAAGACGAAGTCGCCGGCGCTCCAGTCGAGCCCGCAGAAGCGCGGCGTCTGCACGCGCGTTTACACGTCGACCCCGAAGAAGCCGAACTCCGCACTCCGCAAGGTCGCCCGTGTGCGCCTGACCAACGGTGTCGAAGTCACCACCTACATCCCGGGTGTCGGTCACAACCTCCAGGAGCACTCGATCGTGCTCATCCGCGGAGGCCGTGTGAAGGACCTTCCGGGTGTCCGCTATCACGTAGTTCGTGGCACGCTCGACGCCGTCGGTGTCGCCAAGCGCAACCAGAGCCGTTCCAAGTACGGCACGAAGCGCCCCAAGAAGGCGTAAAGGTTCAAGGATCCAACGATGCCGAGAAGACGTGAAGTTCCCAAGCGCGAGATCCTGCCGGATCCGGTTTACAACAGCCAGCTCGTCACCAAGTTCATCAATTCGCTGATGTCCGACGGCCGCAAGTCGGTCGCCGAGCGTGTGTTCTACGGCGCCCTCAAAAAGGTCGAAGACCGCGCCAAGGACGATCCGCTCAAGCTCTTCAAGAAGGCGATCGACAACGTCAAGCCGGCGCTCGAGGTGAAGAGCCGCCGCGTTGGTGGCTCGAACTACCAGGTGCCGATCGAGGTCCGTCCGACGCGCCGGACCGCCCTCGCGATCCGCTGGATGATCTCGTACGCTGCCTCCCGCGGCGAGAAGACGATGATCGACAAGCTCGCGGGCGAGATCATGGATGCCGCGAACAACCGTGGCAACGCGATCAAGAAGCGCGAAGACACGCACAAGATGGCCGAGGCCAACAAGGCGTTCGCCCACTACCGCTGGTAGTCGAATAACACCGGCACCAAAACCGTTGTATGATGTCTGGCCTCGCTCACGGCGAGGCCCTACGCAGTACCGAGCAGCACCAACTCAGCAGCTTTCCGTAGCTCCGTCTCGACCGGATAACACAGAACTGGTTCTGCGGTTCCGGACCGAGCAACGGGAAACAAACAACTGAATCAATGCATCACCTCCCCAACAGGAGGTGTGCGCGTATCGGCGGCAGATGCCGGTATGCGTGTGTTTCGCCCTGAAGAGAAAAAAATGGCACGTCAGGTACCTCTCGAGAAAACGCGCAACATCGGCATCATGGCTCACATCGATGCCGGTAAGACGACGACCACCGAGCGCATCCTCTACTACACCGGGATCACTCACAAGATCGGTGAAGTCCACGAGGGCACTGCAATCATGGACTGGATGGTCCAGGAGCAGGAGCGCGGGATCACCATCACCTCCGCGGCGACCACCGCGAAGTGGGGGGATACCCGCATCAACATCATCGATACGCCGGGTCACGTCGACTTCACGGTCGAGGTCGAGCGCTCGCTGCGCGTCCTCGACGGCGCGGTCGGTGTGTTCTGCGCCGTCGGCGGCGTGGAGCCGCAGTCCGAAACCGTCTGGCGCCAGGCCGACAAGTACGGCGTCCCCCGCCTCGCGTTCATCAATAAGATGGACCGCATCGGCGCGAACTTCGAGAACGTGGTCGGCCAGATCCGTTCCAAGCTCGGCAAGAACGCGGTTCCCCTCCAGCTCCCCATCGGAGCCGAGGACAAGTTCAAGGGCGTCATCGACCTCGTGTCGATGAAGGCGCTCGTCTTCAAGGACGAGAGCCTCGGCGCGAAGTACGACATCGAAGAGATCCCGGCCGAGCTGCGCGCGGAAGCGGAGAGCTACCGCGAGAAGATGGTCGAGTCGATCGCCGAGTCGCACGACGAGCTGCTCGAGAAGTACCTCGCCGGTGAGACCCTCGAGGTCGCCGAGCTGAAGGCGGCGCTCCGCGACGCCACGATCCACCAGAAGATCACCCCGGTGCTCTGCGGCACGGCCTTCAAGAACAAGGGCGTGCAGCCGCTGCTCGACGCGGTCGTCGATTACCTCCCCAGCCCGGTGGACATCCCGCCGGTCAAGGGCATCAATCCGGACGACGAGTCTTTCATGGAGCGTCCCGCGTCGGACGACGCGCCGTTCTCCGGCCTCGTCTTCAAGATCATGACCGACCCGTTCGTCGGCCAGCTGGCGTTCTTCCGCGTCTACTCGGGCCGCGTGGAGTCTGGCACCGCGGTGCTCAACTCGACCAAGGGCACCACCGAGCGCGTCGGCCGCCTCCTGCAGATGCACGCCAACAAGCGTGAAGAGATCAAGGAAGTGCGCGCGGGCGACATCGGCGCGGCCGTCGGCCTCCGTTCGGTCACCACCGGCGACACGATCTGCGACCCGAAGAATGCGATCGTTCTCGAGACGATGATCTTCCCGGAGCCGGTCATCGCCGTCGCGATCGAGCCGAAGACCAAGACCGACCAGGAAAAGATGGGCGTCGCGCTCGCGAAGCTCATGCAGGAAGACCCGACGTTCAAGGTCCACACGGACATCGAGACGAACCAGACCATCATCCGTGGCATGGGCGAGCTGCACCTCGAGATCATCGTCGACCGCATGGTCCGCGAGTTCGGCGTCGGCGCGAACGTCGGCAAGCCGCAGGTTGCGTACCGCGAAGCGATCACCCGGAAGTCCGAGGCGGAAGGCAAGTTCGTCCGCCAGTCGGGTGGTAAGGGGCAGTACGGCCACGTCAAGATGCGCTTCGAGCCGATGCCGGAAGGCGGGTTCGAGTTCGTCAACGAGGTCGTCGGCGGTTCGGTCCCCCGCGAGTTCATCAAGCCGACCGAGCAGGGCATCAAGGAAGCGCTCGAGCGCGGCATCGTGGCCGGTTATCCGATGACGGGCGTGCGCGCGATCCTGTACGACGGTTCGTACCACGACGTCGACTCGTCCGAAATGGCGTTCAAGATCGCCGGCTCGATGGCCTTCCAGGAAGGCGCGAGGCGCGCGAACCCGATCCTCATGGAGCCGATCATGGACGTCGAGGTCGTGACGCCGGAAGACTACGCGGGCGACGTCATGGGCGATCTGTCCCGCCGCCGCGGCAAGATCCAGCAGATGGAAGAGCGCGCCGGGGCGAAGGTCATCCGCGCCCACGTGCCTCTGTCCGAGATGTTCGGTTACGCAACCCAGGTGCGGTCGATGTCGCAGGGCCGCGCCAGCTACACCATGCAGTTCCTGGCATACGAGCCGGCACCCAAGAACGTCGCCGAAGAGGTGATCTCCAAGAGCGCCGGAGCAACACAGCGAGTTTGACACGAAGGTCTTAGGTCTTAGCTCTCAGGTCTCAGGGAAACCGAGGACAGAGGGCGGGCGGGCCTAAGACCTAATAGCTAAGAGCTAAGAGCTAAATACGGAGGTTAGATCCAATGGCCAAAGAGAAATTCGATCGCAGCAAACCGCACGTCAACATCGGCACGATCGGTCACGTCGACCACGGCAAGACCACGCTGACTGCGGCCATCACGAAGGTCCTCGCTTCGAAGGGTACGGCTTCGTTCGTCGCCTTCGACCAGATCGACAAGGCTCCGGAAGAGCGTGAGCGCGGCATCACCATCGCCACCGCCCACGTCGAGTACTCGACCCAGAAGCGCCACTACGCGCACGTCGACTGCCCGGGCCACGCCGACTACGTCAAGAACATGATCACCGGCGCCGCGCAGATGGACGGTGCGATCCTCGTGGTCGCCGCGACCGACGGCCCGATGCCGCAGACGCGCGAGCACATCCTGCTCGCCCGCCAGGTCGGCGTGCCGGCCATGGTCGTGGCCCTGAACAAGGTCGACGCCGCCGATCCGGACCTCCTCGAGCTCGTCGAGCTCGAAGTCCGCGAGCTGCTCTCCAGCTACGACTTCCCGGGCGATGACATTCCCATCGTCCGCGTCTCGGCGCTCAAGGCGCTGCAGACCACCGACAACAACGACGAGTGGGCCAACAAGATCATCGAGCTCATGGACGCCGTCGACGAGTACATCCCGATGCCGGAGCGCGCCATCGACAAGCCGTTCCTGATGCCGGTCGAAGACATCTTCTCGATCTCGGGCCGCGGCACCGTCGTCACGGGCCGTATCGAGCGCGGAATCGTCAAGGTCGGTGAGGAAATCGAGATCGTCGGCATCCGTCCGACCATCAAGAAGGTCGTCACGGGCGTCGAGATGTTCCGCAAGCTCCTCGATCAGGGCCAGGCGGGCGACAACGTCGGCCTCCTGCTCCGCGGCGTGGAGCGCAAGGACGTCGAGCGCGGCCAGGTCTGCTCCAAGCCGGGCTCGATCACCCCGCACACGAAGTTCAAGGCCGAGGTCTACATCCTGACCAAGGAAGAGGGTGGCCGCCACACCCCGTTCTTCAACGGCTACCGCCCGCAGTTCTACTTCCGCACGACCGACATCACCGGCTCGGCGCAGCTGGCCGAGGGTGCGGAGATGGTCATGCCGGGCGACAACACCGCGCTCACCATCACCCTGATCAACCCGATCGCCATGGAGAAGGGCCTGCGCTTCGCTATCCGCGAAGGCGGCCGCACCGTCGGCGCCGGCACGGTCACGGACATTCTCGAGTAGTCGATTCATGAGGACAGGCGGGATCGCCTGTCCTCATCTGTTCTTTAAGGGTACGAAACCATGATGAACGAAAAGATCCGCATCCGACTCAAGGCTTACGACTACCGCGTGCTCGACCAGTCGACGAGTGAGATCGTCGACACCGCGAAGCGCACCGGTGCAAAGGTAGCGGGACCGATTCCCCTGCCGACGCAGATCTCGAAGTACACGGTTCTGCGCAGCCCGCACGTCGACAAGAAGTCGCGTGAGCAGTTCGAGATGCGGACGCACAAGCGGCTGCTCGACATTCTCGAGCCGACGACCCAGACGGTGGACGCGCTGATGAAGCTCGAGCTCCCGGCCGGCGTCGACGTCGAGATCAAGGCGTTCGGGAAATAACCGGCGGCGCCTTCAATACACACACGAACCGTGGCAACGCGGTTCCAAGGTGAAAGAACATACAAATGGCAATCGAAGGAATCATTGGCAAGAAGGTCGGGATGACCCAGGTGTTCGCTGAAGACGGCGCCCTGGTGCCGGTGACGGTCGTCCAGGCCGGTCCCTGCCTCGTGGTCCAGAAGAAGACGAGCGAGAAGGACGGCTATGACGCCGTGCAGATCGGTCTCGTCGAGAAGGTCTCGAACCGCCGCATCACCAGCGCGCAGCGGGGACACTTCGAGAAAGCCGGCGTCCAGCCGGTGCGTACGCTCGCCGAGGTGCCGTACAGCGGCGACGCGAACGTCGGCGACCGCGTGCAGGTCGACATCTTCCAGCCGGGCGACTCGATCGACGTGGTCGGTCAGTCGAAGGGCAAGGGCTTCCAGGGCGTCGTCAAGCGCCATGGATTCGGCGGCGGCCGCGAGTCTCACGGCTCGATGTTCCACCGCGCTCCCGGCTCGATCGGCGCATCCGCCTTCCCGTCGCGTGTCATGAAGGGCATGCGCATGGGCGGCCGGATGGGCGGCGACCAGGTCACCGTCAAGAATCTCCGCGTCGCCAAGATCGACGTCGAGAACAACCTGCTCTACATCCGTGGCGCCGTCCCGGGTGGTCGCAACGGACTCGTATACGTGCGCTTTTCCAAAAACGGAAAGCGGGGTGAGTAACCATGCCGACCATTGACATCAAGAACTGGGACAACAAGACGGTCGGCTCTGTCGACCTGCCGGAAGAGATCTTCTCGTACCCGTACAAGGAGCATCTCGTCCACGAGGCCGTGCGCAACTATCTGGCCGGCCTGCGCCAGGGAACGCACAAGACCAAGACCCGCTCCGAAGTGAGCGGCTCGAACAAGAAGCCGTTCAAGCAGAAGGGCACCGGCCGCGCGCGTCAGGGTGGAGCGCGTCCGCCGATCCATCGCCACGGCGGCACGGTTCACGGTCCGCAGCCCCGCGACTACTCGTACAAGATGAACACCAAGGAGAAGAAGGCGGCCCTCAAGTCGGCTCTCTCCCAGCGTGTGAAGGAAGGGAAGTTCGTGGTCGTCAACGACATGGCCGTGGCCGAGTCGAAGACGAAGGCGTTCGCCGACAAGGTGAAGACGATCGGCGTCGAGGGGAAGGCACTTCTCATCGACACGATGGAAAACACCAACGCGGTGCTCGCGTCGCGCAACAACCCGAAGCTGCACTTCGTCGACGCCCTGCACGTCAACGTGTACGACGTCGTGAACAGCCGCTACATCGTCCTGAGCCAGGCCGCGCTCGACCGTCTGACGGAGGCACTCAGCAATGAACGCTAATCAGATCATCCGCCGGCCGCTCGTCACCGAGAAGTCCACGATCGTTCGCGAAGAGCAGAACGTGATCGCCTTCGAGGTGGACCCGAAAGCGAACAAGATCCAGGTCAAGAGCGCGGTCGAGGAACTGTTCAAGGTGAAGGTCGAAGAGGTCCGCCTCTTCAACGTTCGCGGAAAAATGAAACGACTGGGCCGCTTCGTCGGCAAGCGCCGCGACTGGCGCAAGGCGTACGTGCGGCTCAAAGCAGGGGAGAAGGCGCCCGAGTTCGTCGAGGGCGTGTAGCTCGATCCCCGAGCAACCAGCCGATAAAGAAAGAAAACTATGGCTACGAATCGATATAAGCCGACTTCGCCCGGCATCCGGTTCCAGACTCATGCTTCGTTCAAGGACATCACGAAGACGACTCCGGAAAAGGCGCTGACGAAGGGCAAGCCGAAGACCGGCGGCCGCAACTCGAAGGGCCGCATCACCTCGCGGTTCATCGGCGGCGGCCACAAGCAGAAGTACCGTGAGATCGACTTCAAGCGCGACAAGCGCGGGATTCCCGCGAAGGTGGCCGCGATCGAGTACGACCCGAACCGCACCGCGCACATCGCGCTGCTGCACTACGTGGACGGCGAGAAGCGCTACATCCTCGCGCCGAACGGCCTCGCGGTCGGCACGACCATCGTGGCCGGCGAGGAAGCCGACATCCTGGTGGGCAACGCCCTCCCGCTGTCGAAGATCCCGCTCGGTACGGTGATCCACAACGTCGAGCTCAAGGAAGGCAAGGGCGGCCAGATGGTCCGTTCCGCCGGCGTCGGCGCTCAGCTCATGGCCCGCGAGGGCGACTGGGCCACGCTGCGGCTCCCCTCGGGCGAGATGCGCAAGGTGCACGCGCGCTGCTACGCCACCATCGGCCAGGTCGGCAACCTCGAGCACGAGAACATCTCGTACGGCAAGGCCGGCCGCACCCGTCACCTCGGCAAGAAGCCGCACAACCGCGGCGTCTCGATGAACCCGGTCGACCATCCGCTCGGCGGCGGTGAAGGCAAGACCTCCGGCGGCCGTCATCCGGTCAGCCCGTGGGGCCAGCCGACCAAGGGCTACAAGACTCGCCGGAACAAGCAGACGAACAAGTTCATCGTCAAGCGGAGAACCAAGTAAATGCGCTCAATGAAAAAAGGTCCGTTCGTGGATCACCACCTCGAAAAGAAGGTGGAGACGATGAACCGCGAGCGCGACAAGAAAGTCATCAAGACGTGGTCGCGCCGCTCGACCGTGACCCCCGACATGGTCGGTCACACGATCGCGGTGCACAACGGCCGGAAATTCACCCCGGTTTACATCTCCGAGAACATGGTCGGTCACAAGCTGGGCGAGTTCTCCCTGACCCGTACCTTCAAAGGCCACAGCGGCAAGAAGGTCGAGAAGTCGGCCAAGCCGGCAGGGAAGTGACGGCGAAGCCGTCATCCTGAGCAAGCGAAGGATCTAAATTATGGAAGCTACGGCAACTCTCAGATACCTGAAAGCATCGCCCCAGAAGGTCCGTCTCGTGGCCGATCTCGTGCGCGGCAAGAAGGTCGAAGAAGCGCTCAGCATCCTCCGGTTCACCCGGAAGGCTGTGGCCAAGGACCTAGAGAAGCTGGTCCGTTCGGCCGTCGCCAACGCGGAGAACAAGGAAGCCAGCGCCGACGTCGACGACCTCGTGGTCTCGAAGATCTATGTCAACGAGGGACCGCGTGAGAAGCGCATCCAGCCTGCACCGATGGGCCGTGCGTACCAGATCCAGAAGCGCAAAGCCCACGTCACCGTGCATGTCTCGGATGAAGTGAAAGCGGTCAACGAGCGGAGCGGCGGCAAGGGCCGCGCCCGCGCCAGGAAACAGGGGTAATCGATGGGTCAGAAGGTCAATCCTTACGGTTTTCGGCTGGGTTTCAACAAGACCTGGCACTCGCGCTGGTTCGCGGGGAAGAATTACGCCGAGACGCTTCATCGCGATCTGAAGCTCCGCGACGATCTCAAGGGCCGCCTCAGCCATGCGGGCGTGTCGGAGATCGACATCGAGCGCACGGCGAACAAGATGCGCATCAACATCTACACCTCGCGTCCGGGCATCATCATCGGCCGCAAGGGTGCGGAAGTGGACAAGCTGCGCGATGAGCTCCAGAAGCTCGTCAACGGCGAGGTCTACATCAACATCCAGGAGATCCAGCGTCCGGAGCTCGACGCCCAGCTCGTGGCCGAGAACATCGCCACCCAGCTCGAGCGCCGGATCGCGTTCCGCCGCGCCATGAAGAAGGCCATGGAATCGGCCTTCCGCTTCGGCGCGAAGGGCATCAAGGTCCGCGTCGGCGGGCGCCTGAACGGCTCCGAGATCGCGCGTTCCGAGTGGTACCAGGACGGACGTCTCCCGCTGCACACCCTGAAGGCGGACATCGACTACGGTCTGGCCGAGGCCCACACCACGTACGGCATCATCGGCGTCAAGGTGTGGCTGTACAAGGGCGAGATGGCCAAGGCGCGCTCGCGCCGCCGCGCTTAGTAACGAGTATCAGTAATCCAGGAGAAACCGCATCATGTTGATGCCCAAGAAGGTCAAATTCAGAAAGCAGCAGCGCGGACGCCGCCGCGGAGTCGCGACGCGCGGGGCCAAGGTCTCGTTCGGCGATTTCGGCCTGCAGGCGCTCGAGACGGGCTGGGTCACCGCCCGCCAGATCGAAGCGGCCCGTATCGCCATGACCCGCCACGTCAAGCGCGGCGGCAAGATCTGGATCCGCATCTTCCCGGACAAGCCGATCACCAAGAAGCCGCTCGAGACCCGTATGGGTAAGGGCAAGGGTGCACCGGAAGAATGGGTATGCGTGGTCAAGCCGGCCCGCATCCTTTACGAGATGGAAGGTGTGACCAGGGAGATCGCCGAGGAGGCGTTCCGCCTGGCCGGTTCCAAGCTCCCGATCAAGACGCGTTTCGTGACGCGCGAGCAGACGGAGGTCGGCGAGTAATGGCCAGCAAGAAAACAGTGACCACGCTTCGTGACAAGAGCGTCGACGAGCTTCGCTCCCGCGAGCGCGACCTGCGCGAGCAGCTCTTCAAGCTCCGTTTCCAGCGCGCCACCGGGCGCGTCGAGAACCCGATGAAGATGCGCCAGGTGCGCCGCGAGATCGCGCAGATCCAGACGCTCCTCAACGAGCGCGAGCGCAGCGCCGCCAGCGCATAAGGAACAGGAACATGGCAACGAAGGAAAAGACCGAGACCGCTCCGGAACAGAACAGCCGCACCAAGGTCGGCGTGGTGGTCTCGAACAAGATGCAGAAGACCGTGGTCGTCGCGGTCGAGAACCTCGTCAAGCACGGGATGTATCAGAAGTACATCAAGCGGACGAACAAGTTCCTCGCCCACAGCGAGCAGCCGGACATCAACATCGGCGATCGCGTGATCATCGAGGAGACGCGCCCGCTCTCGAAGCGCAAGCGCTGGAACGTACGGGAAGTCCTGGACCGCGCCAGCTAAACGTCCGTTATCAGTTGTCAGTTGTCGGTTGTCTGCGACACCGTGCAATGACAACGGACAACCGACAACCGACAACGGTTGGGGAGACATAGTCATGATTCAGATGGGAACCATTCTTCAGGTGGCCGACAACACCGGCGCGAAGAAGATCGCCTGCATCCGTATGCGCGGCGGCTCCACGGCCGGTCAGTACGCCCGTGTCGGCGACGTGATCACGGCGTCGGTCAAGGAAGCCTCGCCGGACGGCACGGTGAAGAAGGGTGCGGTCGTCAGGGCCGTCATCGTTCGCACTGTGAAAGAGACCCGCCGCCGCGACGGCTCGTACGTCAAGTTCGACGACAACGCGGCGGTCCTCATCAACGATGCGCGCGAGCCGGTCGGCACGCGTGTTTTCGGCCCGGTCGCACGCGAGCTTCGTGAGCGCAAGTTCATGAAGATCATCTCGCTCGCGCCGGAAGTCATTTAAAGGAAGCACACCATGGGACTGTACGGACGTAGCACCAAACAGACTGAAGGCCCCCGCCCGAAGCCGCACGTGAAGAAAGGCGACACGGTCGTCGTTCTCTCGGGCAAGGACCGCGGCAAGCAGGGACGCGTGCTGCGCGTCCTCGCCACCAAGGGGAAGGCGATCGTCGAGCGTGTGAACTTCACCAAGAAGCACACCAAGCCGAACCCCGGCAAGAACGTCAAGGGCGGCATCCTCGAGCGCGAGTCGCCGATCAACGTGGCCAAGCTCCAGGTGATCTGCCCGAGCTGCAACGAGCCGGCGCGCACCGGGTCGCACCGCACCGAAGACGGCGCGGTCCGCTTCTGCCGCAACTGCAAAGCGGATCTCGCCAAGTAAGAAGGAAGTAAGAACATCGACCTCTCCCGTACAACGCCGGGAGGTTCAAAGGAACCAAGATGGCAGCCAGACTCAAAGAGCTTTACCAAACCGAAGTCCGCAGGAAATTGCAGGACGAGTTTCAGATCAAGAACCCGATGGCGGTTCCCAAGGTCGAGAAAGTCGTCCTGAACATGGGCATGGGTGAGGCGATCTCCAACGCCAAGATCCTCGACGCAGCCGTCGACGAGCTCACCACCATCACCGGCCAGAAGCCGGTCGTGACCAAGGCCAAGAAGTCCATCGCGGCCTTCAAGCTCCGCGAGGGCGTTCCCATCGGCACGATGGTCACCCTGCGCGGCGAAAAGATGTACGAGTTTCTCGACCGTCTCATCAACGTCGCTCTTCCGCGCGTCCGCGACTTCCGCGGCGTGCCGACGAAGTCGTTCGACGGCCGCGGCAATTACACCCTCGGTATTCGCGACCACCTGATCTTCCCCGAGATCGATCCGGTCAAGGTCGACAAGGCCAAGGGCATGAACATCACCATCGTCACGAGCGCCAAGACGGACGAGCAGGCTCGCACGCTCCTCCGCGAGCTCGGAATGCCCTTCGGTAAATAAGAGGAACACATGGCCAAAACTTCAATGATCGTCAAGGCTGAGCGGAAGCCGAAGTTCTCGACGCGCCAGCGCAATCGCTGTAAGCAGTGCGGACGTCCGCGCGGGTTTCTGCGCAAGTTCCAGCTCTGCCGCATCTGCTTCCGTCTGCTCTCGCTCGGTGGCTACGTCCCCGGCGTGACGAAATCGAGCTGGTAGCTCGCACGACCGATTAATTCAGGAGTCACAGAATGTCGATGACAGATCCCATCGCGGATATGCTCACAAGAATCCGCAACGGAATTCAGTCGCGCCACGATCGCGTCGAGATGCCGAGCTCGAAGCTGAAGGTCGAGGTAGCGAAGATCCTCAAATCCGAGGGCTTTATCAGTAACTACAAAGTCGTCCCGCCCGAGGAAGGGAAGCCGCAGGCCAACCTGCGCGTCTACCTCAAGTACTCGGAGGACGGCGAGCCCGTCATCCATGGCATCGAGCGCGTTTCGCGTCCGGGCCGTCGCGTCTATCGCGGCAAGGAAGAGATCCCCAAGGTTCTTGGCGGTCTCGGCCTCGCCATCGTCTCCACCTCGAAGGGTGTTCTTTCGGGTGCCGAGGCGGCGCGCACGGGCATCGGTGGCGAAGTTCTCTGCCAGGTTTGGTAGCGAGCATCTGGTAAGGAGATCCTCACATGTCGCGTATTGGTAAGAAAGAGATTCCGCTGCCGAAAGGCGTCGAGGTCACGCAGTCGGGCGACGCGGTAGTCGTGAAGGGGCCCAAGGGCAACCTCACCACGCACCTCGTCCCCGGCATCAGCATGAACGTCGAGAACAACGTCGTGAAGTTCGAGCGCCGTGACGACGAGGGGAAGACCCGCGCGTTCCACGGGCTCATGCGCGCGCTCGTGGCGAACAACGTCAAGGGCGTGAGCGAGGGCTTCAAGCGCGAGCTCGACATCGTCGGCGTCGGCTACCGCGCCGAGGTGAAGGGACGCGAAGTCGTCTTCCAGCTCGGTTACTCGCACCCGGTCCGCTTCGCCATCCCCGACGGCATCGAAGTCGTCGTCGACGCGAAGACCGGCCACATCACCATCACGGGCATCGATCGCCAGAAGGTCGGACAGACCGCTGCGGAAATCCGCAGCCTGCGCGAGCCGGACCCGTACAAGGGCAAGGGCATCAAGTACTCGGACGAAGTGATTCGTCGCAAGGCCGGCAAGGCCGCGGGTAAGTAATCCCCCGCCGATCGAACTAGTTCGCGGGGAATCACACCTCCGCGAAGAGGAAAAAAGAAATGGATCGCGCAAAAGAAAGAGTCGCAGCACGAGGCCGGGTCCGGGAACGGATCCGCCGCAAGGTCTCGGGTACCACGGAGCGTCCGCGTCTGGCGGTGTTCCGCAGCCTGAAGAGCATGTACGCCCAGCTCATCGACGATTCGACCGGCAACACGATCGCGTCGGCGTCGAGCCTCGAAAAGGACGCCGGAGCCAGGGGCTCCAACACGGCGGCCGCGAAGGCGGTCGGTGCGCTCATCGCCAAGAAGGCGAAAGACAAGGGGATCACCCGGGTCGTGTTCGACCGCGGCGGCTACCTCTATCACGGCAACATCAAGGCGCTTGCGGATGCGGCGCGTGAAAACGGACTGGAATTCTAGGAGATCACATGCAGCGTCCAATGCAGCGTCCCGGACAGGGCTCTCCTCGCGGCGATCGTCGCCAGGATGACCGCAGCGAAAGCGGGATGATCGATAAGGTCGTCCATATCAACCGCGTGACGAAGGTCGTCAAGGGCGGTAAGAACTTCAGCTTCAGCGCGCTCGTGGTCGTCGGTGACGGCAACGGCAAGGTGGGCTTCGGATCTGGCAAGGCCAAGGAAGTTCCGGCCGCCATCAAGAAGGGCATCGAGATCGCGAAGAAGAACATGATCACCATCGCGCTCTCGGGCTCGACGATCCCCCATGCCATCCTCGGCCACTACGGCGCGGGCAAGGTCCTGCTCAAGCCGGCCTCGGAAGGTACGGGCGTCATCGCCGGTGGTCCGGTCCGCGCCATCCTCGAGTCGGCGGGTATCCAGAACATCCTCACCAAGTCGCTCGGCACCGCCAATCCGCACAACGTCGTCAAGGCGACGTTCGAAGCGCTCAAGCTCCTCCGTACGAAGGAGCAGTACGAAGCGCTCCGCGGCACGCCGGAAGAGAACGCGGCGGCAGCAGCGGAAGGAGCCGAGGCGTAATGGCCACCAACAACGGCAAGACCATCCGTATCCGCCAGATCCGCAGCGGCATCGGCTGCCCTGTCGAGATGCGCGAGACCCTCAAGGCTCTCGGCCTCGGCAAGATGCACCGTGTGGCCGAGCGCGTCGACACCAAGGAAACTCGCGGCATGATCGCGAAGATCCCTCACCTCGTCGAAGTCGTCGAGTAGGAGTCAAACAATGGAACTCAGCAACCTCAAACCGAAAAAGGGTGCACGCCACGCCAAGAAGCGTCTCGGCCGCGGCCCCGGCTCGGGTCATGGCAAGACCGCAGGACGCGGTGAGAAGGGACAGAAGTCCCGCTCCGGCTACAGCGGCAAGCGCGGTTTCGAAGGCGGCCAGATGCCCCTGCATCGCCGTATCCCGAAGCGCGGCTTCACCAACATCTTCAAGACCGACTACGCGGTCGTGAACGTCTCCGACCTGGAGCGTTTCGACAACGGTGCGACGATCGACGAGACGGCGCTCCGCGCGGCAGGCCTGGTCAAGGGTCAGCACGACGGCGTGAAGATTCTCGGCAACGGCGAGCTCTCCAAGAAGCTCACCGTCTCGGCCACCAAGTTCTCCAAATCGGCCAAAGAGATCATCGAGAAGGCCGGCGGCACCTGCCAGGAGATCGAGTAACGTGCCGAACGTCGTCGACACAATCCGCAACATCTGGTCGATCGAGGACCTGCGCCGCCGCGTGCTCTTCACGTTCGCGCTGCTTGCGGTGTATCGCCTCGGATCGCACATTCCGACGCCGGGCGTCGATCCGGTCGCGCTTTCGCAGTTCTTCGAAGCGATGAGCGGTGGTGTGTTCGGCTTCCTCGACCTCTTCTCCGGCGGCGCCTTGAGCCGCCTCTCCATCTTCGCGCTCGGGATCATGCCGTACATCTCGGCCTCGATCATCCTGCAGCTGCTGACGGTGGTCTGGCCGTACCTCGAGAAGCTCTCGAAAGAGGGCGAGATGGGACGCCGGAAGATCAACCAGTACACCCGCTACGGCACGATCGTCCTGGCCATCGTGCAGTCGCTCGGCGTCGCGTTCTGGCTTCGCGGCCAGGCCGCCCCGGGCGGCGCGCCGCTCGTTCCGCCGCACGTCCGTGACTCGCTGTGGGGCCTCGGCTTCCCGATCATGACCGTGATCACGCTCACCACCGGAACCGCGTTCATCATGTGGCTCGGCGAGCAGATCTCCGAGCGCGGCATCGGCAACGGCATCTCGCTGATCATCTTCGCCGGCATCGTGGTCGGCCTGCCCAGCGCGGTCGTCGACACGATCGGCGGCATCCGCACCGGCGAGCGCAACATCTTCGGCATGATCTTCCTGCTGGTCTTCATGGTGGCGGTGACCGCGTTCGTCGTCTTCATGGAACGAGCACAACGGCGCATTCCGGTGCAGTACGCCAAGCGCGTGGTCGGCCGCAAGGTCTACGGCGGCTCGAACACGTACCTCCCGCTGCGCGTCAACACCGCCGGCGTCATCCCGGTCATCTTCGCCTCGTCGATCCTCGTGATCCCGCAGACGATCGCCCAGATGATCAAGCAGCCGTGGGCGACCTCGATCGGCAACCAGCTCCGGACCGGCGAGCCGCTCTACTACCTGCTGCAGGTCGCGGGCATCATCTTCTTCGCGTACTTCTACACCTCGATCGTCTTCAACCCGGTCGACACGGCCGACAACATGCGCAAGTACGGTGGCTTCATCCCCGGCATCCGCCCGGGCAAGAGGACGTCGGACTACATCGACCGCGTGCTGACGCGCATCACCTTCGTCGGCGCGCTGTACCTGGCGCTGGTCTGCGTCATCCCGGAGTTCCTCATCTCCGGCGTGCATGTCGGCTCGCTCCCGTTCGGCGTCGGTGCGGCGCTCGACAATGCCCTGCCGATCTGGTTCACGGAAGGCATGGGCCTGAGCTTCTACTTCGGCGGCACGTCGCTCCTGATCGTCGTCGGCGTGGCGATGGACACGATGAATCAGATCGAGTCCCAGCTCGTCATGCGTCATTACGACGGCTTCATGAAGAAGGGCCGCATCCGCGGGCGCCGGGGTTAAGGCTTGAAGATCATCTTCATCGGACCGCCAGGCAGCGGTAAGGGCACCCAGGCGAAGCGGCTCGCGAGCCGCTTCGCCATCCCCCACATCTCCACGGGCGACATGCTCCGCGAGGCCGTGGCGGAGGGGACCGAGCTCGGCCGCCAGGCAGCTCCGATCATGTCCTCGGGGGGGCTGGTCTCCGATGACCTGATGATCGGCATCATCAATGAGCGTCTGGCCAAGCCGGATGCCGGGCGCGGGTTCATCCTGGACGGCTTTCCGCGGACGATCGTGCAGGCTGAAAAACTCGACACAATTGTCGGGAATGGCACAGAACCGCTCCGCGTTCTTCAACTGCTCGTCCCTGACGACGCAATCGTGCGGCGCATCACCATGCGCCGGACGTGTGTGCAGTGCGGGGCGATCTACCACTTGGAGAACAACCCTCCGGCGAACGGCAGCGTCTGCGATCGCTGCGGCGCGGAGGTCATCGCACGTGCCGACGATACGGAAGAGGCCGTGCGCAAGCGTTTGGAATCATTTCACCGTCAGACCATGCCGGTGGCCACGTACTACAAGTCGAAGAACATTCTTCGCGAAGTCGACGGGATCGGTCCCGTCGATGAGGTCTTTGAACGAATTGAGAAGTCCCTGGCGTAAACCATCGAGGATGAGATGCTCGACCGTATGAAGGGACCGACACTGAAGAGTCGCGAAGAGATCGCGGTGATGGACCGGGCCAACCGGATCGTCGTCGAGCTCCTCGAGCTGATGCGCGAGATGGTCAAGCCTGGTGCGACCACGGCGCAGATGAACGCGATGGCTGAAGAGGAGCTGGCCAAAAGGGGGGCGAAATCACCCTTCAAAGGCTACTCTCCGATGGGCCTTCCGCCGTATCCGGCGGTGGTCTGTTCGTCGGTCAACGATGTGATCGTGCACGGCATCCCGAATCGGACGAAGCTGCAGGAAGGCGACATGATCGGCCTGGATTTCGGGGCGATCTATGAAGGCTTCGTCGGCGATGCGGCGATCACGGTACCGGTAGGCAAAGTTTCGCCGCGCGCGGATGAGCTGATGCGCACGACGAAAGAGTGCCTGGAGCTCGCGATCGAGGAAATGCGTCCGGGACACCATCTGGGAGACATCGGTGCGGCCGTGCAGGAGCACGCCGAATCGCGCGGTTTCCACGTCATCCGTACGTTCGTCGGTCATGGGATCGGCCGGAAGATGCACGAGGAGCCGCAGGTCTACAACTACGGGCGGCGCGGGCGCGGGCTCGAGCTGCGCGAGGGGATGGTCCTGGCCATCGAGCCGATGCTCTGCGAGATCGGTGCGAAGCTCAAGTCGCGCATCGAGCGCGCCGGGGCGAACGGGATGGTGCAGGACGTCAGGACCGACGCCGACGGCTGGACCGCGAGGACGGTCGACGGTGGTCTCGCAGCACACTTCGAGAACTCGGTGGCGGTCACCGCGAACGGGCCGTGGGTTCTCGGCAAGTAGAGGAAATAAAGGAAGGTATGTCGAAGGAAGAAGCGATTGAAGTGACAGGAACGGTCCTGGAGACGTTGCCGAACGCAATGTTCCAGGTCGAGCTGGAGAACAAGCACAAGGTACTCGCGCACATCTCCGGCAAGATGAGAAAGCACTTCATCCGCATTCTTCCGGGCGACAAGGTGCTGGTCGAGCTCTCGCCGTACGATCTGACGCGCGGGCGCATTACCTATCGGTACAAGTAGGGTCCTAAAAAATGAAAGTCCGTTCTTCAGTCAAAAGAATCTGCACGAAATGCAAGGTCGTCCGGCGTCAGGGCGTGATTCGGATCATCTGTGAAAATCCGAAGCACAAGCAGCGTCAGGGTTAATCAGGAGCTATAGTCAATGGCACGTATCGCGGGTGTGGATCTTCCACTCAACAAGCGGGTCGAAGTCGGCCTGACGTACATCTACGGCATCGGCCGCACGCGTTCGACGACCATCCTCTCGCAGGCCGGCGTCGACAGAAATATTCGCGTCAAGGATCTCAGCGAGGACGACGTCCGCAAGATCCGCCAGATCATCACCGACGAAGGTAAGGTCGAGGGCGATCTGCGCAAGGACATCGGTCTCGACATCAAGCGTCTGATGGAGATCAACTGCTACCGCGGCATGCGCCACCGCCGCGGCCTCCCGGTACGCGGCCAGCGGACGCACACCAACGCGCGTACGCGCAAGGGACCGCGCAAGGGCGCAGTCGCCGGCAAGAAGAAAGCAACGAAGAAATAAGCTCGCGGCTCGCGGCTCGCGGCTCGCACTACCGAAGGGTGGGCGGGCCTGAGAGCTGGGAGCTGAGAGCTTGGAGCTAAGAAATGGCAACTGCACGTGGACCGAAAGCGGGCGCTCGTCGCGCCGGCACCAAGCGTAAAGAGCGGAAGAACGTTCCGCACGGCGTCGCGTCGATCGCGGCGACGTTCAACAACACGATCGTGGCGATCACCGACCCGACCGGCAACATCCTGTCGTGGTCGAGCGCGGGACGCATCGGCTTCAAGGGCTCCCGCAAGGGCACTCCCTTCGCGGCCCAGGTCGCGGCCCAGAATGCCGCTCAGCTCGCGCAGGAGCACGGCATCCGCTCGGTCGACGTCAAGGTGAAGGGCCCGGGAGCCGGCCGCGAGTCGGCCATCCGTGCACTCGCGGCGAGCGGCCTCGACATCAAGTCGATCAAGGACGTGACCCCGATCCCCCACAACGGCTGCCGGCCGCCGAAGCGCCGCCGGGTCTGAGCCGTACCGAACTCGTTTGTTTTTTGCCGGCGCGAGTCGCGCCGGCTGCTGATTTTGTACGGCGTGCAGCTGCCGCCGTACACGCAACGCGCCATGGTGGCGCGGGTGCGAACGCTAGGAGGCTTTAGTGGCTCGTTACACCGACCCCGTCTGCCGGCTCTGCCGTCGCGAGGGAATGAAGCTGTTTCTCAAGGGCGATCGTTGCTTCAAGGACAAGTGCTCGATCGAGCGCCGCAACTACGCGCCCGGCCAGCACGGACGCCGCCGTTCCAAGGTTCTCGGATACGGCCTGCAGCTTCGTGAAAAACAGAAGGTCAAGCGCATTTACGGCCTGCTGGAGAGCCAGTTCCGGCTCTACTTCCAGCGCGCCGCCAGCAGGACCGGCGTCACCGGCGAGAATCTTCTCCGCCAGCTCGAGCTCCGGCTCGACAACGTCGTCTACTCTCTCGGGTTCGCGGCCTCGCGCCCCCAGGCGCGCCAGCTCGTTCGCCACGGTCACGTGGAAGTGAACGGCAAGAAGATCAACATCCCCTCTTACCAGGCACGCAAGGGCGATGTCATCCAGGTTCGTGAGAAGAGCCGTAAGAACGACCAGATCCGCCAGGCCGTCGAAACGGCCGCCGGACGCGGCGTTCCGCAGTGGCTCCAGCTCGAGCCGGATCAGTTCCGCGGTACGGTCACGGATCTTCCGAAGCGCGAAGACATCCGTCTCCCGATCCAGGAACAGCTCATCGTCGAACTCTACTCTAAGTAACCAATTGAGCTGTCAGCTCGCAGCTCGCAGCTCTCAGGGGACCCCTGCTCCTGAGAGCTGAGAGCTGCGAGCTGAGAGCTTTTGACGCGAGGAGGCCGCTCACATGATGTGGTCAGATTTCCAGAAACCCAAGAAGCTCGATTACGATCCCGAAACCCTTACCCCGAACTACGGGCGGTTCGTCGCCCAGCCGTTCGAGCGTGGCTTCGGCACCACGATCGGTAATGCGCTGCGGCGCGTGCTGCTCTCCTCCATCGAGGGAGCGGCCATCACCGCCGTGCGCGTCGAGGGCGTTCTCCACGAGTTCTCGTCGCTGCAGGGCGTCGTCGAGGACATGACGGACGTCGTCCTCAACCTCAAGCAGGTCCCGTTCAAGCTCCACGGCTCGGGCCCCAAAACCCTTTACCTCGAGAAGAAGGGGCCGGGCGTCGTCACGGCCGCCGACTTCGAGCAGGACCCCGACATCGAGATCCTCGACATGAACGCGCACATCGCCACCCTCTCCAAGGAAGGCTCGCTGAAGCTCGAAGCGCGTCTCAAGAAGGGCCGCGGTTACGTCGTCGCCGATCGCAACGCCGACACCGATCTCCCGCTCGGCTACATCCCGGTCGACTCGATCCATTCGCCCGTCCGCCGCGTGAACTATCACGTGGAAGGCGCGCGCGTCGGCCAGATGACCGACTACGACAAGCTGATCCTCGAAGTGTGGACCAATGGCGCCGTCTCGCCGCAGGAAGGCATCAGCCTCGCCTCCGAGCTGCTCGCCGACCACCTTCGCATCTTCAGCGCGTTCGAGACCCGCATCGAGGAGCGTGAAGAAGCGGCGGCCCCCGAGGTCGACCCGCGCATGGCCGAGATGCTCGCCAAGCCGATCGAGGAGCTCGACCTCTCCGTCCGCTCCGCGAACTGCCTCAAGAACGCCAACATCCGCACCCTCGGCGATCTCGTGCAGCGCACCGAGCGCGAGATGCTGTCGACCAAGAACTTCGGCCGCAAGTCGCTCGACGAGATCAAAGACGTTCTCCAGAGCCTCGGTCTCTCGTTCGGCATGAGCCGCATGGGCGCCGGCGCGCGCGCCGACATGCGCGAGTAGTTGAAGGGGTGAACCAATGAGACATGGATATGCACACCGCAAGCTGGGCAGGACGTCGAGCCATCGCAATGCGATGTTCCGCAACCAGCTCGCGTCGCTGATCGAAAGCGAGCGCATCATCACCACTCTGCCGAAGGCGAAGGAGCTCCGTCCGCTCGCGGAGAAGCTCATCACGCTCGCCCGGACCGACAGCGTGCACGCACGCCGTCAGGCCGCCAAGCAGGTGCCGGACGACGCGCTCATCGCGAAGCTGTTCGATACCCTCGGACCGCGTTTCTCCACGCGCCCGGGCGGCTACACGCGCATCATGAAGCTCGGTGCGCGCCGCGGCGACGCCGCGGAGATGGCGATTCTCGAACTGGTCGAGCGCACCGCTGAGGCGGAAGCAGCCCCGGCAACGCCGGCGAAGGGTGGCAAGAAGGCCAAGGCCGCCGCTCCCGCCGCCGAGCCGGCCGGCGACGAGAAGCCGAAGCGCTCGCGCAAGGCCGCTCCGAAAGCCGATACCGGCGACGCCGGCGGCGAGGACAAGCCGAAGCGCGCCCGCAAGAAAAAAGAAGAGTAAGCAACTCGAAAACGCCCGCGGCAACGCGGGCGTTTTTGTTTCTACCAGCTTCCCCAGACGCGGGTGATGGTCGTGTCGCCGTCCTGGATCGTCGTGGCCGTCGATGCCGCTCGTGCGCGGAGCAGCGCGGCTCCGGCCGGCGGCAGCCCGAACGAGAGGTCGCTCGCCGCCGCCTGTACGGTGCGGTTCGCCGCGACCTCGACCACCATCTCTTCGACGCCTGCCGCCGATGCGAACTGCCAGCCGCGCATCGCGCTGAAGCGTCCGCGTCCCGGAGGAGGCGCGAGACCGTTCACGCGCCGGATCGTGCCGCCGTTCACGAGCAGCATGAGCCGGTTCGCATTCCGCGGCGAGCGCAGGCGGATCGTGACGAGGTTCCCGGTGCGCTCGCCCGTCATCGTGACGCGGGGCATCGGCTGGCGCGGTGCAGGTGCCGCGTACGTCGCCCCTCGGTTCCACGGTGCCAGCGATGCCGCGTCCTTCGCCTCGAACTTTGCGGCCGCGCGTAACGGCTCCGTGACCTGCGACGTCACCCATCGCGGCGGCAGGGTGCGCGCGTCGTCCATGTAGAACAGAGGGATCATGCGCGGCCGATCGTTCGTGTACGCCGGCTGTGCGATCGCAACGAGCGCGGCGACGAGCGCGAGCGCCGCAGTGGCCGCGCCGTACTTCATGCGCGGAAAGAGCGGTGCCCCGAGCGTCGCCAGCGCTCCGATCAGCACCGCCACCGATGCCATGAGGCGTCCGCCGAGCGCCTCGTACAGCATCGTGCCCAGCGGGAAGAACAGCACCGCCCCGACGGTCAGGGCGATCGTCGCAATCGCGGTCTCGCTCATGTGCGTCCAGGCCAGGACCGAGACGACGATGGCCGGCACGATGAAGAGATACGCGGCTCCGCCGAGGGTGAGCGCGAGCGCGACCCCGATCATGTGCCAGACGATTGCGATGCCGTAGAGCAGCGCCCGCGGATTCTCGCGCCGGTTGAAGATCGCCGCGCCGAAGAGCGCGCCGCTGATCCCGATCAGCCACATCGCCACGATCCCGGGCAGCGGACGCGCGACGAAGTTCATCGAGCTGCTCTTCAGTTGCGCGAGCTGCGACAGCGCCTGCCCGCCGACGCCCGCGATCAGCAACGCGGTGAAGGCCGCCAGCACGCCGAACGTCATCGCCCGCGGGTCGGTCTTTCGTGCGGCGATCAGCAACGCGACCAGGCTGATGACCGCCATCCAGAGCGTCCATTCCTGCGGCCACCACACCAGGAAGAGCGCGAGCACGTCAAAGTACGTGGCGTCGGTCGAGCTGCGCGCCTGCAGGTCCGCGTTCCCCAGCGTCCGCAGCATCGCCAGGGCGTTGTCGCCATGATGCTGCAGCGTCTTCGGGCTCGCATGCGCGACGTCGTCGAGCGCCGTGTGATACCAGTTCACCCCCCGCAGCGCCGCGAAGTTCACCGCCGCCATCTCGGCGCGCCGGAAGACCGTGACGTCGGTGTCGTTCGGCAGGAGCTTGTAGACCGCGTAGAAGACCGAGCTCGCCTGCGGCCGCGCCACCGCGTTCGCGAAGTGCCGGATCAGCCACCGGTTGCCGCTGCTCGTCTCGAACATGTTGCTGCCGCCGTACGTCCCGCGCATCTCGACGCTGATCACCGCCGCGACGTCCTTCGAAAGCTCCGCGTCCGCGACGAAGGCTTCCGCGCCGACGAGGCCGATCTCCTCGCCGTCCGTGGCCAGGAAGGCGACGCGATTCACGAAGCGCTCGTTGCGCACCGCGCGCGCGACCTCGAGCATCGTGGCGATGCCCTGTCCGTCGTCCGAGGCGCCCGCTCCCGCGGCGACGGAGTCGTAGTGTCCCGTCAGGAGCAGCACGTCTCCTTTGGCCGCACCCGGCACGCGCGCGAGGATGTTCTCCACCATCGCGCACGCCGCGCCGGAGCTGCAGGCGAAGCGGCGCTGCACGACCGTCTCGTATCCGAGAGCGCGGAACCGCGCCTCGATCCGCTCGCGGACCCGCCGGTTGGCGGGAGAGGCGACCGGATGAGGGACGTTCTCCGCCAGCAGTTCGCGCAGCACCTGCATCGCTCGTGCGGACGAGAACTCGTTCGCCGGGGCGTCCGTCCCCTTCGGCGCCGGTCCGTCCGAGCGCAGCAGCACGATCGCGAGCACGACCGCAAGCGGAAGAAGGACGGCGAGAGCACGGCGCATGTGCCGCGATTCTAACGGCCCGCGCAACCCGGCGCTGTTTGCGCCGTATCTCACCTCACACGGAGGATTCGATGCGCAAACTGATCCTGGGCGTCCTGACCCTGCTGCTCGCAACCGCCACGTACGCGGCGGAGCTGAGCGAAACCATCGACAAGACCTTCGACGTCCGTCCCGGCGCGAGCGTCACGCTGACCAACGTCAACGGCGGGATCACCGTCTCGGCCTGGGACCAGCCACGCGTCCGCGTCATCGCCCGCAAGTCGGTCGACGGCGACCGCGACGAGTTGAAGGAAGCCCTCCGCGAGCTCCGCGTCGACATGCAGGCCCGCGACGGCGGCGTGGTCGTGATGACCCATTACCCCAAGAACGGCGGCGGTGGCTCCTTCTTCGACTGGCTCCTCAGCGCCGGCAACCACATCGACGCCGAGGTGCGCTACGAGCTCACCGTCCCCCGCTCCATGAGCCTCGACATCGAGAACGTGAACGGCTCGATCCGCATCAACAACATCACCGGCAAACACGAGCTCGACACCACGAACGGCAGGATCGAAGTCACCCGCTGCGCCGGCTCCGTCGACGCCTCCAGCACGAACGGCGCAATCCACGCCGAACTGACCAACGTGACCAAGGGCCAGGGCCTCCGCTTCTCGACCACCAACGGCCGCATCGAAGTCTCACTCCCCTCGAACATGGCCGTCGACGTCGATGCCGGCACCACCAACGGCGCCATCAAAAGCGACCTCCCGGTCGCGGCAACGCGCATCGGCGAAAACTCCCTCCGCGGCACCATCAACGGCGGCGGCACCCCGCTCCGCATCCGGACGACGAACGGCGGGATCGCAATCAAGACCCTGAAGTAGATTTTCGAGTGGATCCAACCCGAGGTAACCGGTGGCGCGATCCCATACAACGGTGAGTTACCGGCGTAAAGAGCGTCGCCGCACATGCCCCTCGTGCCGATCCCCGCACACCCGCCCCTTCATGCTCCGGATCGTCATCACGATTGCCGGCACGTTGAGGAAGCGAAAGATGTCCACCGGGGCGGCGGGGATGATGTTCATCGCGGCGGCGAGTACGGCTGCGCGGGTGTTGGAGCCTTTGGCCATCGCGAGGGAAAACGTCACTCACGGGTGAGTATGCCATCAAGCCTGTTCGAAGTACCGTCTGCGTTCCCAGTCCGTGACCACCGCATCGAACTTCCGCTGCTCCGTCCTGAAGAAGTGGAGGTAGTGCTCGATCACGTCGTTTCCGAACGCCTCCCGCGCAAACGTGCTCTGCTCCAGCGCCTCGATTGCACCCGGCAGGTTGTGCGGAACCTGCGGCAGTTCCAGCGCCTTGTAGACGTCGCCTTCGAATGCGTCCGGCGGCTCGATCCTGTTCTCGATCCCGTCCAGTCCCGCAGCCAGCGTGGCCGCGAACGCGAGATACGGATTCGCGTCCGCCCCGGCCGTCCTGCACTCGATGCGCAGTGACGGGCCGTGGCCGACGATCCGGAAGCCGGCCGTGCGGTTGTCGTAGCTCCAGGCGATCCCGGTCGGCGCGAACGAGCCGGGCACGTAGCGCTTGTACGACGCCGGATACGGCGCATAGAACGGGAAGAGCTCGCGGATGTGCTTCATCCATCCGCCGAGGAACCAGCGGAAGAGGGGAGAGCACTCGATCGGCCCGAGGTGCTCGTCGCCCTTGAACAGCGGTTCCCCCTCGGGAGACCAGAGGCTCGCATGGATGTGGCAGCTCGAGCCGGCGTAGCGCTCGTCCCACTTGGCCATGAACGTCACCGACTTGCCGTGCGACCAGGCGATCTCTTTCGCCGCATGCTTGTAGAGCGTGTGGCGGTCGGCCATCTCCAGCAGCTCGGCGTAGCGCAGCCCGATCTCCTGCTGCCCCGGTCCCCATTCGCCCTTCGACGACTCGCACGGGATGCCGGAGCGCTCCAGATGGCGGCGGATGTCCGCGATCAGGAACTCTTCCTTCGTCCCCTGGAAGATGTGGTAATCCTCGATCAGCCGTCCGATCGGCTCGAGGTTCACGAAGCTCTTCTTCGCCACCTCCTCGTACGAGTCCTTGAAGACATACAGCTCCAGCTCCGACGCCCCCATGGCCACGTAGCCCATGTCGCGGGCGCGGGCGAGCTGCTTGCGCAGGATGCCGCGCGGCGCATACGGCACGAGCTTGTCGCTCTGTTCCTCGAGCACGTCGCAGAGCACGATCGCGGTCTTGTCGAGCCACGAGGCCACGCGCATGGTGTTGAAGTCGGGCACCGGGCGGAAGTCGCCGTAGCCCTTCGCCCAGCTCGTGAACTGGTAGCCCGGCACCGTATCCATGTCGATGTCGCACGCGAGGAGGTAATTGCACGCGTGGATCTCGCTCTCCTCGACGAAGAAGCGCGCGACGATGCGCTTGCCGACCAGGCGCCCGTACATGTCGGGGAAGACCACCAGCACCGTGTCGATGTCGTTGCCGGCGACGAGGCGTTTCAGTTCTTCGAAGTCGATGCGGCCTTGCATGTTGTTTACGCGCTCGTGTCGATGTAGACGGTCTTCCACTCAGTGTAATGGTCGAGAGCCTGCAGGCCGAGCTCGCGTCCGAGGCCGCTGCGCTTCACGCCGCCGAACGGACCCTCGATGTGCACGCTGCTGCCGCTGTTGATGGAGAGATTGCCGGTCTGCACCGCGCGCGCGACCCGCATGGCCCGGCCGATGTCGCGCGTCCAGATCGAGCCGGAGAGCCCGTACAGCGAGTCGTTCGCCAGCTCCACCGCCTGCGCTTCGTCCACGAACGGCATCACCGCCACCACCGGCCCGAAGATCTCCTCGCGCACGATGGCCATCTCCGGCTTGGCGTCGAGGAACACGGTCGGCGCGAGCTGCGAGTACTCGCTCGCCTCGCCACCACACGCCAGCGTCGCCCCCTCGGAGCGCCCCTGCTCGATGTACTTCATGACCCGCTCGCGATGCGCTGCGGTGACGAGCGGTCCCATCTCCGTTTCATCCCGCATCGGGTCGCCGACCTCGATCTTCTGGAACGCCTCCACCAATGCTTTGGAGAAGCGGTCGTAAATCGATTCCTGCACCAGCACCCGGCTGCGCGCGCAGCAGTCCTGACCCGCGTTGCCGAGCGCGCTCGACGCTGCCGAAGCGACGGCGCGGTCGAAGTCGCAGTCCTCGAAGACGAGGTTCGCCGACTTCCCTCCCAGCTCGAGCGACACGCGCTTGATGTCGTCCGCCGCGAGGCGCATGACGTTCATCCCTACTTCGGTCGACCCGGTGAACGCGACCTTGCGGATCGCGGGATGCCGGATGATCGCCTCGCCGACCACCGAGCCCGAGCCGGTGACGACGGTGAACACCCCCTCGGGGATTCCCGCCTCGAGCGTGAGCTCCGCGAGCCGCATCGCCGTCAACGGCGTCTGCTCCGCGGGCTTCAGCACGACCGTATTGCCCATCGCCAGTGCCGGCGCCGACTTCCACGCCGTGATGGCGATCGGAAAGTTCCACGGCACGATGATCCCGCAGACGCCCACCGGCTCGCGGAACGACAGCAGCACCCCCGGAGCCGCGGCCGGGATGGTCTGCCCGCCGACCTTGTTCGTCGCGCCGGCGTAGTACTCGAACACGTTCGCCGCCAGCCCGACTTCGTCGCGCGCGTCGCGAATCGGCTTCCCGACATTGCGCGCCTCGAGCTTCGCCAGCTCCTCCGCGTTGTCACGAATCAGCTGCGAGAGCTTCAGCAGCAACCGCCCGCGATCGCGCGTATTGATGCGCCGCCACTCGCCATTGAACGCGCGCTCCGCGGCAACGATCGCCCGTCCCGCATCCTCGGCTGTCGCCTGCGCGACTTCGGTCAGCGGCTTGCCGGTAGCGGGTTCGATGAGCGTGGTGGACACGTGCGGCGAATGGTGCAGATCGGTTGCCAGCAGCGCACTCCTGTCATCCTGAGCGAGGCGGCCGGGCGGGCGTGAAGCGAAGGACCCCCTTCCGATAGCGCGGGCATCGTGCACCGCAGGGGTCCTTCGCTTCCCACCCTCCCATTCCCCCTCGCTCAGGTTGACAGCATTAATCCGGCGGAGGCATATCCGCCGCGGGCGCCCCCTGTGCCGTGTGCCACGCGATCGCCGCGAGCACGATCGCGCCGCCGAACAGCGCGTACACCGACGGCCTCTCACCGAGGAACAGCAGCACCCAGATCGGGTTGGCCACCGGTTCCAGCATCCCGGTCAGCGAGGCCTCGGTCGCCGTGACGTGTTTCAGGCCGCGCACGAAGAAGGCGTAGGCGAGGCCGATCTGGAAGACGCCGAGGAAGAGCAGCGCCAGCAGCGACTTCGTCGTGAGCGCGAGATCGTGCGAGATGAACGGCAGCAGCGCCAGCGACAGCACCACGTTCCCCCACGTCACCGCCGCGCGCGACGCGTGCGTCTCGCGCCGCAGCGCCAGGATCATCGTGGCGAAGAAGACGCTGGAGACGAGCGCCATCGCGTTCCCGGCCATCCCGCGCGCCTCGAACTTGCCGACGAAGAAGAGCGCCATCCCCGCCAGCGCTACCACGATCGCGATCACGTCGCGCCGGCGCATCGGCTCGCGCAGCACGAGAGGGGAGAGCAGCAGCACCCAGATCACCCCCGCGTACTGCAGGAAGATCGCGTTCGCCGCCGTGGTCCACTTCGTCGCCACCACGAACGTGGTCAGGCACGCCCCGTAGCTGACGATCGCCACCGCCACCGCCGGCGACCACCTGATGCGCACGTCGCGGCGAAAGATCAGGAACAGCGTGACCGCCGCAAAGATCGAGCGGTAGAACGTGACTTTCAGCGCCGGATCTGCAACCGCCTTGATCCCGATCCCGCCGGTGGACCACAGCAGCGCAGCAATGACGATCGAGAGCAGTCCGGCACGACGATCAGGCACGGCGCGGAGTGTAAAGGATTGAGGATTGAGGATTGAGGAGTCGACCCCCAATCCTCAATCCTTCATCCTCAATCCTCAATCCGTCTCCTCTTGTGCCTCACCGTGATCCCGTACCCGATCAACCCATTCAGGATCATCACGCCGTTGGTCACGGCGAAGACCCAGTTCTTCACCAGCAGGCTGTAGATCGTGAACCCCACCGACGCGGCGAGCTGTCCGACGAAGAGCCACGTCGAGACGCCGGCGCTGGTCTCGTCGTGCCACTGCTTCGCGATCTGGGTCGCGATAGTGAGGATGAGGACGAGGGAGCTGGCCCAGCCGACGACTTCGATCATTCAGCGGGCCGGCCTCCGTCAGTTCGCAAGATACGGTCCGCGCTCGAGCCGCGAACGGATCTCGCTTTCGGCGGGCGGACAGGGGAGCGGATCCTCGGGTGCGGGCACCACCAGCGCGCACTCGCGTACGAGCTCCGCCAGCATGTCGATCTCCAGCGGCTTGTTCAGCACCGCCGAGACCAGCTCGGGATCGAGATAGGTTTCGTTCTTCGGATCGCGCACCGCGAGGATAAAGGTCGTCGCGCCGGGGCGGGTCTGGTTGAACTCGGCCACGAACGTCTCACCGTCCCGGTTCGGCATGTCCATGTCCACCAGTGCCAGCGCGTAATCGCATTGCGACACTTTCGCCAGCGCCTCCTCGCACGACACCGCGGTGTCGACGCCGACCGGCTGATGGCGAAGGATCGTGAAGAGCATCGTGCGCAGAACGTCGTTGCTTTCGACGATCAGCACTCTCGGTTCGTCACTCATGTATTTCATTCCTCTTGAACGCCTTTCAAATCTCAAAAGGCATGCCATGAGGAGGTTCAGTTCGGCTCTTCCTTGACCGGTTGCGCCGGCGCCCCGAGGCTCGCGTCGAGGCACGTCTCGAGCTGCTCCTGCGCCATTGCCGCGGAAAGGCAGCCCGACACCGTGTCCAGCAGCAGCTCGATGTCGAACGGCTTGTGCATCGTGCCGACCACGAAGCCCTGGTCGAACGGCTTCGGCTCCAGGCCTGCGGTGAGGACGAGGACGAGCGGGCGCGTGGCCGCCGGTTGCCTGGCCAGATGCTCGAGCACACCGTAGCCGCTGAGCCGCGGCATCATCAGGTCGAGGATCACCAGCGCGTAGCGGCACGTCGAGAGTTTCTCGAGCGCATCCACGCCGTTGCGCGCCGTGTCGAGCCCGTACCCGCGGCGCCGGAGTACGGTCGTGACGAGCGCGCGGATGGCGTCGTCGTCATCGACGATGAGAATCCTTTTTTCGAGTCGCATAGCCCCGCGCCAGCTGCTCTCAAATGCAAATAACACGAGAGCAAGAGGCGGGCCGGATTCGGCGCAATCACTTGACCAGCTTGGAGATCGCCCGAAACTCGTCCGTCCCCGCTACGACCGCCAATTCGAACAGCGCCATCTCCGTCGAGCTCAGCTTCACGCCATCGCTGACCAGCCGCCGCAGCGCGATCTCCTTGTTCTCCGGAGTGCGCGACGAGACGGCATCCGCGACGATCGTGACCTGCATCCCGGCCGCCTGCAGGTCCCGCACGGTCTGGTAGACGCAGACGTGCGCCTCGACGCCCGCGACCAGCACCTGCTTCCGCTCCAGCGCCGCGAGTTGCGCCGCGAACGCCTCGCAGCCGTGCGCGGAGAAGCACGTCTTCTCGATCGGCCTGTAACCGGTCGTCTCTTCGAACGCCTTGCGCACCGTCTCGACGGTCGCTCCGAGTCCGCGGACGTATTGCTCGGTGAGGATCGCTGGCACGCGCATGACGTGGCAGCCGCGCACGAGCCGGTCGACGTTGCGCACCACGTCCTTCGTCCGGTCGATGACCGGCATCAGCTTCTCCTGTAGGTCGATCACCACCAGCACGGTGTTGCCGCGGTCGAGTCTCATCGCATGATCCTGGTCCAGCATGCGAATGCTACATCCCGGCGCCGGCTTGCGATCCGTCCATCAGCACCGTGAGATCATCGCCGGGTGGCAGCGGCAACTCCCATTCGTTGGAGCATGATCGCGGAGACGCTGACGCGGCCATACCGGGTGACCGTCCCGATGGTCGTGCTCGTGCTGCTCGTCCCTGTCTACCTCTTCATCCCCGGCCTGACGCCCGGTGACACGTTCCACGCTCCCGAGCTGCCCCTCGACCGCGTGCTGCCGCTGCGGCCTGTATGGGCGCTCGTCTATGGAGCGCTCTATGCGTTCCTGATCGTCCTGCCGGTACTGGTGGTGCGTCAGGAAGAGCAAATCCGCCGGACCGTCTTCGCTTACCTGACGGTATGGCTTACGGCCTATGCCGTTTTCCTGCTGTACCCGACCGTCGCGCCGCGCCCCGGCACGGTCGCGGGAGAAGGATTCGCGGTCTGGGGACTGCGGTTTCTCTACGATTCCGACCCGCCCTATAACTGCTTCCCGTCCCTCCACGTCGCGCACTCATTCGTTTCAGCGCTGACCTGCTACCGCCTGCACCGCGGCCTCGGCATCTTCGCGGTGTCCTGTGCCCTGCTCGTCGGACTCTCGACCCTGTACACGAAACAGCACTACGTCCTCGACGTCCTCACCGGGATCCTCCTGGCCAGCGCCGCGTACCTGCTGTTCTTGCGTAAACTCCCGCGCACGGAAATCCCCGAGCTCGATCGCCGCCTTGCACCCGTCATTGCGCTCGGGCTCCTCGGGATGATCGCTTTCGCAGTCGCGTGCTTGTGGGTGGTGTATGAATTGAGCGAAGGAGCAAACTGGAGTCAGGTGGCTCACACGAAATGAAACGCCGCTACGCCCTCGCGATTGTCGCCTCGATCCTGCTGTGCTGCACCAGCTGCGAACGCGCGCCCGCGACCAACGTTGTGGAGCGGGGGAGGGCGGATGTTGCACGGGGCTCCTACCTCGTGAACGGGGTTGGCCGCTGCTTCTGGTGTCATTCCCCGCAGAACGGCGACGATCCCTCCTCGCCGGAGCCGGCCACTCTCGGTGCGGGTGACATCCTGGACGAACAGATCCCGGTCGTAGCTCCGAACCTGACGCCCGATCGAGAGGCCGGCATCGCCTCATGGACCGACGCAGAGCTCGCGCGGGCGATCCGGCAGGGGATCGCGCGTGACGGGCGCCGTCTCCGGTCCGACCATCCTGCCGCCTACTACAGCGTCATGTCGGATGCGGATGTGCGTGCCGTGATCGCCTACCTGCGCTCCCTCCGTCCGATCCGCAAGCAGTTGCGTCGCAGTGCCCCCTCCCCCGGCACCCTGCGCCCTCTGCGGAAGGCGACATGGTCTCGGGGAGACCAATGTCGCTCCGGCGCACGTGGCGTCGGGCGGCAGATGACGCGACGGGCTGGTATCATCGCCCCTATCCTCTGACCTGCGGCTTCCCGTCGAACGAAAAAGTTCTATAGCCATAAGGAGAACACCATGGCATTCGCTTTTCCGGCCACCTGGGCGCCTCAACTCCGCAGCGTCGTGCGCATCGTCGTCGGACTCATGTTCATGCTCCACGGCGCGCAGAAAATGCTCGGGTTTCCCGATGCGGGGGCGAAGTTGCAGCCCCACGCGCCGGCGTACCTCAAGCTCGCCGGCATCATCGAGCTCGTGGGCGGTGCGCTCATCGCGATCGGCCTGCTCACCAGCATCGTCGCCTTCATCGCCGCAGGCGAGATGGCGGTCGCGTACTTCAAGCAGCACGCACCCGGCGGTTTCTGGCCGACGCTGAACGGCGGAGAGCTGGCGGTCCTTTACTGCTTCGTCTTCCTCTACCTAGCTTTCGCCGGCCCCGGCCCCTGGTCCATCGACGCAATGATCGGGCGCGGACGTACGAGACGCTGAGTTCTGCGCAGCTGATATGGAGTGCGGTAACGCCAGTTGCCGCTCTGACTGCTTCTGTTCGACAGCGGCACCATGACCACGCTGAAGATCAGCAGGAAGACGAGGACGACGACCAGCGCAATGACAGGCACGGCTTACGGCGTATCCGCCGTCGACTGCGCGATCATCAACGTATAGCCGTCGGGATCCTGCACGCGGAACTCGCCGTGCGGCAGGTACTCCGGGTACGAAATCGCGCCTGCCTCGATGCCTGCCGACAGCAAGTGGCCGCGCAGCGCTTCGAGATCCGCCGCGTACAGGTAGAACAGCACGTCCTGTGCGCCCGCGTCGATCGCGCGCGCGCTGCGCGACAACATCAGGTTGGGGCCGCGTTTCCAGTCGGGAGCCTTTGGCCCATAGAGCCACGCCCACCGCATCGGTCCTTCCGCCGGCACGGAGTTGCCGATGTCGAAACCGAGCAACCGGTAAAACGCGGCGGAACGTGCGACGTCGGCAACATGGATCTTTGGCCCCGTAGTCCTTCGTCTCACACCACCCGATGCAACGGCTCCCCTCCCTGCAGGAACAGCAGCACGTTCATCGCCGCGATCCTCGCCATCGCGTTCCGCGCCTCCTCGGTGGCCGACCCGATGTGCGGCACGATCACGACATTCGGTAAAGCCAGCAGCCGCGGATTCACCTCCGGCTCGTATTCGTAGACATCAAGCGCGGCGCCGCGCAGGTGCCCGCTTTCCAGGGCATCGCAAAGCGCCTCCTCATCCACCAGCGCCCCTCGAGAAGTGTTGACGAGATAAGAACCCGGTTTCATCCGCGCCAGCGCCGAAGCGTCGATCATGTGCCGCGTCTCCCGTGACAGCGGCGCGTGCAGGGACACAATGTCACTGGTCGCGAGCAGTTCGTCGAGAGAGTCGCCGCGGCGTATGCCGACTACGTCGAGACCAAACGCCCGCGCTCGAGTAGCCACGGCAGACCCGATGCGCCCCATACCCACAATCCCAAGGCGTTTCCCCTGCAGCGACGCGCCGAGGAGTTTGAGCGGTTCCCACTCGCAGCGTCCGGTCGCACGCATCTCCAAGTCGCCTTCCACGATCCGACGCGTCACCGCGAGGATCAAAGCCATGGTCAGGTCCGCGGTGGCCTCCGTCAACATGCCCGGCGTGTTCGTCACCGTCACCCCAAACTCCCGCGCGGCGTCGATGTCGATGTTGTTGTAGCCGACGGCGAAGTTGGAGATGCAGCGCAGGTTGGGGTTGGCTTCCAGGACGCGTCTCGTGATGGGATCCTGGAGGAGGACGATCGCGGCATCCGCCTCGGCCAACAGCGTGATCAGGTCGTCCTCGGTGCGGCCGTGTTCCGTGGGGTGGGCGATGACGTCGACGTGGGGGGCGAGGAGGTCGGTGGCGATCGACGGGAAGTCGGCGGTGAGGACGACGGTGTAGCGCATCAGGTCGTCTTGCGGGAGAGGATCCAGCCGAGCACGAAGGGGAACCCGCCGAGGGCCAGGAGCTTTACCTCGGTGCGGATCTCGCCGGCGATCAGGCCGTAGGAGAGGCCGATGGGCAGGATGATCATCCCGGCCAGTTGCAGGAGGCGGCCGATCAGGACGCTCATTGCTGCTGCTTCGCGACGATCGTCAGCAGATCGTCTTCGAAGAGGCCGGTGGGGCGCTCGGCGATCCGTCCGAGCTCCTGGCCGTCGCGGTAGTAGATGAACGTTGCGACCTTGTCGATCGACTTTCCCTTCAGCAGCTCGGCCGGCTGCTGCTTGGAGCGGTCGACGGCCACGAAGGTCACCGGGAGGTCGACGCCGAACTGCGATTTCAGGTCGTCGCTGATGCGGAGGAACTTCGGCACTTCGCGCTGGCTGTCGTCGCACCAGGTGCCCATGTAGACCTCGACCCGGTCGCCGGCGCGCACGTAGGACTTCATCATCTCCAGCACGGTGAGGTCGGGCTTGTATTCGATGCGGCGCTCGCCGTACGCCGGCACGGTCTCGACGATCTTCTCCGGCGTGATCGGGCCGACCACGAGCGGCAGGGTGACGTTGGGGACGGCGCTGATCTGCTCCTGTCCCACGGGCGGATGCTCGTCGATCGTGATCGTGACCACCTTGTCGCCGCGCTCGGTCTGGTCGACCACGCTGGTCACGCCGTCGTAGGCGCGGGCGAAGATGGTGTAGCCGCCGTCGAGGTGCGGCTGCGGCGAGTGGACGATGAAGAACTGCGAGCCGCCGGTGTCGGGGCCGGAGAGTGCCATGCCGACCGCGCCGCGGGTGTATTTCTGGTGGTTGATCTCGTCACGGATGGTGTAGCCGGGGCCGCCGTTCATGTCGTTGCGGGGGTCGCCTCCCTGGATCACGAAGTTCGGCACGACGCGCATGAACGACGTGTTGTCGAAGAACTTCTTCTGCGCGAGCTGCGCGAAGTTCCACGCGGTCATCGGGGCGTCGAACGGCAGCAGCGCGAGCTCGATCTTGCCGCGGGTCAGGTGGATCGTCGCGGTGTGCGGCTGACGGGACCATCGGACGATCTCTTCGTACTCGGCCGGCGTGCGCGTGACCGCGAGCGGGGTGTACTGCGGGCGTTTCTCCCCAAGCTTCTCCACGATCAGGTCGGCCGCCACCCGGCGCGCGACCGGGTCGGGATCGGCGAGCAACTCGCGCAGCTTCGCCGGTCGCTGCGGGCGGTAGCGCGAGGCGAGCGCGGTGATGGCGGCGAGACGGGCGTCGTTCATCTCCGAGGTCCGCTCGCGCAGCTCGATGTCGTCGAGCGTTGCGAACCAGATGCGATCGTCGTCCACGCGCGACTGGCCGTATTTCTCGATCGCGTTCGCGCGCACGATCACGTCCGGATCGTTCAGCAGCGTGCGGACGGTCTCGATCTCGTTGTAGACGAGCGCCTCCGGAATCGTCGACGCGACGGTGGAGCGCACGAGCGGACTCTCATGCTGGCGGTTCCGGTTGCGGAGCGTCGGCGCGCTGTTGGCCTCGAGCATGCGCGTGATCTGCCACTCGTCCGTCGGCCAGCGGCCGGTGAACGCGGTCGCGCCGATGTGCCGCATCACCGCGCGCGTGGCGAGCTCGCGCTCTGCCCGCGTGCCGTTGTGCCTCACGCTCAGCAGCCGCTCCCTCGCGTCCGCGTAGTTCTGGGCGACGTAAAAACCGACCACGTCGATCGTCGCCGCGCGCACGCCCGGATCCGAATCTTCGAGCGCGGCGAAGAGGCGCGGCAGGTCGGCGGCGCGGCCGGCAGCGGCGGCCGGAGTCTTCTCGAAGACGCGTGCGAGCGCGACGGCCGCGTTCGTGCGCACCCACGGATGGATGTCGCCGAGGGTATTCACGAGCAGCGGCACCGAGGCGGCGTCCGCGATGCGGCCGAGCGCAGCGGCCGCGAAGGCGCGCGTCTGCACGCCGGGGTCGGAGAGGAGCAGCTCGAGCTGCGGACGCGCGTTCGGGCCGGCGCGGCGCGAGAGAGCGTACGCCGCTTCCTGCCGCACGGCCGCCGAGGGGGAGGCGAGTGCGGCGGCTGCCGTCTCCAGCGCGTCGTCGGTCGGGAAGCGGAAGAGGAAGCGGATGGCGCGCGCGCGCAGACCTTCCGGCCACTTCTCGTCGGTGAGCCAGCGGTAGCGCTGGAAGCGTTCGCGGACGAATACCGGATCGGTGGCCAGCTTCGAGAGTGCCTCGATGGCTTCCGCGGCGACGCTGTTGTCGGGATCGGTGGTGAGCGAGAAGAGCGAGTCGGCCGCGCTCGCGTCGCCGATCTCGCCGAGGGCGAAGGCCACCGTCTCGCGCACCGCGCGCTCCGGATCGCCGGCGAGCACGAGCAACTCCTCGACGCCGGCGCGCTTCTCGGTGGGCGGATCGAACTCGCCGCTGCCGTTGGAGTCGACGAAGGTGTGCGGCCCGATGCGCCCGAGGGCCAGGGCGATGCGGCGGCGGTGGAGCGAGTTCTCGTGCTTCACCCACTGTGCGACGAGCGCGGGGTCGTACTCGCGGCGGTCTTCGAGCGCGAGGATGCGCGCCTCCTCGGCCACGGTCATGCCGTACGGTCCGGTGGGTGCTGGAACAGGCGTCACAGGCGCGGGTGTGTTCGTGGTGCACGCGACAGCGAGCAGCAGTGCCAGGCCCACGAGAGAGAACCGACCGGGGGCCTCCGGCGGGCCGGCGTGGCCGGCGGCATTTGTTTGCGCACGGACGGCGCTTTGTGCGAGAGGCGTGCGTTCAGCCTCGGGCAACCAGTGCTGCCGGCCACGCCGGCCCGCCGGAGGCCTCCGGTCGTTCTTCTCGCGTGGGCGGAGTGCAGGCGTCAGCAACATGCGCATGGCGGCGAATGATAACGTTGCCGTCTGCATGAAGGGCGTCACGATCGAGGTTCAAGGCCTCGCCCGCCGCTACGGCGCCCGCTGGGCGCTGGCGGACGTGACGTTCACGGTCCCGCCCGCGAGCGTGCTGATGGTTGCCGGGCACAACGGCGCCGGCAAGTCGACGCTGTTCCGCGTCCTGGCCACCGCCATCCGGCCCGACCGCGGGACGGTCAAGGTCGGCGGCTTCGACCTCGTGCACCAGCGGCAGGACGTCCGGAAGCTGACGGCGCTGCTCAGCCATCAGAGCTACCTCTATGAATCGCTGACCGCACGCGAGAACCTCGACGTCGTCGCCGATCACCTCGGCATCTCGCGCGCCGGCGTAGCGGCAGCGCTGGAGCAGGTGGGGCTCGCCTCGCGGGCCGGCGATCCGGTGGCCACGTTCTCGGCCGGCATGCGCAAGCGGCTCTCGTTCGCGCGCGTGCTGCTGCAGGAACCGGGCGTGGTGCTGCTCGACGAGCCGTACGGCGCGCTCGATCCGCCCGGGTTCGACCTCATCGACAGCGTCATCGGCGAGCTGAAGCGCCGCGGCGCGACGATCCTGATGGCGACGCACCAGCTGGAGCGGAGCGCGAAGCTGGCCGACCGGGCGCTGGTGCTGGAGCAGGGGAGAGTCGTATGGGAGGGGCCGGCCGAGGCCATTCCATGTTGATCGCCGCCCTGCGCAAGGAGCTGTTCCTCCAGTGGCGGACGCGCGGCCAGTTCATCGCCGTGTTCGTCTTCGGCGCGGCGGCGCTGCTGCTGTTCAGCTTCGCCATCGGGCCGAATGCGGTCGCGCTGCGGACGTTCTCCGCCGGCTTCCTCTGGCTCGGCCTGCTGCTGTCGTCGACGCTGACGCTCGCGGAGAGTTTCCACGCGGAGATGGAGAACCGGGCCATGGAGGGGCTGCTGCTCCTGCCGTCCGATCCGCGCGCGCTCTATTACGCGAAGGCGATCGCCAACTGGATTCAGCTGGCGATCCTCGGCGTGGCGCTGGTGCCGGTCATGGTGGTGCTCTACGACGCCGGGACGACGGAGCTGCCGAAGCTGCTGCTGGTGATCCTGCTGGGGACGGCGGGGCTGTCCGCTCCCGGGACGCTGTACGCGGCCATGACTGCCCAGCTGAAGGCGAAACAGACTCTCCTCCCCCTGCTGTTGTTTCCCCTGATCGTCCCAGCCCTGCTCGCGTCCGTCAAGGCAACGTCGTACGTGATCCTCGGCGATCCGATGAACCAGGCCGGCTCGTGGCTGACGCTGTTGGCAGCATTCGACCTGATCTACTGGGCGTTGTGCGGGATGCTGTATGAGAGAGTCATCGAAGATTGAAGTGACCGACGAGGATGGTGTCGGGTGTCAGGTGTCTGCGGTGTTTCGCCTGGGCGAACTTCGATGCGTGCCGCCCAGGCCTGACACCCCAGACACCTGACACCTGACACCCGACACCATTCCGGTCCGCCGCGCGCGCCCGGTCCGTCTCCTTCGAAGTATCCTGTTCAGCCAAGCCATGCGAAAAGGAACGATTTTCATTGCACTGGGTACCGCCCTGCTGCTGTTCGGGTCTTATCAGGGGCTGTTCGTCGCTCCTGCCGAGCAGTACATGGGGGACGTGCAGCGGATCATGTACGTGCACGTCCCGACCGCCTGGAACTGGATGCTGTCCGTGCTCTTCGCGCTCTGGTGCGCGGTGGCGTTCCTCTTCCGGAACAACATGAAGTGGGACTCGCGCCTCGAAGCGGGGCTGGAAGTCTCGACGCTGCTCGCGTTCCTCCTCTGCTGCCAGGGCTCGATCTGGGCCAGGCCGACCTGGGGCGTCTGGTGGGACTGGGACCCGCGCCTGACCACCACCGCGGTGCTGCTCTTCGCCACCATCGGCATCCTGGCGCTGCGCAGCGCGGTGCAGGAGCCGGTGAAGCGGGCCATCTGGTCCTCGGTGGCCACGATCATCGCCGCGGTGGACCTGCCGATCGTCTATTACTCCGTGAAATGGTGGAACTCGCTGCACCAGCAGCAGTCGACGCCCCAGACGGTCTCGTCCGCCTTTCATCTCCCCCTGCGGGTGAACGCATTCGGCGTGCTCTTTCTGATGATTGGGTTCATCATGTTGAGAACGCGCATCGCCGCGGCCCGCCTGGAGCGTGAGCTCGCCGGGCCGCCGGTCCGAATCGGAGAAGAAGCAGGAGAACTCGCTTGACCGGAGGTATCGTCAAATGACCCAGGGTGTCATCAGCGGCGGCTGGCAGTTCGTCTGGATGGCGTATGGAATCACCGCGACCGCTTTCATCGTCTATGGAGTGAGTCTTTTCGTCAGGCTGCGCGGAGCAACGACCCCATGACCCAAGAAACGCCCACTGAAACCCCTGCTGAGACGATCACCGAGACCGACCGTCTGCGCCGCAAGACGCGGCGCTTCATGTTCGGCGCGTTCGGCGTGGCGCTGCTCGCCTTCGGCGTGATCGCCGCGAGCGGCATCAACAACAACCTCGTCTACTACTGGACGCCGGCCGACCTCCGCGCCAACGGCGACAAGGCCTACGGCGCGAACATCCGCCTCGGCGGCATGGTGGCCAAGGGGTCGATCAAGCAGCTCGGCGGCTCCGCGGTCGAGTTCGACGTGAAGGACGCCACGCACGTCGTGCGGGTGAAGACTACCTCCGTGCCGCCGCAGATGTTCCGCGAGAACATCGGCGTGGTGATCGAGGGGACGATGACCCGGGCCGGCTATTTCGAGTCGAACCGGCTGATGGTCTCGCACAACAACGAATACAAGGCTCCGGAGAAGGGGCACCCCATGGACCGCAAGGAGCTCGAGCGCATGATGAAGGCGGTCGAGCAAGGGAACTCATGATCGCCGCCCTCGGACGCATCCTCATCCTCGCGTCGCTGTTCGCCTCGGCCGCGGGCGCGCTGCTCGGTTTTGCCGCGGGGCGCTCCCGCTCCCTCGATGGCCTGAACTGGGCCCGCCGTTTTGCCTATCTCTACGCGGGACTGATCATCGGTGCCGCGTTCCTGATGGAGTACGCGCTGCTGACGCACGACTTCTCGGTCGGCTACGTCGCGCAGGTCGGATCGCGCTCCGTGCCCACCTGGGTCACGATCGTCAGCCTCTGGTCTTCGCTCGAAGGGTCGATCCTCTTCTGGGGCTTCGTGCTCGGTGCCTACGTCGGGCTGGCCACGTACTTTACGCGCGGCAAATACGTCGAATACCAGCCGGACGCGATCGGGGTCTGGCTGAGCTGCGCGGCGTTCTTCAGCTTCCTGATCGCCGGTCCGGCCAATCCGTTCCTGACCGTCTCGCCGGCGCCGCTGGACGGGCCGGGGCCGAACGCGCTCCTCCAGAATCACGTGCTGATGGCGATCCATCCGCCGTTCCTCTACCTCGGGTACGTCGGCATGACCATCCCGTTCGGCTTCGCCTGCGCGGCGCTGCTGAAGGGACGCCTCGGGCACGGCGTGCTCAAGCCGCTGCGCGAGGCGCTGATGCTCCCCTGGATCTTCCTCACCATCGCCATCATGCTCGGCGGCTGGTGGGCGTACGAGGTTCTCGGATGGGGCGGTTACTGGGCGTGGGATCCGGTCGAGAACGCGTCGCTGCTGCCGTGGCTCACCGCCACCGCCGCGCTGCACTCGATCATGGTCGTGGAGCGCCGCGGCATTTTGAAAGGCTGGACCGTGACGCTGGTGCAGGCGACGTTCCTGCTGGTGATCCTCGGCACCTTCATGACGCGCTCCGGCGTCTTCAACTCCGTGCACTCGTTCACGCAGAGTGCGATCGGTCCGACCATCCTCGCCTTCCTGGCCGTGGCGCTGCTGTTCTGCATCGGCCTGCTCGCGTTCCGCATCGACAAGCTGGAGAGCGAGGGGCGGATGGAAGGGGCGGCCAGCCGCGAGGCGATGTTCCTCGTCAACAACCTGCTCTTCGTGCTGCTGACCTTCACGGTGCTGATCGGGACGGTGTTCCCGCTCATCGTTGAGGCGCTGAACGGGAAGCAGATGAGCGTCGGACGGCCGTACTTCGACTCGATGGTCATCCCGATCGGCGCGGTGCTGCTGTTCGTCCTCGGCGTCGGCCCCGCGCTGCCGTGGGGCCGGGCGACGTCCGAGCAGGTGAAGAAGGCGCTCCTGCCGCCGCTCGCTACCGCAATCGTTTTCGCGGCGGTCGGCTGGTTCGCGAACATCCGCAGCTTCTGGACGCTGCTGACCATTGCGTTCGGCGGTTACGCGGCGCACGTGACCCTCGGCCAGATGTTCCTGCCGATGCTGCAGCGCATGAAGCGCGGCGAGGCCGCAACGACGGCGTTCGTGGAAGGGCAGCTCTCGCGCGGGCGCCGCCGTTTCGGCGGCTACATCGTGCACGCGGCGGTGATGGGGGCGTTCATCGCCATCGCGGTCAGCAGCTCGATGCGCCAGCAGACGGAGCTGCACTTCACGAAAGGGCAGACGCAGAAGGTCTCCGGCTTCGACCTCACGTTCCTCGGGGCGGACCAGCGCAGCGAGCCGCATCGCACCTCGATCGTCGGCCGTTTCGCCGTGGCACGTGACGGGAAGCCGGTCACGACCCTCGAGCCGCGCATGAACCAGTACGAGGGGATGCGCGAGCCGATCGGCACGCCGGACGTACACACCACCGCCGGCGGCGACTTCTACCTCGCGCTCAGCAACATCGACCTCACCAACCAGACCACCAGCATCACGGTCTACGCGGCGCCGCTGGTGGTGTGGATCTGGATCTCGGTCGTGGTGATGGGTCTCGGCGCGCTGTTCGGCCTCGTGCCCTCACGGCGCCGCGCCGCCGCGGCGAGCCAGGTCCGCGAGCCGCTGCCGGAAGGGGCGACGGAGACCGCATGAACCGCACCGTCCTCTTCGTCGGGGTCGCGATCGCCGCGGTCCTGCTGGGCATCCTCTTCCTCGGTCTCGGCAAGAACCCGAACGACATCCGCTCGCCGCTGATCGGCAAGCAGGCGCCGTCGTTCACGCTTCGCGAAGTCGGCACCGGCCGCCTCGTCGATCTCGCCACGCTGAAAGGGAAACCGGTGGTCCTGAACTTCTGGGCCACCTGGTGCGCGCCCTGTTGGGAGGAGCACCCGGTGCTCGTCGCGAACGCGCGCATGTTCGAGCCGAACGTGCAGTTCCTCGGCGTGGTCTTCCAGGACGAGGAGTCGAAGATCCTCAACTTCCTCCAGCAGCGCGGTTCCAGCTACCCGACCGTCGTCGACGACAAGGGCAAGACCGCCATCGCCTACGGCATCGGCGGCGTCCCGGAGACCTTCTTCCTCGACGCCAACGGCGTCATCGCCGCCAAACACAACGGCCCGATGTCGCCGGACATCCTGCAGGCGAACCTGCAGAAGGTGATGAGGTAGATGGGAAAAAAGATCGTGCTCCTGCTCGTCGTGACCTTGTCGCTCGGCGCGCAGACCCTGAAGGTCCCCGACGCCGCGCAGTTCGTCGGGCAGCCGCAGGGCACGCCGGTCACGGGGGCGCAGCTCACGCGGCGCACGAACGAGATTGGCGGCCTGCTGCGCTGCCCCGTGTGCCAGGGGATGTCGGTGGCCGACTCGCCGGCGGAGATGGCGGTCAACATGAAGGGGCAGGTGCACGAGCTCCTGCAGCGCGGGTATACCGAGGAGCAGATCCTCACGTACTTTGAACGGTCGTATGGGCAGTTCGTGCTGCTGCGGCCGAAGTTCGAAGGGACCACCACGCTGGTGTGGCTGCTCCCCGCCGTGGCCCTGCTGATCGGCGCGGCGGTTCTCGTCGTGACGTTCCGGCGACTCGGACGGGTACCAGCAACCAGCAACCAGCAACCACCCACAGCGCCTGACGATGCGTACCTCTCCCGCGTGCGCGATCTCGTCAGCGGAGGTAAGTCTTGAACGCACCCACCGACTGGGGCACAGCGGTCGCGATCCTCGCGGCCGGCCTGATCCTCGGCGTGCTCTTCGTGTATCTCTTCAACAAACGGAAAAAGACCTTCAGCGAAGACCTGGTGCTGAAAGACCTGCAGGCGAAGCGCGACGCGCTCGTGCAGCAGTTGCGCGATCCCGGCGTGGAAGGCGACGAGCGTACGCGCCTCGAAGTCGAGACCGCGCAGGTGCTGCGTCAGCTGGACGCGTACAAGTCGACGGCGCCTGCATCCGAGGCTGCCGCGCCGGCGGCCGCGATGGACCCGACCGTCAAAGGCTTCCTCTGGGGCGCGAGCTCCGTCGGCGTGCTCGTGGCGCTCGGCTACTTCGTGATGCAGCAGGCCACGCCGAGGGAAGAAGGGGGCTCGCTCACCGGCGGATTCGAATCCGGCGCGCAGCAGCAGCAACAGCAGCAACAGCAGCCGCCCACGAGCCCGATGATCCAGCAACTGGAAGCGGCCGTGCAGAAGGACCCGAACAACCTCGAGCTGCGCAACGACCTCGCGCAGGCCTACCTGCAGGCGAACAACATGATGGCCGTCTTCGAGCAGACGAAGTTCGTGCTCGAGAAGAAGCCCGACGACAGCCGCGCGCTGACGTTCCAGGCGCTCGTGCGCATGGCCATGGGTGACGCCGACGCGGCCACGCAGATGCTGCAGCGCGCAACGCAGTCCAACCCGAAGAATCTCGACGGCTGGGTCTCGCTGGCCTGGATCTACGTCCAGACCGACAGGATGGCCGATGCCGAGCGCATGATCGCCGAGGCGGTGAAGCAGTCGCCGGGTGACAAGGCGCAGCTCGAGAACGTCTTCGCCTCGATGAAGCAGTCGAAGAACGGGCAGCCCGCACAAACGGCAGAAGGTCTGCCCGAAGGGCATCCGCCGGTCGACGGCGGCACACCCGCCCCACCGACACCGTCCACGCCCGCAGCCACCGGCCCGAGCGTCCGCGTGACGCTCAACCTCGACGCCGCCGCCAAGTCGCGCAGCGGCGTGCTCTTCGTCATCGCCCGCAACCCCGCCGGCGGCCCTCCCGTCGCCGCAAAACGGGTGATGGTCTCCTCGTTCCCGATGACGGTCGAGCTCAGCGCCGCCGACTCGATGATGGGCCAGCCCCTCCCTCCCAAGTTCCGCCTGGAAGCGCGCCTGGACAGCGACGGCGACGCCATGACCCGCGTTCCGACCGACCCGAGCGCGATGCAGGAGGGGGTGTCCGTGGGTTCCGCGGTCACGCTTGCGTTGAAGTAACGGCACGTATCGCACAGATGGTGTCGGGTGTCAGGTGTCTGCGGTGTGTCGCCTGACCGAGCCTCAGTGCGTGTCGCCAGGCGTAACACCCCAGACACCTGACACCCGACACCCACGCGCAGCGTGCTACGATTCACCACAGCCTCGGGGTGGCCCTCACGGGCCTGAGATCACACCCGCGGAACCTGATCCGGTTCGCACCGGCGTAGGGAAGGCAGATGAACGAACTTTTCTTCTTGTTGCTTGCCGTTTTGAACGGCCCCGCTACCGCACCCGATCCCACCTTTACCGAGAGCATCGTCGTCTCCGCCATTCGGGCGGATGAAGAGGTGCCGGTCACGAAGACCGACATCCCGCGCGCGCAGATCGAGGAGGAGTACACCGGGCAGGACGTTCCACTCCTCCTGCGCGATGCGCCTTCGATCAACGCCTACGCCGAGTCGGGCGTCGGCGGCGCCGGCTACTCGTACATCACCATGCGTGGCGTCGGCGCGACGCGGATCAACTTCACGCTCGACGGCGTGCCGCTTTCGGATTCCGAGGACATGGGGGCGTACTTTGTCGACTTCCCGGACCTCGCGCGGTCGCTGGAGAGCATCCAGCTCCAGCGCGGCGTCGGCACCTCCACGTTCGGGACGGCCGCGTTTGCGGGCTCGGTGAACATGGAGAGCATCGCCCTCGCCGATGAGAGCAGGACCGACGCGACGATCGGCGTCGGCACGTTCGGCAACAGGCAGGCCTCGGTCGGCTATTACTCCGGCGCGCTCGCGAACGGCTTTGCGTTCTATACGCGGCTCTCGTACCTCGAGAACGAAGGGTTTCGCGACAACTCCGCGACGCGGCAGCGCAACCTCTTCTTCAGCGCCTCGAAATCAGTAGGCGATGGGTTGCTGAAGCTGACCGGCTTCTCCGGACACGAGAATCAGCAGCTCTCCTTCTACGCCACCGACGCCGCCACGCTGCGGGATGACCTGCGCAGCAATCCTCTGCGCCCCGAGGAGAACGACAGCTTCGGCTACGACCTCGGCCAGCTGCAGTACATCCGGCCGCTCTCCACCAGCAGTGACATGACCGCGTCCGTGTACTACCAGCGCGGCTACGGCTGGTACCGCCTCTTCGATTTGGGCACCGACACGCTGCGGCAGTACGGCCTCGACGGCATGCTCCTCGGATCGATCGTGACCTATTCGAAGACCGCCGGCGCCTTCACCACGAACTACGGCGTGCACGTGAACCGCTTCAAGCGCGATCACACGCGGGATGATGTCGCGGCCGACAGGCGTGATTACGCGAACTACGGCACGAAAGGGGAGGAGAACGCGTTCGCGAAAGTGAGCTGGGACGCCGGCCGCTGGCACCTCTACGGCGACGCGCAGCTCCGCCACACCTCGTTCGACTATCACGGCGACGTGAACGTCGAGTCGATCGACTGGACGTTCTTCAACCCGAAGGTGGGCGCGCGCTTCGACCTCAATGCCCGCTCGAGCATCTACGCGTCGACCGGCCTCGCCACCCGCGAGCCGACGCGCAACGACATGTTCCTCGGCGAGGACAACCCTTCCGCCGCCCACGACCTCGACGCCGTGAAGCCGGAGCGCCTGCTCGACTTCGAAGCCGGCTGGAACTACCGCGGCGCCAATCTCGACCTGACCGCGAACGTATACGCGATGGAATTCCGCAACGAGATCGCCGCCACCGGCGAGCTCTCGGAGATCGGGCTCCTGCTGCGGAAGAACGTCGACCGCAGCTCGCGCCGCGGGGTGGAGCTCGACGCCGCCTGGCGCGTGCTGCCGCGGCTTCGTCTGCGAACGACCGCGAACTTCAGCCGTAACCGCATCAACGAATGGACGCAGTTCTTCGACGTCTACGACGACGAAGGGAACTGGACCGCCTCCCGTCCCTTGACCTACGAGGACGTCGAGCCGCTGCTCACCCCTTCGGTCATCGTCAGCCAGAGCGCCGACTACGCTCCTTTCTCACGCCTCAACCTCGGCGTGACCGCGCGCTACGTCGGCCGCTCGTATCTCGACAACACCAACGACGATGCGCTCGACGCGCCTGCGTTCTTCCTCGCCGACGCCAACGTCTCGTACACCGTGACACCGCAGGTGCGCGTCTCGCTGCAGGTGAACAACCTCTTCGACGCCGACCGCGTCTACCCGAGCGGCTACACCTACCGCTACATCACCGGGGACGTGGCCACGGGAGACGCGTACTACTATCCGCAGGCCACCAGGAACGCGGTGGTGCTGGTGGATCTGGATCTGTGAACTGGTTCGAGCTCGTTGCCGTCGTCATCACCCTGCTCAGCATCTGGCTGGCGACGAAGGAGAACATCTGGTACTACCCGACCGGCCTGGTCGCGCTGGTGATGTACACGTGGCTGTACTACTCGGCGCGCCTCTATGCCGAGTCGCTCCTGCAGGTCATCTGCTTCGCCCTGATGGTCTACGGTTGGTACGAGTGGCTGCACGGCGGCGCGCACAAGACCGAGCTGCCGGTGACGCGCACGCCGCGCTGGGCCTGGATCGCCGGGATCGCCTCGGGGCTGGCCGCCTCGGCGCTGACGATCGCCGTGCAGCGCACGTACACCGACAACCCGAACCCGTACGTCGACTCGTCACTCTTCGCCTGGAGCCTCGTTGCACAATGGATGACGGCGCGGAAGTGGCTCGAGAACTGGATTCTGTGGCTCCTGATCAACACCATCTCGGTGCCGCTCTACATCGCCCGTGACCTGACGCTCACCGCGGGGTTGTACGTCGGCCTGTGGCTGCTCGCGATCGTCGGATACGTGCAATGGCGCCGAACCCTCGCTCCCGCATCTGCCTGACCGGCCCGGAATCGACCGGCAAGACCGAGCTCGCCCGCAGGCTCGCGCGCGAGCTCGGCGTGCCGTACGTGGCGGAGTACGCGCGTGAATACGCCGAGGCGTGCGGGAATGCCTTGTCCGCCGCGGACGTCGAGCCGATTGCGCGCGGGTGCCTCGAACGCCTTTCCCCCGCGGACCGCGTCGTGCTGGACACGGATCTGATCTCGACCGTCGTCTACGCCCGCTACTACTACGGAGCATGTCCCGCGTGGATCGAAGAGGAGGCCCGCCGCTTTCGCGCCGACCTCTACTTTCTGCTCGACACCGACATCGAATGGAAGCCCGACTCCGTGCGCGACAACACCCCGGATGCGCGGGAAGATCTGTTCGACGCATTCCGCGCGGCTTTGGACGAATTCGAGGTGCGGTGGGAGATCGTCAGCGGCACGTTCGAGGAGCGGTGGCAGCAACTATGGAGTGCGGTGACTTCGTCACCGCTTTAACTTGCCACGGAGCGGCACGCTATGGAGTGTGGTAACGCCAGTTACCGCTCTGACTGCTTCTCTTCGTCCTGAAACCGCGAGCAGGTCCAGCCTCCGCTCGCGCCATGGAGCAAGACCGCGCCAGCCTCGGCTTGCGGCACGAACAGAGGCAGTCAGAGCGGTAACTTGCGTTACCGCACTCCATATCAGGTCGCCGCGAGTTGCGCTTACGCCGCGACCGCGACCGTGATCAGCAGCAGGCAGCCCTGCGCCGCGGCCACGACGTCGCCGTGGTGGGCTCCGGCGTCGGCGTGATGGAAATCGCCCTCGTTGAGGGCGAGGGCGCCGATGTGGCAGCTGCCGCGGATGACGAACGAATCCTCGCCGCCGTCGTGATCGTGAGCGGGGAGCACCGCGTGCGCGTCCAGCTCGAGGAGGAACGCACCGCGGCGCAGCTTCTTCGTCCGCGCGCCGGGCGCGACGGTTTTCCACGTTCCCTCGTCCGCGCGGACCGTGACGCTCTCATGTGCTCCGGGGACGCTCGCCACCGCCGCCATCACCTTCGCCCGGACCTCCGCCGGAGGCTCCACCGGCTCGATCGACCCGGCGGCAACACGGTCCAGCAGCTCCACTTCCTCGGGCGACAGCGCGTCTGACACAGGTTCCATCCGTGCATTCTACGGGCCGGGGGGCGGATTGGATTTATCGTTCCCCCATGAACTGGCTGATCAAGAACTTCCTGCGCGGACTGGTCATCGTCGTGCCGATTGCGGCGACGGTGTATCTCATCTACGTCACCTTCATGAAGCTCGACCAACTGCTGCCGATCAGGACGCCGGGGGTGGGGCTGGCGATTCTGCTGACGGCGATCGTGGGGATCGGGGCGCTGGCGGGGAACTTCGTCGGGCGCAGGGCTTTTGCGTTGATGGAGAAGTTGTTCACCAAGGCGCCGATCGTGCGGATCGTTTACGCGGCGATCAAGGACCTGTTGGAGGCGTTCGTCGGGAACAAGCGGCGGTTCGACCGGCCGGTCACGATCAGCGTCAGCGACGGCGTACGGACGTTCGGGTTCATCACCCGCGATGACCTCGCTTCGCTCGGGATGCCGGGGGACGTGGCGGTGTATGTTCCCTTCTCCTACACGTGGGACGGGTGCCTGCTGGTGGTGCCGAAAGAGCGCGTCACGCCGCTCGACGCCGACAGCGCGAGCGTCATGGCTCTGGTCGTTTCAGGGGGTGTCTCGCGACTCTGAACGCGGTCGCTTGCGTCACCCGCAAATATGAATATGATGCCGCCGTCGTGCGAGCCCGCGCACGACGCAGTTCCTCTCGACACCTGTCACCGCAACACCGAAATCTCGACACCGGACGGTAGCAGCCTAGATGGCTCAGATCTTCCACCGCAGCGCCAATACGCTCTCGCGCGTCACCATCTTCGGCGCGATCTTCATTGCCGGGTTCGTTCTATGGGTGATCGGCGGCATCGTCCGTTCTCCCTACTTCACGAACCAGGGCATCCATCGCGAGCAGGTGGTGCCGTTCAGCCACCAGCACCACGTGGGAGGGCTGGGCATCGACTGCCGCTACTGCCACACCAGCGTGGAGACGTCGAGCTTCGCCGGCATCCCTCCGACCTCGACGTGCATGAACTGCCACGCGCAGATCTGGACGAACGCCGAGATGCTCGAGCCGGTGCGCGCCAGCTTCCGCAGCGGCAGGCCGCTGGTCTGGAGCCGCGTCCATCGCCTCCCCGACTTCGTCCACTTCAAGCACGACATCCACGTGGCCAAGGGCATCGGCTGCTCGAGCTGCCACGGCCGCATCGACCGCATGAACCTCGTCTACCAGGCCTCGCCGCTCACGATGGAGTGGTGCCTGGACTGCCATCGCGCGCCCGAGAAGTACATCCGGCCGCGTGAAGAAGTCTTCAACATGAACTACGTCCCGAAGAACCAGAAGGTGCTCGGGCCGGAGCTCGTGAAACGCTACAACGTGGTCAGCAAGACGCACTGCTCCGCGTGTCATTACTAGAGGGCACGGAGCGCCCCTCCACTTCAATGAGCGATAACAACACACTGAATTTCACCGAGTTCCGGGCCCGCATCGGCGACCTGCGCGGGAAGGAGTTCTGGCGCAGCCTCGAGGACCTCTCGCGCAGCGAGGTCTTCGACGACTTCTTCGCGCAGGAGTTCCCCCAGCAGGCGCAGGCGCTCGGCAAGGGTGTCGACCGCCGCAACTTCATGAAGCTCATGGGGGCGTCGGTGGCGATGGCCGGACTCGCGGCGTGTAAGCAGCCGGTCGACGCCATCGTCCCGTACGTGAACCAGCCCGAGTCGCTGATCCCGGGCAAGCCGCTCTTCTTCGCCAGCGCCATGCCCCTCGGCGGCGTCGCTCACGGCGTACTCGTCGAGAGCCACATGAACCGGCCGACGAAGATCGAGGGGAACCCCGAGCATCCGTCGACCATCGGCGCCAGCGACGCGTTCATGCAGGCGTCGGTGCTGAACCTCTACGATCCCGACCGTTCCCAGGTGGTCCGCCGCTTCGGCGACACCGCCACGTGGGGCGAGTTCGTCGCCGCGCTCAGCGCCGTGGCGAACGGGGCCCGCGCCAATGGCGCCGGCCTGCGCATCCTCACCCAGACCATTACCTCGCCGACCCTCGGCGCGCAGCTCACGGCGTTAGCCGCCCAGTTCCCCGGGATGAAGTGGCACCAGTGGGAAGCGGTGAACTACGACAACGTCCGCGAAGGGGGCCGGCTCGCGTTCGGCCGCTACGTCAACACGCACTACGACTTCACCAAGGCCAACGTGGTCGTCTCCCTCGCCGCCGACTTCCTCGGCGAAGGGGCGGGCCACCTCCGCTACGCGCGCGACTACATGTCCCGCCGCAAGGTGCGCGCGGGCGTCACCAAGTCGATCAACCGTCTGTACGCCATCGAAGGCGGCATGTCCCAGACCGGCGGCGTCGCCGATCACCGCCTGCCGGTGAAGCCGTCGCAGATCGAAGCGATCGCCCGGGAGATCCTGGCCGGCTCGAGCGCGAACCCGTTCGTGGCCGCGCTGATCCGCGACCTGCAGGCGAACCGCGGCGCGAGCGTCGTCATCGCCGGTGAAGAGCAGCCGCCCGCGGTACACGCGGTGGTGCACGCGATCAACACGCAGCTCGGCAACATCGGAGCGACGGTCCTGGTGACGGACCCGATCGAAGTGGCGCCGGTGAACCAGCTCGCCTCGCTGCGCGAGCTCGTCCGCGACATCAACGCCGGGGCGGTCCAGTCGCTGATCATCCTCGGCGGCAACCCGGTCTTCGACGCGCCCGCCGACCTGCAGTTCGCGAAGGCGCTGGACAAGGTCCCGTTCCGCGCCCATCACTCGCTCTATTACGACGAGACCTCGAACCGCTGCCACTGGCACATCCCCGACACGCACTTCCTCGAGACGTGGGGCGATGCCCGCGCGCACGACGGCACGATCTCCATCATCCAGCCGCTCATCGCGCCGCTCTACAACGGCCGCAGCATTCATGAAGTGGTCGGCGCCCTCGCCGGCGGACTGGAACAGTCGCCCTACCAGACCGTCCGCGCGTACTGGGTCCCGAGGGGCGGCGACGATGCGGCGTGGCGCAAGTGGCTCCACGACGGCGTCATCGCGAACAGCGCCCTGCCGCCGATCGCCGTCGCCGCGGCGGCCCCACCAGCAACCAACAACCAGCAACCAGCAACCGGCATCGAGCTGGAGATCCGTCCCGACCCGACCATCTACGACGGCCGCTTCGCCAACAACGGCTGGCTGCAGGAGCTCCCGAAGCCGCAGACGAAGATCACCTGGGACAACGTCCTGATCGTGAGCCCGAAGACGTCCGAGAAGTTCGGCTACGACCCGCACGAGCGCGACAAGCTGGTGAACGAGAAGCAGACCCGCTTCGCCGAGGTCTCGTACCGCGGCGTGACGATGCGGCTGCCGATCTGGGTCGTGCCCGGCTACGCGGAAGATGTGGCCACGGTCTACTTCGGCTACGGCCGCGAGAAGAGCGGCAAGATCGGCACCGGCGTCGGCTTCAACACGTATCCCTTCCGCTTCTCGGACGCGCTGCACGGCGGACCGGGAGCGCGCATCACCATGTCGGCCGACGCGCCGAAGATCTACCCGGTGGCCTGCACGCAGGAGCACCAGTCGATCGACCCGAAGGTGGTCGGCGAGCGCGGACTCATTCGCTCCGCCTCGTTCGCGGCATACCAGCAGAACCCGAACTTCGCGAAGGACCCGCACCACGGCAGCGACGTGACCGGCCACGGTTCGCACGACACGAACATGTACCCGGCCTACGACTACAGCAACAAGCACGCGTGGGCGATGGTCATCGACACGAGCGTCTGCACCGGCTGCAACGGCTGCGTGATCGCCTGCCAGGCGGAGAACAACATCGCCATCGTCGGCAAGGAAGAAGTGGTCCGCGAGCGCGAGCTGCACTGGCTGCGCATCGACCGCTACTACCGCGGCGACGTCGACAACCCCGAGGTGTACCACGAGCCGGTGCCGTGCATGCAGTGCGAGACTGCGCCGTGCGAGCCGGTCTGCCCGGTCGAGGCGACCTCGCACAGCGAAGACGGCTTGAACGACATGACGTACAACCGTTGCGTCGGCACCCGCTACTGCTCGAACAACTGCCCGTACAAGGTCCGGCGCTTCAACTTCTTCCACTATTCCGACTACGACACGCCGGCGCTCAAGGCGATGCGCAACCCCGACGTCACCGTGCGTACGCGCGGCGTCATGGAGAAGTGCACCTACTGCGTGCAGCGCATCAACGCCGCGAAGATCGAGGCCGAGAAGCAGGGCCGGCGCGTGCGGGACGGCGAAGTCGTCACCGCCTGCCAGCAGGCCTGCCCGACCGACGCGATCGTCTTCGGCGACATGAACGACAAGTCCAGCAAGGTGGCGCAGCTCAAGGCGCAGCCGACGAACTACGCGCTCCTCGAGGAGCTGCAGACCCTGCCGCGCACCACGTACCTCGCGAACATCCGCAACCCGAACCCGGAGCTCGCTCCCGCCCAGGCGCAGCACGCCGACACGGGACACGAGGGCTAACCGATGGCCACGACCAAAGACCAGCAACCCGCACACGAGATCCGGCCGGTCACCCAGGAGGTGCGCATCCCCGAGCGCTTCCTGCCGACGCCGACCATCGAGCCGGGACACTCCTTCTCGACGATCACCGACCACATCTCCACGATCGTCCTGCGCAAGCGGACGCCGCTCGGCTGGCTGATCGGTTTCATGATGGCCCTCGGCGGCGTGGGCGTGCTCACCGTCTCGCTGGGCGTGCTCGTCGGCAAGGGCGTCGGCATCTGGGGCATCAACCATCCGGTCGGATGGGGCATGGACATCATCAACTTCGTCTGGTGGATCGGCATCGGCCACGCCGGCACGCTGATCTCCGCGATCCTGCTCCTGCTGCGGCAGGAGTGGCGTACGTCCATCAACCGCTTCGCCGAAGCGATGACCCTCTTCGCCGTCGCCTCGGCCGGCCTCTACCCCGCCTTCCACACCGGCCGTCCCTGGTACGACTACTGGCTCTTCCCGTACCCGAACACCATGGGCCTCTGGCCGCAGTTCCGCAGCCCGCTGATGTGGGACGTGTTCGCGGTGTCGACGTACGCGACCGTTTCCGCGCTCTTCTGGTACGTCGGCCTGATCCCCGACCTCGCCACGCTGCGCGACCGCGCCACGAACCTCTGGGTCAAGCGCGCCTACGGTGCGTTCGCCCTCGGCTGGCGCGGCAGCGCGAAGCACTGGCACCGCTACGAGCATGCATACCTGTTGCTGGCGGGCCTTTCGACGCCGCTCGTGCTCTCGGTGCACACCATCGTCTCGTTCGACTTCGCGGTGGCGCAGCTGCCCGGCTGGCACGCCACGTTCTTCCCGCCGTACTTTGTCGCCGGCGCGGTCTTCGCGGGCTTCGCGATGGTGCTCACCCTCGCCATCCCGGCCAGGAAGTTCTTCCGGCTGGAAGACTTCATCACCATGCGCCACCTCGAGAACATGGGCAAGGTGCTGCTGGCGACGGGCCTGATCGTCGGCTACGCGTACGCGATGGAGTGGTTCTACGGTCTCTACTCCGGCAACGTCTTCGAGACGTTCATGCTGAAGAACCGTGCCACCGGCCCGTACGCGCACATGTACGCGATGCTCTGGATCTGCAACGGTCTGGCGCCGCAGCTGATGTGGTTCAAGCGCTTCCGGACGTCGCCGTTCTGGCTGTTCGTGGTGGCGATGTTCGTCAACGTCGGCATGTGGCTGGAGCGGTTCGTCATCATCCCGGCCTCGCTGCACCGCGATTTCCTGCCGTCGTCGTGGGGCATGTACCACGGCACGTTCTGGGACTGGAGCTTCTACATCGGCTCGATCGGCCTCTTCTTCGCGCTCCTGTTCCTCTTCGTGAGGTTCCTCCCGATGATCTCGATCTTCGAAATGCGCACGCTGCTGCCTGAAGCGCAGGCACACGCGGAAGGGGAGGAGCACTAGCGATGGCGATCGGAAAGATCAAGGAAGGCCTGTACGGCGTCGTCGCGGAGTTCTCCGATCCGCAGACGCTGCTCGACGCCGCACTCGCCACGCGCGAGGCCGGCTACACCTCCACCGACGCCTTCTCGCCATTCCCGATCCACGGGCTGGCGGAGGCGGTCGGCTTCCACAAGTCACGGCTCTCGGCAATCGTGCTCACCATGGGCATCCTCGGCGGCCTGGGCGGCTTCTTCATGTGCTGGTACGCGAACGTGATCTCGTACCCGCTCAACATCGGCGGCCGCCCGGTCAACTCGTGGCCGGCGTGGATCCCGATCACCTTCGAGTGCGCGATCCTGCTGGCTGCCTTCGGAGCCGTCTTCGGCATGCTCGCCCTCAACGGCCTGCCGATGCCGTATCACCCCGTCTTCAACGTGCGCCGCTTCGACTCCGCGTCGCGCGACAAGTTCTTCCTCGTCATTCAGGCGCGAGACCCCCGCTTCAAGCTCGAAGAGGCTCGTCAGTTCCTGCAGACACTGGGGCCCCGTGAGGTGACTGATGTTCCATGGTGACGCGAAGACGTCATCCCGAGCGATAGCGAGGGATCTGGGCGGGTGGGCGCGAGGTCTGATCCTCGTAGCCCTCGTCCTCTCTCTCGGCGCCTGCCGCCAGAAGATGAGCAACCAGCCGCGCTACGACCCGCTGGAGGCGAGCGACTTCTTCGCCGACGGCATGAGCGCGCGTCCGCGCATCGACGGCACCGTCGCCCGCGGCGAGCTGTCGACCGACCCCTTCTTCGACACCGGCAAGGTCAACGGCGCGGTGACGGACGGCTTCCCGATCCCGGTGACGCTCGAGGTCATCAACCGCGGCCACGAGCGCTACGACATCTACTGCTCCGAATGCCACAGCCGCACCGGTGACGGCAACGGGATGATCCCGTCGCGCGGCTATCGCCGTCCGCCCTCGTTCCACACCGAAACGCTCCGCACCGCCACCACAGGACACATTTTCGACGTCATGACCAATGGATTCGGCGCGATGCCGCCGTACGGAAAGATGATTCCGCCGCGCGACCGCTGGGCGATCGTCGCCTACATCCGCGCGCTGCAGCTCAGCCAGCACGCAACCGTGGCCGACGTGCCGGCCAACGATCGCGCACAGCTCGATGCGCCGGCGACGATCACGCGCGTTGCTCCTTCGCACGGAGGATCGCACTGATGGCCGGCCTCCCGACCACCACCTCCGGCACCGGCACCGGCAAGGCGACCGGCATCGCCCGCGCGCAGGTCCCTGCGCTCGTCATCGGCATCATCGGCGTCGTCGTGGCGATCGCCGGCTGGTTCGGCGACCACGCCGCGTTCTACAGGGCCTGGCTGCCTGCCTTCATCTTCTGGTTCATGATCGCCGCCGGCTCGCTGGCGATCCTGATGCTGCAGTACGTGACCGGCGGCGAGTGGGGCATCCTGATCCGCCGGCCGCTCGGCGCCGCGGCGCGGACGCTGCCGCTCTTCATCCTCTTCGCCATCCCGATCGCGCTCGGCCTCGAGCACATCTACATCTGGGCGAACCCCAACGTGGTCGCGCACGACGCGCTGCTCGAGCAGAAGTCGGTCTATCTCAACCCGACCGCCTGGATCATCCGCTCGCTGGTCTACTTCGCGCTCTGGTCGCTGTGGGCCTGGCGCGTGCGCATGCTGTCGCTCCAGTTCTACAAGGACCGCTCGCCGTACGTTGAGCTCGCGCGCCGCAAGTGGAGCGCGATCGGCCTGCTGATGATCGTGCTGACGCTGACGCTGGCGTCGGTGGACTGGGTGATGTCGCTCGAGCCGAAGTGGTACTCGTCGATGTTCGGCCTCTCCTTCACCATCGGCGCCGGGCTCTCGGCCTTCGCGTTCGTGACGTTCTTCCTGACGCTGCTGTCGGGCAACAAGGCGATGGAGGACATCCTCCGCCCGAGCCACTTCCGCGACCTCGGCAACCTGATGCTGGCGTTCACGATGCTGTGGGCGTACATGAACTTCTCGCAGTTCCTGCTGATCTGGTACGGCAACATCAAGGAAGAGACGCCTTACTACGTCACCCGCATGCACCACGGGTGGGGGGTGATGGCGGCGATCCTGATCATCTTCCACTTCTTCCTGCCGTTCACGATGCTGCTCATGCGCGCGATCAAGGACCGGCCGAAGACCATCGCCGTGGTCACGATCATCATCCTGGCGATGCGCTTCGTCGACATCTACTGGCTCGTCGGCCCGGCTCATCACGGCGAGCATTTCCACTTCTCCTGGATCACCGCCTTCGCCTTCCTCGGTATCGGTGGGCTCTGGCTGTTCGCCTTCATCTCGCAGTTGAAGGGACAGACCATCATCCCGATCCACGAGACGTGGGTCGACGAAGCCATCCGCGAGGGAGCCCTGGGGCGGGAGGGAGCGCACCATGCCTGAGCACGTCAAGTACGAAGACGAGGACCTGTTCAACGCCGAGACGCACCACGAGTCGTCCGACGTGCCGATCGCCGGGCTGCTCTGGTTCATCGCCGTCTTCGTCGTTCTCCTGGTCGTCGGCTACTTCCTGATCCTCGGTTTCTACAACGCCATGGTGAAGGTCGAGCAGAAGCGGGACGATCCGCCGCAGACCGCGGTGGCCCGCCCGGCGAATGCCGACGTGCCGCAGAACCAGCCGCTCCTCGAGCCGTTCCCGTCGCTCGACGGGAAGGGCGCGGCCGTCCCGCCGCAGAGCAACACGCCGGTCACGAACCTGCAGGCCCTGCGGGAGCATGAGCGACAGGTCCTGACCAGCTACGGCTGGGTCGACAAGCAGCGCGGGATCGTGCGCATGCCGATCAATAACGCCAAGTCACTGCTCGCCGCGAAGCTCGCCGTGCAGGGACAGCTGCAGGGAAGGGTGGTCGCTCCGGCCGTCCCGGGCGCTAACGCGTCGCCCGCGGGCTCGGTGCCTCCCGCCGACACCGGCGTTCCGCAGCCGGCCACGACGAACACCACCGGAGGAACGCACCAGTGATCTCGTTCCCCGCAAGCGGCGAAAAACTCCGGAGCGTGCCGCACCACGGCTGTCATCCTGAGTCGCCGAAGCCGCGGCTTCTTGCGGCGAAGGACGACGAAGGACCCCCTGCGGTGCACGAGAAGCGCGCTGTCGGCAGGGGGTCCTTCGACCGTCCTGCGCCGCAAAAAGCCGCGGCTCCGGCGGCTCAGGATGACAGGAAAGGTACCGCGCGATCTCGGCTCGCTGCGTTCGGAATGACGGTTGCGCTCCTCGTGACGGCCCCTGCGCTCGCGCAGACCTCCACGGAAAAACCGAAGCTCCCCGGTCACGTCTCGATCGCCCAGAAGCTCAACACGCAGGTGCCGTTCGACCTCCAGTTCCGCGACGAAGCGGGGAAGGTCGTGCGCCTCGGGCAGTACTTCAAGAAAGGACGCCCGGTCCTGCTGAACTTCGTCTACTTCCGCTGCCCGATGCTCTGCCCGATGGTCCTCGAAGGGACGACCACCTCCCTCACGCATCTGAAATTCAACATCGGCGACGAGTTCGACGTCATCACGGTCAGCATCGACCCGCGCGACAAGCCTGTCACCGCCGCGCGGCTGAAGGAAAAGTACATCCGCCACTACGGCCGCCTCGACTCCGCGCCGGGCTGGCACTTTCTGACCGCGCACGAATCGGCGATCAAGAAGCTGGCGGACACGGTCGGCTTTCAGTACACGTACGACAGCAGCACCGACCAGTTCGCGCACGGCGCGGCGCTGCTCGTGCTCACGCCGGACGGCCGCACTTCCCGCTACTTCTACGGCTTCGAGTACAAGCCGCGCGACCTGCGCATGGCCATCGTCGAAGCCTCGGCGGGGAAGGTCGGTACCGTCACCGACCAGTTCCTCCTCCTCTGTTTCCACTACGACCCTGCCACGGGGAAGTACACCCGCAACGCGATGATGTTCGCGCGCGCCGGTGGCGTTGCCACGCTGCTCGCGCTCGGCGGATTCATCGGCGTCATGTTCCGTAGAGAGCGCACAAAGCAATGAACGATTTCCCTCTCTTCCCCGAGTCCGCGTCGAGTGTCGCTCCGCTCGTAGACGGGCTGTACCTGGCGCTGGTCGCAATCACCGGCAGCGTCTCGCTCCTGATCTGGATCGTGATCTTCTACTTCGCGATCAAGTACCGCCGCCGCCCGGACAACGAGCTCGCGCAGGAGCAGGAGCCGCCGGCCGCGCTGGAAATGACCTGGATCGTCCTCCCGACCATCATCTTCATGGGCATCTTCGTGGCCGGTGCGGTTGTCTTCTTCCGGATGAGCCGGACGCCCGCGAACGCGATCGAGGTCTATGCGACGGGCCGGCAATGGATGTGGAAGTTCCAGCACGCGAGCGGGCAGCGCGAGATCAATGCGCTGCACGTCCCGGTCGGACGCCCGGTCAAGATCACCCTGGCCTCCGAGGACGTGATTCACAGCCTCTGGTTCCCGGCGTTCCGCGTGAAGACGGACGTGCTGCCGAACCGCTTCCGCACCATGTGGTTCGAAGCGACCAAGACCGGCCGCTACCACATCTTCTGCGCCGAGTATTGCGGCACGATGCACTCGGGCATGATCGGCTGGGTCGAGGTGATGGAGCCGGTCGAATACCAGCGCTGGCTGGCCGGCGGCAGCGAAGGCTCGCTCGCCTCGCAGGGCGAGAAGCTGTTCGAGAAATACGCTTGCAACACCTGCCACACCAATACCTCCGGCGCGCGCGGCCCGAACCTGGCCGGCCTGTTCGGCAAGACCCGCCAGCTCACCAACGGCAGCCAGGTGGTCGCGGACGAGAACTACATCCGCGAATCGATCCTCAACCCCCAGGCGAAGATCGCGGCAGGCTTCCAGCCGCTCATGCCGACCTTCCAGGGGCAGGTGAACGAAGACGACCTCATTCGCCTGCTCGCCTACGTCCGCACCATCGGCGTAGACCAGCCGGTCTCCACCCCGGTCGAATCCGCGCAGTCCGCCCAGCAGTCCAGCGGCGCGCCAACGACGACCGGCGCAACCACGTCGACCGCGCCTGCCGCGACGACCGGAGCCACAGGCACGCAACCCGCCGCTACCACGACCAACCAATAGGTAAAACGATGACCAGCACCACGATCGACGACGCACCGTTCATCGAGCCCTCGACGAGGGAGCGGCGGAACTACCTCAACGACGAGTACGGCGTGCTCTCGTGGCTCCTGACCAGGGACCACAAGCGCATCGCGCTGCTCTACCTCTTCTCGGTCACGACGTTCTTCATCGTGGGCGGCATCATCGCCTTCATGATGCGCCTCGAGCTCCTCACGCCCGAGGGGGACATGTTCACGTCGGACACCTACAACAAGCTCTTCACGCTGCACGGCGTGGTGATGATCTTCTTCTTCCTGATCCCCGCCATCCCGGCGGTGATGGGCAACTTCATCCTGCCCATCATGCTGGGGGCGAAAGACCTCGCCTTCCCCAAGCTCAACCTGCTGAGCTGGTACATCTACATGATCGGCGGCACGTTCGGGATCATCGTGATCATCACCGGCGGCGTCGACACCGGGTGGACGTTCTACACGCCCTTCTCGACGCAGTACTCGAACACGAAAGTGTTCGCCACCACCCTCGGCGCGTTCATCACCGGCTTTTCCTCGATCCTCACCGGCCTCAATTTCCTGGTCACCATCCACCGCATGCGCGCACCCGGCCTGACCTGGTACCGCCTGCCGCTGTTCGTCTGGTCGATGTACGGCACGAGCGTGATCATCATGCTGGCTACGCCGGTCCTGGCCATCACGCTGGTGATGCTGATGGTGGAGAGGGTGCTGCGGGTGGGCATCTTCGATCCCGCCCTGGGGGGCGATCCCGTGCTCTACCAGCACATGTTCTGGTTCTACTCCCACCCGGCCGTGTACATCATGGTCCTGCCGGCGATGGCCGTGATCTCGGAGTGCGTGGCCGCGTTCACGCGCAAGAAGATCTTCGGCTACAAGTTCGTCGCCTTCTCTTCACTCGCGATCGCGTTCCTCAGCTTCCTGGTCTGGGCGCACCACCTGTTCGTGGCCGGCATCTCCATCTATTCGGCGTTGATCTTCTCGTTCCTGTCGATGTTCGTGGCCGTCCCCTCGGCCATCAAGGTCTTCAACTGGACCGCCACCATGTACAAGGCCTCGGTCTCCTGGCAGACGCCGATGCTCTACGTGATGGGCTTCATCGGCCTCTTCACCATCGGAGGCGTGACGGGGCTGTTCCTGGCCGCGCTCGGAGTCGACGTGCATGTCCACGACAGCTATTTCGTGGTGGCGCATTTCCACTACGTCATGGTTGGCGGAACGATCATGGCCTACATGGCCGGGATTCATTACTGGTGGCCGAAGATCACCGGCCGGATGTATCCCGAATGGTGGGGCCGGCTCTCCGCGCTGCTCGTCTTCGTCGGCTTCAACCTGACCTTCTTCCCGCAGTTCCTGGTCGGCTACGTCGGTATGCCGCGCCGCTATCACGCGTACGCGCCGGAGTTCCAGGTGCTGAACGTGCTCTCGACGGCGGGAGCCACGGTCCTCGCGGTCGGCTACCTGCTGCCGATCATCTATCTCACCTGGTCGGTGAAGTTCGGCCGCAAGGCGGGCGCGAATCCGTGGGGCGCGGTCGGACTCGAATGGGCCACCACCTCGCCTCCCCCGAAAGAGAACTTCCACGAGACCCCGGTGGTGACATGGGAAGCGTATGACTACCCGGCCTTCCTCAAGGCGATGAAGGAGACTCAGGATGTCTGAAGACGCGACGCTGAGTCATAGCGCGGAGCACGCCTCCGAGCCGCACACACACGGGCATCACCATCCGTTCCTCCAGCACCACTTCGAGGACATGGGGCAGCAGCACGAGGCCTCGACCCTGGGCATGTGGTTCTTCGTGGCGCAGGAAATCCTCTTCTTCGGCGGAATCTTCTGCGCGTACTTCATCTACCGCGAGATGTACCCCGAGGCGTGGAAGGCCGGCTCGCATCACCAGAACTGGCAGATCGGTGCCGCGAACACGATCGTGCTGATCGGCAGCTCGCTGACCATGGCCCTCGCGGTGTGGGGAGCGCAGCAGGCGAAGCGCAAGTTCACCACGCTGATGCTCATCCTCACGCTCGTCCTCGGCGGGATCTTCGTCGGCGTGAAGGGCTACGAATACGCGGAGCACATCCACGAGGGGCTATTCCCCGGCTCGATGTTCACGTTCGTGCAGCAGGACGCCCCGCACCTCACGCCCGGCGTCCACCTGTTCATGACGTTCTACTTCGTGATGACCGGCCTGCACGCGCTGCACATGATCATCGGCGCTGGACTGCTGCTCTGGTTCATCAAGCGGACGTGGCGCGGCGACTTCGGCCCGGAGTATTACTCGCCGGTCGAGATCATGGGCCTGTACTGGCACTTCGTCGACATCGTCTGGATCTTCCTCTTCCCGCTGCTCTATCTCGTCTGAGGACCCGTATGCAGGATCACGAGAACTACTCCGGTCACACCGCCCCGCACCACGCGGCTCCGCTCGGGATGTACTTTGCGGTATTCGCCGCGCTGATGGTCCTGACCGTCATCACGGTCTGGGTCTCGCGCATCGACCTCGGCGCCATGAACACCGCCGTGGCCATGGCCATCGCCATCGTGAAGGCGACGGTGGTCATCCTCTGGTTCATGCACGTGATCCATTCGCCGCGCATGACCTGGATCGTGGTGATCTCGTCGTTCCTCTGGCTGGCCGTGATGTTCGTCTTCTTCTTCAGCGACTACCTGACGAGAGGCTGGAACATCTACTGAAGAAGGGCGGCCGCGGCAACCGCGGCTGCCGTCAATGGGCGCCGGCCGACAGCAGCTCAGGGGAGCGGAGGATGCCGCGCTCCGCGAAGTCGGTCATGAGGGCCCCGACGATCTCGACGGACGGTGTCACTCTCGCGTACATCGCTTCTGAGCCCGTTCTCTTCCACTGCATGGCCTTCGGGTCGAAGCGGGAGGTCATGCTTTCGTGCTCCGTCCGGAATGTGACCTGCTGCTTCGACATCATCGGTTCGACGATCAGCGTCTCGCCGGAGACCGGCTCGTATTTCACGATCTGGTCGTCCTCGGATAGTACGTCGATCGTGACGGTGGCGACGGGCAAGCCGTGACTGAGCAGCTGCAGCTTGAGCTGCCGCGGCGCGGTGGCGCGCTGGATGATGAAGGTGGTGATGCCTCGTTCCGAGAGCTGCGGGCCCGCCTTCTTCTCATCGGCCATGGCCGGAATGGACAGAGCGACGCAGAGCAACGCCAGCGGAACGCGCATACGCAGGTTCGTCTCCTTCAATGTGTGGCGGAGTATAGCGGATGTAACGGAAATAAGGAAAGGCGTCGACGTGGATCGGAAAAGTGTCATTTTTTGTCTCCTTTACCGGTCCCCGGCCCTGCACGACCTGCCGGTGACGCTGGCCCCGCACCAGACGGATTCGCATGAGGAGGCGCACGTGGTGAACCCGCAACACCCGACGCAGTACTGGTTCCAGCAGAGCTGATTGCAGGATGCCTTCGCCTTGTTGCATGCCATCGTCGCGCTCGTGGCGGCGGCCGAACAGTCGTAACTGATGCCGCTGCACGACCCGCTGCCGGTGTCGCCACCAGTGCCTGGATCCTGTTGCAGGTCGGAGCTGACGCCGCCGAACTTCTGGCTGCTGCAGGGGACCTTTGCCGCGTCGGAGGAGGCCTGCGGAATCGCCGGCGACGCAACGACCCCGCGCTCCTGCAACTCGACGAGCAACCTCCCCGCGATGTCGACTTCCGGCTTGATGCGCCTGTACAGCGAGTCGGAGCCGGTGCGGTTCCACTTCGTCTGTTGCTTGTCGAACCTGGCCGTGACGCGTTCGTGCGCGGTCCGGAACGTCAGCTCCGATCGCGACATCAACGCGTCGATGACGAAAGCCTCTCCGGCCAGCGGTTCATACGTGATGATGTGATCGTCGGCAGATCGCGTTTCGACCGTGACCGTGCCGATGACCTGACCACGGTCGCGGAGCTCGACCCGGACCACGTTGGCGTTCGCCGTACTTTCCAACAGGTACGACGTCACCCCTCTCTCCGTCAGTGCGGCACCACTCTTCTTTTCCACGGCAATGGCCGGCAGCGCCAGGAACAGCGCACAAAGGACGGATACGACAACACGCATAAGGCGGTGCCTCCAATTCAGATTGTCCTGGACCGGGTTCGATTAAGGAGTGACGTAGGGACGTGTTTCCTTACCCTCAGACGGCCACATAGACACTAATTTCTCGATGAAGGGGTGGAAACGGACTAAATTGGTGGTCCGGTGTTGCCAGAAACAATGAGCCATCCAATTCGTGACGCGCTGACCGCGCTCGGCGTAGAACGCGGCGGCGTACTGGTCGTGCATACCTCATTCAGGAAAGTCGCGCCTGTCGAAGGCGGCCCGCTCGGCCTCATTGAAGCCCTGCTGTCCGTCATCGGTCCCGCTGGCACGCTGGTCATGCCGAGCATGTCCGACGACGACGAGCATCCTTTCGATCCACAGTCGACCCCGTGCGCAGGGATGGGCATCGTCGCCGATACGTTCTGGCGTATGCCCGGCGTGCTTCGTAGCAATAACCCGCACGCCTTCGCCGCCTTCGGGCCACGCGCCGCGGAAATCACCGCGCCGCATCCAATCGACGTCCCGCACGGCCACGACAGCCCGCCCGGCCGCGCCTGGGATCTGGACGCCCAGGTCCTGCTCCTCGGCGTAGGCCACGACGCCAATACCAGCATTCACGTCGCCGAAAACATCGCCCGCATGCGCTACTTCCGCCCGCAACACGTCACAGTGCTCGAGCGCGGCCGGCCGGTGCGCTTCGATTACAGCGAGCTCGATCACTGCTGCGAAAACTTCGCATTACTCGACCGCTGGCTCGGCGAGCTTCAGCGACGCGGAATGGTCGGAAACGCCGAGGCACGCCTCGCCCGCTCCCGCCACATCGTCGAGATCGCAATGCAGCACCTGCTCGAAAACGAAACGGTATTCCTCCATGGGGCGGGGGAATGCGACGAGTGCGACGACGCGCGCAGCGCGCTTTAAATCAAACTACCCCACCGGGGTAATGGCTGTTCGCGACAATTTTTCGAATCTTATGAACAGCAGCGCCGCGACGACGGTCAATCCGGCGCATAAGCCCCACCACAATCCGACGATTCCCAATCCCGCCTTGAAGCCGAGCAGCAGGGCGACGGGGAGGCCGACGGTCCAGTGGCCGACGATGTTTGCGTAGAAGGCGTATTTCGTATCGCCGGCGCCGCGCAGGACGCCCGCGCCTACGGCCTGGATGCCGTCCGAGAGCTGGAACACGGCGGCGACGAGCATCAGCGGCATGGAGGCCACGAGCACGTTTTCCTGATCGGTGACCAGCCGTGCGATGGCGCGGGGAAACAGGGCGAAGGCGAGGGCGCTGAAGCCCATTACGATCGCGGTACCGAGGAAGGCCACACGGCCGGCGATGCGTGTGGCGGCGACGTCGCGGGCGCCCACGCCCATGCCCACGCGTACGGAGCCGGCGGCGGCGATGCCGAGGGCCACGGTGAAGGTGAAGGAGGCGAGGCCGATCACGAGCTGGTGCGCGGCGAGGTGCATCGTGCCGAGTCGCGAGGCGAGCACGCCCACCAGGGCGAAGATGCTGACCTCCGCACCCATCTGCAGGGCGAGCGGCCAGCCGACGGTCGCGGCGCGGGCGACTTCCATCCCGATCCAGCGATGTTCGACCCGTTCCGTCTCCGCCTTCTTCGCCGCGTACGCGACGATCGCGAGCTGCACGATCGTGCACAGCACCGTCGCCAGCGCGGCGCCGCCGACGCCCATGGCCGGGAACTTCCGCAGCGGCCCGCACCACTCCGGCAGCACTGTGCCGCCGAACACGAACAGGATGTCGGCGATCAGGTTGAAGACGTTCGCGACCACCATCGACACCAGCAGCGGCCGCGTGATCCCGAGCGCCTGCAGGTACGAGCGGATCACGAAGAAGGCGAGGAAGGGGAGGACGCCGGTCGCGCGCACGAGCAGGTACGTCGTGGCCGGCTCGATGAGCTCCGCCTGGGCTCCGATGTGCGGCAGCGCCAGCGCCGCGCCGACGAGCACCAGCGTCAGTCCGATGGCGACGCAGAGCGACAGCCAGAGTCCCTGCCACAGGACGCGGCGCGCACGGAGGCGGTCGCCCGCGCCGATTGCCTGCGACATCAGCGGATCGACGCCCATCACCAGGCCCATGCCCATGATGGAGAAGGCGAAAAAGATCGCGTTCGCCAGCCCCGAGCCTGCGATCTCGCGCGCGCCGAGACGGCCCAGGACCGCGACGTCGACGAGGCCCATGAGCTGCGTTCCCGCCTGCGCCGCGGCCAGCGGTGCGGCCAGGCGAAGGAGGTCTCTCAGCTCTCGGAAGACGGGTGCGCGCATGGGGGGCGGGATTTTAGTAGGATTCGCGCCGCATGCGTTACCTCGTTACCGGCGGTGCCGGCTTCATCGGATCCAATTTCATTCGATACGTCTTCAACAAGTACGGCGACGCCGCCTCTGTCGTGAACCTCGACAAGCTCACGTACGCCGGTATCCGCGAGAACCTCGCCGAGTACGAGGGGAAGCCCAACTACCGTTTCGTGCAGGGCGACATCGCCAGGCCGGACGACGTGGCCGAGGCGTACAAGGGCGTCGACGGCAGCGGCGTCGACGTGGTCGTGAACTTCGCCGCCGAGACCCACGTCGACCGCTCGCTCATGGAGGCCGGGACGTTCATCGAGACCGACGTCCACGGCGTGCTGGTCCTGCTCGAGGAGGCGAAGAAGCACGCGCCCGACCTGAAGCGTTTCGTCCAAGTCTCCACCGATGAGGTCTACGGCTCGATCGAGGACGGCTCCTTCACCGAGAACGACCCGCTCAATCCGCGCAACCCGTACGCCGCGTCGAAAGCGGGCGGCGACCGGATGGCGTACGCGTACGCACAAACCTACAAGATGCCGGTGATCATCACCCGCGCCTCGAACAATTACGGGCCGTACCAGTATCCGGAAAAACTGATCCCGCTGTTCGTGACGAACGCGATCGACGATCAGCCGCTGCCGCTTTATGGGGATGGCAAAAACGTCCGCGACTGGCTCTTCGTCGAGGATCACTGTGCCGCGATCGACTTCCTGATCGAGCACGGCACCAACTCCGAGGTCTACAACATCGGCGGCGGAAACGAGCGGGAGAACCGCGAGATCACGCAGCGCATCCTGCAGCTCACCGGCAAGCCGGACACGCTGATCAAGCGCGTGGCCGACCGTGTGGGACATGACCGGCGCTATTCGGTCAGCACGGCCAGGCTCGAGCAGCTCGGTTTCAAGATGACCACCGACTTCGACGCCGCCCTCGACCGCACCGTCCGCTGGTACATGGACAACGAGCCCTGGTGGCGCGCGATCAAGGAACGGAGCGCGGAGTACAAGGCGTATTACGAGAAGCAGTACGCGAACAGATAGCGCTACGCGCCGTTATCGGGTGTCAGGTGTCTGCGGTTTCCCGGCTGCGGCCTCTGTCCAGGCGAGAGCCCCCAGACACCTGACACCTGACATCCGCGCGAAGCGCGCTACGTCGTCGTACACGCCTTGATATCCTCGATCAGCCTGGCCATGTCGAACGGCTTGGCGTGGATCCGGTACACCGGGATCTCGAACTTCTTGAGGATTTCGCTCTCCGGCACGGCTGAAGCGATGATGGTGCAGCGCAGCTTGTCCGGGTGGTGGGTCTGCATGTGCTGCAGGACGCCGTAGCCGTCGACGCGGGGCATCATCATGTCGAGGACGATGACGGAGTAGCCATCTTCGTCGATGCGCTCGATCGCTTCGACTCCATCACGGGCGGTATCGACCTGCAGGTTCTGACGTTCGACGACTTTTGCGAGCATGGTCCGAATGGGGTCGTCGTCATCGACCACCAGGGCTCGCTTTCTCTCACTCACGCCCCGTTGCCAGCAAGAAGCACTCCAGCCCGGTCAGGCGATGGCCGCGATGACCGCGATCGGCACCGCCAGCACTGCTCCCACCACGAGCAGCGGCACGAGGATCGCGATCAGCGCGGCGCCGACCGCGACGATCACCGCGAGCTTGATCACCAGGAAGATCGCCACGAACGGCAGGAGGAGCAGCTTGAACGGCAGCAGTACGGCCGCGCACGCGAGCTTGATCACCGCGAACGCGGCGACGAACACGACCCCGACGACGGCAAGGACGGCGAAGAATGCGAGCAGCTCGAACATGTGATGGCCTCCCGTGATGGGATACGGAGCGCGCGCCTCCAGGTTTTCGGCTACGCCGGCATCGCTCCCACGTACACGCTCTGCGGCCGGATGATCCTCCCCACGCCGCGCTGCTCGAAGCAGTGGGCGGTCCAGCCGGCCACGCGGCTGATCGCGAAGGTGGGGGTGAAGAGCGGCACTTCCAGCCCGAGGCCGTGCAGGAGGAGGGCGGTGTAGAACTCGACGTTCGTCTGCAGCCTGCGTCCCGGCTTGTGCTCCTCGAGCACGCGCAGCGCAACCGCTTCGACGCCGCGGGCGAGCTCGTACAGGTGCATGTCGCCGGCGCGCGTGAACATGCGCGCGGCGGCGGCCGCGAGCACGTCGGCGCGCGGGTCGCGGACCTTGTAGACGCGATGGCCGAAGCCCATCAACCGCTCCCCCGCGGCGACTTTCCGGCGCAGCATTTCCTCCGCGCGGGCGACGTCGCCGATCTCGAAGACCATGTCCAGCGCGGGTCCCGGCGCGCCGCCGTGCAGCGGCCCCTTCAGCGCGCCGATCGCGCCGGTGATCGCCGAGACGAAGTCGGAGCCGGTCGAGGCGATGACGCGGGTGGTGAACGTCGACGCGTTCAGGCCGTGGTCGACGACGGTGTTGAGATAGGTCTCCAGGCCGCGCACCAGCTCTTCGTGCGGCTCGCTGCCGGTGAGCATGTAGAGGTAGTTCGCGGCCAGCCCGAGCTCCGGACGCGGCTGCAGAGGTTCGCGTCCGTGCAGCAGCCGCCAGTGTGCGGCCACGATGGCCGGGAACACGCCCACCAGCAACTGCGCCGCCTCGCCGTCCGTCTTCGCCGTCAGCGTTCCCGCAGCCATGCGCAGCGCATCCATCCCCTCCACGCGCGCCTCGGCGGCGCTGCGCAGCAACGCCAGCGTATGTGGAGGCAGGGGCACCGCTCTCACCGAGCCGCTGAAGCCGGCGATTCCCCAGAGCAGTTCGACCGTTCGCTCGAAGGAGGCGCCCGCGAGCTCCTCCACCCGGTACCCGCCGATGACGAGCTCGCCCCGTTCTCCGTCGACCATGCTGAGCCGCGTCTCCGCGGCCACGATTCCTTCGAGTCCACTGTTCATGACCTGAAAATTACGTTCCGTTTACATGCGTGTCAACATTGATCGTATAATCAATACAATGCCTCGCAAGACCGACTGGATCGACGCAAAACAAGCCACGAAGCTCCTGGCCGTGAACCGCGCCACGCTGTACGCCTACGTCAGCCGCGGTTACGTCCGCTCCGAGCCGACGCCCGGGAAGCCGCGCGAGCGCCGCTACGCGCGCGAGGACGTCGAGCGTCTCCGCCTCCGCGCGGAAGAGCGCCGCAACCCGGAGAAAGCCGCCGCCCACGCGCTACGCTGGGGCGTGCCGATCCTCGAGTCCGCGATCACGCTCATCGCCGACGGGAAGCTCTACTACCGCGGCCACGACGCGACGGAGCTCGCACGCACCCGATCGCTGGAGGACGTGGCGGCGCTGATCTGGACCGGCTCGTTCGACGCCGACGTGTTCGACACCCCGCTGCACGTGATCTCCGGCGCGCCCGGCGCCTCGAACCTGCCGTTCATCAATCGCGCGCAGTCGGTCCTGCCGCTCGTGGCCGCGCGCGATCCGCTCGGCCTGGACCTCCGTCCCCGCAACGTTGCCCAGACCGGCTGGCGGATCGTGAACCTGCTGACCAGCGTGGCCGCGGAGTCGCAGGAGCTCGAGCCGACGGTGGAGGAGACGCTCGCGCGCGCCTGGGCGCCGAAGTCGAAGCAGGCGCCGGCGATTCTGCGCGCGGCGTTGATCGCCTGCGCGGACCACGAGCTGAACGTCTCCGCGTTCACCGCCCGCTGCGTCGCCTCGGCGGCATCGAATCCGTACGCCGTGGTGCTGGCCGGGCTGGCCGCGCTCGAAGGGACGAAGCACGGCGGCGCGACCGCACGCGTCGCGGCGCTGTGGGATGAGCTCCGCCGCAAGCGCGAGCTGCACACCGCGCTCGCGGAACGCCTCCGCCGCGGCGAGCCGGCCGACGGCTTCGGCCACCCGCTCTACCCCGATGGCGACCCGCGCGCGCAACTGCTGCTGGAACTGCTCCCGAAGTCGAAGGAGCTGACCTTCGCCCGCGCCTTCATCGATGCCGGGAAACGCGTGGTGGGGGAAGAGCCGACGCTCGACTTTGCACTCGTGACCGTCGAGCGCGCGCTCGCCCTGCCCCGCGGCTCGGCGCTGACCCTCTTCGCCATCGGCCGCACCATCGGCTGGATCGCCCACGCCATCGAGCAGTACGCACAGGACTCGATGATCCGGCCGCGGGCGAGGTACGTGGGGCCGGCACGCCTGTCATGAACTAACTACTCGATGAACTTCCTGAACCGCGCATCCTCGCGCAACGCGTCCAGATCCTTGTCCCGCTGCGCCTGCGTCTTGAGCTTGGGGTTCATCTTCACCGCGCGCTCGAGCGCTTCCAGCGCCTCGTCCCGTTTTCCGGCGGCGAGGCGGATGACGGCGAGGTCGTAGATCACTTCCGGCACCGCGGCGCCGAGGATTGCAGCGCGCTCCTGCGCGACGAGCGCCTCGGCGAAGCGTTTCTGAGTGAAGGCGGTCCAGCCTTCGTTCCAGGCGTAGTTCATCTCGGCGTAGTCGAGCAGGCGGCCGAGCTCCTTGAACGGCTCGGCGTGATCGTCGACGCGGATATCGATGGCGCGGTCGTTGCCGCCGTTGTAGCCGGCCGCTTCCTTCACCACGAGCAGGGACGCGGACTGCCGGCCGCGCGAATCGCCGCCCGCCGCGTCACCCGCGACCATGGCCGCCCACATGCGCCGCGCCAGCGTTCCTTTCGTTTCGAGGAACGCCTTCTCCATGGCGATGACCACTGCCTCGCCGGTGAGGATGTTTCCCTGCACCGCGTAGTTCGGGCCGCTGCGGCCGCCCGCCCACGGGATGCAATCGGGCCCTGTGTAAGAGCCGGACGTGCCGTCGCGCCCGACCAGCCCCACCTGCCGGGACGACGCATTCGGATCGCCGCGCAGCAGCACCTTCAACACCTCTTCCGCCGTCGCACCGCGCGCGAACAGCTCGAGCCCCCGCGGCCCATACGTCACGTTCGCATTCGCCTGCGTGGCCACGGCGCCGGCCGAGGAGCTGGCGTACGGCACGACACTCCCGACGCTGAAAAAGCGCGAGGCGACGGCCACTCCCAGCTCGCCGGTCCGCGGGTCGCGCGCGACGATGGAGAAGGTGGCGTGGGCGTGGGTGGCTGCGAGGAGCAGGATCAGGGCGGCTATGGTTCTGCGCATGCCGCGATTCTATGGTGTCGGGTGTCAGGTGTCTGGGGTGTATCGCCCGAGCGAAAAGCCCCAGATACCCGACACCCGATACCAGCGCGTCAGCGCCTACCGTCCCATCTTCGCCACGTTCTCGAAATACCTCACGAACGCGATCATCCCCCCCGAGGCCTGGCGCCAGTCGTAGTTCTCGTTGGGCGCGTGGTAGCCGTGCTCGGGGAGGGAGAGGCCGAGGAACATGACCGGGGTCTTGAGGACCTTCTCCATCGAGATCACGGCGCCGATGGAGCCCCCCTCGCGGACGAAGACCGGCTCGCGGCCGAAGGCGAACTTCATCGCGTCCTTGATTGCGTCCGCGAGCGGCCCGGTGGTCGGCGCCTTGTACGGCCACATCTGGTTCTCGATCTCGAGCTTCACGTCCGGGCTGCGCTGCTTGATGAACTCGCGCACCAGCTTCTGGATCTTCCTCGGGTCCTGGTTCGGGACCAGCCTGCACGAGATCTTCACCTCCGCTTTCGGCGGGATGACGGTCTTGATCCCGGGGCCGGTGTAGCCGCCGACCAGTCCGTGTACTTCGAACGTCGGCATGGCCCAGATGCGCTTCATCACGTCGATCGGATCGTCGCTGCGCAGCGACTTGAAGAGGTGGTCCTTCTTGAAACCCTTGATCGTGAAGCCGGAGGCGGCGAAGTCCGCCAGCTCGCGCTTGGTCGGCGGCTCGACGTCGTCGTAGAAGCCCTTGATCTTCACCTTGCCGGTGCGGGCGTCGTACATCTCGGAGACGAGCTGCATCAGCTCGCCGATCGGGTTGCGCGCCGCGCCGCCGGTGACGCCGGAGTGCTGGTCGGTCTGGCCGGTCTCCAGCGAGAGCGTAAAGCCCTGCAGCCCGCGCAGTCCCGCGGGGCAGGCGGGCCGCTCGCGAGAGACCCAGATGGTGTCCGACACCAGCATGTGATCGGTGGCGATCTCTTTTGCGTACTGCTTGATGGCCGCCTCGAAGTTCGGCGAGCCGATCTCCTCCTCGAGCTCCCACAGCACGTTCACGTTGAGCGGAATGCCGGCTTCGCGCGCCGCGCGAATGCCCCAGACCGCGCTGAGTGCGGGACCTTTGTCGTCGGTCGTGCCGCGGCCGAAGTAGCGGTCGCCCTGCTTCGTGAACGTGAACGGGTCGCTGTTCCACGGCTCCGTCTCGCGCGAGGCCGGCTGCACGTCCATATGGTTGTAGACGGTGAGCGTCGGCGCGTTCGCATCGGTCTGGAAGCGGCCGTGCACGATCGGGTAGCCGTTCGTCTCGAGGATCTTCGCCTCGCCGCCCAGCTCGTGCACCAGTGCCACCGCCGCGTCCGCGCACCGGCGGATGTCGCCGGTGCGATTCGGGTCCGCGGAGACGGAGGGGATCTCGACGAACTTCTTCAGCGTCTCTTCAAAGCGATCGCGCTCTTTTTCAGCCCAGGCGGCGAGCGACTTCTTGTCGGTCTTCATGGCCGCGAATGCTATCGCACGGCCCCTTCAGTTTCACCAGCCCACCGCCACTCCGCCCAATCGCGGGTCGCTGGCCCCCATGCGCATGCCGGTCACGGGGTCGATCATCACGCCGTGTGCGTCGCCGATGTTGGAGGGGAGGGTCCGCGCCGCGCCGGGGATGTCGCGGAACTTGTGGCCCATCTTCTCCAGCATGGCGCGTGTGTCGGGGCTCATGCCGAACGCTTCCCAATAGACCATGTCCGGCTGCCACTGGTGGTGAAAGCGGGGGGCGTCGATGGCCTGCTGGATGTTCATGCCGAAGTCGATGACGTTCACGATCACGTGCAGCACCGTATTGATGATGGTCGGGCCGCCGGGGCTGCCGATGGCGAAGAGCGGCTTGCCGTCTTTCAGCACCAGGGTCGGCGTCATCGACGACAGCGGGCGCTTCTTCGGTTGGATCGCATTCGCCTCCCCCTGCATCAGGCCGTAGTCGTTCGCCACGCCGACCTTGGAGGTGAAGTCGTCCATCTCGTTGTTGAGCAGGATGCCGGTGCCGCGCGCGGTGACGCCGGAGCCGTAGCTGTCGTTGAGCGTGTACGTGTTCGTGACGATGTTCCCGTCGGCGTCGACGATCGTGTAGTGCGTGGTGTCGGGCGATTCGTACGGCGCGGGATCGCCGGCGCCCTGCTCGCGGCTCGACGAGGCGCGCAGCGGGTCAATGGTCTTCCGCCGCTCGGCCGCGTATTCGGGACTCATCAGCGCGGCGATCGGGGCCTTCACGAAGTCGGTGTCGCCGAGGAAGCTGGCCCTGTCCGCGAACGCGCGGCGCATCACTTCGAGCAGCGTGTGCGTGTATTGCGCGGACTGCCAGCCCATGCTCTTCAGGTCGTACGCCTCGAGCATGTTCAGCATCTCGATGAGGGCGATCCCGCCCGAGGACGGCGGCGGCATGGTCAGGATCTCGTGGCCGCGATACGTCGTGCGCAGCGGCTTGCGGAGCGTCGGCTCGTACGTGCGCAGGTCCTCCAGCGAGATGATCCCGCCGCTGGCCTGCATGTCCGCCGCGATCAGCTTCGCCGTCTCCCCTTCATAGAAGTCGCGCGGGTTCGCCTTGATCCGCTCGAGCACTTTCGCGAGCTCCGGCTGCACGAATGTGTCGCCGAGCTCGTAGAACCTGCCGTCGCGCTGAAAGATGCGCCGGCTCTCCGGAAAGGCTTTCAACTTGTCGATCGTGCTCTGCAGGCTGAGGCTGCGGGCGAGGTGGTAGTTGACCTCGAATCCTTCCGCCGCCAGCCTGCGCGCCGGCTCCACCAGCTCTTCCCATTTCAGGTTGCCGTGCCGCGCATGCGCGTACGCCAGCCCCGCCACCGTTCCCGGTACCGCCACCGCGTCATACCCCTCGGTGGACATGCCTTTCACGACCTTTCCATCGGCGTCGAGGTACATGTCGCGCGAGGCCTTCAGCGGCGCGCGCTCGCGATAATCGATCGCTTCGACCGTGCCGTCTGCCTTCCGGATGAGCATGAAGCCGCCGCCGCCGAGGTTGCCGGCGGAAGGCCAGGTGACGGCGAGCGCGAGGCCGACCGCAACCGCCGCGTCGACGGAGTTGCCGCCCTTGCGGATGACTTCGACGCCAATGCGGGAGGCGATCTCCGACGTCGACGCAACCATGGCCCGGCGTGCACGTACAGGCTCTTTGGACGCGGCGAAGAGGGGAGTGGCGACGAGCAGAACAGCAGCAAGCATCCGTCTCATGGCGCGCGATGTTAGCAACTGTTGCTTCGGCGCGCGGGCAGGCGTAGATTTGTCGCGGTCTTCCACGCGAAAATGAGCGACAAGCTGGCGATGAGCGCCGTGCGGCGCAGCAATCGATTCAGGGTCATCATGAACCTGCCGCTGAAGCTCGGCCTGAAGGAAGGCACCATGGTCGACATCAGCGAAGCAGGCGTGCTCGCGACGCACACCGGCGTGCTGAAGACCGGCGCCACGGTCGAGATCTCCTTCACCATCGACGGCGAGCGCTTCGTCGCTCCCGCCAAGGTCGAAACCTGCACCGTGGTCGGCCTTGGCGCCGGCCCGGGAGGAGCCACGCTCTACGCCTCCCGCCTGTTCTTCACGAACCTGTCGGAGAGCGCGCTGGAGATTCTGATGGCCCTGATCCGGCCGGAGTGACGGGGCGCAGCCCCGGTCCACCGTTATGGAGTGCGGTAACGCCAGTTACCGCTCTGACTGCTTCTGTTCGTGCAGCAATCCGTGGCTGGTTAGATCTCGCCTCGTGGCACGAGCGAAGGCTGGACCTGCTCGCGTTGCAGGACGAACAAAATCAGTAAGAGCGGTAACTCGCGTTACCGCACTCCAGATCAGCAGCTCACGACCGGTAATCCGCGTTCAAGCTCACGTAGTCGTGCCCCAGATCACTCGACAGCACGACCGCGCGCGCGTTTCCGTTGCCGAGGTCGACGCGCAGCGGGACGCGCTCGCGCGAGAACACCTTCGCCGCTTCCTTCTCCGAGTACGACGCCGGGGCGCCGTTGGAGACGAGGGCGATGGTGCCGGCGTGGAGGGAGATCTTCTTCAATGAAAAGCGGGCGCCGCTGCGGCCGACGGCGGCGAGGATGCGTCCCCAGTTCGGATCGCCTCCGTGCAGCGCGGTCTTCACCAGCGGGGACGTGGCGATGGCATGGGCGGCGAGCTTGGCGTCGCGATCGGTCTTCGCGCCCGTGACTTCGAGCTCCATGACCCGCACCGCCCCCTCGCCGTCGCGGACGATCATCCAGGCGAGGTCGCGGCAGAGCGTGTCGAGCGCGCGCTGAAAGTCGGCGAGGTCGGCGCCCGCCGCGTTGCCGAGCTTTCCGGAGGCGAGCAGCAGCACCGTGTCGTTCGTGGACGTGTCGCCGTCGACGGAGATGGAGTTGAAGCTCTGATCGACGGACAATTTCAACGCGCGCTGCAATGAAGCGGCGCTGATGTTCGCGTCGGTCATGACGAAGCCGAGCATGGTGGCCATGTTCGGATGGATCATCCCCGCCCCTTTGGCCACGCCGACCAGCCGGCCGCGCTTGCCGTCGAGAGTGAACGTCGCCTGCGCGACCTTCGGGCCGACGTCGGTGGTGAGGATCGCGTGCGACAGCGCCTCGATGCCTCCGGACGAAAGGCGGCTCACCGCATCCGGGAGAAAGTCGCGCACCTTCTTGTCGGGCAGCACCACTCCGATGACACCGGTCGAGGCCAGGAACACCTCTTCCTCGCTGCAATGCAGCAGGTCCGCGGTCCGCGTACGGACGCGTTTCGCGGCATCGAGCCCTTCCTTACCGGTCACCGCGTTCGCGCAGCCGGCATTGACGACGACCGCCTTCACGCGGCCGCCGCTCTTCTTCATGGCCGCTTTCGACAGCGTTACCGGCGCCGCCTGAAACCTGTTCTGCGTGAAGACCGCGGCCGCGGTTGCGCCGTCCTCGGCGACGATCAGGCCGAGGTCGGGGCGCTTCTTGCGGATGCCGGCGCGGACGCCGGAGGCGAGGAAGCCTTTAGGCAGTTTCATCGAGGGTCTCCAGCGCGGCCTTCGCGGCCGCCAGCACTCTTTCGGGTGCGGTTCCTCCCAGTACGTTCTTCTTGGCGAGCACGCGGTCGACGTCATTCGTCGATGCGCGAGCTTCGCGCGACACGAGGTCGTGCGCCTCGCGGAACGGCACGCCCTGCGCCGCGAGCTCGTCGGCGGCATCGGTGGCGAGCAGCAGCGGGCTCGCGGCCGCGGCGCGCATCCGCTCGCGGTTGAGGTGTAGCTCCGAGACGAGCGCGGTCAGCGCGGGGAGCAGCAGTGCGAGCGTGGTGCGCGTGCGGAACAGCGGCTCCTTGTCCAGCTGCAGGTCCTTGTTGTACGCGAGCGGCAGTCCCTTGAGCAGTGCGAGAAAGCCGGTCAGCTCGCCGATGGCGCGGGCGGCGTGGCCGCGCGTCAGCTCGAGCACGTCGGGGTTCTTCTTCTGCGGCATGCGCGAGGAGCCGGTGGAGAGGGCGTCCGGCAGCTCCGCGTAGTGGACTTCGTCGGAGGTGATGAAGATGAGGTCTTCGGCGAGCCGCGACAGGTGCGAGAGCAGCGTCGAGGCGCAGAAGAGGTATTCGGCCGCGAAGTCGCGGTCGGAGACTGCATCGAGCGAGTTCGCAGTCGCGCGCGCGAAGCCGAGGCTGTGCGCCAGGCGCTCGCGGTCGATCGGCAGGGGAGTGCCGGCCAGCGCGGCGGAGCCGAGCGGGCATTCGTTGCCGCGCGAATGCGCGTCGCGGATGCGGGAGAGATCGCGCTGCAGCATGGCCACGTAGGCCATGCACCAGTGGCCGAACGTCACCGGCTCCGCCTGTTTGAGATGCGTGTAGCCCGGCATTGGCGTGGCCGCTTCGTCGACCGCGCGTTGCGCCAGCGCACGCGCGAGCGAAGCGACCAGCGCCTCGTAGTCGGAGCACGCTTTCCTGAGCCAGAGTTTCAGGTCGGTCGCGACCTGGTCGTTCCGCGAGCGTCCGGTGTGCAGCTTGCCCGCGAGCGCTCCCACCTCTTCGCGCAGCTCCGCCTCGACGTACGAATGCACGTCCTCGGCGTCGCTGTCGCTGAGCGGGATCTGCTGCAGCGCGGCCACGAGCGCGCTGACTTCTTCCGAAGACAGCACGCCCGCTTCGCCGAGCGCACGGGCCCAGGCGATCGAGCCCTCGACGTCCTCCGCGAGCAGCTCGCGATCGAACGCAAACGAATCGTTCAGCGCGCGCAGCAGTGCGGACGGACCTTCCTTGAACCGTCCGCCCCACATACTCGTCACTGCGCCTTCTCCATCGCGAACGGCGCGATCCGCTTCCGTCCCCGCAGTTGCAGGCCGAACAGCTTGATGAAGCCGGCCGAGTCGGTGACGTCGTAGCCCGACATGTCGAACGAGGCCAGGTGCTGCGAGTAGAGCGAGTACGGCGACTTGCGCCCGACGACGGTCGCGTTGCCCTTGTAGAGCTTCAGCGTGACGGTGCCGGTGACGTTCTCGACGATCGCGCTCATGAAGGCGTCGAACGCCTCGCGCAGCGGCGCGAACCACTGGCCGTTGTAGACCAGCTCCGCGTACCGCGTGGCGATGCGCTCCTTCTCGTGCGCGGAGTCGCGGTCGAGCGTGATCGATTCGAGCGCCTTGAGCGCGTTTACGAGCAGCGTCCCGCCCGGCGTCTCGTACACGCCACGCGACTTGATGCCGATGAGCCGGTTCTCGACGATGTCCGCCCGGCCGACACCGTGGCGCCCGCCGATCTCGTTCAGCGTCTGCACGAGCTTCGCCGGCGAGAGCTTCACGCCATTTACTTCGACCGGGATGCCGTCGACGAAGCCGATCGTGACCTTCTCCGGCTCGTCCGGCGCGTCCATCGGATCGACGCTCAGCTTGAACATCGACGCTTCCGGCTCGAACGACGGGTCTTCGAGCGGCCCGCCTTCGTGGGACAGGTGCCAGAGGTTGCGGTCGCGCGAGTACGGGTCCTGCTTCGTGACCGGCACCGGGATGCCGCGCGCGGCGGCGTAGTCGATGGCGTCTTCACGCGAGACGATGTCCCACTCGCGCCACGGCGCGACGATCTTCAGCTCCGGCGCGAGCGCCTGGTAGGCGAGCTCGAAGCGCACCTGGTCGTTCCCCTTGCCGGTACAGCCGTGCGCGAGCGCATCGCAGCCGGTGGCCAGCGCCATCTCCACCTGCTTGCGCGCGATGAGCGGGCGGGCGGTCGACGTGCCGAGCAGGTAGTCGTGCTCGTAGATCGCCCCGGCGCGCAGCACCGGGAAGAGGTAGTTGGACGCGAACTCTTCCTTCGCGTCGACGAGATGGAAATCGCACGCACCGGTGCTGTACGCCTTCTGCGCGAGCCCGGCCGTCTCTTCGGCCTGGCCGACGTCGACCGCGACCGCCACGACGTCGCAGCCGTAGTTCTCCTTCAGCCAGGTGATGATGATGGAGGTATCGAGCCCTCCGCTGTAGGCAAGTGCGACTTTTTTCACGCTGCTTTCTCCTTGGTGACGCCCAGCACGGTGCCGAGCGTATCGATGAATTCGATCAATGCCTTCTTCGGGACGATATACGGCGGCAGCAGGCGCAGCACGCGCTCGCGCGCGGTGCCGACCACGAAGCCGTGCGACAGCAGCTCGCGCGCGACCGGCGCGGCGGGACGATCGAGCTCGAGGCCCCACATCAGGCCCGAGCCGCGGACGTCGACGACCGGCAGGCGCTTCGCTTCCTTCGCGAACCACGCCCCCAGCTCCTGGATGCGCGGCAGCAGCTTCACGGTTTCGTCGAGGACAATGCTGCCGAGGCGGCAGGCGATCGGATTGCCGCCGAACGTCGTGCCGTGATGGCCCGGCTTGACCACCCCTTCGAGCGCGGCGCCGGTGAGCACCGCGCCGAGCGGGAGTCCGCCGCCCAAGGGCTTGGCGAGAGTGACGATGTCGGGCGTGACGCCGCTCTGCTGGAACGCGAACAGCGTCCCGGTGCGCCCCAGGCCGCACTGGATCTCGTCGAAGACGAGCAGCGCGCCGTGGCGGTCGGCGATGCGCCGCGCCGCGATCAGGAACTCCTCGCTGAGCGGGATGATGCCGCCCTCGCCCATGACCGGCTCGAGGAAGATTGCCGCGGTGTCCGCGTCGACCGCCGCTTCGAGCGCGGTCACGTCGTTCGGGGCGACGAACGTCACCCCCTCCACCAGCGGCGCGAACGGAGCGCGGTAGGCGTCGTGGCCGGTCAGCGAAAGCGAGCCCATGGTCCGGCCGTGAAACGACTCCTCCAGCGAGACGAGCTTCGTCTTCTTCGTCGCGAGCCGCGCGAACTTGATCGCCGCTTCGTTGGCTTCCGTGCCGCTGTTGCAGAAGAACGCGCGGCTCAACCCCGACGCGCGCACCAGCGCCTCGGCCAGCAGCCCCTGGGCCGGATGATAGTAGAGATTCGAGACGTGCAGCAGCGGCTCCTCGCGCATCGCCTTCATCAGGCGCGGGTGCTTGTGCCCGAGCACGTTCACGGCGATGCCGCCGAGGAGGTCCCAGTACTCGCGGCCGTCCGCGTCGACGAGGCGCGCACCCTTCCCATCGCGCGGATGGAACGGCGTGCGTGCGTACGTCTTCACGAGAAACGCGTTTTCGCGTGCCTCGACGGCGAGAGGCGATTCGTCATGCAGCAACAAGGGTCGTCCCTCCTTCTTCTCCGATCACGATCTCCCCGACGCCGGAGACCAGCGCCGTGAGTGCAGCCTGCAGCTTCGGCTTCATGCCGCCGCTGACGTTGTCGATGAAGGTCTTCGTGTCGCTGACGCCGAGCCGCGGCACGAGGTCGCCGTTCGCGTCGAGCACGCCCGCGACGTCGGTGATGAACCGCAGCGACCGCGCCCGCAGCGCGACCGCGAGCGCCGCCGCCGCGCTGTCGGCGTTCACGTTCAGCAGCGTCCCCTCCGGACCTGCCGCGATCGACGAGATCACCGGCAGCGTGCCGTAGGTCAGCATCGCCTTGATCAGGGTCACGTTCGCCTGCGTCACCTGGCCGACGTGGCCGAGGTCGACGCCGTCGAGGTCCGGGTGCTTCGTGGCCACGAGTGTGGCTCCGTCGGCGCCGGACAGCCCTGCCGCGCGGACGCCGAGCTTCGCCAGCTCGCTGACCAGCATCTTGTTGACCGTGCCGGCCAGCACCGAGACCACGACGTCGAGCGTCGCCGCGTCGGTGACCCGCAGGCCGGCGTGCGTCTTCTTCGCGATGCCGAGCTTCGCCAGTGCCGCGTCGATGTGCTTGCCGCCGCCGTGTACCAGCACGACGTCCTCACCTGCGTTCCAGCGCGCCACGATCGCCCGCAGCGCGGCCTCGCGGCGCGCCGCGTCGTCGAGTAGTGAACCACCGAGCTTGATCAGGATCACAGCAGTCCCTCCCATTCCGCATAGCCCTGCATGCGATTGAAGTTCTGCACGGCCTGCGAGGCCGCGCCCTTGAGCAGGTTGTCGATGACGCTGACGATGACCGCGCGCCGGCCGCCGTTGAGCAGCGTGAAGCCGATCTCGCAGTACGGCGTGTTGACCACGTCCTTCAGCTCCGGCACCTTCCCCGGCGCGAGCATCCGCACGAACGGCGCGTTCGCGTAGACGTCGGCGTAGAGCGACGACAGCTCCTCCGCGGTTACGGGATGAGTAAACCCGACGTGCATGGTCGAGTAGATGCCGCGCACGGTCGGGAGGAGATGCGGAACGAACACGAGCGTAGTCCGCTCGCCGAGGTGCAGCCCCTGGCGGATCTCCGGCTCGTGCCGGTGCTGCCCGACGCCGTACGCCTTGAAATTGCCGAAGAGCTCCGTGAATGAATATGCAAGGTCGCTCTTCTTGCCCGCGCCGGAGACGCCCGACTTCGAGTCGCAGATCACCGCCTGGGTGCGGTCGATGAGATACGTGACCGGCCGCAGCGCCAGAAGGATGGAGGTCGGATAGCAGCCCGGATTCGCCACCAGGCGCGCCGTCTTCAGCTCTCCGTTGCACCACTCCGGCAGTCCATAGACCGCTTCGCCGAGGAGCTCCGGCCGCGCGTGCTCGAACCCGTACCACGACGGATAGAGCCCCGGCTCCCCGAGCCGGAACGCGCCCGAGAGGTCGATGACCCGCACGCCGCGGTCGAGCAGCTCCGGCACCACGCGAGCCGACACTTCGTTCGGCGTCGCCAGGAACGCGATCTCCGCCCCCGACTCCACGACCGCGTCCACGGAGAACGACTCGCTGGAGTAGGCGCCGGTCACCTGGGCGTGGGGGTGGCGGTGGAGGAGCTTTTCGAGCTCGGCTCCGGCGTAGCCGGTGGCACCCGCCACGGCTACAGCCGTGGTCTGGTGTCTGGTGTCAGGGATCTGGGGTGTGTTGCCCGGGCGAAAAGCCCCAGACACCTGACACCCGACACCAGGATCGGCAATGACACACGTATCGTGTTGAATATCGTTCATCAGCGCTCTCCGAAGACGTAGCGCCTACTGGCGCGTACGTCGCGCCGGCTTCATCCCGGCGATCTGCTGGATGCGGCGCGCGAAGGCGCTCGCTGCGGTGGGAGTGCGAAAGGCGACGAAGATGGTGTCGTCGCCGCCGATGGTGCCGAGGGCGTCCTCGACCTGGGTGGAATCGATCGCGCTGGCGACCGGCTGAGCCGCCGCCACCGCCGTCTTGATCACGACGAGGTTCCCCGCCGCCTCGGCGAAGACGACCGCGTCATAGATGATCTGCTCGAACCGCTGCTCCCGCGACTCGCGAGGCATGAACGTGGCGACGTTCGCCGCCCCGGCGCCCGCGCCGAGCGTCTCCGGCAACACGTAGCCGTTCGGCGTCTTCACCAGCCCCAGCTCGCGCAGGTCGCGCGACAGCGTCGGCTGGGTGACCCGAAAGCCCCGCTTGCGCAGCGCCGCCAGCAGCTCGTCCTGTGAATGGACGGCCGTCTGGCGCACGACCAGGAGGATCTCCTCCCGCCTGCGCAGCGCGTCACCGTGTGAATAAGAATTCATCATCGCGAATACTTATGCATGAACCGGTGCAGGTCAAGAGGTATTTCGTGCGGGGCGAAGGGCTGAGGGCCGAGGGCTGAGGGCTGAGGGAAGGACTCCCGAGCGCCGAAAGCACGCCCCAGCGGAGCCCCTCGGCCCTCGGCCCTCAGCCCTTCCTGAGGGACTTTCCCCCCGTTTCACGCGACAATAGATAAGGAGTCCCACCATGCCCATTCGCCGTCTGCTCGTTCTCTGTCTGCTCGTCCTCACTCTCGTCCCGGTCGCCGAGGGGCAGCGCCGCCGCCGTGCGGTCCGCTCGGGTCCGGCTCTCGTCACGCCGGGGCAGTGCCACACGTTCGGGCTGGTCAAGGCCGGGCTGAAGGCCACCTACCTGACCAATGCGCAGGGAGGGGACGTCAACTTCACCATCACCTACATCTCCGACGCGCCGACCGAGACGCGCACCACCCAGACCGTCACCACGGCCCAGGGGAACGCCGAGGCGGAGACGGTCGTCACCGGCGAGATCGTCGGGAACCTCCGCGCCATCAAGCACGTCTTCGTCCGGACCGTCAGCATCGTCCCGGTGATCGGGCGCTTCACCACCGACGTCGACATCGACTTCGTGCCGTCGCTCGCCGCCGGCCCGGCGGCCGGCTGGTGCGTCGGCAACACCTGGCAGACCGCCCCCTCGGTCCAGACCATCATGACCCGCCCCTCGATCGGGCCGCCCACCACCATCACCAACAACCTCATCGGCTCCGAAGGGATCGTCCTGGCCGTCGACGACGTCATCCAGGTTCCGGCCGGGGAGTTCCACACCGTGAAGTACCGCGGGGCAATCGTTGCCGGCACCGGCGTCTCCACCGCCATCACCTGGGTCTCGAAGGAGCACAACATCGTGGTCCGCCAGGATACGGTCGACGCCGGCGGCTCCGTCACCAGCGTCACGCGGCTGATGGAACTGTCAGGAGGCTGAGCGCGGGCGTCCCGTTTGCAGGCGTTTTGGGGCAGGAGGACCCATGTCCAGAGTGGAACGCACCCAGAACCCGAGCGAGCGCCGCGGCAACGAACATCTGCGCCAGGCGGAACGCGGCCGTAACAGCGGCAGCACCCGCCGCGACGACCCGAATCCCGGCCACACCCCGAGCAAGGCGGAAGGGGAAGTGGGGGATGTCGAGGAAGCGTTGAAGCATCAGAAAGAGTGACCGAAGGGTTGTTGCTGGTTGCTGGTTGCTTGTGATGCATCGCCTGACGCCCAGGCAGGGAGGCACAAGCAACGAACAACCAGGAACCAGCAACAACCCGCTACGCCTCGACCCCCACGCTCCTCTTTTGTCCTACGTTTGTCCTACAAACCGTTCCCGAGTCGCGCCGCACGACTCCGAGTCGCGCCGCACGACCCTCGAGTCTCGCCGCGCGACCCCCGAGTCGCGCCGCACGACCCCCGAGTCTTGCCGCACGACCCCCGAGTCTCGCCGCACGGCACCCGAGTCCCACCGCGCGACTCCCGGGTCGCGCCGCGCGGCTCACGAGTATCGCCGCGCGACTCGCGCCTGTCATCCTGAGTCGCCGGAGCCGCGGCTTCTTGCGGCGCAGGACGACGAAGGACCCCCTGCGGTGCACGAGGAGCGCGCCGCCGGGAGGGGGCCCTGCCGGTTGCAGCCAGCCTCGGCCCGCCGAGGTTAGACTGTCGTCATGCTCTGCGCGCGGGCCGAAGCCTCTGAAGCGCAGGTGTGTTAGACGCGAGGGAGATATCGTGACGGTCAAGCGCATGGACAACGTCGGCATCGTGGTAGAAGACATTGACGCCGCCATTGAGTTTTTCACCGAGCTTGGCCTCGAGCTCGAGGGGCGCGCCCCAATCGAAGGAGACTGGGCAGACAGCGTCACCGGCTTGCAGAACATGCGCGTCGAGATGGCCATGATGCGTACGCCGGACGGTCACAGCCGGCTCGAGATGTCCCGATTCCTCGCGCCGCCTGTGGTCGCCGATCACCGCAGAGCCCCGGTGAACGCTCTGGGTTACCTGCGCGTCATGTTCACCGTGGAGGATATCGACGATACGCTCGCCCGGCTCGGCAAACGGGGCGCGAAGCTCGTCGGCGCAGTGGCCCAGTACGAAGATACGTATCGGCTCTGCTACATCCGAGGTCCCGAAGGAATTCTCATCGGGCTTGCCCAGGAGCTCAGGCAGCAGACTACCCGATGAGCACACAGGGCAGGTAGAACCGAGGTTAAGGCTGCCCGGGCGGTTCTCAGGCGCCTTCTTCGCTCGGCGCATACCTCGGCTGCCTGCCGCGACACCATGAGTGTCCAGCGGGACACCACGAGCGCCCGCCGGTACACCGCGAGCGTCCGAGCGGATCCTGCCGGCGCCCCGCTTCGAGAGTCGAGTGACCTGAGATCGGCGGGGTCACACGTTCGTTCTTCGCTCCGGCGCGGGCAATCACAAGCAACAAACACCCAGGAACCAGCAACAACCCGCTACACGTCGACCCCCACGCTCCTCTTTTGTCCTACATTTGTCCTACATCCCGTTCCCGAGTCTCGCCGCAGGACCCCCGAGTCTCGCCGCAGGACCCCCGAGTCTCGCCGCAGGACCCCCGAGTCTCGCCGCACGACCCCCGAGTCTCGCCGCAGGACCCCCGAGTCTCGCCGCACGACCCCCGAGTC
>Ga0190270_10000025_pt1 | contig 109340 bp, 67 predicted proteins | sample Popmic320T_FD_133748 | JGI IMG/M metagenome (GOLD analysis project Ga0190270, IMG submission 133748) | Populus adjacent soil microbial communities from riparian zone of Weber River, Utah, USA - 320 T | ecosystem: Environmental > Terrestrial > Soil > Riparian zone | place: USA: Utah | collected...
CCCCGAGTCTCGCCGCACGACCCCCGAGTCTCGCCGCAGGACCCCCGAATCTCGCCGCGCGACCCCCGAGTCTCGCCGCGCGACCCCCCGAGCCCCGCCGCACGACCCCCGAGTCTCGCCGCCGCGACACCCGTGTCGCGCCGTCGCGACCGCCGAGTCTCGCCGCGCGACCGCCGAGTCTCGCCGCGCGACCTCCGGGTCTCGTCGCCACGACCCCCGAGTCTCGTCGCCATGACCCCCGAGTCTCGCCGTCGCGACACCCGAGTCGCGCCGCCGCGACACCCGAGTCGCGCCGCCACGAGACCCGAGTCGCGCCGCCACGACATCCGGGTCGCGCCGCGCGACGCCCGAATCGCGCTGCCGCGACAGCCGGGGCGCGCCACGCGACTCGCGAGCATCATCGCGCGAGTCGCGCCTTTCATCCTGAGAGCGTGGAAGGAATCAACACTCGAAACGAACCCCTGCTGCCTAAGGCAGCATAAGAATGTAGGCCGGTCTTCAGACCGGGTAAGAGAGGTGGCCACCATTCAAGTCCGCGAAGCGGCCGGCAGAGAAGCCTCCTCAGCCTTTCTGCCGACCGCTCCGCGGGCACGTAGCCTCCTCTGGATGGAGTCAGGGCTTCGTTTCTTCGTAAGAACGAGAAAGCTCCGACCCCGAACGAGCGGCGCGGTTATCTGGCGGATTCGCACAAAGCCCGGGCCGGACGTCTCGAAGACACACCGTCGAAGATAGGGGGTAGGGATTTCCCGTCTGCACACACTCCTCGAATGGGGCCCACGCGGCGTCGACAATCTAGCCAGAAGCGGGATGGGATATTCCGCCGGTTCACTTAGCAGTTGATCAGGAGGGCGAGTATGGGCGACCGTGTTTGCGCTAATTGTGGCAAAAGTAAGGATACGTCTGGCGGAAAGACCTGTGAAGCCGGTCACTTCCTGTGTCATAGCTGTGGCAGCAGGCATTTCCACTGTACCCTGTGCGGCAAGAAACTACGATAACGCGAGAACTTCGATGGCGCCGCCGGAGGGCCTGACTGGCTCGTCACTGCAAGATAAGGCGATCGCAGTCGGTACCACTAGATGCAGATTCGAACGTTTGAGCGTGCATTCACCCGACACTTCCTGCCCGTAACAATCGGCAGTGTATCGGTGGCATGGGGCGTGTTCTTTGCGACGATGATATTTGGTGCGTCTCTAGATGATGCCGCCACAATCATTGATGCGTCATTTAAGATCGCCGCGGTGATCATCGGAACGGCTTGGGCTCTCAATCGCTACTTTACGGCGCGCACTGACGTACTTCAGCTTAGGATTGATCCAGTCGTTGAAACCGTGTCCGCAAGTGGCGGTGATCGGATTTTCATCTGTAGGCTGGACGTTGTAAATACCGGCAAAGCGCTCACGCCGCCGTTTACGGAAGTTCTTGAGTTATATTCCGCTGAGGCAGATAGCGGAGAAGTGGCATATCGGATGTTTCATAGGTGGCCGGATCAAGTGGCGCATCCTGTCGGCCCGATCGAGCCGGGATCATGGTCCGCAGTCTCGACAGCTGTCGTTTTGCCGCGTGAGACACCAGTTGTCCAAGCGTATTTAGAGCTTCAGTTCGAAACCGGTGACGTATGGACATGGCATCGGCATTTTGCCGCAAACGGTGTGTCGAGTCACCCTGGTATAGAGGCAGTTCATCAATGTGGAGCGACGTCCTTGCCGGGCAAGCGTGAAGACAGCGCGTGACGGCCTACCTGACCTGACCACCCAGAACGAGTCAATGCGAACGTGTGACAATTGCGGTAAGTGGAGTGATACCCACGGCTGTAAGACGTGCGGCCACGGACATTTCTATTGCCGGTCATGTGGATCCCGAAACGAATACTGCGGTCTTTGCCGCCGACCTTTTAGCAATAGAAAAGCATCCGTCGCATCTAATCAGCAACCCCGGAACGAGAAGGTCTTGGCATTAACGCGTATGTGCGATACGTGCGGGAAAGACAGGTCGCTTTCCGGTGGTAAGGTTTGTAGCGATGGTCATTTCGCTTGCGCGGGTTGTGCATATGGCGACATGCACTGTAAGCGTTGTGGGCTCACGTTGGGATAACTCCATTATCGTCAGACCTTCTCCTGCGTTCGCCGTTGGTGCACCGACGGGCCGGCCAACTTGCAGCTGCCGTTAGGCGACCGACGCGGCGAGAGGACGTGCCGCCCGGAAGCCTGACGCCCGACGCCCGATGCCAGTCAGGCCAGCAACAACCCCCTCCCACACCTCGATCCCCACGCTCCTCATCAACGCCAGCGCGTTCGACTTCGTGACCACCCCCGCCCGCATCCGGTAGTCGAACACCACCCGCCCGTCCTCAGAGAAGCCTCCTCACCGGTTCTGCGGCCGCTTCGCGGGCTTGAGGGGACTCCTCGGAAACCCGGGCTGAAGCCCGGGTCTACAGTCTTACGCTGCCTTCGGCAGCGATGCCTTCACAGCCTCTGAGCCACCGGAGCCGCGCTCCTTGCCAGCGGGGATCGGCGGGGTCACACCCAATGGCCTTAAGTTAAGGACCTGCTGGTAACTCGTTTAGTCACTAATGTTTGCGACCTTCGACTGCGTCCACTCGTCGCTGCGTTCGTTGCAGATAGATCTATCTGGCGAGAAAGCAGCGGTTCTCGGGCTCTCAAGCAGCGGTTCCGAGCCAGTACCACCACATTCGTAATCAGTCCACATCCTGCGTCGGATTGCGGGGCGCGCCAATGTCCAGGAACGTGGGTCGTTGTGCGGTGCCTTGACCTACACTTTAATGAATGCGCACGATGACACAGACAGAAGTGAAGCTCCAGGATGCCGGAGCTCAGATGAAGCTTGCGCTCCAACATGGTGCCGATGATGTGATGTTTCGCACCTGCATCAACGCGTTTCTCGCAGCGGCGCGAAGTGTCACGATGATAATGGAGCAAGAATCTGAGGCGTGCCCGCCACTCCACGACTGGTACAAAGATCAGACCTCCGCAATGAGTAAAGATGCACTCTGCAGGTTCTTCGTCAATCAGCGCAATCTTTCCATTCACAAAGCGGTCGTTCAGCCAAAACGGGCGTTCTTCGTCGTAAAGAACGCAGAATGGTGGAGGCAAAGGCACCCGGAGAGAGGCTGGATCGCCGCCGGCAAGTTCACGACACCGGATGAAGGACCGGACGCTGCTGTAGGAGACGTTATATTCGCAGGCCGTGACCACGCGTTGACATGGATCTTTCCGGACGCTCCTCAGGGAATGGCTGATGACACTTGCAACGTGATCAGGTTGTGCGAGACGTACTTCATCCGGCTGCGACTGATGGTCGCTGATTGGCTCGAGAAGCGACTTCAGTTTATGAATGCGAAGGTGGGCTAAACGTCGCGCTGTCTTTCGACACTCGTACATGCTTATACCGGCGCTGTGACCACAGCCCTCACTTCTTGGCGGATGCGCAGGATCTCGGCGTAGAAGCGCGAGGCGTTCTCCTGCAACGAGTCGGCGATGCGGATCGAGGCACCCGCCGCCGTCGGCGCGATGCTCAGCTTCTGCGCACAGACCGGGCCACCCGCCAGCGCCAGCACCGCGCCGACGCCGACGCTGCGCATCATGGTGCTCTTTCGCGACATCTTCGACCCGCTCACCACGAGCAGGCGCAGCGTACCGTCGAGCCGGATGTCGTTCGTGACCCGCCGGTCGCCCGGGAAGAGCGGATGGCCGAGCGCGGTGGCGTCGAAGAGCGGGCCGTACGTTTCGATGGACGGCATGGTGAATTCGGGATGTTCGGACGAGAACGAGGCCAGCGACGCCAGCGCCTCGATCTCGCCGGTTGCCTCCACCCAGTCGCCGACGTGCGAGCCGGAGCACGCCCGCCCCGTTCAATGAAGATGGCGCCACGGTCGCTATGTGCTGCCGTTAAGACCTTGCGTCGGCTGTGCTTACGTTGCTTCGGGATGATCGCCGGAAGGGAGAGCCGACGATGCTAAAATCTCAAATCGCATGAAAGCAACACTTCAGGAAGTCGAGAAGGGAGCCGCTGAGTACCTCCACCGCGTCATGGACGGTGAGACGATCGTTGTCTACGAAGGCAAGCGCGCTGTGGCCGAGATACGTCCACTTACAGAAACGGACAAGCTGCGCCTGGTCGGTCTGGCGGAAGGCGAGTTTGTCGTGCCGGATGATTTCGACGACCCATTGCCCGACGATTTGCTCGACGCCTTTGAGGGCCGATGAGACTTCTTCTCGACACTCATTCCTTCCTCTGGTACATCACAAACAATCCGAGACTCCCGCGGCATGCGTACGACGCCATCCGGGACAAGTCGAACGAGGCGTTCCTCAGCGTCGTTTCCGTCTGGGAGGTGTTGGTCAAGCACAAGACAGGCAAACTGCCGTTGCCTGAGCAGGCGGACGAATACATTGAGAGTCGGCGAATGGCACATCGAATCTCCAGTCTCGACCTGCATTCCGCGGATGTTGCTCGGCTCCTGTCGCTGCCAGACCACCACCGTGATCCCTTCGATCGCATGTTGATATGCCAGGCATTGCAGCACGATCTGACGATCGCCACGAATGACGACGTGTTCCGGCACTATCCCGCTCCTGTTCTGGCGCCCGGCTGATTCGGGCGAAGCAAGTCGACATCGATTGGATGTTGTAGAACCGCCTCGCGCAGGAGGCCCTTCAGGGGCATCGGGCAACCCAGATCCCTCGCTGCGCTCGGGATAGCGGCTGCGCCGGCTATACCTCGATCCCCACGCTCCTCATCAACGCCAGCGCATTCGACTTCGTCACCACCCCTGCCCTCATCCTGTAATCGAACACCACCCGCCCCTCCTCGATGTGATCCTCGAAGTGCACGTTGGCCGCTTTCGGTCCGAGCGATTCCGCGATCTGCGCGAGCGCGAGGTCGTGCGTCGAGACCAGCCCTACCGCCCCCCGCTCCACCAGCCCCCGCACGATGGCCTCGGCGCCGATGCGGCGGTCGTGGGAGTTTGTCCCGGCCAGGACCTCGTCCAGTAGATAAAGGAGGGGGCCGGTGCGGGACATCTCCAGGACCTGGCGGATGCGGAGGATCTCGGCGTAGAAGCGGGACGCGTTCTCCTGCAGGGAGTCGGCGATGCGGATCGACGCCCCGACCGCGGTCGGAGCGATGCGCAGTTTCTGCGCGCAGACCGGGCCGCCGGCCATGGCCAGGACCGCGCCGATGCCGACGCTGCGCATCATGGTGCTCTTGCCGGACATGTTCGAGCCGCTCACCACGAGCAGGCGCAGGGTCTGGTCGAGGCGGATGTCGTTCGTGACCCGGCGGCCGGCGGGAATGAGAGGGTGGCCGAGGGCGGTGGCGTCGAAGAGGGGGCCTTGCGACTCGATGGACGGCATGGTGAATTCGGGGTGCTCGAAGGAGAACGAGGCCAGCGAGGCCAGCGCTTCGATCTCGCCGACCGCCTCCACCCAGTCGCCGACGTGGGAGCCGGAGCGCGCCCGCCAGCGTTCGATCAGGATGGCGATGTTCGGAGTCCAGAGGAGGATGATCGCGAACAGCGCGAAGAACTGGTTGCGTCGCGCGTCGAGTAGCGCCACGAGCTTGCGCAGTTTCTCGATCTCCTCCGAGGCCGGTGCGTCCGCGCCGCGCAGCCGGGCCATGAGCTCTGCCAGCCGCGGCGAGGTGAACGACTCCCGCTCGATGCGCTCCAGCACGCTCGCGAGCAGTGCCAGCGCCGGCTCGGTCCGCTCGACCGCCGCTACCACCTGCTCCGCGCGCGGGGCGAGGTGGCGGGCCATGAAGATCGTCAGGATCACCGCGACCAGGAGCGGCGTGGCCGGAAAGCTGGCCAGCGCGCCGAAGCGTCCCACCGCTTCCGGATGCGTCAGCCCGATCAGCCGCGCCAGCAGCGACGGCACGGTCGCAATGAAGAGGATCGACGCGACGATTGGCAACGCGATCGAGGCGAACTTCTCGAACGGTGTCAGCGTCATGGCCGGCATCCCCGGCCATTCCTCCAGCCGGGCGCTCTCGATCTCCTTCGTCACCTCGGACGCCGTGATGGCGAGATCCTCGCGCAGGTCGACGTTGTCGCGCAGCTCGAGCACGCCCGTCTGCCGCGACGCGATCTCCGCCGCATCCATCGACGGCTCCTTCAGCCACGTCGCGAGCCGCATCCGCCCCGCACGCGTCACGGCGATCGAGATCAGCTCGAACAGCGAGCCGCGGCCGAAGACGTCGAAATCGCCGGCGTAGGGATGGTGGTCGTCGGCGAACTCGGTTCCCGGATCCCCGTTCCCCTGCCACGTGCCGTCGATGCGCCCGAGGCCGCGCTCGTAGAAGGCGGCGCCGCTCTCGGCGCGCTTGCGAGCGCGGACGATCCGCTCGTGGACGATGACCAGCACGATGAATCCCGCCAGCGGCACGAGCGCCACGAGGACGTTCCAGAAGGCGATGCCGATCGCCAGCGCGATGGCCGCCAGGCGAACCAGGGAAATGCGCCGCTCGCTCGCGCGCAGCGCGGCTGCGGCAGCTTGACGTTCGGCAAGACGTTCCGAGTAGAGTTCACGCACGAGGGACATTCTTTCGCAGTTTCCGCCCGCGCCGCACTACGTTCGCCAGCGGTAGGGGAGTGGGGTGACTTCGTCACGGCGGCGGCGCTGAACGCCGGGCGACGGCTGTCGTGAAGACTGAAGTGTCAAGCGGTGGACCGAACAGACCTAAATCAAACGCTTTCAGCCATCAGAGAATCTGTTGCTTGTGGAGTACTTCGTACTCGTCGACCACGCCAGCATATCGGATATCCAACGAATGCAACTGCCGCGCGATCACGGTCTCAGCCCGTCTGCGCGCTACCGGTGAAATCTCCACAGGAGCTCGAAGTAGCCGGTCCAGCTCTGCAATGAGCTGCAAGCGGGCGCCGTTGTCGTATTCGGCTTCGCGATGCGATCGGACGATGCAACGGAGATACTCACGGATACGGTCGCGGTAGGTTCGCACTTCCGGATGCGTCGCGTTGAGCCGCAGCTTGGCAATCTTTATGCGCAACGGCGTTGTGAGGCTCATGTCGCCGGCGATCCGGTCGAAGAGCGTGGTCACGTCGTCGGGTACCTGGCACGCGCGCACCATGACCCGGTACTCTCCGAAAGTCTGAGTGTAGTTGGTGTGCACACCATCAACGGCATCGTAGAGCGGCTTGACGCAATTGTCGAAGATGCTCTTGCGATGCTCGTGGCGCGCCCGGATCAACTGAACGGACCGGTCGACGAGCGCACCGAATGCCACGGCTAACACCGTCATGAACGGCCTCGTGGACATGCAAGAAAGGTGTGTATTTTGCCGTAGTCGTAATCGCCGAGCGACTCTAGGCCGTGCTCGACGTCCTCGGCGCGCCCAAGCTTACTCACCCACAGGCCATCCCCTACTTCACGACAGACGTGAGTGGCGTGTTTGCCGTCGCGCGAGAAGAGAGCGATTCGGGTGACATCAGGCTCGAACCCACCTCCATCCGTCGGCCGATACCCCAAAGTTCCAAACGCCGCGACAAACGCGGTAAGCGTATCTTCGCGCGGAACGTTTTCCGGCCAGTAGTACTGCTCCATGGTGTCTGGCCACCACCAGATGTCTTGAATATTCGCCGCAAACGCGACGCAGTTATACGCGTCGGTCTCGGGGCTCTTCTTTGTAACGGGACGGCTCGTCATGATGTCGGCTCCTGCGGGCGCTCGTTCGCCCAAGCCAGCCACGCATCCGTCATGGCGCGCAGGTTGCCGCGCATCGCTGGCGACACCGGGTCCTCATTCGTGATTGCTTTGAGAGCCCAAAACCAGTGTTCCGGCTTGTTCCGTAGTTGCGAGATGATGAGCGGTATGGCCTCATGACCCATGCCGATAATCGTCTGATAGCACGGGTGAATCGCGATTTCGGGAATGGAGGACAGGTATCGCGTCTCACTTCGCCAGCGCCGGGCCAAAAGGCGGAACCGATCTGCCAGGGCGCTCGCCCGCATCTCCACGCAGAAGCTGTCCAGTTGCTGTTTGTTCGCCGGAAGCGGTTTGGGGTACCACGCGAAAGCCTCGACGCCTTTCGTCGCGGCGCGCTTTCGCGCGTCGTCAGAATCCCACCCGGTAAGGAACGCGATCGGTAGATCCTGTTGTATCTTCTGCAGCTCAGCGGCCACATCGATCCCGTCTTCGCCATCCATTCGGACATCCACGATCGCAAAATCGAAGCGCTTGGCTTTCCCTCGTTGGCGCGCCTCCTGGCCTGTTCCGGCGGCATCCATCCTGAAGCCTTTAGAACCAAAGAGCCGCACGGCCGGCTCGCGGAAATTCTTCTCGTCGTCGATCAAAAGAACTCGATTAAACATCCGTTCCTCTCTCTTCCAGTGGGGACCTGAGTGGCAGCCTTACATAAAACGTAGTGCCACGGCCGCGGCGCGACTCGAAATCGAGAAGTCCACGGTGTGTTCCCTCTACGACTTCCTTGCAGACAACCAACCCTAACCCGGTACCTGTTCTCTTTGTAGTGAATAACGGCTTAAAAATCTCTGCCTTATGTTCTTCATCGATTCCAATACCGTCGTCGGAGAAGCGCACCACGGCGTAATTGCCATAGGTGCCGGTTCCGACGAAGAGCTTCCCGCGGTCCTTCATGGCTTCGATGGCGTTTGAGATCAAATTGACAAAGACGCGCGTAAGCCGGTCGCGATCGCAGAAGACGTCTGGTAGCGGGTCGGGAATCAGTTTGACGGTGATTTTTTTCTTGCGGAGACTGTAATCCATCAGCAGTAACGCTTGTTTGAGGATGTCAATCAGTTGATGCTGTCCGAAATGGGTCTCCTGCAGCTTCTGATACTGATTCAGGACGCGAAATGATTTCGACAGCATGTCGAGTTCGGCTTCTACCAATCCTAGGTCGGCACGAAGAGCGGTGTTGAGACGTATATCCGGGTGGGCTTCTATGATCCCGCGGGCATTCGCGAAGCTGGTGTTGACGTTGTTAAGGCGGTTATTGACGTCATGCGCCAATCCGGCCGCGGTCTCCGCGACCGAAACCAGGTGGGCGTTGCGGTGGGCCAGATCGAACACCTCGTCCCGTTCTTCCAGCAATGCCGTCTCCTGGAGCGCGAATGCGGCGGTCCGGCCGAGGGCTAGTAGAATTTGACGCTCCTCGTCAAACAGTGAAACGTTCGAGCCTGCGCCGAGGATTAACAATCCGAAGTACTTGACTGCTTCGACGTTGCCAGCGCTTCGGATGCTGAGTGGGACGACGATGCAGTTGACGCAGCGGCGAAGTTGTCTCTGAAGGACATCATCGGTCAGTTCTATCGCTGCCGGCTCAACGATACGAACGTCGTAAGACCAGTCGTCTTCCGCGGCGACCTCGATCGGAATCGGTTCCTCAATGTTGACGATCTTGTCATGGACGCGTGCGGCAGAAACCTCGAGTATTCCGCTCTTGGCGTCGGGGATAGCCACGATTGCGATGTCGACACTGGCAAGGTCGGTGGCCACCTCAGCGATCGCGGCGTAAAGCGCCTCGCGGTCGTGGCGCGGCAGTGGCAATCGCTCGAGTCGAGCGGCCGCCTCGAGAAACCGCGTACGCTGAACGAGAGCGCCAGCTTGGCCAGCAAGCGCCTCCGCCACAATTTTGTCGTGTGGCAGGAAGTGTCCGGGGTGTTCTGACGCCAGTGCCAACACGCCGATCGGCTGTTCGCCGTAAAGCAGTGGCACGATTAGTTCCGAGCGGATACGGTCTTTCCATTCGCCTGTGAAGTCGATGAACGACGCGTCGCATTCGGCGCATTCCGAGACGTCGTCACACTTGACTGTATTGCGGCTGCAGATTGCTTTCGCAATGTGGCCGCCGCTCTGGGCATCAACGGCAGGGACGCAGTTGATCGGTAGTCCCGGAGCCGCGCTGCGAACGTGAAGGTGCCCGTCACGCCGGCTTGTTAGTGCGAGGTAAGCCAGAGAAGATCCTGTCAATTCCTGGACGCGGTTCACGATCCGTTGCAACGCGTTACCTACGTCGCCAACGGATGCGGCCACGCTCTTCTGTGCTACCAGTACCTCATCGCGGGCGAGCAGAAGCCGGTTGATATGTACCGCGGTCGCCAAATGCCGGCCCAGTTCGCGCACGAAATCTTTCTTCGTGTCGTAGAAGGTATAGGGGTAGCGCACGAAAAGCGAGATCGTCCCCAGTGCGCCGTGCGGGCCCGGCACCGGGAAGCACGCATAGGTGCGGAATTCATGTTTCTCGATCCATGAGCGGTCGATGAAGCGATCGAGATTCGACTCGACATTTTCGACGATGATTTCGGCACCGCTTTCGAACACTTCGCCAACGACGCCTCCGCCGAGTGCGCGTGGCTCCCGGCTCTTTGTGTCGGTGTCGACGTCCCCCGTCCCGATCACGGCGCAGAGCTCGAGTTCGTTGTGTCTGTTCGCGATCCTGATGACGCACGCAGAGAATTCGCTCCATTCATTTGTCAGCTCTCTTGCGATGCGAGAGGCGAGAGGGCGAAGCTCGATATTCGGCGAGGCCGTTTCCTGCTGCACAGCCTGTAGCATGGTGAGCTCGGCTTCGCGTCTAAGATGGGAGATTGCAAGTGACGCCACCGTAGAAGCGATCACCAGTATCGAAAGTTCGGCCTCATCGAACGATCGGCGGCGGATGACACGGATGACACCGTAACTGCGGTTCGGCCCATCGAGGGGCAGAAGTGCCCAATGCCATCGCGATCCGAGATGGCCTTCGTAGAATTCCTGTGATGCCGGGTCCGCCCACTCGTACTCCGCAGCGGTGCCCTGCGTCGGAGCTCCACGATCAACTTCAGCGCTGCCTCTCACCGCCGCGCTGACGCTGCCGCCGTTCCGATATGTCTCCGCTGGAGGGTCTGTGCTGAACGCGGTTGAGTTCCCGACTGGCGTAAGGTAGCCATCCTTTGAATAGAGGAATAGCGAGGCCGCGTCGGCGGCAACTTCTCGCCGGATGGTTCGCAGCGTTTCGTCAACGATTCGTGGAAGCGAACGTTCGTCGTGCAGTGCACGAATCAACTCGCGGAGCATACCCAAGGTTGTGCTGGATCGTGCGAATGTACGGTGTTCCGGAGAGATTGACAAGCGCAACCTGAGAATGGTCGGGAACAGTGCTTTACAATTACCCCCCATGCAATCCGTGGAAGCGCTCTTCGCCGACTACGCTGCCTATCACCAGACCAGAGGCAACAAGCTCTTCCACCGGCTGGGCATCCCCATGATCATGCTCACGCTGATCGCCATGCTGACCTGGCTGAAGCTCTTCACGGTCGGCACGGTCACGCTCGACGCGGCGATGGTGCTGATCGCGCTCTCCAGCGCCTACTACTTTCTCATCGAATGGCGGCTGGCGATCGCGATGTTCGTCGTCTCGATCGTCTTCTACTTCGTCGGCGCGGCGCTGCCGATGGCCATTGCGGTCGGCTTCTTCATCCTCGGCTGGATCTTCCAGTTCATCGGGCACAAGGTGTACGAGCACAAGGACCCGGCCTTCTTCCAGAACTTCGTCCACCTGCTGGTCGGGCCGCTCTGGATCCTCAACGACGTGATCCCGGTCGTGAAGCAGCGTTCGTGAGCCCCGGCTGAAGGTCCGATTTTTGCTGGCGACGCAAGATCGGGTACGAGCGTGGCTGACAATCAGGAGTACGGCATCCTCGTGGTCGAGGATGACCCCGCGATTCGTCGTCTGGTGACGATGGTGCTGCTCCGGGCAGGATTCCGGGTCGACGCCGCGGCGGACGGCCTGGAGGCGGTGCTGAAGCTCGGCGTCGCGGAGTACGACGTCATCGTCCTCGACCTCATGATGCCGAACCTCGACGGCTTCACCTTTCTCAACACGTTCGCCCGCGAAGAGCCGGAACGCCTCCGCAAGGTGATCGTGACCAGCGCCGCCTCCCCCGCGGTGATCAAGGAGAGGATGGAAGGCGCGCCGTTCCGGATGCTGCCCAAGCCGTTCGACATCGGGGAACTGGTCACCCACGTGCGCTCGTGCATCGACGCGCAGGCGTGATGTCTGCCTGAGAGGCGAGTAGCATTTCCCCATGCACCCTTTCGGCTCCGATCGCGTCCGGGCCTCCGGCGAGAGGGTGATTCTCCTCTCCCCCTTCTCCAAGGGCTGGACCGCGCGCACGCCGAAGAGCAACACGCACGCGGAGTATCCCGGCACGACGGTGCTGTGGGACGAGCAGTACTTTGAAGTCGTCGAAGCCACGGCTGCGGATGGGGAGCGCGTGCGGTACGTGCTCGAGCCGTGGAGGGAAGAGCACACCATCCGGCAGTTCGAGCATTACAGCGAAGAAACGGAGGCGCGCCGTCTCGCCGACTACGACCTCGCGAGAAAGCAGCGCCGCGCCAGCACGGCCTCGAGCTGGTCCGGGCTGATCCTCGGGCATCTCCCCGAGCCGGCGCAACGGAAGCTGCAGAACGACCTCGGCATCACGCCGTCGCGCATCACCATCATCTCCTGCATCCCACCCGTGGTCGTCTTCGGCGTCTGCATCTACCTGGGGGTCGACGCGTACATCCGAGGGGGGAAGTCGCCCGTGCCGGGCTGGCTCTTCGCCATCGCCGCGTTCATGACCCTCGAATCGTTCGTCCGCTTCCACGTCGCCATGCAGCAGGGCCGCGGCCTCGGGTCCGTCATCGGGACCGCCATCTACATCCTCTACTGGTACCTCACGCCGAACAAGGCGAAGCTCGCCTCGCCCTTCAACGAGCGTGGCGACGCGCTCTTCACCCTCCCGCCGCCCGACGACGTCGCGGTGCGCGACGCGCTCACGCTGAAAGGTCCGATCCTCACGCTGCTCTCGCGCCGCGAGCAGGAGCAGCTCGCCGAGCGCTACGGGTTCGACTACCGCAAGCACGCGTACGGTCTGACCTGGATGATGCTCGTCTGTTCGCTCCTCGGCGCGATCACGTCGTACGTCAAGGTGTCGGCCGGAGCGGGCGCGAGCGTGCTCATCTCCATGTTCCTCGCCGCCGTAGTCCTGCTCGAGCAGATCGTCCGCCTCATGCAACTGCAGCGCGGTCCGGCGCCGAGCATGTTCGCGCCAGTGGTCCGTCCTTTCGCGCGCGATCTGCTGCGCTGATCACCGGCACGCACTTCGCACAACTCCCGCGCGCAGTGGTTCGAGCGAAGCTGGAAGGTAGACACCGAGTCATCATCGAAGCCGCGTCTCCGGAAATCGACGGAGGCGCGTTCCCCGCGAAGCGCGTGCTGGGCGATGTCGTATTCGCCGAGGCCGACATCTTCACGGACGGGCACGACCTGATCTCCGCGATCGTGCTGCATCGTCACGACGACGACCCCGATTGGAAGGAAGTGCGCATGCGCCCGCTGGTGAACGACCGCTGGCGCGCCGAGCTGACCGTGGAGAAGCTCGGCTTCCACCGCTTCACCATCGAAGCGTGGATCGATCACTTCCTCACCTGGCACCGCGACCTGAAGAAACGCGTCGACGGCGGGGCGACCGAGGAGGAGCTGCGCGTGCAGCTGCTGATCGGCCTCGAGTACATCCAGGCCGCTGCCGTGCGAGCAGGCACGCGCGACAAGCGCCGCCTCGACAGCTTCATCGCCGCGCTCGAGAGCGACGACGCGGTCAAGGACAAGATCGAAGACCTCTGGAGCGAAGACCTCCTCGCGCTGATGTGGCGCAACGCGGAGCGTAGGTTCCCGACGCGCTACCGCACCGAGCTGCTGATCGAGGTCGACCGTCCCAAGGCCGCGTTCAGCACCTGGTACGAGCTCTTCCCCCGCTCCACCGCGAGCGAGGAAGGACGCCACGGCACGTTCAAGGACGTCGAGAAGCAACTGCCGCGCGTCGCGAAGATGGGCTTCGACATCCTCTATCTGCCGCCGATCCATCCGATCGGCGAGACGTTCCGCAAGGGGAAGAACAACAAGGTCAAGGCGGAGCCGGGCGACGTCGGCAGCCCCTGGGCGATCGGCGGGAAGGAAGGGGGCCACAAGGCCACGCATCCCGACCTCGGCACGATCGACGACTTCGAGCGGCTCGTGGCGCGCGCGCAGGAATTCGGAATCGAGATGGCCATGGACATCGCCTTCCAGGCCGCTCCCGATCATCCGTACGTGAAGGAACATCCGAACTGGTTCCTGATGCGTCCCGACGGCACCATTCAATACGCGGAAAACCCGCCGAAGAAATACCAGGACATCTACCCCTTCCACTTCGAGAGCGACGAGTGGGAGGAGCTGTGGGACGAGTTGCGCGACGTCTTCGCCTTCTGGGCGCGCAAAGGCGTGCGCATCTTCCGCGTCGACAATCCGCACACGAAGCCGCTGCCGTTCTGGGAGTGGTGCATCCGCGACCTCAAGCGCGAATGGCCGGACCTGATCTTCCTGGCCGAGGCGTTCACGCGCCCGAAGATCATGTACAGGCTGGCCAAGGCGGGCTTCACGCAGTCGTACACGTACTTTGCGTGGCGCAACACCGCGCAGGAGTTGCAGGAGTACTTCGAGGAGATCACCAGGCCGCCGGTCAGTGACCTCTTCCGCCCGAACGTCTGGCCGAATACGCCCGACATCCTCACCGAGTTCCTGCAGCACGGCGGACGCCCCGCGTTCACGCAGCGTTTCATTCTCGCCGCCACGCTCGCGGCCTCGTACGGATCTACGGTCCCGCGTACGAGCGCTTCGTGCACCTGCCGCGCGAGCAGGGGAGCGAGGAGTACCTCGACTCCGAGAAATACGAGGTCAAATACTGGCCGCCGGTCGACGACGACCTGACGGAGCTCATCGCGGTCGTCAACAGGATCCGCCGCGAGAACCCGGCGCTGCAGCAGAACGCCACCCTGACGTTCCACCCGACCGACAACGAGAACATCCTCTGCTACAGCAAGACCGCGGGCGAGAACGCGATCATCTGCGTCGTCAACGTCGACCCGCACAACACGCACGCCGGCTGGATCGACCTGAACCTCGAGGCGCTGAAGCTCGAGACCGGCCGCCCCTTCCAGGTGCACGACCTGCTGAGCGGCGCCCGCCACACCTGGCACGGCCCGAGGAACTTCGTGCAGCTCAACCCGCACGTGGTCTCCGCGCACATCTTCAGGATCAGGCGCCGTGTGCGCACTGAGAAAGACTTTGAGTACTTCCTGTGACGAACGACGACCTTTGGTACAAAGACGGGATCATCTATCAGACGCACGTCCGCGCGTTCTATGACAGCAACGGGGACGGCATCGGCGATTTTCAGGGGCTCGCGCGCAAGCTCGACTACCTGCAGGACCTCGGCATCAACATCCTCTGGCTGCTGCCGTTCTATCCCTCGCCGCTGCGCGACGACGGCTACGACATCGCCGATTACACGGCCGTCAATCCGAGCTACGGCACCCTCGCCGATTTCAAGGCCTTCCTGAAGGAAGCGCATCGCCGCGGGATCCGGGTGGTCACGGAGCTGGTCATCAACCACACCAGCGACCAGCACGAGTGGTTTCAGAAATCGCGGCGCGCGAAGCCGGGCAGCCCGTGGCGAGACTTCTACGTCTGGAGCGACACGCCCGAAAAGTACAAGGACGCGCGCATCATCTTCAAGGACTTCGAGACCTCGAACTGGGCGTGGGACCCGGTCGCGAAGTCGTATTACTGGCACCGCTTCTTCTCCCATCAGCCCGACCTGAACTTCGAGAACCCGGCCGTGCACGACGCGCTGATCAAGGCGCTCGACTTCTGGATGGACCTGGGCGTCGACGCGTTCCGCCTCGACGCGATTCCCTACCTCTTCGAGCGGGAGGGGACGACGTGCGAGAACCTGCCGGAGACGCACGACTATCTCAAGCAGATCCGCAAGCACATGGACGAAAACCATCCTGGCCGGATGCTGCTGGCCGAGGCGAACCAGTGGCCGGAGGACTCCCTGCCGTATTTCGGGGACGGGGATGAATGCCACATGGCCTTCCACTTCCCGGTCATGCCGCGCATGTACATGGCGCTGGCGATGGAAGACCGCTTCCCGATCATCGACATCATGGAGCAGACGCCCCCGATCCCGGAGAACTGCCAGTGGGCGATGTTCCTCCGCAACCACGACGAGCTGACGCTCGAGATGGTCACGGACGAGGACCGCGATTACATGTGGCGCACCTACGCGAAGGACGTGCAGGCGCGCATCAACCTCGGGATCCGCCGCCGGCTGGCGCCGCTGCTCGGCAATCATCGCGGCCGCATCCACCTGATGAACGGCCTGCTGTTCTCGTTCCCCGGCACGCCGATCATCTATTACGGCGACGAGATCGGCATGGGGGACAACATCTACCTCGGCGACCGCAACGGCGTCCGCACGCCGATGCAGTGGAGCGCCGACCGCAACGCCGGCTTCTCCCGCGCGAACCCGCAGCAGCTCTTCCTCCCCACGATCATCGACCCTGAGTACCACTACGAGCAGGTCAACGTCGAAGCGCAGCAGGGGAACCAGTACTCGCTGCTCTGGTGGATGAAGCGCCTCATCGCCATGCGCAAACGCTACAAGGCGCTCGGCCGCGGCACGATGGAGTTCCTGCACAGCGAGAACCGCAAGATCCTCGCGTACGTCCGCCGGCACGAGGACGAGACGCTGCTCATCGTGGCGAACCTGTCGCGGCTCGTGCAGTGCTTCGAGCTCGACCTCACCCAGTTCCGCGGCATGGTGCCGGTGGAGCTCTCGGGCGGCACGAAGTTCCCCGTGATCGGCGAGCGGCCGTACTTCCTGAACCTCGGGCCGTTCGCGTTCTACTGGTTCGAGCTGAAACGCGAAGTGGCGCCGGAGATCACGACCCAGGACGCGCCGCTCATCGGCGCCCGCAGCTGGGACGAGATTTTCGCGACGCGCAACCGCGATGCGCTCGACCGCGCGCTGGCAGCCTATCTCCCGACGCGACGCTGGTTCGGCAGCAAGGCGCGCGGCATCAGCTCCATTTCGGTGCGCGACGCGATCGAGCTTCCGAACGACACCCGCCTGGCCATTCTCGACGTCGACTTCCACGAAGGGGAGTCGCAGTCGTACCTGCTGCCGCTCGGGATCGCCAACGTGCGCCGAGAACAGGACCAGACGCGCAACGTCCCGGTCATCGCCCGGTTGCGCGAAGGGGCGGTGCTGTACGAGCCGGTGCAGGAGGAGGCGTTCGCGAATGCGCTCCTCGACACGGTCGCGCGCAAGAAGCAGCTCAAGGGAGCGAGCGGCGCCGTGGCCGGCGTCGCCACCCGCTCGTTCAAGGAGCTGCGCGGCGACGAGAAGGAGCTCGAGACGCACGTCCTCGGCGTCGAGCAGTCCAACACCGCCATCATCTACGGCCAGAGCCTCTTCCTGAAGCTCTTCCGCCGCCTGGAGCCGGGCATCAACACGGATATCGAGATCACCCGCTTCCTGAACGAGGAGACGAACTTCAGACACACACCGCGCGTGGCGGGAACGCTGGAGTACCGGGACGAGCGCACGAACACGCCCACCACGGTCGGCATCATGCAGGGCTTCACGCCCAACTCCGGCGACGCGTGGTCCTACACGCTCGACTCCATCGGCCGCTATTACGACAAGCTGCTCAGCGAGCCGGACTCCGTCGAGCGCATCTCCCGGTCGATGCCGCACGACAGCGTCTTCGCGCTCGCGCAGAAGCCGCTCCCCGACATCGCCCGCGAGACGATCGGCAGCTATCTCGCCGACGCCGAGCTCCTCGGGCAGCGCACGGCGCAGATGCACCTCGCGCTCGCCTCGCGCGACGACATCTCCGCCTTCGCGCCCGAGCCGTTCACGCCGCACTACCAGCGCTCCATCTACCAGTACATGCGCACGCAGCTCGTGCAGACGTTGCAGATCGTCCGCAGACGCGCCAAGGACAACCCGGAGTTCGAGGAGCTGCTGTCGCGCGAGGAAGAGCTGCACCAACAGATCCGTCAGGTGCTGCACGGCAAGATCGACGCTCAGCGGATCCGCATCCACGGCGACTACCACCTCGGACAGGTGCTCTACACCGGCAACGACTTCATCATCATCGACTTCGAAGGCGAGCCGGCCCGCCCGCTCAGCGAGCGCCGTCTCAAGCGCAGCGGCCTCCGCGACGTCGCCGGCATGCTCCGCTCGTTCCATTACGCGCCCTACGCGGTGATGTTCGGCACCGCCCCCGGCTCCTACGTCCGCAAGGAAGACATCGGCCGCCTCGAGACCGGCGCCCGCTTCTGGCACCAGTGGGTCAGCGCCGCCTTCCTCCGCGCCTACCTCGCGGAAAGCGGCAAAACCCCGCACCTGCCGTCGTCCCGCGAAAACCTGGAAACGCTCCTGACCTCGTACCTCATCGAGAAGGCGCTCTACGAGGTCGTGTACGAACTGAACAACCGCCCGGACTGGGTGAAGATCCCGGTCAGGGGAGTCCTGGATCTATTGGAGTGATCCTGTCGGCCGCTACGCGGACTCGATCGACACCACACCTTTCACCCGGCTGAAGCCGGGTGCTATTGATCTCATGCCGCCTACGGCGGCGCCGTTGATTTCGCCGCCGTAGGCGGCGACAGGTCAATAGCACCCGGCTTCAGCCGGGTGAAAGAGAACGCCTTTGATCGAGTCCGCGTAGCGGCCGACAGAGGTAAGTCCGCTACGCGGAGGTCACGTCCAGAGGTATCGCTCGTCCGGAGAGATTCCGTGTCCTTTCAGGAGACGTACGAACTCATCACGGAACGACATCCTGGCGTGATGCACTTTCTGCCGCTCGATGTACGCCGCGACGCGCGGTACCTGGGACTGGCTCACTGTGAACGCGCCGTATCCGCGTTGCCAGGCGAACTGCGCACGTTCCGGGAACGTCTCGTGGATCCATTTGGACGACGATCCCTTGATCCTGCGGACCACTTCCGCGATCGCCAGTTTTCCGCTCAGCGACGCCAGCAGATGGACGTGGTCCTCGACGCCGTTCACCGTGAACAGGCTTCCGCCTGTTTCGCGGACGATTCCGCCCAGATAAGGGTAGAGGCGTTCTTCGAGCGCCGGATCGAGCTGGGGCTTGCGGTTCTCGGTCGAGAACACAATGTGCACGAGGATTGAAGAGTAGCTGTGTGGCATGGGTGTTCGCCCATGCGGATGTCCCAGGCGGATCGTACCTCGGACCGTGATACATCTCACCCGACCAGGAGAAATTGACGACATGCAGCAAGCGAAGCGGGGCGATACCGTCCATGTGCATTACCGGGGAACGCTCGATGACGGGACGGAGTTCGACTCTTCCGCGGGCGCGGAGCCGATCGTCTTCACCCTCGGCGCAGGGGAAGTGATTCCCGGGTTCGAGGACGCGATCGAAGGGATGTCCACCGGCGAGAAGAAGACCAGGCACATCGAAGCGGAGCAGGCCTACGGCCAGCGCCGCGATGAGCTCGTGTTCACGGTCTCGAAAGACCAGATGCCCGAGGGTGGGTCGGACGTCGAAGTGGGGGACATGCTGCGCGTCGGCTTTCCGGACGGCAGCAACGCGGCGGTGCAGGTGGCGGGCGTCGAAGGAGACTCGGTGACGCTCGACGCGAACCATCCCCTGGCGGGCAAGAACCTCACGTTCGAGTTGGAGCTCGTCTCGATCGATTAGCCGCTCACCGGATTGATTCTTTCGGCGGCGGCGCTTCCCACAGCGGAAAGAAGCGGAGCCACGGGTGTCCGAGGATGCGCTCGCGGAAGTAGAGCTCGTGCTCCCACTCCACCTCCGCCATCGTCAGCAGGCAGTCGATCATCCCCTCGTGGCCGCACTGCGCGGCGAAGAGGGCGGCATGCTCGTACTCGATGATGTTGCCGCGCTCCAGCCGGCCGGCGCCGTACATCGGCAGGAACCAGCCGCTGACGGGACAGAGCGCGCCGAGGGTCCGGCCGATGAGCCAGAAGATCGCCTCGCGCAAGGGCTTCGGCTTCGCCCCGAGCTCGCGCAGAAGCCCGAGCACGAGCTCGCGGTGATGCCACTCCTCGTCCTCGATGACGCGGATCCGCTCGCGCTCACCGGGATCGCGCACGCTCTTCCAGTGCCCGCGATACGCATACCCGGCTGCCAGCTCCCCGGAGCATGCCCCCTGCAGTTGCCGGATCAGTTTGCAACGCGCGTCCAAGAAGGGGAACGGTAGCACGAGCGCGTGTCGGCGCATTTGCCTCCCCTTGGGCCCCTCATTGCTACAATCCCCGTCTTACCCATGCGCGACTTCCTCCTACTCCATGTCAATGGTGAGCCGCAGCGGATCGAGGGGGAGCGCGCGTTCCTCACCCTCTCGCGGTTCCTGCGCTACGACCAGCGGGCCACCGGCACGAAGATCGTGTGCGAAGAGGGGGATTGCGGGGCGTGCACGGTGCTGGTGGGGCGGCGGGAGAACGGGGGGCTGAAGTACCGGCCGATCAACTCCTGCATCCAGTTCCTGTTTCAGCTCGACTGCACCCACGTCGTCACCGTCGAGGGGCTCACGAAGAACGGCGCGCTGACGCCGGTGCAGGACGCCATGGTGCGCTGCCACGGCGCGCAGTGCGGCTACTGCACGCCCGGCTTCATCATGGCCATGGCCGGCATGTGCGAGGAAGATTCGAAGGACGCGCGACGGGGCCTGACCGGGAATCTCTGCCGCTGCACCGGCTACGAGTCGATCATCAAGGCCGCGAACGAAGTCGAGAACCAGCCGAAGATCGAGCAGCTCTACGCCAGCGCCCCCATCCTCGACGCGATCGACGAGGTGGAGCGCGAGCCGGTGCAGATCGGCAACTTCGCCAGGCCGGCGGACTTGAATGAAGCCATCCGCTTCAAGTCAGAGCATCCGAACACCGTCATCGTGCAGGGCGCCACCGACTTCGGCGTCTGGCGCACCAAGCGCAACTTCGCCCCCGCCGCGATCCTCTCGCTCGACGCCATCCCCGGCCTGAACGAGATCCGCATCGACGACCGCACCCTCGTCGTCGGCGGCCGCGTTTCGCTCGCGCAGTTCGAAGCCGCCGTCCGCGACCTCGTCCCGGCGCTCGCGCCGGTCATGGAACGTTTCGGCTCGCCGCAGATCAAGAACGCCGGGACGCTCGCGGGCAACATCGCCAATGCCTCGCCGATCGCCGACACGCTCCCGTTCCTCTACGTGATGAACGCACAGCTCGAGCTGACGGGCTCCAACGGCGCGCGCACGGTCGCGATCGCGGACTTTTACCTCGGCTACAAGAAGCTCGACCTCCGCCCGGACGAGCTCATCACCCGCATCCTGATCCCGCTGCCGAACGACGGCGACACGCTCCGCCTCTACAAGATCTCCAAGCGCAGCCACCTCGACATCTCGACCTTCACCGCGGCCATGCTCATGAAGCGCAATGACGGAAAAGTCGAGTCGATGCGCGTCGCCTACGGCGGCGTCGGCCCCGTGGTCCTGCGCCTCAAACAGACCGAAGACTTTCTCGGCGGACGCCCCTTCACGCGAGAGACGTTCGTAGAAGCGGGGGAGATCGCCCGCGGCGAGATCGCGCCGATCGACGACGTCCGCGGCTCGAAAGACTTCCGCCTGCAGCTCGCCGAGAACATCATGCAGAGGTTCTTTCACGAATGTACGTAGGCAAGGACGTTCCGCACGACTCCGCCCGCGGTCATGTGACCGGCGAGTCGATGTACATCGACGACCTGCCGGCGCTTCCGAACGAGCTCCTCGTCGACTTCGTCTGGAGTCCCTACGCCCGCGCGCGCGTCAAGTCCGTCGACCTCAGCGAAGCGCGGACGCTCCCCGGCATCGCCGGCCTCTACACGCACGAGGACCTCTCCCACAACTGCTTCGGCCCGATCGCGAAAGACGAGCCGCTGCTCGCGGAGGATGAGATCTTCTTCCGCGGCCAGCCGATCGTCGTGATCGCCGCGGAGACGCAGGCCGCCGCGAACGCCGCGAAGCAGGCCATCCGCATCGAGTACGAAGAGCTGACGCCGAACCTCACCATCGAGGAGGCGATCGCCGCGAACAGCTTCCTCGGTGAGACGCGCTACATCCGCCGCGGCGACGCCGACGCGGCTATGGCCACCGCGGAGCACGTGCTCGAAGGGATCTTCGAGAACCAGGGGCAGGATCATTTCTACCTCGAATCGCAGGCCGCGCTGGTCTATCCCGGCGAGCACAACTCGCTGACCGTGCATTCGTCGACGCAGCATCCGACCGAGGTGCAGGAAGTGATCGCGCACCTCCTCGGTATCGACATGAGCCAGGTGGTGGTGAACACGAAGCGCATGGGAGGCGCGTTCGGCGGCAAGGAATCGCAGGCCACGCATCCCGCGGTGATGGCGTCGCTGGTTGCCATCCGGACGAAGCGCTCCGCGCGCATCGCCTTCGACAAAGACACGGACATGCACGTCACCGGCAAGCGGCATCCGTTCCGGAACCGCTACCAGGTGGGCTTCGACCGCAGCGGCGAGATCGTGGCCCTCAAGGTCGACCTCTACTCCGACGGCGGCGCGTACGCCGATCTCTCCCCCGCGGTCATGGCCCGCGCGATGACGCACGCGGAGAACGCGTACTACATCCCGAACATCGAGATCCGCGGCACCGTCTGCCGGACGAACAACCCTCCGAACACCGCCTTCCGCGGCTTCGGCGGACCGCAGGGCGTGTCGAACATCGAGAACATCCTCGAGGAGATCGCCGTCTTCCTGAAGAAAGACGCGCTCGACGTCCGCCGCGCCAACTGCTACGGCGTCGACACGCGCAACACCACGCCGTACGAGCAGGTGGTTGCGAACAACACCCTGCCGCGGCTCTTCAGCGAGCTCGAAGAGCGCTGCGATTACCGCGCGCGCATGAATGCGGTGCGCGAGTTCAACGCTGCCTCGCCGACGCACCTCAAGGGACTCGCGCTGACCGCGGTGAAGTTCGGCATCTCGTTCAACACGAAGTTCCTCAACCAGGCCAACGCGCTGGTGAACGTCTACCTCGACGGCAGCGTGCAGGTCTCGACCGGCGCGACGGAGATGGGGCAGGGGGTCAACACCAAGATCCGCCAGCTCGTCGCGGACGAGCTGCGCGTCGACCTCGAGTGCGTGGTGGTGATGCAGACGTCCACCGAGAAGAACAACAACACCTCGGCCACCGCCGCTTCGAGCGGCGCGGACCTCAACGGCAACGCGGCGCTCGATGCCTGCCGCCGCATCCGCGCGCGTCTCGACGAAGTGCAGCGCGCGCACGGCGGCCTGCTCGCGTGGGAGCCGCTCGTCAAGATGGCCTACCAGGAGCGCGTCCCCCTCGGCGAGCGTGGTTTCTACGCGACGCCGCGCCTGGACTGGAACTGGACCAGCGGCCGCGGCACGCCGTTCCTCTATTTCACGATGGGCACGGCCTGCTCCGAGGTGCTGATCGACCGGTTCACCGGGGAGCTGAAGGTGCTGCGGAGCGACGTGCTCATGGACATCGGCCGCCCGATCAATCCCGGCGTGGACCGCGGACAGCTCGTGGGCGCGTTCATCCAGGGGCTCGGCTGGGTGACGACCGAAGATCTGCGCTACGCCGCGTCGGGAGAGTTGCTGTCGCACTCGCCGACCACGTACAAGATCCCGAACATCAACGACCTGCCCCCCGAGTTCCACATGGACTGGATCGACCACGACAACCCGATCAACGTCGGCGGCAGCAAGGCGGTCGGCGAGCCGCCGCTGCTGATGGCCATCTCGGCCTGGTGCGCCGTGAAGCACGCGCTCGGGTTCGTGTCGAACGGCGAGCTCGCGAAACTCAGGCTGCCCGCGACGAATGAGGAGATTCTGATGAGGCTCACGCAGTACACGAAGCGCGGAGCGGCCGTCGCTTGAGTTACACCGTTCAGGAATGGCTCAACCTCATCCTCCGCTGGACCCACGTCTTCGCCGGGATCATGTGGGTGGGGGCGACCTACTACTTCACCTGGCTCGACCGGCGCTTCCACACCACCGACCCGGATGAAGTGTGGATGGTGCACAGCGGCGGGTTCTATCGCGTCACCAAGACGAAGACGCCGTCGCCCGGCCACACGCTGCACTGGTTCAAATACGAGGCGGCCATGACGTGGCTGAGCGGCTTTCCGCTGCTGATCCTCGTCTACTACATGGGCGGCGCGCTCATCGAAGGGGGACAGACGTACCAGACCGCGGCCATCGCCGGGATCGGCGTGCTCATCCTCGGCTGGGTCGTCTATGACCTCCTCTGGCTGTCGCCGCTGGCGAAACAGGAGCCGGTGGCCATCGCGATCTCTTACGCGCTGATCGTGGCGTTGGCGTGGAGCCTTCCGCGTGTGATGAGCTCCCGCGCCGCCTTCCTGCACGTCGGTGCCGTCCTCGGCACGCTCATGGCCGCGAACGTCTGGATGCGCATCATCCCGGCGCAGAAGAAGATGGTCGCCGCCGCGCGCGAGGGACGCGAGCCCGACCAGAAGCTCGCCGACCGCGCCAAGTTCCGCTCCAAGCACAACACCTACATGGTCATCCCGGTGGTGCTGCTGATGATCAGCCACCACTACCCCGGCGCCATCCTCGGCCAACAATACAATTGGGTCGTCGTGTCCGTGTTGACGCTCGTGGGCTGGGGCGTGGCCCACGTGATCCGCAAGCAATGAAAACGACACTGACGAGCTCCGACCTCTCCACCATGTCCGCGCCGCTCGACGCGGCGCTCGTTCCCTTCATGCGTCGCTTTCCGGGCGCGGCGGGGGAGCGCCAGCCGATTCATACCGTCTATGGCGGCGCGCACCTCTTCAAGCACGACACGACGCGCAAGCTCGGCGAGAAAGCGGCGCAGATCCTCGACGAGCATGGACGCGATCCGTTCACGTTCGCGCGTGCCGTAGGCATCGAAGACTCGCGCGCCGAGACCGTCTGGCAGCGCGTGGTGGAGAAGCTGGCCGCGGAGCCGGTGGAAGACTTCCGCGTCGACTTCGAGGACGGCTACGGCAATCGCCCGGACGAAGAGGAAGACCGCCAGGCCGAGACCGTCGCGCGCGAGCTGGCCACCGGCATGCGCGAACGGACGCTGCCGCCGTTCATCGGCATCCGCATCAAGCCGTTCACGCAGGAGCTGATGCGCCGCGGCCTGCGCACCATGGACATCGTCCTGAGCACGCTCATCGCCGAGATGGGCGTCATGCTGCCGGCGAACTTCGTGGTCACGCTGCCGAAAATCCAGCTCCCGGAACAGGTGACGCTCCTCGCCGACGTCTTCGACGCCATGGAGCCGCGGCTCGGACTCGCACCGAACACGCTCCGCCTCGAGTTCATGATCGAGACGACGCAGTCGGTCCTCGGCGCGGACGGTTCCTCGAACCTGCCGCTCTTTCTCGACGCCGCCCGCGGCCGCGCCGTGGCCGCGCACTTCGGGACGTACGACTACACCGCGAGCTGCAACATCACCGCGGCCGAGCAGCGGATGGACCACCCTTCGTGCGACTTCGCGCGGCACATGATGCAGGTGGCGTACTCCGGCACCGGTCTCTGGCTCTCCGACGGCGCGACGAACATCCTCCCGATCGGAGACCGCGACACCATCCACCGCGCCTGGCGCCTGCACGTCGACCACGTCCGCCACTCCCTCGTGCACGCCTATTACCAGGGCTGGGACCTCCACCCCGCCCAGCTCCCCACCCGCTACGCCGCCGTCTACGACTTCTTCCTCTCCGGCCTCACCGCCGCGACCGAACGCCTCCGCAACTTCATGGACAAAGCCGGCCAGGCCACCCTCGTCGGCGACGTCTTCGACGACGCCGCCACGGGCCAGGGCCTGCTCAACTACTTCCTCCGAGGCATGAACAGCGGAGCGTTGACAGTAGAGGAGGCGCTGGCGACGGGGTTGACGCTGGAAGAGCTACGCAGCCGCTCCTTCGTGAAAATCCTGGCGGGCAGACGCGGGTAACGAAATCACCCTTCGCGCCACCGGTATGGAGTGCGGTAACGCCAGTTACCGCTCTGACTGCTTCTGTTCGTGCAGCAAATCGAGGCTGGTGCATCTCGCCTGGTGGCACGAGCGAAGGCTGGACCTGCTCGCGTTGCAAGGACGAACAAAAACAGTGAGAGCGGTAACTCGCGTTACCGCACTCCAGAACGTTCCCGCGCCAGCCGCGCCCACACGCACAGCGCCCGCCTGTCCTCCATCGTCAGGTCCGCGCTGGGGTGCATGACCACGTACGGCTTGAGCGGCATCTTTCCCTTCTCCACCTGCTCGCAGATCTTTTCCAGCAGGCGGGCGCGGTCCCACTTGTCGTAGGTGTTCCACTCCGAGAACGACAGCTCCTCGCGCCCCTCGCGGACGTCCTGCACCACCCGCCAGGAGAAGGGGACGATGTTGCTGTACCAGGGCCAGCGCGTTTCGTTGGAGTGGCAGTCGTAGCAGGAGCGCCTCAGGATCGGCTCGATGTTGCGCGGCGCGACCAGGACGTTGGCCGCAACGACGGGCGGGTTGATCCGCTCCGGGCGGAGGAACTGCAGGCCGATGAAAGCAATCGCCAGCATTACCAGGACGATCGTGAGCACGATCTTCAGCGCGCGCAGCACTCACGAACCTCGATACGTCGAATACCCGAACGGCGACAGCAACAGCGGGACGTGGTAGTGCTGCGCGACGTCGTCGATCCTGAATACGATCGTCGCCTCGGGGAAGAAGCCCGCCGGGTTGTACGCGCCCGTGTCGAACACGATCCGGTAGACGCCGCGCTGCACGCGGTCCGGTTCCAGCACGCGCGCGCGGCCGTCCGCATCCGTCTCGCCGTCGAACAGCACGTCCTTGCCGTGGAATAGCGTCACCGCCACGCCGGCCGCGGGGCGGCCTTTCGCGGTGTCGAGCACGTGAGTCGTGATTCCCGCCATCAGAGCACCAGCTTTTCCAGTCGTAACGCGATGATCTTCGCCTGCTCGTCCGCCGCGGTGCGCAGCTCCGCATCGCGATCGTGCGTCAGGCGCTCCGTCAGGTTCGCCAGGATCTCTTCCGCGCTCCGTCCGGTGGCGCGCACGAGATAGATGAACCCGAACTTTTCTTCGTACTGGCGATTACCGTCCGCGATCGCCTGCATCGTCTCGTCCGATGCCGTGCGCGTCCCGCTCTGCTCCTGCGACGACCACCCCGCCTTGCGCTCCCCGATGCGCGGATGCGCGGCGAATGCTTCCAGCCAGTCGTTCGCACTGACATTGAACCAGACCGCGTTCGCCGCGGCGACGAGCGTGTCCCACGACGCGAACGGCCGCGCGTTCATCATCGAATCGACCCACCGCGACGAGCCGCAGACGCGGCGCAGCTCGGCCGGGTCGAAGAGCGTGTTCACCCGCCGCAGGATTGCGTCGTGGCGTCCCCGCTCGGTGGCCACACCCCAGACGCGCATGCGGCTCACCCCGCCATCGGGATAGACGTTCAGCCGGAGCTGCGTGAACGGGCCGTCGGCCAGCAGCTCGTCGATGAAGAAGTGGCGCGTGTGCGCCTGCAGCTTCGTCCGCGGCAGCACCTCGGTCCAGTTCTCGCCGTCAGTCGAGCCTTCGATCGACGCGGTATCGGGATAGTTCCCCTTGAACCAGTTCGTATCGAGCTCGATGCGGCGGACGCGTCCTTCCGTGGCCAGCTTCACGATCACCCAATCGTGCCCCGGCCCGCGGCGGCGGCGCGTTTCCCAGCCGTCGCTCATGTTCACCGCGCGGCCCGGCATGATCAGGTTGTGCTTCGGCCCGAAGAACATGTCGCTGCAGTTCAGCACGTCCGCGCCGTTCTCCGCGGCCGCGAGGTCGATCTCGTTTGCCAGACCGCCGGCCAGCCGCCACTCCGGCACGACCTCGCCGTGCACGCGCAGGCGCGCCACGCCGCCGTCGGGGAAGATGTTGAAGCGGAGGTGCGTCAGCGCGACGTCGCTCGTCACGGGGAAGATGTTCTCGCTGTCGCCCTGCAGCGGGGAGCGGGGGAGGAGCCTGCGCCATTCCGCCTCCAGCAGCGCCTCGACCGGCGCGTCGACGCGCATCGACGTCCCTTCGATCGAGCACGATTCCGGATAGTTGCCGCGGAAGAATGCGGTATCGACCACGAAGCCGCGCACGATGCCGGGCAATCCAAGGCGCACGATCGCGAAGTCGTGGCCGGGGACGCGCTTGCGACGGCTTTCCCAGCCGTCCATCCACTTGCCGCGGTCGGTGTACTCGTGTTCTTTCCAGATCGCTTTGGCGGGCTTGAGGAGATTTTCCTTCTCCGCAAAGTAATCGTCGTTGGCGTACAGCACGCTGCCGCCGAGGCGTTCGGAAGCGAGGTCGATCAGGTCTCTCACGGGTGTGCGAGTGTACCGCGCACGTACGCCGCCTTCACCACGCCCGATAGTTGTGTGCCGAGGTAGGGCGTCACCTTGTGGCGGTGCCGGATGAGCTCCGGCGTCACGACGAACGTCTCCTCGGGCGACCAGATCGCCAGGTCCGCGTCGTTACCGATCGCGATCTCTCCCTTGCCGTCCAGCCGCGCCAGCCGCGCCGGCGCTTTGCTGCACCAGCGCACGAGGTCCTGCACGGTGAAGCCGCGCGCGCGTGCGTTCGTCCAGACGATCGGGAGGACGAACTGCAGCGATGCGATGCCGCCCCAGGCCGTGGCGAAATCGCCCTTCTTCAGCTCCGGCGTGCAGGGGGAGTGATCGCTCACCACCAGCTCGATCAGCCCCTCGCGCAGCCCGTGCCACAGCTCCTCACGGTTCGCGTGCTCGCGGATCGGCGGCGCGCACTTGAACTCAGTCCGCCCGCGCGGGACCGACTCCGCCTCGAAGTGCAGGTAGTGCGGCGTGGTCTCGGCGGTGAGCGGCAGCTCGCCTTTGCGTTTCAGGATCTTCAGCGCGCTCGCCGAGGACAGATGCACCACGTGGATGCGCGCCCCGGTATCGCGGCAGACGCGCAACAGCAGCTCGATGGCGGCATCCTCCGCCGCGTTGGGGCGTGAGTGCAGGTACGTCGCGTAGTCCGCGGGATCGCCGGGCGCGTCGTGCAGGTGCTCCGGCAGTTCCGCATGCACGAGCAGCGGCGCCCCGGTCGGCGCGAGCTCGCGGGCGGCTTCATAGAGCTCCTGCTCGTTCACGTTCGGGAACTCGTCCACACCCGAGTGCACCATGAAGCACTTGAACCCGCGCGCGCCCGCCTCCAGCATCGGCCGCAGCTCCTTCGTGTTGCCGGGGATCACGCCGCCCCACAGCTCGATGTTCGTCACCCCTTTCGCCACGCGCTGCTTCGTTTCCAGCGCGGCGACCGTGGTCGTCGGCGGCAGCGAGTTGAGGGGCATGTCGACGATGGTCGTAATCCCTCCCGCGATCGCCGCGCGCGTCGCGGTCTCGAAGCCTTCCCACTCCGTCCGCCCCGGCTCGTTCACGTGCACGTGCGAATCGACGAGGCCGGGCATGATCACGAGGTCGCCATAATCGAGGTCCGCCGGACCGTCGGGCTCGATGGCCGCGATCTTCGCGCCGTCGAGGATGAGAGTGGCGGGACGGATGCCGTCCGCAAACACGACCCGTTGCGAGGTAATGCGCATGTGAGAAGCTTAATTGGTGGCGACCTTCTTCGAAGCCGAAACCGAGCTGGTCCAGTCCGGCACCCCCTTCGTGGCGGTGACGGTCGTCGACACCCTCGGCTCCACCCCGCAAGACCGCGGCGCGAAGATGCTCGTCACCGCCGCCGGCCGCGTGCACGGCACGGTGGGAGGCGGCAAGATCGAAGCGCGGTCCATCGCCGAGGCGCAGTCGCTGCTCACCGACCCCGCCGCGCCGAAGACGCGCTTCCACCAGTGGAGCCTCGAGAAAGACATCGGCATGACGTGCGGCGGGATCGTGCGCGTCTACTTCGAGTCGTTCAACGTCACGCGCTGGAACATCGTCGTCTTCGGCGCCGGCCATTGCGCGAACGCGCTGATGGACACGCTGGCGAAGCTCGACTGCCGCGTCACCTGCATCGACCATCGCGAGGAATGGCTGGCGCGCCTGCCGGAATCGCCGAAGCTGACCAAGGTGCACGAGACCGACATGCCGTCGTACGTCGCCCGGATCCCCGAGGGGGCGTTCGTGCTGCTGATGACGATGGGCCACACCACCGACAAGCCGATCCTGCTCGAGATCCTCCGCACGCGCACGTTCCCCTACCTTGGCGTGATCGGCAGCAACGCCAAGGCGAAGCGGCTGCGGCAGGACGTCACCGCCGCCGGTCTCCCTGAAGAGATGACGCGGGCCTTCTTCTGCCCGGTCGGCCTGGAGATCGGCTCGAATCATCCGCACGAGATCGCCATCAGCATCGCGGCGCAGATGCTGCAGTTTCGCGACGCGCAATGAGGACTTCAGACCTGCGCGAGCTCGCGCGCTTTTACTCCATCGAACCCAGCTACACCGACGCGGCCGGCAGGAAGCAGCAGGCTACGAAAGACGCGCTCGTCGCGGCCATCGAGAAACGCTCCGGCGTGCCTGTCGAACAGGCTGCCGCGCAGCGTACCGAGCGCGTGCTCGAGCCGGTGATCGTGCTTTGGGGCAACGACCGCACCGTCGACGTCAACCTCCCCACCGGCGAGCGGGTCGAGTGGGACCTGCACCTCGAGGACAACTCCTGGCGCTCCGGCCGCACCGACGTCCTTGGCGGCACGATCACCCTCGACCAGCCGGTCCCGGCCGGCTACCACACGCTCCTCCTGAACGGCGGCACCCACGGCGCGCTCGTCATCGCCACGCCGCCGAAGGCGTTCGCCCCGCGCATGAAGACGTGGGGCCTCTTCGCGCCGCTCTACGCCGCCCGCACGCGGCGCAGCTGGGGCGCGGGCGACCTCGGCGACCTGCTCGCCTGGTCCAGCTGGGTCGACCATCACGGCGGCAACATCGTGGCCACGCTGCCGATGCTCGCCGCGTCCGAAGACGACCCCAGCCCCTACTCCCCCGTCAGCCGTCTCTTCTGGAACGAGCTGTACCTCGACGTCACCCGTCTCCCGGAGTTCCAGCCCGGCGACGCCGACGACGGCGCGATCGCGCACCTGCAGCAGATGAGGGACGTCGATTACGCCGCCGTGCGCCGCGTGAAGAAGCGCGTCATCGAGCGTTGTGCGGAAAGGTTCGCCGGCAGCATCGACTTCGAGCAGTTCTCGGCGCGCGCACGCGAGTACGCCGAGTTCCGCGGCGACGTGCGCTACCACCTTTACGCGCAGTACCGCATGTCGCAGCAGATGCGCGAAGTCGCCAACGCCGCCCGCCGCCTCGGCGCCGGTCTTTACCTCGACTACCCGCTGGGCGTGAACCCTGGCGGCTTCGACGCACAGCGCTACGCGCACGTCTTTGCGAGAGGCGTCTCGGTCGGCGCGCCGCCGGATCTCTTCTTCACCAAGGGGCAGAACTGGGGCTTCCCGCCCTTCGATCCGGAAGCGATCCGCGAGGACCGCTACCAGTACTACCGTTACACGATCCGCCACCACGTCTCCCACGCCGGCATCCTGCGCATCGACCACGTCATGGGCCTGCACCGCCTCTACTGGATCCCCGAGGGAGGCGACGCGCGCGACGGCGTCTACGTGCGCTACAAGGCGGACGAGCTCTACGCCATCCTCGTCCTCGAATCCCGCCGCCACGGCTGCGTCATCGTCGGCGAAGACCTCGGCACCGTGCCGCCCGAGGTCCCGAAGCTCATGAACAAGCACGGCCTCCGCCGCATGTACGTCGTGCAGTACGAGGTCAAGCCCGGCGAGCCGCCGATCACCGAGCCCCCGGCGCAATCGATCGCCAGCATCAACACCCACGACATGCCGACCTTCGCCAGCTTCTGGGGCTCCAAAGATGTGGACGATCGCGTAGAACAGGACCTGTTGGATTCAAAAGGCGCCGCTGCCGAACGCGAAACGCGCGAGGCCACCCGCCGCGCGGTGATGCAGTTCCTGATCGACAAGGGCTACCTCACCTCCGGCCCCACCCAGAACGCCCACACCATCCTCGAAGCCCTGCTCGCGTATCTCGCCTCGAGCGACGCCGAGATGATGCTCATCAACCCCGAGGACCTCTGGAACGAGCTCGCCCCCCAGAACGTCCCCGGCCTGCCGGACCGAAGCTGGCGCCACAAGTTCCGCATGACGCTCGAGGAGGCGCAGGCCGATGGGTCGATCAGGAGGGTGCTGACGAACGTGAATGAGCGGCGCTGAGCCGCGTGTGTCGGTATGGAGTGCGGTAACGCCAGTTACCGCTCTGACTGCTTCTGTTCGTGCAGCAATCCGTGGCTGGTTCGATCTCGGATCGTGGCACGAGCGAAGGCTGGACCTGCTCGCGTTGCAGGACGAACAAAAACAGGAAGAGCGGTAACTGGCGTTACCGCACTCCATACAGGTGTTTCCCTAAACCCGCACCCTCGCCGGCGTCGATCCCAACTGCGCGAACCAGGTCACCTCGGCCGCGACCATGTCGAACTCCAGTTCGAACGCGCCCTCCGGCAGCGGCGGCAGGGTGAACGTCAGTTGCACCGCCCCTCCGGGCGGGACGCGCGAAGGGAGACCCTCCCAGTGCAGGTCGAAGTTCAGCAGCGCACCGTCCGCGGCGAATACGTGGCATCCGAGGGCCACCCCGCCTTGCAGCTCGTCGCGTGCGAGCCATTCGGCGGTGCCGGTGTTTTCGACCGTGGCGTGGACGGTCGTGCCGTCGACGCGCACGTCGATGCGCGCCTGCAACCCCTCCGCGCGGCGGCTGTCGAGCGGTTCCTGCCCTTCCTTGTAGAGGAAGAAATCGCGGATGTGCATCAGGGCGCCGCGGGCGTTGGCCGCGAAGCGAATGTAGGGCTCGCCGCCGCGGAGGAGGTCGTCGAATTCGACGAGGCTGAGGAGGAGCGGGTGCATGGTGAAGGCGGCCAGTTTCAGGTCGGCGAAGCCGAGCTGCTGCGCGGTCTGCCAGATCGCGTGGATGTCGACGTCGTTCTCCACGACCCCGTACGTCCGCATCTCGAACTGCGACTGCGCCGTCTTCGAATGATGCGGACCGGGCTCCGCGAACGCGGCGATGCCGCCGGGACGGAGCACGCGGGCGAACTCCGCCAGCACGTCCGGCCAGTTCACGACGTGATGGAACGCGTCGAACGTGACGATGCGGTCGACGCTCGCGTCGGGGAGGTCGATGCGGTGTCCGTCGAACGTGCGGAACCGCGGCTCCGGTTTGTTGCCGATCGGCGGCAGGCGGCGGTACAGCTCGCGCGCGATCTCGAGCGCCGAGGGAGAGACGTCGGTCAGCGTCACCCGGCAGCCGAGCTGCGTCAGGAAGCGCGACAGCCACCCGGTGCCGCCGCCGAATTCGAGCACGTCCAGGCCGGCGTGAAGTTTCAGGCCGGTGATCACCACCGCGAGGTTCGTCAGGATGGGAGGCGTGTCCGACGGGTTGGAGAACGGTTTCGCCAGATGGTGTTCCCATTCACGGAGGCCGGAGAAGTACTCCTCGGCCTTGCGATGCAGCTCGTCGATCGACGCGTTGGCCATCAGCTCGCGCACGTCGATGAAATGCCCGCCGGAGCGTTTCGGCAGCTCGCTCTCCGGGACCTCGAACGTGCCGGTGCCGAGACCGCGACGGACGAGGATCGTCGCCACTTCCAGCTCCCCTTGCCGTTCGGTCAGCACGTACGGATCGGCGAAGCCGGCGTCGTGGAGTGTCATCAGCACCTCGCCGAGGTCGTAGATGTACGGATGGAGGAACGGGAACCCCGCGGGCTTGCGGCGCACCAGGTTCGCGGCCACGTTGGCCGCCGGCACGCGCCGCCGCGCGGACCGCACCAGCGTCGCCAGAGGGTTGCTGCTGCGGCGGTACGGGAAGGAGAACACGCCGATCCCGAGGTCCACCAGCCGCTCGACGAGCTTGCGCAGCAGCGGCAGCCCCTCGGCCGGAGGGATATGCTGGAAGACGAGTGACGCGTTGATGAAGTCGAAATGCTGATTCGAGCCGAAGAGCTCGTCCGGCGTGCGGAATGCGAGGTTGTCGCGCCCGTGGCGCTCCGCGTTCGCTTTCGCGAGCGCGAGCATGGCGGGTGAAGAGTCGACCGCCACGACCACCGGCGCATGGTCGGCGAGCGCGAGCGCGACGCGTCCCGGACCGCAGCCGAACTCGAGAGCGGCGCGCGGCGAGAAGACGCGCGCGAGCCGCTGGCGGATGACCTGGAGCACGTAGTGGACGTACGCGTCTCCCGTCGCAAAGAACTCCGATTCCGCGTCGCGGCTGAAGTTTGCACGGAGATACTTCGGGTTTGCGAGAACCGCAAAAAACGGCTCGATAGCCGCATAGGTGTCCCACGGGTTCCGCGCCATGCGCGCATTCTACGAGAGGCGTGCGGATTGCTTTCTGCGGAAACGAATTCGCTGTAGGGAAGTTGAATGGCCATCAGAAGAAAGAAAGACACGACCACCGGCGCCGGTGAAGGCGCCCCGCCCCCGAAAAAGTCTTCGAAGTCGAGTACGAAACAGGCAGCATCGAAGAAGGCTGCGCCCGCCGCTGCCAAACCGAAGACCACCACGAAGAAGCGCTCGCCGCAGGAGATCGTGGAAGAGCTCCAGAACGTGGGCGCGGACGTAGTCCCGACCGTGCCCGTCGAAGCGGCGATCGAGCATCCGATCACCGCCGCCAGCGGCATGTTCGAAGCCGAGACGGTCGTCGGCCGTCAGGCCTCGGAGGAGCGCGCGGAACGTCTTGCGTACGGGTCGCATGACCCGGACGACGAGACCTCCCAGACGCCTGAAGCCCGAAGCCAATCCCGGGAAGAGCCCGCGGTTGTCGATGAGCCCACCATCGAACAGCTCCAACCCGAGGCCGCCGCCACCCGCCCCGAGTCACTCCTGTCGGACGCGGACCTCCACCTCTTCAACGAAGGGACGCATCACAAGCTGTGGGAGAAGCTCGGCAGCCACCTCGTGCCGGGGGGCGTGATGTTCGGCGTCTGGGCGCCGAATGCGGCCAGCGTGAGCGTCGTCGGCGACTTCAACGGCTGGGACGTCGACGCCAACCCGCTGCATGCGCGCGGCGGCTCCGGGATCTGGGAAGGCTTCGTCCCCGATCTCGAGCGCGGTACCACGTACAAGTACCACATCCGTTCGCGCCACAACGGCTACGCCGTCGACAAGGCCGACCCGATGGCCGTGCACCACGAGACGTCTCCCGCAACCGCGTCGAAGGTGTGGGACCTCGAGTACGAATGGAACGACGCCGAGTGGATGCGCACGCGGAAGCAGCGCAACTCGTATGAAGCAGCCATGTCGACGTACGAGGTACACCTCGGCTCCTGGCGCCGCATCCCCGACGGGGATACGCAGCGCCCGATGAGCTACCGCGAGATCGCACAGCCGCTCGCCGAGTACGTGCAGAAGATGAACTTCACCCACGTCGAGCTGATGCCGCCGCAGGAGCATCCGTTCTATGGCTCGTGGGGCTATCAGGGCACCGGCTACTTCGCGCCGACCAGCCGCTACGGCACGCCGCAGGATTTCAAGTACCTCATCGACGTCCTGCACCAGCACAACGTCGGCGTGATCGTCGACTGGGTCCCCTCGCACTTTCCGAGCGACGAGCACGGCCTCGGCTATTTCGACGGCACGCACCTCTACGAGCACTCCGACCCGCGCAAAGGCTTCCAGCCCGACTGGGGCTCGCTGGTCTTCAACTACGGCCGCAATGAAGTGCGCTCGTTCCTCCTCTCCTCCGCGCTGTACTGGCTCGACGAGTACCACGCCGACGGACTGCGCGTGGACGCGGTCGCGTCGATGCTCTACCTCGACTACTCGCGCAAGGCGGGGGAGTGGATCCCGAACGAGTTCGGCGGCCGCGAGAACCTCGAGGCGATCTCGTTCCTGCGCCGCGTGAACGAGGACGTCTACAAGGTCCATCCCGACGTGCAGGTCATCGCCGAGGAGTCGACCGCGTGGCCGATGGTCTCGCGCCCCACGTATGTGGGCGGACTCGGGTTCGGCATGAAGTGGGACATGGGGTGGATGCACGACACGCTGCGCTACTTCGCGAAAGAGCCGGTACACCGCAAGTTCCACCACAACGACCTGACGTTCCGGATGATGTATGCCTTCACCGAGAACTTCGTGCTGCCGCTCTCGCACGACGAAGTGGTGCACGGCAAGGGCTCGCTGATCGGGAAGATGCCGGGCGACGAATGGCGCCGCATGGCCAACCTGCGCTTGCTGTTCTCGCACATGTACGCGAACCCCGGCAAGAAGCTCATCTTCATGGGGGGCGAGCTCGCGCAGTACCGCGAGTGGAACCACGACACCGGCCTCGATTGGCACCTGCTCGACAACCCGATGCACGCGGGGCTCAACCGCTGGGTCGAAGACCTCAACAAGGCCTATCGCGACATCCCGGCGCTGCACGAGCTGGATAATTCGCCGGACGGCTTCGAGTGGATCGACTGCTGCGACACCGAGAACAGCATCGTCACGCTGCTGCGCAAATCGAAGTCCCGTCCCGACGAGTCGGTGGTGGTCGCGCTGAACTTCACGCCGCTGCCACGGCACAACTACCAGATCGGCGTGCCGCGCGGCGGGCACTGGCGCGAAGTCCTCAACAGCGACGCGCCTCTCTACGGCGGCAGCGGCCAGGGAAACATGGGCGGCGTCGACGCCGTCCCGATCCCGCTGCACGGCCGCCGCTGGTCCGCCACCATCACCATCCCTCCGCTCGGCGCGGTGTTCCTGATGTCTTCGGCATCCGAAGAGGCACGCGAAGAGACGACAGAAGAAGAAAGGTAACCGGTTTGTCCGACGTTCAAGCCACCTCCGTCCCCGGCTCGGAGACATTCCCCGCTGCCGGTGCGCAGCACGAAAACACCGCCCCCCCTTTTGGCCTCCGCCTCGGCGCGCGGCTGGTTGATCGCAACCGTACGGAGTTCCGCGTCTGGGCTCCGGAGCTCGAACGCGTCGAGTTGCACATCGTCGCGCCCGAGGAGCGGCGCGTCCCGATGCAGAAGACGCCCACTGGCTACCACGAGGCCGCCGTCGACTGCGGTGAAGGGACGCGCTACCTGTATGTCCTCGACGGTGGCGACGAGCGCCCCGATCCCGCCTCACGCCTGCAGCCCGAAGGCGTGCACGGCCCCTCGGAAGTCGTGGGCGAAGCATTCGAATGGCACGACGAAGGGTGGGGCGGCGTCGCGCTCGAGGACTATGTCGTCTACGAGCTGCACGTCGGCACGTTCACCGAGGAGGGGACGTTCGACGCGATCGTTCCGCGCCTCGACGAGCTGAAGTCCCTCGGCGTGACGGCGGTCGAGCTGCTGCCGGTCGCGCAGTTCCCCGGCTCGCGCAACTGGGGCTACGACGGCGTGTACATGAACGCGGTGCAGGATTCGTACGGCGGCCCGCGCGCATTGAAGCGCCTCGTCGATGCCTGCCATCAGCGCGGCCTGGCCATCCTCCTCGACGTGGTCTACAACCACCTCGGCCCGGAAGGGAACTACCTCGGACAGTACGGGCCGTACTTTACGGATCGTTACAAAACGCCATGGGGGCTCGCCCTCAACTTCGACGGCCCGCGCAGCGACGACGTGCGCTGGTTCTTCATCCACAGCGCGCTGCAGTGGGTGGACGAATTCCACTTCGACGGCCTGCGCGTCGACGCGGTGCACGCGATCGTCGACCATTCCGCCGAGCCGTTCCTGCAGGACCTCTGCGATGCCGTGCACCGTCGCGCCGAGGAGCTCGGCCGGCGCATCACCATGATCGCCGAGAGTGACCTGAACGACCCGCGCGTGATCTCGAAGAAGGAGGATTTCGGCCTCGGCTTCGACTCGCAGTGGATGGACGACTATCACCACTCCCTGCACACGCTGCTCACCGGCGAGCAGGACGGCTACTACGCCGGCTTCCCGCCGAAAGTCAGCAACCTCGCGCGCGTCCTGACCACCGGCTATCTGTACACCGGCCAGCACTCCGCGTACCGCGGCCGCAAGTACGGCCTGAAGCCGAAGACGCGCGACGGCGCGCAGTTCGTCGTATCGATCCAGACCCACGACCAGGTCGGCAACCGCATGCTCGGCGACCGCATCGCGTCGTTCGTCTCGCACGACCAGGCCCGCCTCGCGGCGGCGGCGATCATCCTGTCGCCCTTCATCCCGATGCTGTTCATGGGGGAGGAGTACGGCGAGAAGCGTCCCTTCCAGTACTTCACCTCGCACTCCGACCAGGACCTGATCGAGGCCGTGCGCAAAGGGCGGCGCGAGGAGTTCGACGACTTCACGTGGGCGGGCGAGCCGCCCGATCCGCACGCGCAGGAGACGTTCGACAACTCGAAGCTCGACTGGTCCGCGCGCGAGCGCGCCGAGCATCAGTCGATGTGGAACCTGTATCGCGAGCTGCTTGCGCTGCGCCGCGACGTCCCGGCGCTGCGCACGCTCGATCTCGACTCCGTGCAGCCGATCCCGTTCGACGACCAGGGCGTGCTGCTCGTGCGGCGCGGCGACGTGCTGCTGGCGTTCAACTTCAGCGACACGGCGCAGAAGGTCGACGGGCCGGAAGGCTCGTGGACGGCGCTGCTCGATACAGGCGCGACTCTTTCCGGCGGCTCGCTGACGCTGCCGCCCAGCTCCTTCGCGGTGTGGAAGTCCTGATGGTTCGCGTCCCGGTTGCCACGTACCGCATCCAGTTCAACGCGGGCTTCACGTTCGAGGACGCGCGGAAGGTCGTCGCGTATCTGGCGGAGCTCGGCATCAGCGACCTTTACGCCTCGCCGCTGCTGCGGCCGCGCAAGGGGAGCATGCACGGCTACGACATCGTCGACGCCACGATGCTGAACCCGGAGCTCGGCACGAACGACGACTTCACCCGCCTGCACGAGGAGCTGGCCCGCAACCAGATGGGCCTCCTCCTCGACATCGTGCCGAATCACATGGCCGCGAGCCACGAGAACGCGTGGTGGATGAGCGTCCTCGAGAACGGCTCGCAGTCGCGCTTCCTCCACTACTTCGACATCGACTGGCGGGACAACAAGGTCCTCCTGCCGATCCTCGGCAAGCCGTACGGCGAGGCGCTGGAGTCGGGCGAGCTGCAGCTCGGGTTCGACCAGGAAGGCTTCTTCATCAGCTACTTCGACAAGCGCCTGCCGGTCGCGCCGCAGTCGTACAAGATCGTGCTGCAGGAGTGCGTCGATTCGCTCCCCGCCGAAGGGGCGGCCATCGAGGTGCGCGACATCGTGCAGAGCGAAGACGCCATCGCCAACAGCCGCTTCCTCAAGGAGACCCTCTGGCGCGTGCGCGAGCAGTCGCAGACGTTTCACGATGCGCTCGACCGTGCCGTCGAGCGTTTCAACAAGGACGCCGACCTAATGGACAGGCTGTTCGACGCGCAGGCGTACCGCCTGGCCTACTGGCGCACGGCCAGCGAGACCATCAACTACCGCCGCTTCTTCGACGTGACCGACCTGGTCGGCGTGCGCGTCGAGAATCCGGAAGTGTTCGAGACGCGCAATGAGCTGATCCTGAAGCTCATCGCGGAGCACAAGATCACCGGCGTGCGCATCGACCACATCGACGGCCTGTACGACCCGGTGAATTACCTCAACAAGCTGCAGGTGCGCCTCGGCGATCCCGCCACCGAGGAGGTGGAGCGCTTCTACGTCGTGGTCGAGAAGATCCTCGAGCACGGCGAAGAACTGCCGCCATCCCTCCGCTGCGCCGGCACGACCGGCTACGACTTTCTCGACACCGTGAACGCGGTGTTCGTCAATCCCGCCGGCCTCGGTGCGTTGACTGACTTCTATCACTCGTACACCGGCCTCACCGCGCCCTACGAGAACGTGATTTACGAGCGGAAGAAACAGGCCATCGAGCAGCTCTTCTACGGCGAGATGCGCGCCCTCGGCAGCCATCTGGCGGCGCTCGCGGTCGCGGACCGCAACGCGCGCGATTTCTCGCCGAGCGAGCTGTCGGTCGCGCTGCTGGAAGTGACGGCCTGCATGCCGGTGTACCGCACGTACGTGCGCGAGGCGCCGGTAGGGGACGGCGACCGTGCGTTCATCGACCATGCGGTCGCCGAGGCGCGGCGGCGGGCCACGAGCGTCGACGTGCGGCTGTTCGACTTCATCGAGAACGTGCTGCTGCTCGAGCCGCCGAAGTACATCGAAGCGGAGCGCGACAAGTGGCTCGAGTTCGTGATGCGCTGGCAGCAGTTCACCGGCCGCGTGATGGCCAAGGGCGTCGAGGACACGGCCTTCTACAACTACAACCGCCTGCTGTCCCTCAACGAAGTCGGCGGCGAGCCGGGACGCGGCAGCGACTTCGATCCGGTGGCCGAGCTGCACGAGCGCAACGCGAAGATCGCGCGCGACTGGCCGAACACCATGAACGCGACGTCGACGCACGACACCAAGCGCTCCCAGGACCTGCGCGCGCGGATCAGCGTCATCTCCGAGATCGCAGACGCCTGGCAGCGCGAGGTGAAGAAGTGGACGCGCGCGAACGCGGGCCTGAAGCGCGGCAACGCTCCCGACGCGAACGAGGAGCTGATGATCTACCAGACCCTCGCGGGCGTCTGGCCGCTCGACGAAGCCGACCTCCCCGGCCTCCCGGACCGCCTCAGAGCCTTCCTCGAGAAAGCGGCGCGCGAGGCGAAGACGCACTCGAGCTGGCTCTCGCCGGATGCGGATTACGAAAAGGCGCTGCAGGACTTCGCGACGTCGATCATCCAGCACCCGCCGTTCCTCGACTCCTTCCGCCGCTTCCACAAGCGCCTCGCCTTCCACGGCATGCTCAACTCGCTCGCCCAGGTGGTCCTGAAAGCGTGCAGCCCCGGCGTCCCCGACTTCTACCAGGGCACCGAGCTGTGGGACTTCAGCCTCGTCGATCCCGACAACCGCCGCCCGGTCGACTACGACAAGCGCATGGCCGCGCTCCGCAAGTTCGCCGCGCCCCAGACGCTCCTCCGCAACTGGACCGACGGCCGCATCAAGCTCTTCACCACCGCCCGCACCCTGGCCACCCGCACCCGCAACATCGAAGCCTTCCGCGGCGCCTATCGCGCGGTGGATACCGGCATGCCGAACGCCATCGCCTTCACCCGCGGCTCCGACAGCGTGCTCGTGGTGGTCCCCCGCCTCACCACCCAGCTCGTCAAACCCGGCCAGTTCCCCCTCGGCGAAACCTGGGGAGACCGCACCATCAACGTCTCCGGTCGCTGGAAAAACGCATTCACGGGAGAGGTGATCGAAGGCGACCAACTGCCCCTGCGCGACATCTTCGCCACGTTCCCGGTAGCGGTGCTGGAGGCGTAGAATTTCCCCACGATGTCGCTGCAGACTACGAAGCTCACGTACGACGATTACCGTCTGATCCCGGACGACGGTCAGCGGCATGAGCTCATCGACGGGGACCATTACGTGAATCCTGCGCCCGCCCCGATCCACCAGATCGTCCTCATGCACATCTCCGGGACGTTGTGGCAATACACGCTGGACCACGGCGGCACGGTGATGCCCGCCCCCTGCGACGTCATCCTCTCGGACGGCGACGTCCTGCAGCCGGACGTCGTCTACATCGCGCCCGGCCACGAACGCATCATCACCAACCGCGGCGTCGAAGCCGCCCCCGACCTGGTGGTCGAGATCCTCTCCGAACGAACGCGCAAGCTCGACGAGACCTGCAAACTGAAACGCTACAGCCTCTACGGAGTCACGGAGTACTGGCTCGTCGACATCGTGAAGAAGACAGTGAGGATCTACCGCCAGCGCGACGGCGCCCTCCAGTTGGAGCTGACGACGGCGGAGCCGTTTACGTCCCCGTTGCTCCCGGGGCTGGTCATTCAACTGCCGGAGTAACAAAAGGGGCTCCGCTTTCGCGGAGCCCCTCCCATTTGCAGCCGTTAAACCCTAATTACAAACCGTGGTCTCACCGACCAGCGCCGTGAACGGCGTGTTGGTGATGCCGGTGATGGCGATGTCGTCGATGTCCCAGCCGGGGGAGCCGGTGGATTCGTCGGCGCCGATGCGGAAGCGGATCAGGACGTTCTGGTTCGCGTAGGTGGTGCCGAGGTTGAGCGTCACGCCGGCGAAGTTCGGCCAGCCGGTCATGCGGTTGATGAAGGCCGGCCGCGAGGCGCCGATCGGGGCGCTCGTGACCGCGTTCGTGGCGCCGTTGTAGGCCGACGTGCCGATGTCGACCCACGACGCGCCGCCGTTGGTGCTCAGCTCGACCACGCCGCCATCCCAGTTGCCACCCTCGAACGAGAAGCGGTGCTGGAACGAGATCGTGAGCGGACCGGAACCGACGTTCAGGAGCGGCGAGGTGAGCGACTGCTCGTCTGGCGCGTCCGGCTTCTGGCCGTCCGCCTGGCCGTTGTTGTCGGGGCCGTACCAGTGGTGGCGGATCGGAGAGATCGCGCGGCGCTGCCAGGCCGCGATGTTCGGGACCGTGGTCGGGTCGCCCGCGACCGTCCATCCCTGGTTCGACGCCTCGACCGACTCGGTCGCCGACCCCTGCAACTGCTCGTCGTAGTTCACGCGATGCGTGGAGACGACGTTGAACGGAGTCGGGAGGCCGAGCTCCGGCGAGTCGATGGCGATCTTCAGGTCCGCCGACTCGAGCCCTGCCGCGCCGTTCACCGCCACGCGGATCGAGCCCGTGCTCTCGCCGCCCTTCTGGACCGGCGGGAACGACGCCACGTTGCCGTTCGGGAACGTCACGTTCGGGTTGCTGGAGGTGAGTGTCAACGTCACATGGTTCACATTGTTCGGACCCTGGTTCTTCAGCGTCACCGTGAGGTTTCCGGTCTCGCCGTTGTCGATCACGCTGTCGCTGTCGCACGAGCTGACGTCATCGGACAGCGAGGCGCTGACCAGCTCCAGCTGCGCCAGCTCCCAGATGCCGCGGCCGTACGTGGCCAGGCGGATGAAGCCGCCGTCCGGCGGCATGTAGATGTCGTTGACACGCACGGTCGGCAGGCCGTTGCCGTACGGCTCCCAGTCGTCGCCGCCATTCGTGGTCTTGTAGATGCCGACGTGCGTGGCGGCGTAGATCGTGGCTCGCGTCGCGTCGCGCGGGTCGAAGAGCACGCGCGTGACCGGCAGGTCGGGGAGGCCGTTCTGCTTGACCTGATACGTGGCCGTCGCCCAGCTCGAGCTCGGGGTGGCGATCGTGGCCTTGATCACGCGGACCGCGCCGGTGGCCTGTGCCACGGAGGTGATCCAGAGGTTCTGGTTGTCCTGCCAGCTCAGGTTCGTGACGAAGCCCTGGTAGCCCGGGACGGCGGTGATGAGATCGATGTCCGTCCAGGTCGCGCCGCCGTTGGTGGTGATGTCGATGAAGCCGCCGCCCGCGCCGACCGCGATGCGGTTCAGGTCGAGCGGGCTCACGCCGAGGTTGTGCACGCCGGAGCGGAACCTGCGCGCCGGCGGCAGGCCCGGCGAGGGAACGCCGACCGCGGAGCCGATGAGGATCCAGCTCAAGCCGCCGTTGTTGCTCCTCCAGACGCGGGCGCTGGAGAAGTGGAAGAAGACCCGCCCGGTGGGATCGAGGCCCGCCGGAGCGGCGGTGACCGAAGTCTGGAACGGGAAGCCGACGTCCGAGAGGCCCGCCGTCGCGGCGGAATGTTCCTGGTACGCGATCGGCGGATTGTTGCTGAGCGTCGTGCGCATGCCCGAGCCCTGCACGCTGCCGATGACCGTGTTCGTGTTGTCGATGCTGTACGCGGCGCCGAGACCGTCGCCGCCGATCACCTGGTTGTGAATGGTGCTGTTGTCGATGCGCAGGCGCGTGCCGTTGTCCTGCAGGCCGCCGATCACGACGTTCGGGAACGCCGCGTTGCCGGAGACCGTGTAGTAGAGGTGCGACACGAGGCCGTTGTTCTTGTCGGTGCTGACCGTGGCGCCGTCGTCGGTGGTGATGTTCAGGCCGCCGTCGTTGCCGAGCATGATCGTCGGCGTGCCGGTGGCCTTGAAGGCGGCGGCGTGATTGTCCGCGTGCGCGTAGGGAAGCGGGACCTGGTTGGGCAGCCACCAGGTCTTGAGCGTCCAGGTGCCGCCGCCGTTCGTGGTCTGCGCCGTGGCGAGGTCGCCGCCGATCCAGACCGTGTTGCGCGCGTTGTCGCGCGGATCGACGAGGATCATCTGGTTGTACCAGCACTGCGCGCGGCAGATGTTCATGTTCGGCATCGAGCCGGCGACCGGGTTGGTCGGGATCTCCGTCGAGTTGACGCCGTTCGCGACCCAGGTCTGCCCGCCGTCCGCGGAGCGGTAGACGTCCCGCATCGCGGCGTCGGTGAGCGTCGCCGAATAGGCGTAGACCACGCTGTCGCCCGCCGCGCCGACGCCGAGGGTGGTGCGGCCGTTGTTGGAGAAGACGTTGCCGGCGTTCGTGATCGGCGCCCAGGTCGCGCCGCGGTCGGTGGAGAGGTGGAGCGTGGTCGCCTGGCCGCACTGCAGCCCGACGTTCGCGGCCGGACAGGGCTGCGAGGAGGCCAGCCAGCCGGCGCTGGTGCGCACGATGCTCCAGACCGCCCTGCCGCTGAAGGTGGAGATCGCGCTGTACGTATCCCCCTCGTCGGCGGAGCGATAGAGGCCGCTCTCCGTGGCCACGAGCACGATGTCGCGGTTGGTGCTGGTGTCGACCTTCAGGTCGCGCACGGAGACAGCGGTGCCGAGCTCGATCAACTCGCTCCAGGACACGCCGCCGTTCTTCGACTTCACGACCGAGCCGCCCACCAGGATCTGGTCGTACGGATCGCCGAGGCCGAGATAGAGCGTGTTCGGGTTCTTACCGAAAGCCACCGAGCCGCCGCCGGTGGTCGGCAGGTCGTCGGTCAGCGGCGACCAGTCGGTGTTCGGCGAGCTCCAGTTGTTGGTGCGCCACAAGCCGCCGCCGGAGGTGAGGAAGTAGACGACGTCGGGGTGGGTCGGATGGGGGAGGATCGTGCGTGCGCGGCCGCTGTCGCTCACGTGCCCGGTGAAGGAGCCGTTCTGGATGAACCTCGAGCCCGTCGGTCCGATGCTGACCCATTTCGGTCCCGGCGCATTCTTTTTGTTCGAGTGCTTCTGCCCTTCCCGGAGTGCGTTCTGCCGGAACGCGGGCGTGACGATGCCCCACGCCTGCCGCTGCCATTCGAGGCGAGCGGTCGGGTTGTCCGTCTCGGCGCCGTTCACTCTCGTGGCGGTATCTTCTTCACCGCGCACGATGATGGGAGTCGAATCGTCGGGACGTCCGTCCTGCGCCAGGATCGGCAGGGCGCTGCCGAGCGCAAGGATGGATACGAGTGCAGCACGAGACCAGGGGCAATTCCTCATACGGGAGCCTCCGCGAACATTGCCACGCGCCGCCGCGGGGAGCTCACCATGGGCACCTGCGGTTTGCGTGAAGTAAGGGTGTAAAAGCGGTTGTGAGAGAAGCAGTGAGTCTAGCACTGAATTAGTTAAGTAGAAGTGACTAAAAACGGAGTCCGCTGTCACCCCAGCTCTCGCTCGTACTCCGCGAGATAGCGCCGCGTCATGATCCGGTAGTGAAACTCGGTCATCGCGCGCTTGCGGCAGTCCGCCGGCCGGACCGTGCCGAGGCGCTCCGCCGCGTCGATGTACTCCTCGACCGTGTCGCACAGGATCCCGACCTCCGGTGTGATCAGCTCCGGCAGCGCCCCCCGCCTGCTGCCGAGGACCGGCGTCCCCGACATCAACGCCTCGGCCGCGACGAGCCCGAACGGCTCGCACACCCGCACCGGGAACAGGAGCGCGCGTGCCTGCGCGAACAGGATCGCCTTCCGCTCCTCCTGGATATCACCGAGGTACGTGACGTTCGGCGAGAGGAACGCCGCCGGCACCGGCTCGAGGTCGATCTCCCCCGCGACGAGCAACCGCGCGCCGAGCCGCTCCGCGACGGCGATCGCGGTCAGCAGCCCTTTCGACTCCGCCCGGCTCAACGAGCTGACGACGAACAGGAAGTAGTCGTCTTTCGTCTCCGAGTAGAGATACTCCTCCGGATCGATCCCGTTCCAGACATACCGCGTCGCCCCGAACGACTGCGCATGCGCCCGCGAGACGAAGATGAAGTGTCCGTCCACGAACGCCTTCTCATGCCCTCGCGTGTCGAACGGCGCATGAAACGTCCGCACCCACGGCTTCCCCGGCGGCGGAGGCTCCCCGGAGGCCGGATAGTCGACGAAGTGGTAGATGTCCGCATCCCCGACATCGCGCCCGCTCGCAACCACCCCGGGCGGCAACGGTCCCGCATACCCCCCGCGCACGTGGTAATGAACCGTGTGCCCCAACTCCCCCAACCCCTTCGCCAGCACGTCATGCACCCGCGAAGACCCGATCCCCCCGCACCGCGCCGGATACTGGCTGATCGATGTGAGCAGGATGCGCACAAAAGGGAGGGTAGGGAGGAGGGCGGGTCCCTACCCGGGCGGCCGCTTTCACTCCAGACGCACGACCGCCCCTGTCACCGCCGCGCGGGGCAGTGCGATTCGAAGCTCCGGGCGTTCGATCGGGTCGATTCCGGCCCACGCGGGCGGATAGTCGGTGATGTACGGAACGGAGTAGACGGTGAGCGTTCCCTGGAGCGCGACGTCGCGCATCTGGACCGTCTCACCGGGTCCGGCGATGTCGGTCAGGCCGCGCAATGCCTGGTGCATGCGTAAGGCCGCGGTCGGAATGATTCGCCCACCCGCTTCGAGCGAGAGCCGCCGCTTTCGCGAGTCGCGCGGGAGGACCACGTCGAACGCGCGCCCTCCCGATGGTACGTCGAGCTCGATCTCCCGGCCTGGCGCATCCGGCATCTCGAACGAGACGAGCGGATGGCTGCGCGACGCGCTGACGACGTATGCGCCCGGCGCGGCGATGCGCTTTAGCGCGAACTCCCCCGTGGGTGAGACGCGAGCGGCATCGAGAATGACGCCGTCCTGCGAGACGAGCCAGATCATCGCTCCCACAAATGGCGCGGCCGACCGCAACCTGCCGCTCATCGTGACGCGGGAGCGAAGCATGATCTCGACGCGACGGGCCTCCTGATCGTGCATCCGAAAGTCCGTCGCGCACGCCTGATCGTAATCAGGCGCGTGGAACGCGCAGAGCCGCAGTGCTGCGCCGGTCGGTAGATTCGCGAGGCGAGTCTCGCCGGACTTGGCGGTCGGTGGAAACAGCAGGTCCGCGTACTCCGCATCACCTTCGGGAAAGAGAGGTCCGCCTCGAACCAGCGCGCCGGGGATCGGCCGGTGTTGCTCGTCGACCACGCGGATCACGAGCTCGTTCTTCGGCACAGTGATGTCGAGCACCGGTCCGACCGGCTCGTTGGGCAGGTATCGATAAATACGGTCGCTTTCACAAAGCCGTACCGTGACCACACTGCGCCGGGGGCCGCCCGCCACCAGCGCGGTATAGCTTCCGGACTGATCCGACACCGCCGGAACGACTGAATGGTCGAACGAGACCACCGCCTGTACGGCCGATTTGCCGTGCGTGACGCGGCCGGTGACGGTTTCCGGCTGCAGAGCCACCGCCACTGGTTTGTTGACGCCGGTGTGAGCATTCCATTCGGCGGTGCGCTCTTTGACGCCGAGATGCGTGAGCTCGACGGCGTAGCGTCCCGGCGCCAGATCAGGCCACGTCACGACGGCCTCCGCACGATCTGCGGACAACGACACGCTCCTGACCAACGCACAGTCCTCTTCACGGGACCGGGAATCGTCATCACAGCGGAACAGCCGCAGCAGGGGAGCGGAGGCCGCCGCCGGCTCTTTGCTTTGGAGCGACGGACATCGCACGTCGTCGACCAGCCCCGCGAGCTCGCCGATCGACGTACGAATCTCGACCGCTGCCGCAATCTTCGCGGTAATCGAGCGCTCGGCCGTCACTACGCCGCCGGTATTCGCTCTGACGACCGGTACTTCGTCCGGCTGCCACCCCTCGCCGGCCAACCGCAGACGATACGTACCCGCTGTTACGTCCTTGAAGATCGCGAGCGAGCGGTCGAACCGTCCCGCCGCGCGCAGTTCCACGACCGGGATGAGCGGGTCGCCGGTGCCACCGTCGAGCTGGACGGACGGCGCGTTCCGCGGAAGCTCCGGCGAAGTGGGCGGCTCCGCCCGAACGAGCGCCACGACATCGCGTCCCGAGCCCCACCGCTCCACCGGCTCCAGCACCGCCGTCTCTTCGGCGCGAAGCCGCAGCGGACGTCCCACGCGTACGATCGCTCCGTCCCTGACCACGAGCGGCACGACCGGCATGCCGGCGGGAAGGGTGACGGTGGAATCGTCATCCGAAACCGGACGAACCGAAGCCGGCGACTGCAGGCGTCCCTCGTTCGACAGGTAAACCGCCAGCCACTCGTGTTCTCCGAGCCCCTTCCTGGCCGCTTCCACGTTCAGAGTTGCAGCAGGCAACAGTGAAACCGCGAGAGCGCGGTAGCTCGGCGGTCCTGGATTGGCATTGTCGACGAAGGTGGGATGGGAACTAACGAGCGCCGAACCGTTCCGCACGAAGATGTTGAAAAGCCCCGGCGGGAGGTTGAGGACCGCGGCCGCACTCATGCACCGCACGTCGTTCGTCGACAGGAACTTCGCGAAGAAACCATCGTCGCGATCGGCCGCGAAGAAACACACCTCGCTCCCCTCGACGCGTGTCCCCTCGCGCATGGCCAGGATCTCGATCCGGTTCTCGGCCGCCCCGGCAGCGCTCCCCGCCTGCGCGAGCAACGCCAGCGCCGCTACTGAAAGCAGGTTGCGCATATGTAGCGATTACTGGGGTCCGTATAGCCGTCGCAGAAACGCCCGGCGGCCTCGACGCATGAATAGAAGACGACTCCCGTCGATCTATCGGCGCGGCACACCTGATCCGACGCTTTCGTGCCGCACGACTTGGTCGAGCACAGACTACCGCAACCGCGGCCGCCGATTTCGGGATCACCCCCGCACCACGCGGGGTCGATCGTGCACGGGTCGTCGTTGAGGATATTAGAGGCGACGGTTCCCGGCCGCAGCGCCGCCGACTCCCGCGGCCTGCTCTGGTCCATCGCAACCGTCGGATACGTCACCTGGCTACGCTCCGCCAATACCTCACCGGGATGGAACGTGAATACGGCAAGCGTCACGAGAAGGAGTAGAGGTCGCATATCTGCCCTTTCTGGTGGTCGAGTTTAGGATCGTGAGATTTGGTACGTCAAGATGTAGTGGGCGATGTATGGCTCAATTCGAGCGGCCCAGACCAGCGCTCATCGTGGAGCGGTGGCGCCTCGCCCACCGGCAAATCGCGACGACCGAGGCCATCGACCTCGGCCCCCCGCTACGTGAGCGCCGCCACGTTTCCACGGCAATCGTGTCTCAATGATGATGATCCGCCGGCTTGTCTCTCTCGTCGCGCCATTTCTGTTCGCTGCCTCTGTTCACGCTCAATGCGGCGGAGAACGCTGGCCGGTCAAAATCGCCACCGATCCCGACGCTGCCGCCGTCGTCGCGGCACCGATCACCACGTCCATCGCTACGCTGCACAGCTTTCCCGCGATGCGCCCGTTGCCGCAGGATCGGCGCGTTCCGCCGATCGAGACCACGACCTATTCGGTCACCGCCACGCTGACGGAGTACAAGGTCGACCTCGACGGCGACTACCACCTCGTCCTCTCCGACGACCTCGGGCGAACGGTCGTCGCCAGGATTCCGTCGCCTGCCTGCCTGAACGGAAGCCGCTTCGCCACGCAGATCGCCGCCGCCCGTCGCGCCTTCGAGGCGCGGTTCATCCCGACATCTGAATTTCAACGGACCATGGTCCCAGTCGAGGTCCGTGGCGTCGGCTTCTTCGCCTTTCTCCACGGGCAGCGCGGCATGGCGCCGAACGGCCTCGAGCTTCACCCCGTCACCTATCTCACGTTCAATCCGCTCTTCGTCCCCGCACCCCCGCCGCAGCGCTCCGGCCGCCGGCGGGCGATCACGCCGCGTGGGAGCGTACCGATCTGCCGCATCCCCACGCTGACCTTGAGCGCCTCGAAAAGCAGCGCCTGTTCCGGAGAATCGATCGTCCTGACGTGGCAAGCCTCGGATCCGGCAGCGCGCGTGACCATCGACGGTGTCGGCTCCTTCCCGTCATCCGGCAGCACCACCGTCTCCGCTTCGGCCAGCAGCGCCTGGTCCGGACACGCGAGCACGTCGTGCGGCATTGGCACCGAAGCCGTCGCCGTGGTCACGATCCAGTCCGCGTCCTCCGCCTCGCTCTCCGGTCCTTCGTCGCTCCAGCGCGGCAGTACCGCCTCACTCTCCTGTTTCCTCTCCGGCACCTCGTCCTGGACCCTCTCCTCAGCACTCCGCAACCCGATCTTCCCCTCCTCCGGCTCCGGCTCGGGAGCGTTCTCCACCAGCTACACCGCCTCTTCTTCCGGCTTCGACACCGTAACCCTCGCCGCCGGCGGCGGCCAATGCGGTTCGGTCATGCGCACGCTGAACATCACCATCACCGAGCCCCCAAGCTTCGGCCTCCGCTGCTGCGACGGTACCCGCTCTCCGACCTGTTTCAGTTGCTCGGACAAGCGGGGCTGCTGCTCCAGCCACGGCGGCGTCTGCGGCTGTAACTGATCTGGAGCGGCGACCGACGCCCGTGGCCGCTGCGTCGGCAGAGGAGCCGAGCAGCAATCCGGTACAACGTGGACACGCTCGACCGGGTAACCCGGCTGCGCGCGATGATTGCGGATCTCCAGGAGCATCCGACCTGCCGCGCCTGCGTTCGAGTGAATCCGTCTCGCCAGCCGCACCTCCGCCGAGGCGCTCGAGCAGGCCGCGGTCATGGCCGTCAAAGCGTCCCGGGGTAGGGGTGACCTTGCCAACGCGCCCGCCCTCCGCGACGCGCTCAACTTTTCTCGGTCGCAAGCCTCCCCGCCACTCATTTACATCACCCCGCTCTCATGGGCGTCCCGTTTCCAGCCAGGACGATGTCCTCGCTTCGTTCGTCCGGATGGAGCCGGCGCATGAATTCAGGTTCGTGGTTCTCCGGGAAAATCGCGCGAGGGTCATGCACGTCCGCGCCGTGGCGCGGACGAATCAGTATCGGGGGTCAGTTACCGGTGGGCGCACGACCTGGCCGCGCCCGCCTATCGCGGCTGCCCTCCCCTCAACTACTGTTCGCACGCATGATCACCACCCTCCCACACTCCCGGCGCGACAATGTGCGGGGCGGGCTCACGATGCTCGTGGCCGTCGGGGCGCTTTGTCTGTTGGATGCGGGGATGAAGCAGTTGGCGGGGGCGTATCCGCCGTTGCAACTGGCGGGGATTCGCGGGTTGGCGTCGTTGCCGTTTGTGCTGGTGTGGGTTGGACTGACCGGCGGGTTCGGGGGGCTGCTGCGGGTCCGGTGGGAGCTGCATCTGTTGCGGGGGGCGCTGGGGATTCTGATGTTGTGCGGGTTCATCTACGGCGTGCGGCATCTCGCGCTGGCGGAGGCGTACTCGATCTTTTTCGTGGCGCCGTTGTTGATCACGGCCTTCGCGGTGCCGCTGCTGGGGGAGCGGGTGGGGTGGCGGCGGTGGGGGGCGATCGCGATCGGCATGGCCGCGGTCTGGTTCGCGTTGCGGCCGCAGGGGGAGGGGCTGGTGCTGCTGCCGGCGGTGGCGGTCTTCGCGAGCGCGGTCGGGTACGCGCTGTCGGCGATCACGGTGCGCGTGCTGGGGCGGACGGACTCGAGTCAGAGCATGGTCTTCTGGCTGATGCTTTCGATCGGCGTCGTGGCCACGCTGGCGTCGCTGCCGCGGTGGCAGCCGATCGCGCCGGGGCATTGGCCGGTCATCCTCTGGATCGCGGCCAGTGGCGCGGTCGGACAGTGGGCCATCACCGAAGCCTTCCGGCTCGGGGAGGCGTCGTTCATCGCGCCGTTCGAATACACGGCCATGGCGTGGGGCGTGGGGCTGGACTGGCTCCTCTGGCAGACCGTTCCCGCGGCGCGGACGTGGATCGCGGCGGCGGTGATCATCGCCTGCGGCATCTACCTCATGCACCGCGAGCGGGTGGAGTCGAGCATCCACCTGGCCGAGGCCGCGCCGCCGTTGGCGTGACGTTGCGGGCGACGACGCGTCAACGCTCTTTCGGTCGACGGTCTCGCTCGGTCGTCGCCGCTGGCGGTGCGGAAGCGGCGGCCGGAATGCCGCGCCTCGTCATGAGGTAAGTGGCGAAGCTGCCGAGCCAGTGGCCACCCTCGTAATGCGCGCCGGTGACGGAGGCGAGTCCGGCAGCGGCGTGCGCATTCGACGCCGCGCGATACGCCGCGATGCGGGCGTCGTTCGCCGGCAGACTGGAGACGATGCCGTCGAGCATCCAGGCGCGGCTCAGATTGAGGCCGTCGAGGTGGGCGAGCTTGGGATCGGATGGATCCGTCACCACCGCCGGCGTCAGCGTCATGCGAGGCATGAACGTCGTGAGCCACGCCGCGTACTCGTCCGCCGCGAGCACGCGCCGCATGACGTCCGCCTCGGCCAGACAGGGTGATAAAAAGTCCTCGCCGGAGGGCTCGTACGCGAGCGGGCAGTCGCGGTCTTTTGCGTAGAAGGCCCGAGCGCGCGCGCGGACGAGCTCGCGGAAGCGGTCGTCGCCCGCGCCCGAGTCGAGGACCAGGCCGAGGGCGAAGGCGGTCTGGCTGTGCTCGCCGGAGCGGACCGGGTACGAGAGCTTCGGCAGCCAGGCCCGCAGGCGCTCGACGGCGGCATCCTCGAGCTGCTTCACGTTGGCGTAGAGCGGATCACTCATCTCGCGCAGCTCGCCGGTGAGCTGCACGAGCCAGGCGAGCCCGTACGGACGCTCGAAGCTCGCCCGCCCCGGACCGTTGATGTATGCGACCTCGCGGGCCACGTTCTCCTTCGTCAGGCTCCGCGCCAGCGCGGCGCGCGCGTTCGCGGCGAACGGTGCGTCGGGCGCGAGCCGCAGCAGGCGCACGAGGAGCCAGTGCCCGTGCACCGAGGAGTGCCAGTCGTAGCAGCCGTAAAACGCCGGCGTCAGCTCACGCGGCGGCGCGACGTCTTTGTCGGACTGCAGGACGTGCGCGATCTTGTTCGGATACTCCTTGTGCACGCAGGCGAGTGCGAGATCCGCGAAGCGTTCCGCGGCCTGCGGGTCGAGCGAGAGAGTGGCGGCGAAGACGAGCGACGAGAGCATGATCTCACTTTAACGCGACGGCGACAGCCAGGCGCGACCTCCTTTGGGATCCTCAACCCTCAATCCTTCATCCTCAATCCGCCGTTGCCTTCATCGCGTCGATGCGCCAGGAGAACTCTTCCACCAGGTTGCCGATGCGTCCGGTCTTGACGAAGGCCACGCCGCCGTCCGGCTCGATGAAGTACGTCGTCGGCAGGGCGTAGGCGCGCTGCGTCTCCACCCACGAACGGCCGAGCAGGACCGGCAGCGAGTAGCCGTTCTCCTCATCCACGGCGCGACCTTGGCGGGATCGACGTCGTTGTTGATGGTGAGGATCCGGACCTTCGGGTCGCTCGCATACTTTTCGTACAGCTTCTGCAGGTCCGGCATCTCCGCGACGCAGGGGCCGCACCAGATGCCCCAGAGGTTCACGACGGTGACCTGCCCTTTTCCGTCGTCGAGCGAGACCAGCTTGCCGTCGAGGTCCTTCAGCGCGAACGGCTGGACGAGCGGCTTGGCCGGGATGAGGCGCGTGGCCAGCACGGTGCGTTTTTCGTCCGAGGAGCCGGCCAGCCGGAGGTTCGCCGCGTATTCCTCGAAGCCGGTCTCCGATCCCTTGCGCCGGTTGTAGAGCGCGCGCAGCGCGTTCAGGTTCTTCGGGTCGGCCTTGTTCTCGTGCGCCATGCCGCGGGCGTACGTAATTTCGGCCGCCGACAGCTCCCCCTTGCGCTCCTGCCAGGTGCCGAGATGGAGGTTCACCGCGGGGCTGAGCGGGCGCTCCTTCGCGGCGAGCTGCAGCTCCTTCCCCGCCGCGGTCAGCTTGTTGCGCTTCAGGAGCACGAAGCCGAGGACCGCCCTCGCTTCGCCGGTCAGGAAGCGGACGGTCTCGTCGTAATCGTCCATGGCGGCTTTCTCGAGCTCGTACATCCGCGGGGTGTCGCGGAGTCCTTCACGCGCAAGTGTCTCGGCGGTCTCGAGCCGGAGGCCGCGCTCGGCGAGGGCCGTGGCCACTGCAGTTTTCGCGTAGGGAGAAGAAGCGTAAGCAAGGACGCCATCGACGGCGCGGAGCACCTCGGTGTCATCGGCCGTGGCGTCGAAACGATTGGCAGCGAGCAGAGACAGATAGGCCTCGCCGAGGAACTGAAGCAACGGGTGGTGTGGATAGTCGATGAATTGCTGGATCGTCTGCCGCCGTTCCGCCAGCGCGGCCGGGTCGGTGGTCGGGATCCAGCGCTCGCGGAACGTCAGCCGGAACATCGCGTACTCTGCTTCCGGCGTGTCCGGGAAGCGCCGGATCAGCTCCCGGTTGCGCTCTTCCTCGCGCTCCCGGTCGTCGAGCCGGCGCCAGATCGAGGCCGCCTGTGCCAGGGTCTCCGGCCAGGTGCGCAGCTCGAGCAGTTGCGCGACGTCGGCGGCGATGAGAGTCTTCTTCTCCTCCATCGGCAGTGCGGACCTCTGGACGGCAAGCCAGTACATCTCCCGCGCGCTCGACGACAGCGGCGCCCGTTCGACGAGGCTGCGTCCGAGCTCGATCGCGTCAGGCGCCTTCATCGAGATCCGCGCGTGCAATCGCGCGATCGCGATGCGCACGTCATCCGGACCCGCGGCGAGCGCCCGGGAGTACAGCGCCTCGGCCTCCTCGTAGGCCTTCGGGTTCTTTTGCACGCTGTTCTCGACGGCGCGGCCTTGCAGGAAGAGCGCGGTCGCGTCCTCGCGCTCCGCGAGCTGCGCGGCCATTTCCCCCTCGCGTCCGAGACTGCCGAGGAAGGTCGACTTGAGGCAAAGCATCGCATCCGGCAGCGGCGCGGCAGCGAGAGCTTCCATCTTCTCCAGCGCCTCGAGCCCTGCGCGAGCGCGGTCCGTCTCGTCCGACTGATTTCCCGCCGCGGCGACGGCGTACCAGCTCCACGCATCGCGCGGATGCGCGAGCCGCAGTTGCCGCGCGAGCTCCCAGGCGCGATCGCCGTCCCGCCGCGCCAGCAGCCCGATCGAGAGCCCCCGCAGCTCCACTGACGACGGGTGCGCGGGAATGAGCTCGGCCAGCCTGCGGGCGGCGCCGGCGTTGTCCGCGCCGCGCAGCAGCGCGTGCACCTCCGCGAGTGCTTCCGCTTCCGTCTGAGCAAACGCGCTGCAGGTGATGAGCATCACGAGACCTGCGATGCCGCAGGCCCTGCTTGCACGGTCCATCGGTTCCCCCCGTGGAAAACTGTGTGCACTGCAAACTGCTGATTGCGCGGTTCTGAAGGGATAGCTTACAGCAGGGGGAGGGCGTTTGGAGTCAGCGCACCTGCGCGCGGAACGCCGAGGGGGTCAGTCCGAAGCGGCGGATGAAGCGGGCGCTGAAGTGGCTGTGGCTGGAGAACCCGAGCTGCGTCGCGATCTCCAGGATGTCGGCGGCCGGACGCGCCAGCAGTTGCAGGGCGACGCGCAGGCGGAGATCGGTGCGGAACTCGCTCAGCGTCGTGCCGGTCGCCGCTTTGAAGAGACGGCAGAGACGGAACGGGGACGCCCCGACTGCTGCCGCGACCTCGCGCAGCGGAAGGTTCGTGCCGAGATGGCGCGCGAGGAGCTCCTTGGCCGCCGCGACGATCCCGTTTCCCCGCGTGGTTTCGGATCGCCAACTGCGGACCGGCGCGAGCGCCTCCGTCACGATCAGGACCGCCGCCTGCTCCGCCGCATCGGAGTCCACTTCAGGATCGTGCAGCAGGCTCTCGAAGAGCAGCCGCTGTCGCACGTAGAGCGCCGGCGGCGCGGTGAGACAGGGCTGCTCGAACGGCTCATCGCCCCTGCGGCGCGCGGTGCTCCATTCCGTCATCTCGTGCAGCAGGGTGTCGCTCAGCGCGATCCAGTCCGAATGATCGGCAGAGGAGATCGCGCTGCGTTCGTAGCGCTGCCCGCGGTTGTACAGCGGGATGGTGGTCGGGTCGGCGACGAACGAGCGGCCGTTGCTGTGCGTGATCCGGATGACGCGCCGCGGAAACACGATCGCGTTGCTGTTGCACGGCCCCGAGTCGTGGAACAGCGGGTCGCTGGCGGGACAACGGAACGTCCCCACGGCCAGCATCTCGCCGTCGACCAGCAACTTCTCCGGCAGCTTGAGCGGGATGTGCAGTGGCATCGGCGTCCCGCGCCGATTGTAGCCCCGCCGCCGGCAGCGCCGGGGTTACGGAGCCGGCAACATTTCCTGGCTGGTGTTGTTATCGCCCACCCTCAGAGTCAACGGCTGCTCCCGCGTACGGAAGCCCTCTTTCTCGAGACGCAGCACCGTGGCGCCGGGCGTGAGGTCGGTGAACCGGAACTCGCCATCCGCGTTGGACGTGGTCGTCTTCCCCTGGATCGTCAGTCTCGCCCCGGGGATGCGCGTGAAGACGGGCGGATTCAACTCGTGCACGACCCCGGAGAGATTCGTCCGCTGGACCGGGGGCGCCGTAGGTGAGCCGCCGTTGCAGCAGGCCGACAGGACCATCGCGGTGACCATGAAAAGCCGTGAATAGCGTCGCATAGCGTTCTCCCGGCGGGAACTGTGCGGGAGGGCGCCGTGAGGGCGCTATCACGGGATTGCACACCAAACTCCTTGTCGTGATATTACGTTCATCATATGATCATCGTAATGAGACGGGAGGCAGCATGAACGGATACATCATCGACGCGGTACGGACCCCTCGCGGGCGGGGCAAGGCGGACAAGGGCTCGATGTCGGGGATTCACCCGCAGGAGCTGTTCGGGCAGGTCCTGAACGCGCTGCAACAGCGCAACGGTCTCGATCCGGCCGACGTCGACGACGTGATGGTGGGGGCCGTGTCGCAGGTAGGTGAGCAGGGGGCGAACGTGGCCCGCAACGCGGTGCTGGCGGCGGGGTGGCCGGACAGCGTCTCCGCGGTGTCGCTCAACCGCTTCTGTGCCTCCGGGCTGCAGGCCATCCATTTCGCGGCCATGGCGGTCGGTTCCGGGGCGATGGAGCTGGCCGTGGCCGGCGGCGTGGAGAGCATGTCGCGCGTGCCGATGGGCTCGGACCGCGGCGGGCAGGACGGCGGCAACCTCCATCTGCGCGAGCGGGTGTTCCAGGTGCCGCAGGGCATCAGCGCCGACCTCATCGCCACGCTCGAAGGCTACTCGCGCGAAGATCTCGACGCGATCGCGCTGCGCTCGCAGCGCAATGCGGCGCAGGCGATCGGGGAGGAGCGGTTTGCGAAATCGCTGATCCCGGTGCGCGACCCCTTCACCGGTGCGATCGTGGCCGAACGCGACGAGTTGCCGCGTCCCGACAGTACCGCCGAGGGGCTGGCGAAGCTGGAGCCGGCATTCACGAAGCTCGGTGTGCACCCCGCGGGACCGAACGGCGAGACGCTGGACCAGCTTGCGCTGGCCGCGTATCCCGCCGCCGGCACGATCCGCCACGTCCATACCGCCGGCAACTCCAGCGGAATCGTCGACGGTGCCGGTGCCGTGCTCGTGGCGTCGGAGCGGTACGTCCGCGACCGGAACCTGAAACCGCGGGCCCGTTTCCGCGCCCTCACCACGGTCGGCTCGGAGCCGCTGCTCATGCTCACCGGCCCCGCGCCCGCCAGCGAGAAAGCGCTGCGGATCGCCGGGATGAAGGCGAGCGACATCGACCTGTGGGAGATCAACGAAGCCTTCGCCGCGGTGGTGCTGCAGACCATGCGTACCGCCGGCATCGATCCCGACTGCGTGAACGTGAACGGCGGCGCGATCGCGCTCGGCCACCCCCTCGGCGCAACCGGCGCCATGCTGCTCGGCACGGCCCTCGACGAGCTCGAACGGCAAGGTCTTGGCACCGCCCTCATCACGATGTGCATCGGCGGCGGCCAGGGAATCGCCGCGATCGTCGAAAGGATCTGAGTCATGACCCGCAAAGCGGAACAGAAACAGGAGACGCACGAGGCCATCCTCGCGTCGGCGGCAGGACTGCTCCGCAAACAGGGGATCCGCGCCAGCTCCGTCCAGGACGTGATGAAGGGGGCCGGCCTCACGGTGGGGGGCTTCTACAGCCACTTCGACTCGAAGGAGCACCTCTTTGCCGCGACCATCCGCAACGCCGGCCGCATCATGCGCGACTGGTGCTCCGCCGCCCTCGGCGCGACCCCCCGCGAGCGCGCCGCCAGCGTCGTGCGCCAGTACCTCTCCCGCGCGCACCGCGACCACCCGGAAGCGGGCTGCATCCTCCCTAGCACCGCTCCGGAAGTGGCGCGCGAAGGGGAGCCGTACCGCGAGGCCCTCGAGGAGCAGCTGCGCGGCTTCATCACCTCCTTCAATCAGATCCTCGGCAAAGGCGCGGAGAACCGCGAGACGTCGGTGGCTCTCGTGGCGCTGATGTATGGCGCGCTCTCGCTCTCGCGGGCGGTGGAGGGGACGCCGCTCAGCAACGAGTTGCTGAAGTCCGCGCGCGCGGCGGCAGAGCAGCTCCTCGAAGAGTAGTCGTTTCAAAGTTGTATTGCCGCGCAGGTTTACTTCCACATTGACGCAGATCCAGTTCGGGCGTATTTTCCTCCTTCTCCAAGTCCCGGAAAACGCTGTATGAACTGGACCCGCGGCCTCTCTCCCGTGCGTCCGGAGGTTCTCGATGAGACACATCGCTCGATGGATGTCCCTGCTCGTCCTCTCTCTCGCCTTCGTCCTCACCACATCCGCGGCGCAGCCCGACAACCCCAGGCGCAACTTCGACGTCCGCGACGATCACGACAAGAACTCCCTGCTCGTCAAGGAGCGCCATCTCGAGCGCCACGGGCAGAAGCAGAAGGAGAAGAAGGACAAGGTCCAGCAGTCGATGAAGAAGGCCGAGCAGCGGCTCGCTCGCGAGATCGCCGGCCTCGAAGTGAAGAAGAGCGAGCGCACCGGCGCGCCCGAGACCGTGGGCGTCGCCCACGGACGCGGCAAGCTGACCCGCGGCGGGAACGACAACCGCGAGCGCACGCTGCGCAAGTTCCTGCAGGACAACGCGGAGCTGTTCGGCCTCGAGCGCAACGAGGTCAATCGCCTCGTCGTCGACGCCGACTACGCCAACCCTTCCGGCAACCTCGGGTGGGTGCGGCTGCAGATGAAGGTCAAGGGCCGGCACGTCTTCCGCGGCGAGCTGACCGCGGCGTTCAACGCGAGCGGCGAGCTGGTGGCCATCACCGGCGAGCTCCCCGCCGCGATCGACGACGCCGACGCGAAGGACGACCCGCTCGTCTCCGCCGTCACCGCGATTGCCGCCGCGGCGGAGTCCCTCGGACTGGCCGTTTCCCCGGGCGACCTGCAGCTGCAGGAGGGCGCCGGCAACACGTCCATCTACTCCGGCGGTCCGTTCAGCGAGCAGATCAAAGTCGAGCTGCAGTACTTCCCGCTCGACGTCGGCGCGATCGAGCTGGCGTATTCGTTCGTCCTCTACCTCGGCGAAGACGAGGCGTACTCGTTCATCGTCGGCGCGGAGGTCGCGGACGTCCTCTTCCGCAAGAACATCGTCGACGACCAGACGCAGCCCGCGACGTATCGCGTCTACGACGGAGACAGTCCCGCGCCGCTCTCGCCGTCCAACGCGATCCCCGGCTCCGGCATCCAGGGCGCCGGCATCGCGCGCTCGCTCTTCACGCTGGTCAGTGAAGGCCCCTCCTTCAACAACCTCGGATGGATCACCGACGGCGGCAACACGACCACCGGCAACAACGTCGACGCCGGACTCGATCTGGTCTCGCCCGACGGCATCGACGCGGCCGGACGCCCCACGGGCGCGCCGTTCCGCGTCTTCGACTTCAGCTACAACCCGCCGCCCCTCGGCAGCGACCCGCCGACGAACACCGACTACCGCTGGGGCGAAGTCTCACACATGTTCTTCTGGTCGAACCGCTATCACGACCGGCTGTACGAGCTCGGGTTCACCGAGCCCGCGCGCAACTTCCAGCAGAACAACTTCAGCCGTGGCGGGCTGGGGAACGACCGCGTGCTCGCGCAGGCGCAGGACTTCTCCGGGACCAACAACGCCAACTTTTTGACGCCGGCGGACGGCACCTCCGGCCGCATGCAGATGTACGTCTTCACCGGACCGAACCCCGATCGTGTCTCCGCGCTCGACCAGGAGATCCTGATCCACGAGCTGACGCACGGCACGTCCAACCGCCTGCACAACAACGCGAATGGCCTGAACAACACCATGAGCGGCGGCATGGGAGAGGGTTGGTCCGACTTCTACGCGCGGGCCATGACCAGCGGCCCCGATGAAGACGTCAACGGCGTGTACGCCGCGGGCGGCTACTCGACGCTGCTGATCGACCCCGGTTACACCGACAACTACTACTACGGCATCCGCCGCTTCCCGTACGCGCTGATCACCAGCCTCGGGCCGAACGGCCAGCCGTTCAACCCCCTCACCTTCGCCGACATCGACCCGGCGCAGATCAACCTCACCGACGGGGCCTTCCCGCGCGGGCCGATCGGCTCGAGCAGCGCCTTCGCCGTCCACAACATCGGCGAGGTGTGGGCCAGCGCGCTCTTCGAAGTGCGCGCGCGCATCATCAACCGCACCGGCTGGGCGGCCGGCAACCAGCGCGTGCTGCAGATCGTCACCGACGGCATGAAGCTCGATCCCGTCAATCCGACGCTGCTGCACGGGCGCGACTCGATCCTCACCGCCGACTGCAACGGCTTCGCGGGAGAGGACGAGCTGGACATCTGGAACGGCTTTGCGGCGCGCGGCATGGGCTTCAGCGCCTCCGCGGCGTCGTCCGCCTCCGGCACGGTCGTGCAGGCGTTCGACCTGCCGAACCTGATTCTCGGCACGCCGGTCATCTCCGGCGGCTCGTGCGATGCCGGCGACGGCGTGGCCGATCCCGACGAGACGGTCATCATCACCCTGTCGATCACCAACCCGTTCTGCGCCACCGCGGCCACCAGCGTGCTGGTCTCGCTCGACGGCGGTCCGCCGGTGAACCTCGGAACCATCGCAGCGGGAGCAACGGTCAACGCCGCGTTCAACTACGCCGTCCCCACCGGCACGTGCGGCCTGCAGCTCCATCCGGTGGTGGCCATCACCAGCAGTCTCGGCGCCGTGAACCGCACGCTGAACGTGCAGGTCGGCACGCCGGTCAGCGTCGCGCCGGCCGTGACGTACACCACCGGCAACACCGCCACGCCGCTGCCTGACGTCGTGGTCACCGATATCCCGATCGTGGTCACGGGCACCGGCACGATCGCGGACGTGAACGTCCGCTTCCGCGCCAACCACACCTTCGACGGCGACCTGGTCATCACCCTCATCGCGCCCGACGGCACGACCGTTCCGCTGGCGACCAACCGCGGCGGCAGCGGTGACAACTTCGGCTCCGGCGCGACGAATTGCTCCGGGACGTTCACCACCTTCGACGACTCCGCGGCCTCCGCCATCAGCGCCGGCATCGCGCCGTTCAACGGCAGCTTCCGTCCCGAGTCCCCGCTGGCCGCGCTCAACGGCCACGACATGAACGGCACCTGGAAGCTGCGCTTCTCCGACACCGGCCTGGCCGACGTCGGCACGCTCTTCTGCGCGCAGCTCGACATCGCGCGGCAGCGCTACTTCTGCTGCGGCGTCCCGGGCATCCCGGAAATCTTCGCCGCGCCTCCGGCCGTGATCACCGCGGAGAGCATCTCCCCCGCGAACAACGCCCTCGATCCGGCAGAGACCGTGACGGTGCAGTTCCCGCTTCAGAACTTCGGCACCGGCGCGACCACGAACCTCGTGGCCACGCTGCAGCCGACCGGTGGTGTGCTCGCCCCGAGCGCGCCGCAGAGCTACGGCGCTCTGTCGCCGTCGGCCGGCGCGGTCTCGCGGCCGTTCACGTTCGTCGTCGGCGGTAGCTGCGGCGACACCATCACCGCGACGCTGCAACTGCAGGACGGCGCGACGGACTTCGGCACGGTTGCGTTCACGTTCATCGTCGGTACCCTGCCGCCGCCGGTCGCGAACCCCGCCTCCATCTCCATCCCCAACAGCGGCGCGGGCAGTCCTTACCCGTCCGTCATCAACGTCTCCGGCGTCACCGGTCCGGTCACGAAGGTCACGGCCACGCTGCACTCGCTCACGCACACTTTCCCCGGCGACATCGACGTGCTGCTCGTCGGACCGGGCGGACAGAAGGTGATCCTGATGTCCGACGTCGGCGGCGGCAACGACGTGACCAACGTGACGCTGACGTTTGAAGACGGCGCGCCGGTGGTCCCGGCGACCCTCACCACCGGCACCTTCGCGCCGACCAACAGCGGCACCGGCGACACGTTCCCGGCGCCCGCACCCGCGGCCCCGTACGGCGCCGCGCTCTCCGCGTTCATCGGCGTCAATCCCAACGGCGCGTGGCAGCTCTTCGTCGTCGACGACGCCGGTGGAGACCTCGGCGCGTTCGGAGGCGGCTGGTCGCTGAAGTTCACCGCCGCGCCGCTCTGCGCGTCGCAGCCGTGTACGCTCAACTGCCCGCCGACCGTCTTCGTCTCGACGGCGCCGGACCAGCCGGGCGCGTTCGTCACGTTCCCCGCGCCGACGCTCAGCGGCAGCTGCGGAGTCGTCTCCACGACGCCGCTCTCCGGCTCGTTCTTCCCGATCGGCACCACCACCGTGAACGCGAGCTCCGCCGCTTCCGCGGCCACGTGCGCGTTCGACGTGGTCGTGACCGACGTGCAGCCGCCGTCGATCGACAACCTCACCGTCACGCCGTCCGTCATCAACAGCAACAACCACAAGATGGTGGACGTCACGGTCAGCTACACGTCGACCGACAACTCCGGCAACTCGTCCGTCTGCTCGCTCAGCGTCACCAGCAGCGAGCCGCTGAACGGCACCGGCGACGGCAACACCGAAGCCGACTGGGAAGTGATCGACGCCACCCACGTCCGCCTGCGCGCCGAGCGCGCCGGCAACGGCACCGATCGCACCTACACCATCACCGTCACCTGCGTCGACGCGGCCGGAAACTCCACCTCCGCCTCGACCACCGTGGTCGTCCCGCACGACAACGGCAACTAGTCGTTCCACACACCAACGAAAGGGGGCCGCGCAAGCGGCCCCCTTTTGCGTTTCCGCTGGAAATCCTTCCGGGAAAACGGCAGAATGCCGAAAATCCGTTTAAGTGAGAATGCACCACCGGCGCCGGACGTGAGGACTGCGTGAGCGGAAGCGGAGTGACGCGACACTGCTGGGAAGAGATGCCGCGCGAGGACGTCGCGGACGGGATCACCCGGCGCTTCATCAACGGCGATCGGATGATGCTGACGCACATCTACCTGCGCAAGGGGGCGGTGGTGGCGAGGCATTTCCACCCGAACGAACAGTTCACTTACGTGCTCGAAGGGGCGTTGCGGTTCTGGATCGGTGAGGAGGGGGCGGAGGTCTTCGACGTCCGCGGCGGCGAGGTGCTGCACATCCCGTCGAACGTCCAGCATCGCGTGGAGGCTCTCGAGGACACGATCGACATCGACGTCTTCAGCCCGCCGCGGCAGGACTGGCTCGACGGCACCGATGACTATTTCCGGCGGCAATGACCACGGAGGCGTTTCATGAGTGATGCTCGGCAGTATCGCGGTCTTCTCGCCATCGTCCCGCCGTACACCATCTCCGGGCCGCCCGCCGGCACCGCCTACCTGCTCGGGATGCTCAAGGCGCACGGCATCCATGACTTCGGCTTCGTGGACCTCCGCCTCGGCTGCCCCGACTGGCCGTCGCTCACTTACAACGCCATCGGCACCCAGGGGCAGCACTTCGTCTTCGACGTCCCCGACCTGCCGCTGATCCTGCACCTGCTGAAGAGCTATCCGGCGCGCGACGTCTGGCGGGACTTCGAGCAGTTGCCGTGGGCCAGGGCGTACTGCCGCGAGCGTTCGCTCGAGCCGGCGCTGCTCGGCGACAGCCTGCGCCGCACGGAGCGCTGGCTGGCCGGATGGGCGGCGGGGCTGGAAGGGCCGGCCATCGTCGGTTTCTCCACCTGGATCTCGAACTACCTGACTTCGCTCATGGCCGCCGCGGAGTTGAAGCGGCTGGCCAACCCGCCGTTCGTCGTCTTCGGCGGCCCGCAATGCACGGACAGCGAGATCGCCGGGGACCTGGCAGTAGCCAGCGGCCTGGTCGACGCCGTGGTGGTGGGAGAAGGGGAGCAAACGTTCCTCGAATTGCAGGCACTGGTGGACCCTAAGACGCACACGCTGAACGGTGCGCCTCCTCCGGGCACGAAGGTGTGGAGCAACGGCAAGGTGCAATGGGGCGGACGCCGCACGCTGCTGCGCCTCGACGACGCGCCGCTGCCCGATTTCGACACCATGGACCTCGACGTCTACAGCGACAAGGCGCGGCAGATCAGCTACCAGCTCTCCCGCGGCTGTACCGACAAGTGCGAGTTCTGCAGCGAGTGGGTGTTCTGGGAGCGCTTCCGCGCGGCCTCGCCGGAGCGGACGGTCGAGAGCCTCATCGAGCTGCAGGCGCGCACCGGATTCGGACACGTCACGTTCTCCGACTCGCTCCTCAACGGCAGCGGCAAGCGCCTGGTCGGCTTTGCGGAGCAGGTCCTGGCGAAGAACCTTCACTTCTCCTGGTCCGGCTTCGTCCGCGCCGACATCACCAAGCCGATCGCGAAGCTGCTCTCGCGCGCCGGCCTGCGCCACGTCTTCATCGGAGTGGAATCGCTCTCCGACGACACCCTCGGCTCGATGCACAAACGCCGCGCCGGCGCCGACAACCTGCGCGCCATCGAGGCCTTCCTCGGCGCCGATATCTCCGTCGCCGCGGGCGTGATCGCCGGCTTCCCCGGCGATACGCGCGAGGACTTTGAAAACACGACCCGCGTCCTGCGCTCGATCATCAAGAAGCACCGCAGCCGGTTCCAGGCGTCGGTCGAGCCGTTCGTGGTCACCCCCTCGGCCACGATCTACAAGAAGCACGCGGAGTTCGGCCTCTCGCTCGTCCCCTGGCGCGACGAGATCATCGGCATGGCCCCCGCGGTCGCGGAAGTCACGCGCCGCTGCATGGCCGCCGTGGAAGGAGAAGACCAGGCCGCGGAGCGGAAGAGGAGGTTCCGCTACGCCCGCGCGAAGCTGCAGCCGACGGTCAAGGTCATCAAGGCCTGCGACCTCCCGCCGAGCGACATCCTGCGCACGGTCACCCTCAACGACGAATGGGTGCTGGCGCTCGGCTACGAAAAAGCGACGCGCAGCGCCTGGCTGCTCACGACCGAAGAATACGGCCAGCTCTCCACCGCCCCGCTCACCCCGCAGCTCGTCGACGACCGCGTCGGCCGTCTCCAGATCCGCTGGCGCCGCCCCCTCGCCCCCGGAGCCGGCGCCCGCGGCGTGACCTTCACCCACGCCAAACGCTTCGGCCTCCACCCCGGCGTCGTCGCCCGCCGCAACGACTCCGACCAGCTCGTGGTGATGAACCTCGACACCGAATTCTTCTACCGCATGGACACCCCCGCCATCGGCCTCGCCGAGCTCCTGAGCGACGACCTCCGCTCGATGGACGAAATCGACGAGCAGTTGCACGACACGGTCTCCGAGTGGTGGTCGAAGAGGCTGCTGATGGGAGTGCCGGCGCAGGCGCATTGAGGTGGATCTGTTCTGGAGAGCGGTAACGCGAGTTACCGCTCTTACTGTTTTTATTCGTCCTGAAACGCAAGCAGGTCCAGCCTTCGCTCGTGCCACGAGGCGAGATTGCACCACCCTCGGTTTGCTGCACGAACAGAAGCAGTCAGAGCGGTAACTGTCGTTACCGCACTCCATATCCCCACACCCTCCCCCCATCCCACGACTTCGGGTCGACCGCGATCATCCGCAGCTCGCTCGTGTAGGCGTTCCCATCGCCGTCGCGCAGCCACAGGCCCTCCGGGCCGGGCAGCATTTCGGAGATCGAGACATGAGGCGCCTCTCGGGCGAAGCGCACCAGCATCTCGATGGAGACGGGGGAGGTGAGGTCGACGTAGATCGGCTTCACTTCCGAGGGCACGCGTATGAAGACGCGCTCGGGGAGGGCGAGCGAATCGCGCCATTCGCGCACGCGAGCGACGAACGGGAGTGACTCCACGCGCCAGTGCGCGCGTTCCACGACGAGCGGTCCGAGGTACCTCCGCGGTCCCATAGGCGAACCGTCGGATAGCGAAAACGCGGTGGCGGCGCGGAGCTTGATGCGGCGCTCGAAGACGGTGAGGAGGTCGAGGCGGAGCTTTCCCTTGCGCTGCACGGCGAACAACCGGCCGTCGGATTCGACGACGTCAAAGTCGGCGGCGCGGAGGATCTGGTCCGGCGGTCGGTCGGAGGCGTAGGGGTCGCCGAGGTCGAGGTGCCAGTGGTGTTTGGCAAGGCGGGCGTCGTGGGTGGAGCGGGCGTACTCCTCCCAGGGGATCGGGCTGACGAGCGGCTCGGGGAAATCGAGGTCCCACTCCCGCGCGAGCTCGTCGCGGACGGGGCAGAGCGACAACACAGACAACGTGGTGAACGGCGTCACGCCCGGGTGGAGCTCCGACAGCACCGGCGTCCCTTCTCCCGCCAGCAGCGCCTCCGGCGAGGGCGCGTCCCACATCACGTCCGGAGCGTGGTGGCGCGCTCCCGGCCACCCGGGGCAGGGAGCGGAAAAATGCCGCGTGACGAACGCACGCGCATCGCGAATGTCGAGGTGTTCGCCGAGGCTCCACAGTTTCCGGAGCCGCACGCGCAGCCGCTCCGCCACCGCCTGCACGATTTCCTCCCCGAACAGCGGCTCGGTGCGCAGCCAGAACTCGGGCAGCGGCACTCGCGCGCGGCCGGAAGCGCGATGCTCGCGCAGGAGCGACCGGGCCAGCCGCGTGGCGATGGTGAACGTGTACCAGCGCGCGATCCGCAGCACGAGCTGCAACGCCGGCGCGATCCGCGACAGCGCCGCGCTGCCGAGGTCCATCGAGAGATCCCGCCGGCACTCCTCGAACACCAGCCCGCGTCCCCAGGAATGATCCCGCCGCGACGCGACGCTGGTGCGGCGCTCGAAGTCGCGCTCCATCGCCTCCAGCGCCGCACCGAGCCTCACCGGATCTCCCGCCGCCGGCCCGATCTCCTCGGCGCGTTGAAGCGAGATCGCCACCGGAAACTCCCATCTCACCAGTCCCCGCGTCGCCAGCCGTTCCAGCACGCCACGCCAGCGCGCACCCCGGAGACGCTTCAGGAGCGAGGCCGCGGAAGAACCATCCACCAGCTGCAGCAGACGCAATTCGTCTGCGCTCAGCGCAATCGTCTCCGCCGGCGCAATGACGCGGTCCCGCCACAGGCGCAGATGCCCGGGCAACGAGACAGGCGCTTCCAGCCGCTCCTCAAAAGGCACCGCCTGCGCCAGAGCCAGCATCGCCCACGGCTCGAAGAACGCCGCCCGCGCCGCCAACAGCTCGCGTCCGGGACTAAAGCGTGGAACACCCCCGAGCGTCGCCCATCCCACAGGACCGAAAAACCCGATGGTGTCGTTCTTCGCGCAGTACCGCTGCAGGTACCGCGCGACCAGCAGCAGTTGCCTGCGCGTCTTGGCGTTGTGCGCATCCGGCGAATGCCGCAACAGCGGATCGAGCGCGTTCACCACCGCGGAGCGGTTCTGCCACGTCACCGCCTCCCGGAACTTCGCGTCGGCCGCGATGCGCCGCAACCCGCCCTCCCACTCCTCGGAGCGGAAGACCTCGTCCACCAGCGCGAACGGAAACCCCGCCCCCCGCACGAGCGCATGCCGCCACAGCGTCCATCCTCCGCCGAGTGCCGGACGCTCCCCGTTCATACGGAGAAGGCGGTGGTGTACCCGTATCCCGGGGGGAAGCTGGTCATGATGATCCCCTCGGCATCGGGCGCGTGGCGCACTCCCGCGCCGCCGAACGCGCCGTCGTAGATGAACGGCGACAGCTCGACGCGACTCGGCACCCACTCCAGGTGTTTCTCGTCCACGAACACCGGCACCTCGGTGCGCGGCATCGAGACGTACCGTTGCGCCACGTAAGCGCGCCCCGCCACCGCGGCGTCGACGGCGCTCGACCACTGCGCACCGGAGCTCCCCGCGCCGGCCGTCGTGTCCTTGCCGTCGAACGCGCGCTTGAGCACCCAGTCGTTCCGGGCGCGGAGATACCGCGCCGCGCCATGGTCCGCCGGGAACTCGGTATGCGGCACCTCGAAGCGGAAGCCGTCCTGCATCGTGCGCGCGGGCTTGAGCCCGTTGAGCATCGGCAGCGTCCCCTTCTCGACCAGCAGTCCCGCCAGCGGCTTGAGTACCCAGGTGTCGCCGATCCGCGAGCGCGTCAGGTGGCGCATGATGCCGGGCCGGCGCAGCAGCTCCGGCTCGTCGAGGAACATCGTCCCCACCGTGATGAACATCAGCAGGTCGGCGCGCTCGCCGTCGTCGGCGTAGCGAAGCTGTCCGCGCCTGTCGACGGTGAGGTCTTTCTCCGTGACGATCCGCGCCCGCATCCCCACCTCCTCGAACTGCCGGGCCACGAAGTGGATCTGGTCGACCACCCGCTTCGGAAAACTGATGATCGTCCGCCACTCGCGTGAATGCGCGAGGAGTGCGATCGAAGGCGACTTCACCGGACGCGCGAATCGGCGCGCCACGTTGATGAACCACGGCAGCGGGCGGCGGTGCAGCCGCTCCACGTCCCACCCCAGCCGCTTGATGACCGGGTGGCGGCGCCAGTAATCAGCGGCCGCCTCGGTGTACCCGCAGCTGACGATGATCCCGTTCCCGTAGTTGATCTCCGAGAGCAGGAAGCGGTCTTCGAACAGGAAGCCGTCGGGGCGGAAGTGGGAGAGGAAGCCGGGACTGGACGTGCCGCCGGCAACGTCGAACAGCTCCTCGAACTCCGGATGCACCGGCAGCAGGCGCGTGACCGCTCCCCGCTTCGCCGCGGCCTTGCCGATGGCGTGTCCGAGGGCGGTCAGCGCGGAGTGGAAGGCAGAAGCGAGGAAATGGAGCCGTGGCGCGGGCAGGAGGAAAGGCCTCACTGCCCACGCCGTCCCGCGCATCGTCGTCACGCCCTTCCGCTCCCAGCGCCGGTGAAACGCGTGCGTGTAGTCGCGCACTTCGCTCACGTGGCGCCGCAGGAGCCGGTCGAACTCGGCGACGAGGCGCGGGTCCTGGGGAAGCCTCCGGCTGAGCGTCATTCCACGACGGTGCGCGCGGCGCCTCGGACTCCGGTGACCCTGACGCCATCCCGCTCGAGGACCTTGCGCGCTTCCTCGGCGGTCGCGTTGTTCTTGAAGTAGCCGACGAAATTCGGCATGTGCGCCTGCGCCGCCATGGTCGGGGTGTCGTCGTCGTTGATCACCACGCCGACGAACGGCAGCCTCGCCGTGTCGATGTAGTTGACGACGCTGACCCAGCCCACGATCGGCCGGAACGTCACGGCGCCGCCCTTGTCGGGATCGCGGAATCCGGCCTTGAGGCCGAAGTCGCCCGCGCAGATGGAGCCGAGCTCCGGGTACGGCTTTTTCGGGGGTTTCGGGGCTTTGGATTTCGCTGTGGCCGATGATGTCTTCTTGAGCATGTCGTTCTCCCTTTCAAACGGTTTCTCGGCCGCTCCCCTCCCGTCCTCGTCACACGCGAGGCGGGTTCCGGCCGAAGAGGGCATCCATTTGTCTGTTTCCTGCCTGGACCAGCTCGTCCTCGTTCGTCAGCTTGAAGAAGACGATCGACTGCCTGCGCCGCTCGGTGAGCACCACGCGATGCTCGGTCGAGAGGTATTGGCCGTCCGTCCAGTGCGCGAGCAGGTCGCCGATGTTCACGATGAAATGATCGAGCGCGCGGAAGCTCGGTGCGATCCACTCGCCGCTCCGCGTCTTCACCTGGATTCCGGGAGAGGTGTGCGTCAGGAGCGTGATCAGCGTCCCGTCGGTGTGCTGTCCCATCCCCTGGTCGTTCGCCAGCGCCTCGGAGTACGCGGGATACATGTGGCCGCGCATCGAGTCGTCGGCCCGGTCCATGCGCGTGGTGAAAAAGTCGGGCGGCAGCTCGAGCGAGATGCCGATGAGCTCCGCGATGCGGATCGAGAGACTCTCGCACGCGGCGTAATACGCCTTCAGCTTCCGCCGCAGGTCGCGTCCCGATTCGTCACCGGGGAAGGGAAGTGTTTCGCTGTCGTCGAGGATGCGGCGCCCGGCGCTGAACTTCTCGACGTAGTCGTTCGGCTTCCCCTCCTGCCCCATGTAGGCGTACGCGTTCTCTTCCAGGAGCGCGCTGTAGCCGTAGGGGGTGTAGTCCTCGCCCGGCATCGTGAAGCCGGTCGGCAGCCTGCACGACATCTTCGCGTCCAGCGGCCGGAGGAAGAACTCCTCCAGCGCGGCGTGCGCCTCGTACACGGCGCGGCTGCCCGCGTCGTAGCCGCAGACCGTGAAGAAGCCGACCTCGCGGCAGGCGCGGTCGATCTTCCGCGCCGCGTCGCGCTCCGAGATGTCGATCAGCGGGATGTCGTTCACCGGCCGCCTCCCACCGCGCGCAGCACCGCGGTCTTCTCGCGGATGAACGCGCCCACCTGCGCGATGGCCTGCCGTCCCGCGGTGAGGGTGGGGTAGAAGAGGTGCCACACGTGCACCATCTCCGGCCACTCCTCGAACGTCGCCTCGACGCCGCTGGCCAGCGCTTTTTCGTAGAGCTGCCGCGCTTCGCTGAACAGCACCTCCCGCTCGCCGACCTGGATCAGGAGCGGCGGCATGCCGTGCAGGTCGGCATGGATGGGCGAGACGTAAGGGCTCCTGCGATCGTGGCCGTTCACATACAGCCCGGCCAGGAAATCGGCGAGCGGCCGATCGATCATCGGATCGAGCGCCTGCCGGTCGACATAGCTCTCGCCGGTCGCTTCGAGATCGACCCACGGCGAGATGCAGACCGCCGCCGCCGGCATCGGGCAGCCGCTGCTCTTCAGCATGGCCAGCGTGGCCATCACCAGCCCGCCCCCCGCGGAGTCGCCGACGAAGGCCACCTGCTCAGGCTCGTAGCGTTCGAGCAGCCATTCGTACGCCGCGCAGGCGTCCTCGATCGCGGCGGGGTAGGGGTGCTCGGGAGCGAGCCGATACTGCAGTTGCAGTGCGGCGCACTTCGCATCGCGCGCGATTTCCGCGGCCATGCCGCCGTGGCTGGCGAACGAGCCGTAGACGTAGCCGCCGCCGTGCAGGAACAGCACGGCGCGCCGTGCGTCGGCGACGGGCGGCGTCAGGAGCCGTCCCGGCATGCCGCCGATGTCCACGAGCTCCATGCCGATGTCGTCCGCGACGGGAGGCCCCTGCGAGTCGTACAGCACGCGCGCCTCCGCGACGTCGTCCGGCCAGGGCGTGGCCGCGAGCTCGGCCAGCACCGCCTCCATCTCGCGCCGCGCGGATTCGTCGAACCGGTACGGGAAGTCGGTCATGCGCTCACTCGCTCGACCACTTGTCGTACGCCTCGAGCATCATCCTGGCCTTGGCCACGAACGGCGGCGCGATGACCTGCCCGTCCTTCAGTGCGAAGCCGGTCGACGCGCTGACATACGCCTCGATGGTTTTCTGGTAGCAGTCGACGGTGTCGGCGGAGACGGAGAAGATGCGGTTGATCCCGTCGATCTGCCGCGGATGGATGGCCGCCTTGCCGGTGAAGCCGCACTCCTTCGCCGCCACGCACTCCCGCTCGAAGCGGGCCATGTCGTTGATCTCGAACGAATTCGTGTCGATGGCCTGGATGTGGTGCCGCGCGGCGGCCACGCAGATGCGCGCGCGGGCGTAATCGAGGAAGGCCGGGTTCGGGCTGTACATCTGCGCGCTCAGGTCCGCCTGCCCGAGGCAGATCGCATCGCTGGCGGAAGCAATGGCGTCGACGTTTTCTACCGCCTCCAGTGTCTCGATGAAGCTGATCAGCTTCGGCGACTGCCGCAGGCTGCCGAACAGCGACCGGTAGATCCGGATCTCGCTCGGATGGGTCATCTTCGGCAGGAGGATGTACTCGAACGCGCAGTGCCCCTGCTCGTAGAGCGTCCGCAGGAGCTCCAGGTCGCGCAGTCCGTCGAACGAGCCGACGTAGTTCACGCGCAGCCCGAGCCGGATGCCGGCGGCCGCAAACGCCGAGAAGTCGAACGCGGCCACCTTCTCCCGCGCCTCCGTCTTGGCGTTGACGTGGACCGAGTCCTCGAGGTCGATCACGATCACGTCCGCGGCCACGTCGTGGCGGTTCAGCGAGTCGACGCGCACCGCGGGGGTATAGAGAAAGCTGACGTTGACCGGTTTCTTCTTGCGGATGGTCAGGACCGGCGTGTTGCGGGGATCAGGCTCCATGGTGCGCCTCCGGGTGGTCGAGCGTCGGGACGAGGAACGTCCTCTCGCAGGTCAGGAACAGCGTGCCGTCGGCCTTCAGGCCGCGGGTCTCACAGGTGACGATTCCCTGGTGTTTTCTCGATTCCGAGAGCCGCTTCGACAGCACGGTGCTCTCGGCATAGAGCGTGTCGCCGGCGAAGCAGGGGGCCAGCAGGCGGACCTTGTCCCAGCCGAGGTTCGCGATCGCCTTCGCGCTGAGCGTGCTCACCGACATCCCGTTCACGATCGAGAACGTCACCAGGCTCGAGATCAGCGGCCGCCCGAATTCCGTCGTCTCGCAATAGGCGCTGTCGATGTGCAGCGGCGACGTGTTCATGTTGATCAGCGACTGCCAGATGTTGTCCGCTTCCGTGACCGTGCGGCCGGGGCGATGCTCGATGACGTCGCCGACGTTGAACTCGTCGTAATAGAGCCCGTACGACTCGCGATAGCGGCCGTCGCCGGTCCGGACGTAGGCGCTCTTAGTGTCCAGCACGTTGCGCCTCCGCCAGACCCGACACGAGCGCGGCCCGCGCCGCTTCGCTCACGCTGAACGCCCACGCCAGCTTTGCATTGCCGACCGTGACGTTGACCACGCGCGAGCGCGTGCTGCCGCGCACCAGCATCCCGGCGGCGTTCGAGCCGTAGAGATACATGCCGAAGACGAGGTTGTGCGGCTCGCTGTCGAACCGCTCGTCGTGCGGGAACGTGGCCGGCAGCGCGTGCAGGAGCTGCTGCGCGGTCCAGTCGCGCATGCGCTCGCCGCTGAGGATCGCGCGCAGCTCCTCGACCGGCGTCTCGTCGCCGACGTGGATGCCCTTCCCGCCGAACGACTGCTTCTCCTTGAAGACGTACTCGCTCCTGCGCTCGATCAGCGACTCCACGTTGCCGCCGTCGATCTCGCAGGTGTAGGGGATGTATTTCGCGATCAGCGCGCGCTCGCGCGGGGTGAGGATCGACTGCAGCGCCTCGTAGTGCAGCAGCGCGAACCAGACCTTGTTCATGCGCAGCTCGGACTCGTATGTATTGAAGACCGGCGTGCCTTGCGCGATGAGGAGGTCGAGGAAGGCGCCGCCGTCGTCCATCTCGTCCATCATGAAGCCGCGGAAGACGAGCGTCCGCCGCGCCTCCGCCTCGCTGAGCCAGGCCGGGTCGTACGTCTTCTCGTCGGCGATGAACACCGGCAGCGGAGCGGCTTCGCGCTGGAGGTGCCCGCGCACGCGGTCGAAGGAGAGGTAGCCCTTGCCGGCCGATCCGCCGTCCGTGCTCCAGTCGAGGATGACGATCCGCGCCGCATCGCGTTTGCGCGCGAGCTGCGCGATGTACGCGCCAAGGTTTTTCAGTGGCGGCGTCAGTCCCAGCCGGTCCTGCACGCCGACGCCCAGCTCGTCAAAGTACGTCCCGGCGAACTCGAAGATCTCCGCGGCGGCCACGCACGAGTCGATGTTGAACTCGCAGAAGTGATAGCCGTCCCGCGACTGCAGGATGTCGAACCGCGCCACCAGGCACTCGGGCTCGAGCAGCTCGTTCCAGTTCACGAACCGCTGCATGGCGGCGGGGACGCGGAAGGTCTGCAGGATGCCCTCGCGTCCGACGGTGGCGGCGAAATGCCGCAGGATCTTCGTCTGCACCGCCACGAACGCTGCCGCCGCTTCCGCCAGCTGGTCCCGGTCGCGCTCGTCGAAGACGAAGTTGACCGGGAGCATGTGCAGGCGATGGCCCCCTTCCTTCGCGAGGCGGGCCTCCTGCGCGGCGAGCAGCGACTTGCGCTCGATCCGTTCGCGGTCGCTGCCGAGGATCTCCAGCAGCTCCGCGTTGAATTGATGGAACGGTACGTTCATGACGTTGAGTTGTCGATGCGGATCAGCCGGTCGAACGGATGCCGCGCCGGCTCGTGATATTCGAGGGAGAGGTTTTCGCCCTGGTAGTCGGTCGCGGGGAGCATTTCCAGCCCGTAATGGCCGTACCACTCCCCGTAATGCTCTTCCTCGGCGTACTGGTATTCGAAATGGCGGATCGGGCGCCGCGCCGGCTGGTCGGCCACGGCTTTCCACGGATTGGTCGCCCCGTGCGCCACGCCGAAATCGATCTCGTTCAGCAGCATGACGATGATGATGTCGCTGTCGAGATTCAGCTCCAGGCCGAACGAGTAGTGGTCCTTCAGCTCTTCGTAATGCTCCTTGCGGATGGCGACGTTGTAGTTGTTGGGGATCGGCTCGACCAGGTCCCGCGCGGGCACGCCCCGTTCGCGGCAGAAGCGCTTGACGTCGCAGATCACCGGATGGCCGCCGGCGATGTTCTCGTTCGGGCCGTAGATGTTGCCGATGAACGGTGTGGCCGCGTCGAAGTGCAGGCACTTGGAGGTCATGAACGCCCGCGAGGTGATGCTGCCGTCGTGCGAGAAGTTCTGGTTGAGGTTGTAGCCGTCGACGTCCATCTTCGCGAACGTCATCGCGCGCGGCGTGACGCTGAAGCGGAGCATGTCCACCCGCGCCATCGTGCTCTTGAAGATCGACTCCAGCAGCTCGTACGCCTTCTCCCGGTCGGCGCGGACGTCGAGCCCGTGCCGCGCCAGGACCCGGTTCGTCCCGTACAGGACGCAGTACCCGGTCTCCTCGGTGAGGAGCCGCGCGATGCGCGCGGGCAGCTCGCCGGACTGCACGGCGTCGGGGCCGCTGAGGTCGAGGTCGTAGCCGCTGATGTCGAGGAGGCCTTTAGTCGCTTGTTCTGCATGGATGGCGGTCATGGGAAGCTCTCTCCGCTGGCTGGGTTTCGCGACGGGGACGTCGCTCGCGCGCTCGACGTCGAGCACGATCTTGCCGAAATGCTCGCTGCGCTCCATGCGCAGGTGCGCCCGCGACACGTCGCGGATGGGGATGACGGAATCGATCACCGGGACCAGCTCTCCTGACGCGAGCAGCGGCAGCCACCGCTCCCGGAAGCGCCGCGCGATGGCCCGCTTCTGCTCGATGGACAGCGGCCGCATGACCGTCCCCTTGAGCTGCAGCCGCTTGAGCAGGAGGGTGTCGAGATCGAGCTCGCACTTCGTGCCGGTCATCACTCCGACCTGCACGAGGCAGCCGCCTTCCTTCAACACCGCCATGTTGCGCTCGAAGTAATCCGCGCCGACGATGTCCTGGACGAGGTCCACGCCTCCGCCGCTCCACGCCAGCACTCCGGACACGAAATCGCCGGTCCTGTAATTGACCGCGAGGTCGGCGCCCAGCGCCACCGCGCGCGCCGCTTTCTCATCCGAGCCGACGGTGCAGGCGACGCGCGCCCCGACGCTCTTCGCCAGCTGGATCCACGCCGTCCCGAGGCCGCTGCCGCCGCCGTGGATCAGCACGGACTGGCCGGCGGAGAGGTTGCCGAGCGCGAACAGCGTCGTGTCGGCGGTAAAGAACACCTCCGGCAGCGCGGCCGCTTCGGCGTACGAGAATCCGGGCGGGATGGCCGCCGCCATTCCGGCGTCGAGCAGGCAATAGTCGGCATACGCACCGCCGCCGGTGAGCCCGAAGACGGCGCTGCCGAGGGGGATGGAAACGTTCGCTCCGCGCGCAACGACGTCGCCCGCCAACTCCACGCCGGGAATCTCCGATTCCCCCTCGGGAGCCGGAAACTCACCCGCGCGCTGCAGCAGGTCGGCATGATTGAGCGCGGCCGCGCGGACGCGCACGAGCAGCTGATCGGGTCCGGGCGACGGGATCGGCAGCTCGGCCAGCGTGAGCACCTCCGGCCCGCCCGGCTTCGAGACCAGGACTCCCTGCATCGTCGTCGTAGTGGCGGCCGGCATGATCGTGCTCTTCAGGCGGCGTCGGTCAATCCGAGGGTGTCGTTCAGGGCGACGGCGAACGCGCGGATGTCGTCGGCGGTGAGATCGGCGCGCACCATCACCCGCAGCCCCGCTTCCCCTTTCCTGACAATCGGGAAGAAGACCGCCGAGGTATAGAAGCCGCGCTCGAGGATGGCCGCGGACGCCGCGACCGCCTTCTCCTCGTCGCCGATGCGGATCACCTTCAGCGGGAAGCCGTCGCCGCGCTGCGCGGTCGGCACGAGCTCGTCGAACAGGGCCATGTTGTCCTGCAGCGCCTTCTGCAGGCGCCCCAGCTCGGGCGAGTCGTGCAGCTTGATCGAGGCCATGCCCGCGCCGATGCCGGGCACGTTCAGCCCCTGCGACCACGCCAGCGGTCCGCCGAAGCGCGTCAGCACCGGCTCGCGGTCTTTCGGCCCGAGCATGATGATCCCGCCGCTGCCGCCGAACCCTTTCCCGAGCGACGCCACGACGATCGTCAGCTCGTTGACCTCGGGCATCAGCGACCGGGCATGCCCCTGTCCCTTGTCGCCGCAGACCGAGAGCGAGTGCGAGTCGTCGATGAAGAGGAACAGGCCGTATTTGTCCTGCAGCCGGAACAGGTCCTCGAGCGGCGCGACGCCCCCCATCGAATAGACGCCGTCGCAGACGTACGCCACGCGCTCGTTCTGTTTGCAGACGTCTTCCAGGAAGTTCATGTCGTTGTGCGGCGAGGTCAGCACCCGCGTCTCGTCGCCGCAGATCGGCTTGATGTAGTCCATCGAGAAATGTGCGAACTTGTCGAACACCATCACTGGCGGCCTGCCGTCGCGGCTGAGGTGTCCCGAGGCGATGAGCGGCAGCACGCCGGCCGTGGCGGCCGTGCTGGTGACGGCGCAGATGGTGCGCGCCCCCATCAGCGTCGAGAGCTGCTCTTCGAACTCCTCGAGCAGGTTGAGGCGGAGCCGGATGCGCGAGATCGGCAGGTCCATCGCCCCCTGGCTCTGCAGCGCGTCGATCGCTCCCTGCAGGATCGCCGGATGGCTGGCCAGCCCGAGGTACGAGCAGGAGCAGAGATTGATGAAGCGGTGGCCGTCCAGCCTGCGCAGGACGTTCGGCGTCTCGTAATCGACGCGGATGTCGATCAGGCCGTTGTCGTGCGCGATGCTCCAGGCGCGGTTGCCGTATTCGACGGCCGAGATGTTGTTGCGAAACCGGTGGAAGTCGAGTGACTGCTCCAACGCCGCCTCCTCATGCAATGACGTCTTGTGTGGCCGCGAGCTGCATCGCGACCTCGAGGATCAGGTCTTCCTGTCCCGCCACGGCGCTCCGCTTTCCCAGTTCGAAGAAAACGTCGCGCGGGTCGACGGAGTACTCGCGGGAGATCCGGTCCACCGGCTTGGCGAAGCCGGAGAAGACGCCCGCCAGTCCGCTGACGATGCTCATCGACTTGATCGTCGGCGCGAACGGCATCAGCTCCCGCTCCGCGATGTCGGCGGCATCCAGGACCTTGTAGAGATCGACGCCGGTGCTGTAGCCGAGCTTCTCCAGCACCGCCACCAGCACCTCGAGCTGCGTGTTCCCGGCGCCCGCGCCGAAGCCGCGCGCTGTGCCGTCGATGATCGTCGCCCCGGCGCGGACGGCGGCGATCGAGTTCGCGATCGCCAGCCCGAGGTTGTTGTGCGCGTGAAAGCCGGTCGGGATGGCCAGGTGCTCCGTGAGCTCGCGGATCCGCTCCGTCACATCCTCGGGGACATACGCGCCGGCGGAGTCCATCAGGATCACGCCCTGCGCGCCGTACGACTCCATCTTCAGGCACTCGTCGCGCAGCGTCTCGCGGGTGGCCATGTGGCTCATCATCAATACACCGAAGACTTCCTTCTCCCGGCCGCGGAGGTATTCGATGTGCTGGCGGGTGGTATTCGCTTCGGTGCAGTGCGAGGCGACGCGGAAGACGTCCACTCCGTGGTCGATCGCCGCGGCGATGTCCTTGCGGATGGTCCCGAAGCCGGGGATGACGTGTACGCCGAGCTTCGAATGCCGCAACTGCTCGCGCGCGGTGGCGAGCATCTCGTGGTCGCCGATCGCGGCCAGTCCGACCTGCAGCGACGACGCGCCGAGGCCGTTGCCGTGGCCGACTTCCACGATGGGGATGCGTGCGTCGTCCGCGGCGCGGGCATACGCGGCGATCTGCGCGGCCGTCAGCTTGTGGCCGACGGCGTGGTTGCCGTCGCGCAGGGTGGGATCGCTGATGATCACTTCACGCATGCGCATGCTCCTCAGCTACGGCCACCGCCGCGCAATTGATGATGTCGAGATTGCCGGCATATTTCGGGAGGAAGTCACCCTTGCCGCGTACGCGCACGGTCATGGCGATCCGCCCGTTTTCATAGAGAGGCGGCACCACCAGCTTGTAATCGGGCACATACGACTGGATCGACCGCACCATCTCCTCGACCGCCGCTGTCAATTCCTCGAGCCGCGGCCGGCTCACGGCGGCGAAGACGGTGGTCTGCATGTCGATGCACGGCAGCGCGGGATTGAGGATCAGGATGGCCTTCGCCCGTGGCGCGCCGGAAAACGCCTGCACCGCGCGCTCGGTGGTCTCGACGTATTCGTCAATATTCGCGCGCGTGGCCAGCCCCGCGCTCTGTGAGGCGATGCTGGAGACGACTTCGATATAGGAAACGTCCGGATGAACCCGGCCGATGATGTGCGCGAGCGGAATGGACGCCTGTCCGCCGCACGTGACCATGTTCACGTTGGCGCGGTTGGTGGCGTCGTCGAGATTGATGGCCGGCACGCACATGGTGCCGATGCGGGAGGGAGTGAGGTCGATGACCGGACGGCCGAAACGCTCCAGGAAAGCCCAGTTTTCGAGATGCGCACCCGCGGAAGTCGCGTCGAAGATGAGGTCGGGCGGCTCGACCTCGCTCAATGCCGCCGCAATGGCGCGATCCGAGACCGCGACGCCCATCGCGCGCGCCCGCACCATGCCGGGCGAGGCGAGATTCCGGCCGACCATGAGGGAGCAGGTGAGGTGAGGGGAACGGGAGGTCTTGACCAGAAGATCAGACCCGATGTTCCCGCTGCCGAGAATCGCGACCTTCAACTTGGGACGGGAAATCTCCATCGGGCCAGCACACCTTTCGCCGCCGTTTGAATGTGATTTCGGATTGTCGAAGACTGAGCAGGCAATCTACGCTCGCGGCCGCAAGTGTGTCAAGAAGTATCGCGTTAAGTGGAGATGGATGTCGGCGGGTCGCGGCGCCACAACATCGCGCTGATCCACCACCGCCCGTCGCGCCGGAACAACTGGATGCTCTTCACCGCGCGTCCGGCCGCTTCACCGTCGCGGCAAGTGCGGGTCTCGTAACCGCTCAATACATGCGCGACATCCCCGAATTCACGGGTCTCCCGCCACAACTCCCCCTCCCAGAAAGAGCTCAGCGCCCCGGAGTCGATCATCCCCTCGACGTTCACGCGGAAGGACTGCAGGTCGAACTCGAAGACCCCCTCGTCATTCACCCGCACCAGCCGCGCCCCCGGAGCAAACACCTCTGCCCACCGCCCCCACTCCGGCCGCCCCCCCGCCTCGAAACACATACAGCGGTACATCTCCCGGATCACGTCGTCGAGAGTCATCGGGAACTGTCACTTCTTCTCGCGGAACCGCGCGAGGTCCGGACGCTCCATCAGCTCGCGGGCGCGCTCGGCGTGTTTCGAATCCGCGGCCGCCGGACGGACCTCGATCTCAGGTTCGTCCGGCCGGTGCAGGCGGACCAGCCTGACGAGCCGCTTGCGTGCTTCGTCCAGTCGTGAACGGCGTTCCATCTAATCAAGGGGTGTCGCGCGGAGGCGAAAGTACACCCGCGGTCTCAGGATTCGTCTTTCGGAGGGAGCGGCGCGTCCAAACCGGCCGGAGCGTCCGGCGGCGGCGCCGTCTTGCGCGCGGCCTGGGAAGCCTTGTACGTCGGATCGACCTCGCGCAGGTGGTCCTTGAGCGCGGGGGAAACGCCCGGCTTCCGCTGATATCTCGTGGCGCCGGCCGACTCCTGCGTGGCGCCCGGCGGCGCCTGTCTTTCGTCGAGCTGACCGAGCACCTGCAGCACGTTCGCACCGGTCGTGACCATGTCCAGCACCATCTGCCGGACTGTCTCGACGTCCACGGTGATCTTCCCCTTGATCTGCACCCCGCCGAAGTGCAGTGCCTGGAGGTGCGGCAAGGCCCCGATGTACGCCTCGATCTTGCGGATGGTCACGTTGTCTCCCCGCTCGATGCGCTGGATGTCCGTCCGCACGAGTCCGGCGAGGCTGGCGAGTTTGTGCTGGGAGTACCCGTGAGCCTCGCGCGCGGCGCGGAGCTGCTGGTGCAGAGGCGCGATCATGCTGGACATGATACACCACCCCGATACATCGCTGCCGCGCCTGTATCATTAATAACAGGGCTGGCGGATGTACGACGTCCCGACAGGGTCGGGTCGTGGGTTCCGTAGGGTCGCGCCTGGGTTCGGAGGGCAACATTACTGCCATCACAAACTCGCGCCCTTCCCCGGAAGCGTTCAACTTCTGGACACCGGAAGGTCGCCGGAGCCCTCGCCACCCGGTTTCGAGCCTTTCGCGGGTCGCCGGCGTGGTTCGGCAGGGAACGGTTCAGTCAACGGGCGCCTTGCCTCGAGTCTCCCGACCCCATGTGGGAGGTCCTGCCGGGCAAGGTGGCAGTCTCCCGAAGGCAACGTCGCGGCCCTTCGGGGCCATTTCGGAGTGTCCGGGTGACATTCTGGCGTCCTTCACAGGCTACGGCGCGGGCTCGGAACCAAAACCTGACCCTCCCGAACCCAGCACCTGACCCTCCCGTATCCAATCCTGACCCTGCGGACCCCACGACCTCACCCTCCCGAACCCACCATCCCACTCCCCCGATCCCTCGACCCCACCCTCCCGACCCCACGCCTGAATCACGCGGCCTCGAGCGGTGTCCAGATCCCGGACAGGCCCCGACCAGCCGCTTTCCCGAGAGCAACGCACCGGAACAAGGGGTCCTGTAACTGTGCCGTAACAGCTGGTGTTCGAAAGCTGGACGCTTTGTCCATGTTCCATATTCGACCGACTTCCAAATGTAACAGTGATCCAAAGATATCGCCCTTGACTATTCTGATAGTCCCGCCGATATTGCACCGTGCTCGGCCGAGCAGAAACGAAACGAACGAAAGAAAAAGGAGAAAGACTCACATGACAACCATCCCCAACGAAGTACCCATCGCCCTGGATCATCACAAGAGAGCCGAGGAGATCATCGAGATGCTCCGCGCCGAGGTCGAACAGATCGAAGGCTTCGGCCATCCACCCGCGGACCGGCGCCGGAAGGTCGCCGGTTTCAGCTCCAACATCTCCGAGGTCGAGTTGAACGCGGCTGCCGCCGCGTGCGACGCGACTCCCGAGCTGGCGGCCGCGGCGCGGATGACCGGCGCCGGCTTTCGCGAGGGCCTCAGCTTCTGCAGCGCCAACACGAAGCTCGCGGACCAGCTCGAAGTGGAAGCGGCCGGCATCCGGTACGCGGTCAGGTTGAAGAGCGCCATCCTGGCCAACCGCGCCCGCCACGTCTACCAGACCGCGCAAAGCCTCAACAAACCGGTCGACCTGCTCGTCCCTCACATCGACAAGCTGCGCGCCGCCTTCAAGCGGCCGAAGAAGCGCGCGGCCCCACCCACCGACCCGGCGCCCTCCCCGCCGCCGGCTACACCGGATCCCAAAGCGGGGAAATGACCCGAAGTACGGGAGGGCCGGCACAGGCCGGTCCTCCCTTTGTCACGCCGGAGGCGTGCCGGACGGTAGCCGGTGGTAAGCGCCGAAGGCGCGCCACCACCGGATCACGTCGGCCCTCATCTCGACCCCGGCGGGGTCGCGTACGGCACCCCTGCCGGGGTGCAAACGTGGTCGCACGGTTACCGAGTGGTGGTGCGCCTGCGGGCGCTTACCACCGGCTACCGTACGGCACGCCTCCGGCGTGACGAACACGGTCACGGCACTCCATACCTCTGCTCAAACCCGCGGCCCCTCCTCGACGTACAAGTCCGTGTCAGGAGGATCCGATGCTCGGGATGTTCGCATGGCTGTTGCTCGAGGTGACCGGCGCGCTGGGGGCGTTCCCGGCGGAGCTGGCTCACGATCCGGTGGTTCGCGACTTCTGCCGCGTGCTGCTGGAGAAGGCGGAGTCGGAGCGCTACCGCGAGCAGGGCGCCTTCGTGGTGCGGACGGAGGAGGGACTCCTCTATTTCGTCACTTGGCCGCCGAGCGAGGAGATGGACAAGCTGCGCTGGCATGGGCGCTTCCCGAAAGGCACGGTGGCCATCGTGCACACGCACCCGTCCTGGGTGAAGGATCCGTCCAGGCTCGACGTCCGCGCCGCACGGCGGGCGCGCATCCCGGTGTACGTGATCACGAAGTCGAGGATCTCCAGGACGGACGGGAAGGAGCCGGTGGTGGTGGCGGAGGGGGACTGGGCCGCGCAGCCGAGGGCCGCTCATCCATATTGACATACAGCCATGATTCTGGAAAACTGCCAGCTTCCGCGTTTTCTGAAAGTTGCGGCGAAGCTGGCGTCGTCCGGGCGCGTGTGGCGTGGCTTGCGTCAGCAGGCTTCACCACAAGGGACCGACCATGAATCTCGCGTTCGATCTGAAATATGCATCGCGCCTGTTGAGAAAATCATGGGGGTACTCGCTGCTGTGTGCGAGTGTCGTCACGTTCAGCGTGGGGCTTGCGATCTGGACGTGGGTGATGTCGGAAAACCAGGTCATGAGACCCCTCGGTTTGCCCGGCTCCAGCGACTGGTACAGCGTGCAGATCGCCGCCGACGCCACGGCCCCGCCTCAGACGATCAGCGTGGATGCGTACACCTATCAGGAATTGCTCGAGAACAATCGCTCGGCCGACCATATCGGCGCCTTCGCGTACAAGCGCGCCGTGCTCAGTGAAGGACAGGCGAGCACGAACCTGCGCGCGGCGGTCATCAGTCCGCGTCTGCTGGCGCAGGTGACGCCTCTCCGCGGCCGCACGTTTCAGGACGCGGATGGCCAGCCGGGTGCCGCCGCCATGGCCATCATCAGTTTCGACACCTGGCAGAACTACTTCGCTGCCGATCCCGCCATCATCGGCAAGACGGCCCGGATCGACGCCGCACCGGTGCAGATCGTCGGCGTGATGCCGAAGGAGTTTTACGCGTTCGCGGATTTCGAGCTGTGGCTGCCGCTGCGGATCCCGCAACTGGCGCGGCCTCAGGACTCGACGATGACCTTGTCGCCGTTCATCGTGCCGCGCCAGGATCAGAACACCCATGCCGTTCTGAGCGAGATGAAGAGCGTCGTCGCCCGCGTCAATAAAGACTATCCCGATCGTTACAAGCCCGGGCGGCACGTCCTGTTGATTCCTGGCCATCGGATGTTCTCCTCGAACGGGACGCCGATCGTGGTCATGATCATGTGCATCTCCGTGGCGGTGCTGTTGCTGGGCGGCGTGAACATCAGCTTCGTGTTTCTGGCCCGCCTGCTGGAGCGCAGCCGCGAGCTGGCCTTGCGTTCGGCCGTCGGCTCGACGCGCGCGCGTCTCCTGGGGCAATGCCTGCTGGAGACTGCCCTGGTCGTGCTGGCGGGGCTCGTGGTCGGGTACGGACTGGCAGTCCTGGGCGTCCGGTGGACTCAATGGGTCCGCGGGACTCTCGCGCAGACACTCGCAACCGGACGCCTCGAGGCAGTGACGGCTCTTCAGCCCAGCGATTTCATCGCGGCGGTGTTTTTCGCGATCCTGATCTGGCTGCTCAGCACATTGATCCCCGCGTGGCGTGTCTCCAGACAGGACGCGGCGGCGGTGCTGGCGGGCAGCGGCAAGGGGACCGCCGGTGGCGGCGGCCGGAACAGGAGCGTGAGCCTGCTCGTCGGTCTGCAGGTCGCGGTTTCCTGCTTCGTGCTCGTGGTCTGCGCCACGATGGTCCTGGCGATCAACCAGGAAGTCAGCAAGCCGACCGGCCTCGACTCCGCGAGGGTCCTGCTATCGACCTCGCCGACCGTTTTCACCGAACGTTTCTCCGAGCCGACACGGCGCCTGCAGTACTGGGAGGCCTTGACGGCGAAGGTCGGGAGCGCGATCCCGGGCGTGGGGGTGGCTTATGCCTCAGCGCCACCGACCAGGCCGGCCAAGGTGCCGGCCTCGATTGAAACGCAGCAGGGCACGGAAAAACGTGGTGCATTCACGTTGCCGGTCGCGGTCGTGTCCGAAAACTATTTCAGGCTGCTTGGGCTGACGCTGCGCTCGGGACGCCTTTTCGATAGTACCGACACCAATAGTTCCCTCAATGTTGCGGTCATCGATGAGGAACTGGCCGCGCGCTATTGGCCCGGTCAGGATGTCCTGGGAAAGAGCATTCAATTAAATCCCTCGACCAATGGCCCTCGGCTTACCGTCGTCGGCGTAGTCTCTGCCGTGGCCGACGCGCCGTATTCCAGAGACCATGTCGGGGTCGTTTATCAATCCCTGCGCCAGGCAGCGCCACCGGCGTTCCACCTGCTGGCGAAATTGCCGAACACGGTCACCGATGGCCGGACCGCATTGCGGGCCGCGGCGTTTGCGGTCGATCGCGATCTGCCGATCAACAACCTGCAAACGCTCGATGACTACCTGGCCGCAATCGAGGCGAGCTTCAAAGCGATCATCCCGGTCGTGACCGTGATCGCGATCATCACCGCATTGATCGCGGCGTCCGGCCTGATTGGACTCATCAGCCGCTCGGTAGCTCTGCGCACGCAGGAAGTGGGGATACGCCGCGCGCTCGGCGCGACGCCGCGGCGGGTCATCTCGATGTTCCTCCGGCAGGCGGCGCTGTACATGACCACGGCCATCGCGGGTGTGGGACTGGGGGTCATGCTGCTCCCGCCTCTCAGTAGAGTGATCACCAACATCCTCGATTACACCGTCCCGGTCGCGCTGGGCGTGGTCGTTTTCATGGCCGTCGTCATCTTCGCGGCGTCGTATCTGCCCAGCCGCCGTGCGGTCGCCCTGGAACCGGCCGACGCCCTGCGTTACGAGTAGCCGTTCTGCCGGAGACGTTCGCGGTCGTGGAGCCCGTCATCCATCTTTCGGCCGTGCCTCCTCGACAAATTTTATGTACGACCATCCTTCCCTTTTTATGTTGACATAACTTCATCCTTCTGTGAGACTGCACGTTCCGTTTATTTGCAAAAGAGCTTCTCCGCGGACGGCGTGACGTCGCTGGTCGTCGTTCGTAAAGTGTCTGCGGTCGGGGGAGGCGGCTTCGTGGAACCGAGAGGGGCGAAGCGCATTCTCGCGAGTTGGCACAAATTGCCCCAGCTGGACTCGCCGCAACGGCGCCGTGAACGAATCGTCCCGATGAACCGGTCCTCACCGGTTTTTAGAGCGCGACGAAGTCACTTATAGGTCACGCCAGGTCCACCAATCCGCAGGCCGTTCCGCTTGCGCACCCGCGCGACGCTGACACGTTTCCTCACTCCTCACTCCCCGGCCCTCAGTGCCCAGGCCCCACATGAAAGACTCTTCAGGCGACATCGCTGTCATCGGCATGTCTTGCCGCTTTCCCGGCGCCGCAGATCCCGAGCAGTATTGGGAGAATCTGGTGGCGGGACGTGTGAGCATCGGGGAAGTGCCTGAGACGCGGTGGCGGTGGCAGGACTATCGCGACGAATCCCAGCCCGAGGAGAGCGGTCCCTGGTGCCGGTGGGCCGGCCTGATCGACGACGTCGACGCCTTCGACGCCGCCTTTTTCAATGTCTCGCCGCGCGAAGCGGAGTCGATGGACCCTCAGCAGCGCCTGGGGCTGGAACTGGCCTGGTCGTGTTTCGAAGATGCCGGGATGCGGCCGTCGCACCTTTCCGGCCGGAATGTCGGCGTATTTCTCGGCTTCACGAATCTCGATTACAAGGAGATCATGGAGGAGTCGCCGATCGACATTTATTACGCGACCGGCACGCTCTCTTCCGTCATTCCCAATCGCATCTCCTGGCACTTCAACCTGCGCGGTCCGAGCGTGGCGGTCGACACGGCGTGCTCCAGCTCCCTGCACGCGCTCCACCTTGCGTGCCGCGCGCTCCGCGAGAACGAGTGCGACACTGCACTGGCCGGCGGGATCAGCCTGCTGCTGACGCCGAAGCGGTTCATCTGGTACGGAAAAGCCGGAATCCTGTCGTCCACAGGCGCGATCCGGTCGTTCGATGAAAACGCCGACGGAACCGTAAGAGGTGAAGGGGCGGGTTTTCTTTTACTGAAGCCACTGGAGCGGGCTATCGTTGATGGAAACCGGATCGTCGGGGTCATCAAGGGGAGTGCGGTCAATCACGGCGGTAAGCACCATACGCTGACCTACCCGAGCGCCGGCGCGCAGGCGGAGGTCGTCGCCAGCGGGTTCCGTGCGGCGCGTGTCACCGCGTCCGAGGTGAGTTACGTTGAATGTCACGGCACCGGCACGCTCAAGGGTGATCCGATTGAAGTACGCGGGCTCCTGAAGGCGTTTCAGTCCGATACCGCCGACGCTCCGAGCCGGAACGGTGAGGGCCCATGGTGCGGCCTCGGCACTGTAAAGCCGAACATAGGACATCTGGAGGGAGCGGCTGGTATTGCCGGCGTCATCAAGGTCCTGCAGGCATTGCGGCATAAGACGCTGCCGCCTTCCGTCAATCTCACGAAAGTCAACTCCAGGATCGACCTCGGTGGTGCCGTTTACTTCGTCGACCGGCTGCAATCGTGGGAGCCACGCGTCAGGGACGGGATACAACTGCCCCGGATCGCAGGAGTGAGCTCCTTCGGGTTCGCCGGCACGAATGCGCATGTGGTGCTGGCGGAAGCTCCTGTGCGACAGGAAGAGGAGGCCACGCCGGCCGTTGCTGCTACGGATCGCCGCGCGATCGTAGTCCTGTCGGCGAGAGACGCGGACCGGCTCAAAGACCGGGTCCGGCAATTACAGCAGGCCATCTCACGGCGGGGACTGCGAGACAGCGATCTGGCGGGCATCACTTATACGCTGCAGGTTGGACGCGAGCCGATGGACGAGCGTCTCGGATTCCTCGTGAGCTCAGTGACTGAGCTCGCCGGGAAGCTCCAGGCCTTCCTCGACGACGAAACCACTTCGGGCCTCTACCGCGGATCCGCTCGAAAGAGTGGCGAGCTCGTGACGATGCTGGCGGAGGATGAGGTGTTCCGCGGCGCGGTCGGGAAGTGGGTCGAGCAGGGGCGCCTCGAGATGTTGCTGGAGTTGTGGATCAAGGGCCTCGAGCTCGATTGGACCAAACTGTACGGCGCCGCAAAACCGCAGACGGTGGACCTTCCTACCTACCCATTCGCCAGGACGCGCTTCTGGGCCGAGCCGGCGACGGGCCGGCAGGTAGCTGCCGATCGCGCCGCGGCGGCGGCCCTTCATCCGCTGCTGCACGACAACACCTCCGACCTGGCCGGGCAGTGCTATGGCTCGACTTTCACGGGAGCCGAGTTCTTCCTCGCCGACCACCAGGTGAAGACCGATGGGCGCACGCCGCGAAAGGTGCTTCCAGGCGTGGCCTGCCTGGAGATGGCGCGCGCGGCGGTCGAGAAGGCATCGGACTGGCCGGAAGCTGCAGTCCTGGAACTGCAGAATACCGTCTGGACGCGCCCGATCGTCGTCGATGCAGCGACACGCGTGAATATCGCGCTTCTGCAGAATGACGACGATCGGATCGACTACGAGATCTATACCGGCGACGGCGACGAGAAGCTCGTGGCCTGCCAGGGCCGTGCGGTCTTCAGTGCCCGGTCCGCGCCGGCCACGCTGGATGTTCCACAGATGGAGGCGCGGATGGCTCGCGGCATGCTCGATGGGGAGAGCGTCTACGCGGCGTTTGCGCGCATCGGACTCGCTTACGGGCCCGCGTTCCGGACGATTACAGCGCTCCACCGCGGAGACGGCGAGCTGCTCGCGCACCTGCGCCTGCCGGATTCGGTGGCGGACAAGAGCGCAGCATACGTCCTGCATCCAGGCTTGCTGGACGGCGCACTGCAGGCAGCGGTTTCGCTGGACGACAATGCAGGCGCCGGTGAGCCGCGGTTGCCGTTCGCATTGGAGACATTGCGCATTCTCTCGCCCTGCAGCCGGGAAATGTTGGCCTGGGTGCGCTACGCCTCGGGCAGCAATACGGCGCTGGACGTCGACCTGTGCGATGACCGCGGAAACATCTGCGTCCAGTTGCACGGGTTCTCGTCGCGCGTACTGCCCCCGCAAATCGACGCGACCGCCGGAAGCCTGGTTGCGACGCCCGTATGGCACACGAGCGCCCTCGAGTCGGGCAGAGCCGACTACGCAGAACATCACATCGTTCTGTGCGGATTGCCCGCGGACGAGCTGAGCGCGCTGATCCCGCACGCCCAGTGCCTCCCACTGCGGGCAGGCGGGCAGCAGACAATCGCGGAGCTGTATAGCGAGCACGCCATAGAGTGCTTCGAGCGGATCAAAGCCATCCTCGACAGGAAACCTCAGGGGAGGGTGCTGTTCCAGCTCGTCATTGCGGACCATGAGGAGCAGACCATCCTCGCCGGCCTGTCGGCGTTGCTCAAGACCGCGCAGCTGGAAAATCCCCGCTTGATCGGCCAGGTCATCCTCGTCCCCCCGGGCGTGACCGCGGTCGAGCTGGGCCGGCACCTTCAGAGCAGCGGCCTGGATTCGATAGTCCGCTATGCGGATGGCGCGCGGCAGGTCTTACGTTGGGAGGAAGTAACGCTCGACCGCGAAGACCCGTCCACCCCGCTCAATGCTCGCGGCGTGTACCTGATCACCGGCGGCCTCGGCGGCCTGGGAACACTGTTCGCGAAGGAAATCCTCGAACGGAGCCCAGAGGCACGGGTGGTATTGACCGGACGCGCAGAGCTGGCTTCGGATAAGCGCCTCGGCGATCGGCTGAGCTATCGCCAGGTGGACCTTTCTGACCGTGCCCAGGTCGAGCGACTCATCGAAGCGATCGTCGGCGAGCACGGAAAGCTCAGTGGCATCCTGCATTGCGCGGGGATGATCGCGGACCACTTCATCGTGAAAAAGAGCAGCGCAGAGTTCCGTCAGGTGCTCGCGCCGAAAGTCACCGGTACCTCTCATCTCGACCTTGCCACACGCGACGTGGAGCTCGACTTCTTCCTGCTCTTTTCGTCGATTGCCGGCGCGCTGGGGAACTTCGGGCAGGCCGACTACGCCTCCGCGAACGGCTTTCTGGATCAGTTTGCGGCGTACCGCAACCGGCAGGTCGCAGCAGGCCGGCGTCACGGACGGACGCGCTCCATCAACTGGCCGTTATGGCGAGCGGGCGGGATGGGCCTCGATGCGGCGGGCCTGGAGCTGCTGGAGCGGACCACGGGCATCCAGCCGATGGCGACGGCCACGGGCCTTAACGCGCTCCATGGCGCCCTGTCGTCCTCTTACGACCAGCTCCTCGTTGCAGAGGGTGATCTGACCAGGATCCGCAGGACGTTATTCGCCGCGCCGGCCGCGGAGCCGGAGACGAAGCCATTGCCTGCCGAAATCGATTCGGAGCAGTTCGCCGAAAAGGCGCAGGACTACCTGCTCAGGGAGCTCTCGGCGGTATTGAAGCTGCCCGCCCACAGCATCGATCCTCAGGTGGGGATGGACACGTACGGCATCGATTCGGTGCTGGCGATGAAGCTGACCAACCAATTGGAGCGGACGTTCGGATCGCTCTCGAAGACGCTGTTCTTCGAATATCGAACCGTCGGCGCCCTCAGTCAGTATTTCATCCGGTCTCACGCTGACCGCCTGGCGTCGCTATTCGCGCCGAAAACCGAGGGCAACCGCCAGCCGAAGGCGGCTGCCGTGCCGTCCACAGTTGAAGCCCCTGCGACGCGCAAGCCCGGACGGCGCTCCGTCCGACCACATGGTCCATCCATCCCGGCAACGGAATCCGATCCCATCGCCATCATCGGGTTGAGTGGACGGTATCCGGAAGCGGTCGACGTTGAGGCCTATTGGCGCAACCTGCGGGACGGCAGGGACTGCATCGTGGAGGTGCCGAGGGAGCGCTGGGACTGGCGCGAATACTTTTCCGTGGATCGCGGGGAGAGTGGACGCCATTACAGCAAATGGGGCGGCTTCATCGAAGGAGTCGACGAGTTCGACCCGCTCTTCTTTAACATCTCGCCGAAAGAGGCGAAGGTTCTCGACCCGCAGGAGCGTCTGTTCCTGCAGCACGCGTGGATGGCGATCGAGGACGCGGGATATACGCGCGCAAGCCTGGAGATGCCGTCGGATCACGATCTGCCGGGACAAGTCGGCGTCTATGCGGGCGTGATGTATACCGAGTATCAGCTGCTGGGAGCCGAGGCGAGTGCGAGAGGGCAGCGGATGGGGATGGCCGGGAGCGCGGCCAGTATCGCCAATCGCGTCTCTTACACGCTCAATCTGCACGGACCCAGCGTGACGTTGGACACGATGTGCTCGTCTTCACTGACCGCGATTCATTTCGCGTGCGAAGACCTGAAGCACGGGCGGACGGCGATGGCCATCGCCGGCGGAGTGAACGTCAGCATTCATCCCAACAAATATCTCCTGCTGAGCGCGGGGCAGTTCATTTCCAGCGACGGCCACTGCCAGAGCTTCGGCGAAGGCGGCGACGGATACATCCCCGGAGAGGGCGTCGGAGTGGTGGTCCTGAAACGCCTTTCGGAGGCAAAGAAGGACGGCGACCACATCTACGGCGTCATTCGCGGCAGTGCCCTCAACCACGGCGGCAGGACGAACGGCTACACAGTCCCGAACCCGCAGGCGCAGGCGAGCGCGATCGGCCGCGCGCTTGTCGATGCGCAGATCGACGCCCGCCATGTCAGCTACATCGAGGCGCATGGCACGGGCACGAAGCTGGGCGACCCGATCGAGATCGCTGCGCTCAGCCAGGCGTTCGCCGAATACACGCGCGACACGCAGTTCTGCCTGATCGGCTCGGCCAAATCCAACATCGGCCATTGCGAGTCGGCGGCGGGAATGGCGGGCCTCACCAAAGTCCTCCTGCAGATGCAGCATCAGCAGATCGTGCCGTCGCTGCATTCGGCCGAATTGAATCCTCATGTCGATTTCACCGCCAGCCCCTTCATCGTCAACCAGACGTTGAGACCGTGGGACCAGCCGGTGGCCGGCGGACGCAAGCTGCCCCGAATCGCAGGGGTTTCGTCCTTCGGCGCCGGTGGCTCGAATGCGCACCTGATCGTCGAGGAATACCAGGCGCCTGCGCCACAGCAGGTCGCGTTTACGAACGTTGCCATCGTCCTCTCCGCGCGGACGGAGGTGCAACTGCAGCAGAAAGTCCGGGATCTCCTCGGATACGTCCGGCCGCGGCTCGACACGATCGACCTGCATGCACTCGCGTATACGCTCCAGATGGGCCGCGAGGCGATGGGCGAACGTCTCGGCTTCGTGGTGAGCTCGATGGAACAGCTGGCCGACACGCTGCAGGCGCATGCGGCCGGCGATCGGAACATCGTTGGCCTGTATCAGGGACAGGTGAGCCGCGGCAAGCGGTCGGCGTTGTTGTTGAACACCGACACCGATCTACGCCGAGCCATCGACCAGTGGATTGAGGACGGAAAGCTCCCGAAGCTGCTGGAGCTGTGGGTCGAGGGTGTAGAGCTCGATTGGCGCAAGCTTTACGGCGACGCGACGCCGCAGCGTGTCAGCCTCCCGGTATATCCGTTCGCGAAAGAGCGCTACTGGATCGATGTCCCGCCCGCGAAGGCGGTTGACGCCGCCGCTGTGGAGCGGAAGAAGCCGGCCGGGATCTCTCTCGGCGCTCCAGGTGCGCCGGGTTCGGCCGCGTCAATTCCCACGGGTCGCGCACCAGTGGCTCTCCCGAATGCCATCGCCCGGCCTGGAGCCGCTTCGCCCGTCTGCCTGTTTGATGAAGGAAACGGCATTCTCGCGATTCGCATCACGGCCGCGGACAACGATCCGGCGAAGGACGTGATTGCCAGCCTGGTGCACGCGCTGGAGCTGGTGCAACAGGAGGTCTCGGTCAATGCCCTGAAGATCGCCGGCCTGGAACGCTGTTTCCGGCGCGGCGGGCGGGAGGACTACAACGACGCCCTCGAGCAGGGACTCTATCGCGCCATCGCCTCCTTTCCGTATCCCACCATCGCCGTCCTGGAGGGCGATACGGCAGGGGCGGCGTTCCTCTGCGCCGCGTTGTGCGACCTCCTGGTCTGCAGCGAGGATGCGATCTATCGCCATACCGACGCGGAACGGCAGTTCAGTCCCACGCCCGCCGAGGGACTGCTGTTCAGCGAGCGGTTCGGGGAGGTACGGGCGCAGGACTTTCTGTATGTCGCAACCGCCTCGACGGGCAGGCAGCTGCGGGCCAAGGGGTGGACGTGCACGATCGTTCCGCCGGCGCAGATCGAGGCTGCCACGCAACGGCTCGCGGCGGCATTGGCGACGAAATCACAGGAGGCGCTCCGGCTCCTCAAGCAGCACCTGACGCGCCACTTGGGTGGCTTTGTCGATGCCTTGCAGCGGGTGGACGCGCCGGCTCTGGAGACGGCGGAGACGGTCGACGCGACCCCGATCGAGGCGCCGGGCGCGCACATTCGGCTGACTACGCCCCTTGAACGCGTGCTGGTCATCAGTTTCGATCCTGGCGCCTTGCAGGAGCTGGTCGCGGCTCTCTCCGGTGTCTACGAGTCCAGTACTTACAAAGCCTTCGTGCTCGTCAGCACCGGGCCGGAGTTTCTTCCGGCTTCGATAGGTGTGGATGCGGTACTCGACTTGCGGCGCCTGATTGCCGGCTCGGCGATTCCGGTCGTTGCGGCATTGACGGGCGATGCCAGAGGCGACGCGTGGCTGATCGGCCAGTTCTGCGATGCTGCTGTCTATAGCAATACCGGCGTGTACTCGGCGGCGGGGATCGCACAAACGGCCGCGCCGATCTTTGCACGACGGTTCGGCGGGACCGCCGCGAAGGAAATCCTCTTTACCGGCGCTGACTATACCGGGATCGAGCTCCAGGAGCGTACGGGCACGTTGCTCGTGGCGGAGCGCGATCAGGTTGTGCCGGCCGCCCTGAAGGTGGCGGAGTCCTGGTCGAAACTGCCGTCGGCGACATTGGCTGCGTGGAAGAAACAGACCGCGGCGGCCCTCCCGACGCCGCAGGCGGCGGAACCTCATACGGGCGAGGTATCGGGAACGCTGCCTGCCGTACCGACTCCGATCGCCCTTCGCTCGAAAGTGGTCAAAGCGACCGCGCACCCGGAAGGCATTGTGGTCGTGCGGCTCGAAGACCGCGACGCAAAGAACATGTTTTCCGAAGCCTTCATGGCCGGTGTGAGCGAAGTCTTCGCGCACATCGAGCAGACGCCGGCGTACAAGGTGGTGGTCCTCACCGGCTACGACCACTATTTCGCGTGCGGCGCGACGCAGGAGCTCCTGTTCGCCATTCACGAGGGAAGGATCAAGTTCACCGACTACGACATCTATCAGTTGCCGCTGGACTGCAAGGTGCCGGTGATCTCGGCCATGCAGGGACATGGCATCGGCGCGGGATGGACACTGGGCCTGTTCGCGGATCTCGTGCTGCTGAGCGAAGACAGCCGGTATGTGAATCCCTACATGGATTATGGCTTCACGCCCGGCGACGGCGCGACGTGGGTGTTCGCGAAGAGGGTCGGACACGACCTGGCGAACGAAAGCTTCCTGACGGCGCTGCACTATACCGGCGGCGAGTTGAAAAAGAGGGGATTGCGGCTGCCGGTATTACCGCAGGCGGACGTGCTTCCCGCGGCGATGGCGTTGGCGAGGCGGATCGCGCAGGAGCCGCGAAGCCGGCTGGCCGGGATCAAAGCCGAACTGACGCGGCACGCCGCCGAGGAGCTGCAGGAGACGTATCGGCTCGAAGTGGCCCTGCATGACCGGACGTTCGTAGGCCGGCCGGACACGCTGGCGCTCATTCGGAACAATTTCCACAGGCCGGCCGAGAGCCCGCGGCAGGCCTCATTGCAGGCGGTTGCAACGACTGGGACGGATGGGCTGGCCGCGGTGACCGCCAGCCTCAGGACGCTCCTTGCGAATGAGCTGCAGCTGCAGGAGCGGGACGCGGACGAGAACCTGCAGTTCGTCGATCTCGGCCTCGACTCGGTTGCCGGCGTGAGCTGGGTGCGCAAGATCAACGAGCTCTATCAAACGTCGATCGAGGCGGCCAGCATCTACAGTCACCCCACGCTGGCCCGGTTCAGCCGCTATGTGAAAGAGGAAGCGGATAAGCGCGGAACGCTCCCCCTTCCCGCGCGCCCGCAGCCGCCGCCGGCCCTCGACCGCGGCGTGCTGGGCGCGGTTACTGCGAGCCTCAAGACGCTGCTGGCGGACGAGCTGCAGATGCGGGAGAGCGACGTCGACGAGAATCGCCAGTTCGTCGACCTCGGGCTCGATTCGGTCGCCGGCGTGAGCTGGATCCGCAAGATCAACGAGAAATATCAGACGTCGATCGACGCGGCGAGCATCTACAGCCATCCGACGCTGGCAGGATTCAGCCGTCATGTGTCGGCGGCAGCGGAAGCGGCCGGTGTGTTGTCGCGGCCGGATCAGTCGGTCGAGATGCCGGCGATCGTCGCATCGCGGTTCATTTCCAGCGCCTCCACAAGGCACTCCGCAGGTCCCATTGCCATCATCGGGATGGCCGGACAATTCCCCGAGGCCTCCAATCTGGAGGAGTTCTGGCAGAACATCGCACAGGGGAGAAACTGCATCAGCCAGGTCCCACCGCACCGCTGGGACGTCAATGCCTACTATCAGCCCGGGGACGTGGCCGAAGGGAAGACCATCAGCAACTGGTTGGGGGCACTGGCGGATTACGACCGCTTCGATCCGCTCTTTTTCAATATCTCGCCGGCAGAAGCGGAGAGCATGGATCCGCAGCAGCGCCTGTTTTTGCAGGCCTGCTGGCACAGCATCGAAAACGCGGGGTACGATGCGCGATCTCTATCCGGTACGCGGTGCGGCGTTTTCGCGGGCTGCGCCTATGGTGACTATCACCTCCTGTCGCGAGAACAACAACTAAGCGCGCAGGGATGGACGGGCGACGTGACGTCCATCCTGGCGGCGCGGATTTCCTATCAGCTCAATCTGCAAGGCCCCTGTCTTTCCATCGACACGGCCTGCTCTTCCTCGTTGGTGGCGCTGGCCCAGGCCTGCGACAGCCTGGTCGCCGGCGGCAGCGATCTGGCGCTGGCGGGCGGCGTCTATGTCATGGCCGGCCCCGAGGCGCTGATCCGGGCCACGCAGTCCGGCATGCTGTCGCCGGTGGGGCGGTGCTTCACCTTCGATCAGCGGGCGGACGGCTTTGTTCCGGGCGAAGGCGTAGGGGTTGTGCTGCTCAAGAGGCTGGCCGACGCGGAGCGGGATCACGACATCATCCATGCGGTCATTCACGGCTGGGGCGTCAATCAGGACGGCAGGACGAACGGGATTACCGCGCCCAACCCGGAGTCGCAGGTACACCTGGAGCAGGAGGTGTACGACAGGTATCAGCTCGATCCCTCGAACATTCAATTGGTCGAAGCTCACGGCACCGGCACGAAGTTGGGTGACCCGATCGAGGTAATGGCCCTCAAGCAATCGTTCAAGAAATACACGCAGGATAAAAACTACTGCGCGCTGGGCTCAGTGAAGAGCAACATCGGCCATCTATCCATGGCGGCCGGCATCGCCGGATTGATCAAGGCAGTCCTGGCGCTGCAGCACGGGCAACTGCCGCCCACGATCAACTTCGATGGCCTCAACGAGCATATCGATCTGAATGACAGCCCGTTCTACGTCAATACTCGGTTGCAGGCCTGGGAGCCGAAAGCCTCCGCCCCTCGCCAGGCGGCGGTCAGCTCGTTCGGGTTCAGCGGTACGAATGCGCATGTGGTCGTCGGTGAATATCTGCCGGCGGAAAAGAACTCCTCCGCCGTGGCGGTCCTGCAGGACGGGAAGATCATCGTTCCCCTGTCCGCGAAACGACCGGATCAGCTCAAACAGAAGGCCCGCGATCTGCTGGCTTTCCTTCGCAACGGCACGCACTCCGCCGAGCTGCTCGAGATCGCCTACACATTGCAGGTGGGGCGGGAGCCGATGGACGTACGCGTGGCCTTCCTGGTGAGCACGCGCGAACAGCTCGCCGAGGCGATCGAGGTGTATGTCGACGGCAAGGGGGGCAGTCAGGACTTCTGTGAGGGTCAGGTCTGCCGTGGCGGGGAGGGCATCGACCTCCTGAGCGACGACGCGGAGACGAGAGAAGCCATCGTCGCCCAATGGATTGGCCGGAAGAAACTCTCCAAACTCATGGATTGGTGGGTGAAAGGTGTGGAGCTGGATTGGAACAGCTTCTATGGCGAGGAGAAACCGCGGCGGGTCGCGCTGCCCGGGTATCCCTTTGCCAGGGAGCGCTATTGGATCGACGTCCAGCCCGGTCGTCATACAGCTGTAAGCACCGTCGCTACGGCGGTCATTCATCCCTTGCTGCACGGCAATACGTCCGACCCGGGCGAGCGGCGTTACAGCTCCACGTTCCGCGGCGACGAGTTCTTCCTTGCCGATCATCACATCAAGGGTGAAGAGGTCCTGCCCGGTGTGGCCTATCTGGAGATGGTGCGCGCGGCGGTCGAACACGCATTCCCGGCCTGGCGCCACTCGGGCGTGCTGGAGCTGCGCAATACCGTCTGGATGCAGCCGCTCGTCGTCACCGGCAACCAACAGGTCAGTATCGCGTTGCTGACCGACGGCAACGAGATCGAGTTCGAGATTTATAGCGCGGATGGCCGGGACGAAGTCATGCACTGCCAGGGCAGTGTGGTCCTGAGCGGCGATCCGGCGCCGGCCAGGCTCGAGCTCGCGCAACTCGAGCGCGCTATGGATCGAGGCAGCCTGGAGCCCGACTGTGTCTATGCGGCGTTCGACCGGCTGGGAGGTGTCTATGGACGCTCATTCCGGGCCATCACGGCCATTCACCAGGGCCAGGGCCAGCTATTGGCGCGCCTGCGGTTGCCGGAGGCAGTAGCGAACACGTTGGCGGACTATGTCCTCCATCCGAGCCTGATGGACGCCGCCCTGCACGGCTATCCCGTATTGATGGAAGGCTGGCCCGATGCCAATCAGCCTCGTATGCCGTTCGCCGTGGAATCGGTTCGCGTCATCGCTCCCTGTACGAGGGAAATGGCGGCGTGGGTGCGCTATACGCCCGGCACCGATCCGGCCGATTCGGTCGTCAAGCTGGACGTCGACCTGTGCGACGCGGACGGAAACGTCTGCGTGCAGTTGCACGGCTTCTCCACGCGCATCCTGCGGAATGAGCTCACGAATGCACCCGCGGTTGTGACGGGAAGCCTGCTGATCACCCCGACGTGGCAGGCGGAGGCAACTGCCGGCGCCGCCATGCACGACTTCGCCCGGCATCACGTGCTCGTCTGCGAGCCGGCGACGGTCGACGTCAGGGCGCTGGAGTCGCTCATCCCGCGCAGCCGTTGTCTGGCACTGCAGGGCGGAAGGCAACAGACGATTGCGCAGCGGTACAGCGACCACGCGCTGGCCTGCCTCGAACAGCTGCAGGGCATTCTTCGTGGCAAACCGCACGGCAAGGTGCTCGTGCAACTCGTCGTCGTAGAGCGCGACATGGAGCAGGCGCTGTTCGCCGGCCTGTCGGGCCTGCTGAAGACAGCAGCGCTGGAAAATCCGCAGGTCGTCGGCCAGGTCATCGTAGTGACCCCGGAAGTCACGACAGAAGAATTGGCCGCGCACCTGCTCGACGAGCAGCGTGGCGAATTCGCTCCGATCGTGCGCTATGAACGAGGCAGCCGCCGCGTCGTGCGCTGGCAGGAGGTCCGGGCCGAGCTGGATCCACCGCCGGGCGCCTTCACCGAAGGAGGCGTCTATCTCATCACCGGCGGCTTCGGAAAACTCGGCGCTCTCTTCGCGGGAGAAATCCTCTCCCAGAGCCGGACCTCACGGGTGGTCTTGACAGGCCGCTCACCATTGGACGCGAAAAAACAGGCGCTTCTGGAGAATCTCTCTCCAGACGCCGGCCGCGTGAGCTACCAGCCCGTGGACCTCGGCGAGCTCGATCAAGTGATGCAGCTCGTCGCCGGGATCGTACAGGACTGCGGGTCGTTGAACGGAATCCTGCACGCGGCCGGGATGACCGCGGACAGTTTCATCCTCAAGAAGACCGTCGCGGAATTCAGAGAGGTCCTGGAGCCGAAAGCGATCGGCACCTTCAACCTCGACCACGCCAGCCGGGACGTCCCGCTGGATTTCTTCGTGTTGTTCTCGTCCATTGCCGGTGCCATGGGAAATGCGGGACAAGCCGATTATGCCGCCGCCAATGGTTTCATGGACCAGTTTGCGGCGTACCGCAACCGGCTGGTGGCCATCGGCTATCGGCGGGGACGCACCCGGTCGATCGACTGGCCGTTGTGGGAAGCGGGCGGGATGGCAGCCGATCGGGATGGCGTGGCACGGCTGTTCCAGAGCACCGGAATGCAGCCGATGCAGACAGCCACCGGCCTGCAGGCATTTCATCGCATCCTGGCCTCCCCCCATGACCAGGTCCTGGCCGCGGAAGGCAACCTCGCACAAATGAGGCGCGCATTGCTGGCCGGGCCGTCGGCGCGGCCTGCAGTGCCGGCGAGACAACCGATGGCCGCTGCTGCGATCGATCCACGGAGCCTTACTGAAAAGACGCAGGACTACCTCTGCAGGCAGCTGTCCGGGACGTTGAGACTGACCGCGGACACGATCGACCCGCGGGCGCCACTGGCCACCTATGGGATCGATTCGATCCTGGCGATGAAGCTCACCAGCGGGTTGGAAACGTCGTTCGGGTCGCTGCCCAAGACGCTGTTCTTCGAATACCAGACCGTTCGTGAGCTGACGGGGTACTTCGTCGCGGAGCATCCGGAGCAGTTGGCGGCGCTCTTCGGCAGGAGCGAGGCAGTGCCGCAGCCCGAGCAGGCGCCGCGCGCCGAACCGGTCTCGAGGCGGCGCTCGATGCGGCGCAGGAGTGCGGCGCCCGCCGCGGCAGGCGAGTCCGAGCCGATCGCCATCATCGGCTTGAGCGGCCGGTATCCGGAGGCGTGGGACATCGACGCATTGTGGCGCAACCTGCAGGAGGGGAAAGACTGCATCGTCGAGGTGCCCGGCGAGCGTTGGGACTGGCGCGACTATTACAGCGACGACCGGAATGAGAAAGGACGCCATTACAGCAAGTGGGGCGGCTTCATCGAGGGCGTCGATGAATTCGACCCGCAGTTCTTCAACATCTCGCCGAAAGAAGCCAGGTACATCGATCCGCAGGAGCGCCTGTTCCTGCAGCATGCGTGGATGGCGGTCGAAGACGCTGGATACACGCGTGCTTCCCTGCGAATACCGCAAGGGGAGGGGCTGCCGGGACAGGTGGGCGTCTATGCCGGCGTGTGGAGCAACGAGTACCAGCTGTTCGGCGCCGAGGCCAGCATGCAGGGGGAACGGGGCGGGTTTGCGATCAGCGTGGCCAGCATCGCCAATCGCGTCTCCTACGCCATGAACCTGCATGGACCGAGCATCGCGCTCGACACCATGTGTTCGGCGTCGTTGACCGGCATCCACATCGCCTGTCAGGACCTGAGGCAGGAGCGGATCAGCCTGGCCATCGCCGGAGGGGTCAACGTCAACATCCATCCCAATAAATACCTGATGCTCAGCGCCGCCCAGGCCATCTCTACAGACGGCCATTGCCGGAGCTTCGGCGAGGGCGGCGACGGGTATATCCCGGCGGAAGGCGTGGGGGTGGTCGTCCTGAAGAGACTGTCCGAAGCCGAGCGGGACGGCGACCACATCTACGGGATCATCCGCGGCAGCGCGCTGAATCACGGCGGCCGGACCAACGGCTATACGGTCCCCAACCCCCAGGCGCAGACGGATGCCATCAAGCGTGCGCTGGCGGAGTCGCGCGTCGATCCGCGGCATGTCAGCTACATCGAGACCCACGGAACAGGAACCAAACTGGGGGACCCGATCGAGATCGCCGCCTTGAACAAGGCGTTTCATGACGCGACTCAGGACCATGGCTATTGTGCGATCGGGTCGGTGAAATCGAATATCGGCCATTGCGAATCCGCCGCGGGAATCGCCGGACTGACGAAGGTCCTGCTGCAGATGCGGCACGAGCAACTGGTCCCGTCGCTGCATTCGGAGACGGTGAATCCCCATATCGATTTCCACGACAGTCCCTTCATCATCAGCCGGTCGTTGCGGCCGTGGGAGCAGCCGATCGTCGACGGCCGGACGCTGCCCCGCATCGCCGGGATCTCCTCGTTCGGCGCGAGCGGGGCGAATGCCCACATGATCGTCGAGGAATATCCGCAGCCGTTACGCCAACTGACAGCATCTGGCGCCGTGGCCATCCTGCTCTCGGCGAGAACGGAAGTGCAATTGCAACAGAAGGCTCGCGAGCTGATGGAGTTCGTGCGCGGGCATCGGGGCACCCTCAATCTCGTGTCCATGGCCTATACCCTCCAAGTTGGGCGGGAGGCGATGGAAGAACGGCTGGCCTTCGTCGTTGAATCGGCCGAACAATTGCTCGAGATGCTTCAGGCCTTTGCGGACGGCCAGAACGGCGAGGGCACCTATCAAGGACAGGTGAAGCGCAATAAAGAGGCGCTCTCGGTGTTCAACACCGATCCCGATCTGCAACAGACGGTCTCGAGATGGCTTGCCGATAAGAAGCTCCCGAAGCTAACGGACCTCTGGGTAAAGGGCCTCGACGTCGATTGGGACCAGCTGTATGCCGAGGCCAGGCCGCGGCGGATGTCCCTGCCGGCGTACCCGTTCGCCAGAGAGCGCCACTGGGTCGACCTGGTGGTCCCGGTAGCGAAAGGTGCTCGGGCCGAGGAGATCCATCCGTTGCTGCAGAGCAATGTGTCGGACCTCGGCGGCCAGCGTTATCGCTCGACGTTTACCGGAGCGGAGCTCTTCCTCGCTAATCGGCAGGTGACGATCGCGGCGTATCTGGAGATGGCGCGCGCGGCCGTCGCGCACGCATCGCCTGCGCAGCAGACGCCGGCTGCAATCGAATTGCACGACATCGTGTGTGCGGAGCCGCTCGTCGTCAGCGGGGACACGCAGGTCAGCATCTCGCTGTCGGCGAACGCCGATGGGTGGATCGATTACGAAATCTACAGCGGTGATGCCGGGCAGGAGGTCGTTCACTGCCAGGGTCATGCGCTGTCGACTGGTCCGCCTGAACCCATCAAGCTCGACCTCGAGCAGCTCCAGGTGCGGGTGGGCGTCGATCAGTTGCTGGTGCATCTCACGCTGCCCGCGAGCCTGGAGGGCACATCGAAGGATTACGTCCTGCATCCGGTCCTGCTCGATGGAGCGGTGCAGGCTTGTTCGATGCTTCTCGGGCGCTCCGAGGATTCGACAGCGCCACGATTCGCGGCGGGCCTGGAAACGTTGCGCATCGTGTCGCCCTGCAGCCGTGAGATGCTGGCCTGGGTACGTCATTCAGCGACTCATGCGGGTAAGGAAGCTGGCGCGCTGGACATTGATTTCTGTGACGAGCGCGGGAACGTTTCCGTGCAGCTGCGCGGCCTGAGCTGGCAACAGGCATTACTGCCTCCGCAGATCGCACATTCTGCGAAGGTACGCGAAGAGATCGTCTTCCTCCCGGATCAGTCAGGACCGGCCGCGTCCATCGAGCGAAAGAAACCGGCCACCGTTTCACTGTCAGCCCTCACCGCACAGACGGTGCGTCTTCCTATTGCCGGTGAAGCACGCGTCACGCTCTCCGATGCAAGTCATCTTGTGCCTGCCTCGAGCCCGGTACCCGCTTCGAGCTCTGTCCGGCTGTACGACGACGGAAACGGCGTCTTCACGATTCACATCGCAGCGTCCTCGGGCGACGCGCTCCTGTCGCAGGACGTGACCGCCGATTTGGTGCAGGCTCTCCTCAGGCTGCAGCAGGAGGCATCGCTCAAGGGGCTCATCGTCAGCGGCCTGGAGCACTTGGGCGATACGCGGGAGGACTACAACACCGCCGCCGGGCAAACGCTCTACGAGACGATTGCATCGTTTGCCTATCCGGTCATCGCCATCCTGTACGGCGACACGTCCGGTCCCGGCTTCCTCGCCGCCGCATTGTGCGATTTCATGGTGTGCAGCGAAGATGCGTCCTACAGGTACTCGAACTCCAACTCCGGGCTGTTCCCCACGCCGGCCGTGCTGGCGGTGCTCAGCGAACGTTTCCATGCCGCGTTCGCCGACGATTTCCTGTTCCGGTCGACGGGATCCACCGGCAGGCAATTGCGAGCGAAAGGCTGGACCTGTCCCATCCTGCCCGCGGCGGAGGTTGAGCCCTACGCCCGTACTCTCGGGTCGCAGCTCGTCGGAAAGTCTTCGGAAGCGCTGCGCTTATTGAAGGCGCATTTATCGCGTAACCTGCGCGAGCTCGTCCGGGATCTAACGCACATCGACGCGCCAACTCCGGAAGAACGGCGCGACGGTGTGCTCGATCTGGCTCCCGCCGCCGCATACCTTCACGTGGAGACTCCCGTCGAGCACGTGCTGGTCATCTCCTTCAGCGTGAGGGAGGGTGAGGTGAGCGGCTTTGTTTCAGAACTGGGCGAGATCTTCGCCCGCGTTCGTGAAAACTCCCATTACAAAGCGGTCGTGCTCGTGAGCAACGAGTCCGAGTTCCTGCCGGCATCGTCATTTCCCGAGAACTTCGTGCGCGACGTTCAGCGCCTGCTTGCGGAATTACCGATTCCCGTCGCTGTCGCCCTTCGCGGCGCCGCAGCGGGCGACGCCTGGCTCGTCGCTCTGCTCTGCGACGCCTGTGTATACAGCCGTACCGGTGTGTACTCGTCCGCTGCGCTCGCCGACAGTACGTTCCTGTCGCAAACAGCCGCCGCGGTCTTTACGCATCGCTTCGGCAACGCGGCGGGCAAAGAAATTCTCCTGACAGGCAAGGACTATTCGGGAGCCGATCTTCAACAGCACGCCGGCGCGGTAGCCGCGGTGGAACAGGCCGACGTACTTCCCACCGCGCTGCAACTCGCCCAGCTCTGGACCACGCTGCCGCGGCACGTCCTGACATCCTGGAAACAACATGCCGCCGCGGCGATTCGCGAGACGATCGATGGTTCGCCGGCCGCCGTCAGGCTGGATGCTCCGGACGAACCATTCCCGTTGCCGGCGCCGGGACCCATTCGGCTCCGTTCGAAAGTCGTCACCGCCACCGCACATCCCGACGGCATCGTGGTGGTAAAGATGGAGGATCGGGAAGCAAAGAATATGTTCTCCGACGCCTTCGTCGACGGAATCAGAGAGGCCTTCGCCCATATCGAGCAGACGCCGGCGTACAAGGTCGTGATCCTGACCGGCTACGACCACTATTTCGTCTCCGGTGGCACCAGAGAAGGCCTGATCGCAATTCAGGAAGGCAAAGCCAGATTCACGGACCTCGGCATCTATCACATTGCACTCGACTGCCGGCTGCCTGTCATCGCTGCGATGCAGGGCCACGGCATCGGTGCCGGCCTTGCGATGGGAATGTTCGCCGACGTCGTGCTGCTGGCGGACGAGAGCCGGTACGTAAGCCCGTACATGGATTACGGGTTCACACCGGGCGCCGGCGCAACCCGGATTCTTGCGCACGTCATCGGTCATGACCTCGCCAGGGAAGGTCTGCTGACGGCGCGGTATTACGCCGGCAGCGAGTGGAAAGAGCGGGGCGTGAGGCTGCGCATTCTGCCGCGCGCCGAGGTTTATGAGTCCGCCATGGCGCTAGCCAGAGAGATGGCGCAGCAGTCCCGCCGACGTCTGATCCGCTTCAAGCAACAGCTTGCGGTGCCGGTGCGCGGGCCGCTGGACGAGACGTACCGGCTCGAGCTGGCCATGCACGAAAAGACATTCGTGGGCCAGTCCGGCACGTTGGCGCAGATCGAGAGCAATTTCCATGACGGCCTTGAAGCCGCCGCCGCTGCGCCGCGGGTTCGGGACGAGCCGGATGCGTCCGGCGGCAGCGACGTGCTGTCCGCGGTCACGGCCACGCTCAAGTCGCTATTGGCGAAGGAGCTGCAACTCCAGGACGGCGATATCGACGACAACGCGCAGTTCGCGGATCTCGGCCTCGAGTCGATCAGCGGGGTGACGTGGATACGGAAGATCAACGCCAGATACTCCACCGCGATCGAGGCAACAAGGGTCTACAGCCATCCGACGCTGGCCCAGCTCAGTCGCTATGTCAAGACGGAAGCGGAGAAGTGCGGCACCCTGGCCGAACCGGTCGCCGTCCGCGCCATGCATCCCCCAGCGGTAACGCTGACGAGCGCCACGCTGAAGCTTGCAGTGAAGAAACTCACGCCACCCCGCCGCCTCGTGCCGTCGCGGGCGCGCGCCGGCGACCTGGCACCGGCTCCATCACAATCCATTGCCATCATCGGCATCGCCGGTCAATTCCCCCAGGCGAACAATCTCGAGGAGTTCTGGGAGAACCTCGCGCAGGGCAGGAACTGCATCAGCCGAGTCCCGGCGAACCGGTGGGACGTCGACGCCTTCTATCAGGCGGGCGAGGTGGTCGAAGGCAAGACCAACAGCCAATGGCTCGGCGCTTTGGAAGAGTTCGACCGGTTCGATCCCCTGTTCTTCAATATTTCGCCGACGGAAGCAGAGAACATGGATCCGCAGCAACGCCTGTTCCTTCAAGCCTGCTGGCATAGTATCGAGAGCGCCGGTTACGACGCCCGCGCACTGTCCGGCAGCCGGTGCGGCGTCTTCGTCGGCTGTACCGGCGGCGACTATCACCAGCTGTCGCGGAAGCATCAGTTGAGCGCGCAGGGCTTCACCGGCAGCTCGGCGTCGATCCTTGCGGCGCGCATTTCCTACTTCCTGAACCTGCAGGGCCCTTGCGTCTCGGTCGATACGGCCTGCTCGGCGTCCCTGGTGGCGGTGGCCCAGGCATGCGACAGTCTGGTCTCGGGGGGGAGTGACGTGGCGTTGGCGGGCGGCGTCTGCGTCCTCACAGGGCCTGAGCTGCACATCAGGACGGCCCAGGCGGGAATGCTCTCGCCCGAGGGAAACTGCTTTACGTTCGACCAGCGCGCGGACGGCTTTGTTCCCGGAGAAGCGGTAGGGGTCGTGATGTTGAAGCGCCTGGCCGATGCAGAAAGAGATGAGGACATCATCCATGCAGTCATTCAAGGCTGGGGCGTAAACCAGGACGGCAAGACGAACGGCATCACCGCGCCCAATCCCGAATCGCAGACACGCCTGGAAACGTATGTCTACGACAGGTACGGCATCGACCCGGCCGGCATTCATCTGGTCGAAGCGCATGGAACGGGCACGAAACTAGGTGACCCGATCGAAGTGGAAGGCCTGAAGAACGCTTTCAGGAAATACACCGCAAACGCGGGCTACTGCGCGCTGGGATCCGTGAAGAGCAACATCGGCCATTGCCTGACGGCGGCGGGGATCGCGGGGGTGATGAAGGTCGTGCTGGCGCTGAAACACAAGCAACTGCCGCCGACCGTCAATTTCGAGCGCCTGAACGGGCACATCGACCTGAACGACAGTCCGTTCTACATCAACACCGGGTTGCAGGAATGGCTGCCGTTCGGCGGGCAGCGGCGCCAGGCCGCAGTCAGCTCGTTCGCCTTCAGCGGCACCAATGCGCATATGGTGATAGGCGAGTATCTGCCGCCGTCGGTCGTGCGCCGCTCTTCCGCCGGCGAGGACGTCATCATCCCTCTGTCCGCGAGGACGATCGAGCAGCTTCGGCAGAAAGCCAGCGATCTGCTGACCTTCATCCGGCGGGAAGCGCCGCCCGATCTCGGTGATATCGCGTACACGCTGCAGGTAGGGCGAACGGCGATGGAAGAACGCCTGGGCTTCGTGGTGAGCTCAGCCGAGGAGCTGGCGGGGAAACTCGCCGCCTACATTGCCGGTGAGCCGGAGATCGGGCATTTCCACCAGGGGGCGGTCAGACGCAACCAGGAGAGCCTCATCGGGCACGATGGTGATCTGAACGACACCGCCGCGGCCGGCTGGATCGCCGACAAAGAACTCTCGAACCTGTTGGACCTGTGGGTAAACGGTCACGAGCTCGATTGGAGGAGGCTCTATGGCGCGTTCCAGCCTCGGCGCATCACCCTGCCCACATATCCCTTTGCGAAGGAACGGCACTGGATCGACACGGCGCAGGACGGGAACGTAGCCGCGCTCGGTGCAGAAGCCGCAGCCATTCACCCCCTGCTGCACCGCAATACGTCTGACCTCGACGGCCAGCGCTATACCACGGCGTTTACGGGGAACGAATTCTTCCTGACCGATCATCGAGTGCGAATGAATGGCAGCGGCCCGCAGAAAGTCCTGCCCGCCGCCGCCTATCTGGAAATAGCGCGTGCCGCTCTGGAGCAGTCATCGCCGGTGCGACAGAGGTCAGGAGTGGTGGAGCTTCGGAACACTACCTGGCTCAAACCGGTCGTCGTCACGGACCGCGCAGAAATCTCCATCAGTCTCTCCCCCACCGACGACGGCAATGTGGACTATGAGATCCATAGCGTCGACGGAGATCAGGAAGCGATTCATTGTCAGGGCCAGGCTGTCTTCGCTCATCCATCTGACGTCGGCATACTCGACCTTGACCGGCTCAGGGCGGAGATGAAACAGGGGCGGCTGGAAGCGGCAGAGATCTACGCGCGGTTCGAGAGGATGGGGCTGAGCTACGGACCGACGCACCAAGGCGTCGCCGCGATCGATCTAGGTGAAAAACAATTACTCGCCCAACTGCGTTTGCCGGCGGCCGTAGAAGCCAGCCGGCATGGATACGTGCTGCATCCCGGCCTCATAGACAGTGCGTTGCAGGCGTCGATCGGCTTGATCGTTGGTGAGCCCCTCGACAGACCCCAGGTGCCGTTCCTTCTGGATTCATTGCGGATCGTGTCGGCCTGCACGGCGGAGATGTTCGCCTGGGTACGTTACGCCGAGGGCACGTCTGAGGGGACCGCGGGCAAAAAGGATATAGACGTGTGCGATCTGCAAGGGAATGTCTGTGTCCAGATGCGGGGATTTACAACGCGACACATGGAAAGCCAGAGCGGTGCGGCTGCGCAGAAGGCCGCCGCGGCATCTATGTCCAAGAAGGCGAACCTCACGAAGCAGCCTTCTTCATTTGATCGCGACTTCTACGAGAACCTCATGGCAGCCATTGCCAGGCATGAAGTCACCGTCGACGAAGCGCTGAGACTGGGATAGCCCGGCCACCGCGACAACACACTCCCTCCTCAAAATCAATACCCATGGAACGATTGCTCCGGCAGATCTACGATGACTTGTCTCACGGCAGGCTCTCCCAGGTGGAGGCCCTGGAGAAGGTAAAGGCTATCAAACTGCAGGAGCGGGGCAGTGCGGCGGAGGTGTTGCTGGCCGTACCGGTCTGGCGCGCCGGTGAGATCGAGGCGGAAGGCAACGTGAGCCTCGAATACGCGCGACACTACGTGCTGCTGTGCGACCGGTCGGCCGCAGATGCTGAGAAGCTCGCCTCGTTGCTGCCCGGGACCCACTGCGTTTCACTGCACGTGGAGCAGATGGACCTCGCGCAGCGCTACAGCCACGTGACCGTAGCGTGCTTTGAGCGGATACAAGCAATCTTGCGGAGCGACCCGCACGCCAGGACACTCGTCCAGGTCGTCGTTACAGACGATGAAGAGCACGCACTCGCCGCGGGTGTGTCTGGATTGCTCGAGACGGCAGCTCTGGAAAATCCCGGGTTCACAGGCCAACTGATCCTGATTGGTCCGGAAATGACGGCCGAAGAGCTGGCGGCACGGCTTGAAGGCGAGGCCTCACACGGCACGGACCCGCTGGTAAGGTACCAAGGCGGCGACCGCCAGATTCTCGATTGGCAGGAGATGCCTGTCGCTCCCGAACCTCCGCCGGTTGCGTTCAAGGACTCAGGCGTTTATCTGATTACGGGTGGCCTGGGCGGACTGGGAGTGCTGTTTGCGCAGGAAATCATCGCGCAGGCTCCGCAGGCCACCGTGGTTCTGACCGGTCGCTCGGAGTTGAGCGTAGAAAGACAGGCGCGTCTCGACGGTTCGTTCGCGGCACCCAACCGCGTCACCTATCGACAGGTGGAGCTCGGCGACCGGGATCAGGTCAGGCACCTCATCACTTCCGTCAAAGACGAGTACGGCCGCATCGACGGAATCCTTCATTGCGCCGGGATGATCGCGGATAACTTCATCCTGAAAAAGTCGACTGCCGAGCTCAGGGACGTGCTGGCGCCGAAAGTCACCGGCACGATCAATCTCGATCGGGCCAGCCGCGACGTCGAGCTCGACTTTTTCGTACTGTTTTCATCGTTTGCCGGCGCGCTCGGCAACCTGGGCCAGGGCGATTACGCGGCCGCGAACGGTTTCATGGACCGGTTTGCGGCGTACCGCAATCGGCAGGTGGCCGCCCAGCAGCGGCATGGCCGCACGCGGTCGATCAACTGGGCGTTGTGGCAGGACGGCGGAATAAGGCTGGACACCGCGAGCCAGGAGCGGTTGCAACAGGCCACCGGGATGCAGCCCATGCACGCAACCACGGGCGTGCACGCCTTCTATCGCAGCCTTTCCGTGCCCTGTGACCAGATGCTGGTCATGGAAGGCGAGCTCACTCTGATGCGCCGCGCACTCGCGGGCGGCCGCCCGGTCGAGCCGCAGCCGTCCTCTCTGCCGCCCCTGGCTGCGATGGACCCGCAGGGCCTGTTTGAAAAGACCGAAGAGTATCTGCGGCGGGAATGTGCCCGGCTGTTGAAGTTGCCGTCTCACAAGATCGATCCGGAATCGGCATTGGAGCGGTACGGCATCGATTCGATCCTTGCATTGAAGTTGACGAGCGAGCTGGAAAAAACCTTTGGCGTGCTCTCCAAGACGCTGTTTTTCGAATATCAGACGCTTCGGGACCTGTCCCGATATTTCGTCCAGTCCCACGCAGCTCGATTGATCGCACTGTTCCCGGAGACGGATGGCCGCCCGCAGGCTGCTGATCTACCGTCGGAACCGCAGCCGGCCGCTCCGGCCAGGCGGATTGCAGGCCGGCGCGCCAGCCGTGCGCGCGATGGAGAGGCCGGTCAGGCGGAGTCCGAAGCGATCGCAATCATCGGGTTGAGTGGACGCTATCCGGAAGCGATCGATCTCGAGGCGTATTGGCGCAACCTGAGGGATGGCAGGGATTGCATCATCGAAGTGCCGAAGGAGCGCTGGGACTGGC
>Ga0190270_10000026_pt1 | contig 105045 bp, 93 predicted proteins | sample Popmic320T_FD_133748 | JGI IMG/M metagenome (GOLD analysis project Ga0190270, IMG submission 133748) | Populus adjacent soil microbial communities from riparian zone of Weber River, Utah, USA - 320 T | ecosystem: Environmental > Terrestrial > Soil > Riparian zone | place: USA: Utah | collected...
ACTGCACACAAACATGTGCATGCTTGCCAGCGACAGCCCTCGACATCAGTCACCCGCTTCGCAAATCGCGTTTTCCACAGCTCCGACGCGAATCATTTCAACATGGTGAGAAATGCGGGCTAGTACACCCGCGGCGTCACGGTGGTGATGAGCTGCGTCTCGTTGTTCGTCACGGTGATGAACGCCCAGACCGGCTCGCGGAACTCGGCGTCATTCTGGGATGCCGGCTGTTCGATCGTCACTGTCATCGGGCCTACGTTCTGCGGGAAATCGCTGTACACCGCCACGCCCGGATCGAAGATGCCGATGGCGGCGGGGACGACGATGCGCGCCGCCTCCTCGCCGTTGATGCTCATCGTCACCACCATCGGCAGGAAGCGCGCGTTGTAGACGCGGAGCGTGTTGCGGAACCGCGGGTCGCTCGGCACGCCGAGCATCGTCAGCTGGTCTTTCGTGAACTCGCGCTGGTGCACGATCGGCATCTCTGTGCCGTAGTTGTCGGCGTCTCGCGAGACGTCGAACACGCGCAGGTTTGCCGTGAAGGAGCTCACGTCGGCGGCCGGGACGTAGACGAACTTCGCCGGACGGCCGTTGTAGGAAACATCCTGCGGCTCGAGCGACTCTTCGTTCGTCAGCCAGAAGGGGTCCATTTCACCCGAGATGCAGACAAAGAGGCAGTCCTCGTGCACCCCGAAGACGCGCACCGGAGCCACCTTCGGGCCGCTGACCTGCGCGCGCAGCTCGGTGCGGAACTCCGAGCCGTTCGCGCCGTGCACCGGCTCGGTGAACGTCGGCAGCAGGAAACGGACGAACGTCTCCGGCACCGGGCCGTTGAACCTGAAGGGAAGCTCCCTCGCCGCGGCCTCGACCGCGTTCGTGACGCGTACGCCAATCGTGCCCGGCAGGTACTTCGGCGTCGTCGCGATGAGCGTGGTCTCGCTCACCATCTGCACCGATGCTGCTTCAGCGATCCCGAAAAACACCTTCGGAAAGCCGCAGTTGAAGTGCGGGAAGCACTCGGAGGAGAAGCCGGTGCCGGTGATCGTCACCTGCGTCCCGCCCGCCGTCGGTCCGGAGGCCGGGGCGATGCTGGTGATGGTAGGAGGCGCGGCGAAGACGAACGTGCTGCAGAAGAGGGTCATCGTTGCGGCGAGCAGCCGCGGGAAAAGCCGGGGAGTGGTCATGGGTTTCCTTGGTCCTTATTGCTGCGGAGTGATGGTGGTGATGTGCTGTGTCTCGTTGTTCGTGACGGTGATGAACGCCCAGATCGGCGAGCCCACGTCACCCGGTCCGCGCGGCGAATCGAGCAACACGGTCATGCTGTCCTGGCGGTTGCTCGGCGGTGCGGTATCGGCCGGCGCGAAATCGGTCACGACCGCGTAGCTCGGCTCGAAGATCGTCCTGCCGTGCTGCAACGGGACCTGAAGCGAGCGGTTCCCGAACGACACGTTCACGAAGTTCGACCCGCGATTGAGCCCGTAGATGCGCATGGTCAGGCGGAACTTCGGGTCGACCGGCACGTCCAGCAGCGCGATCGACTCCTCGCTGAAGTCCTCCAGGCGCACCACCGGAATCTCGACGCCGTGGTTCTGCGCCTGCTTCGACGTCTCCGACACCCTCAGGCTCGCCGCGAGCGACTTGTTACCCTTCGGCACGAAGAACAGTTTGGCGATCGAATCCGAGCACTCGGGCCAGAGCGTGAGCTCGTACTCCTGACGCGGGTCGAGTCCGAACCGGTCCGTCGCCGAGACGGGCGGGTCGATGAGCGTGCACGTCCGGTCATAGCCGAAGAACGTGACCCCCGTGAGCCCCTTGTTCCAGAGCCGCGCCGTCGTCACGAACTCCGACCCCGCCTGTCCCGGCACCGGCGGCATGAAGATCGGGAAGAGCAGCGGGTCGAAAGCCGTGTAGACGTCCCCTTCGAACGAGAACGCGTCGTTGAGTACGTCGTAGCCGGGATCCGAGCCGTCGGCTTGATAGACGGAGACGGAGACGTCCACCGGCACGTGCGGAGGCGTCACCGCCTCGATCAGGGTAGGGCTCATGTACCTCACCGACGGCGCGAGCGCCGAGCCGAAGTACACCTGGGGATCGCCGAACGGAGGCGAACAGGTAATGCAGTTGTTGCTGAAGCCCGTCCCATGGATCTGCACCGTCGTGCCGCCGGTGACGGGTCCGAACCGCGGAGTGACGGACGTGATGACCGGGTTGGCCATCGCTGCGGATGTGAAGAAGAGAACAGCCAGGGCCTTCGCTATGCGCATCGTGAGCACCTCGAAACAGTGATGTATGCCTTTATAGCATATACGCCACTGATTCGCATGGTCTCACGTCATACGCTTGAGCTCGAACACGATCCGTTTGGCCTTCGGAACGACGAAGTACTTCAGGAGAGCCGCGCGCTTCGCGGCCCCTCGCTTCGGCTTCAGCACCGCCACCTTCATCCACGGCTTGAGCCCGCTGCGCAGCATGGCGCGCTCGCTCTCGATGAGCCGCGACGCGAGACCAGGATCGGCGTTGCTCCAATTGATGACCGGAAAGGCGATCGACAGCCAGTTCCCGCCGTAGTCGCGCTGGTCGACGATCTCGAACCCCACCGCGAGCTGCTCCAGGATCTCGCCGGAACGAATCCCTTCCGACGGATCCTCGATCTGGATCGGCAACGCCAGCTCGTCGTAAAGCCGCAGCTCGCGCGGCAGCATGTGAAACGCCGCCCGCTGCGCCGTGATGTGCGCCTCGGTCCATTCATGCCGTGAGGGCCCGACGTATTCGTCGATGTACATCAGCCCATCCGGCTTCAGCGCGAGCAGCACGTTCCGCAGCAGCTTCTCGAGCTTCCCGACGTGATGCATCGACTGCTGGAAGATGACCAGGTCGTATTTTCCGTGCGGCAGCACGGGACGATTGAAGTCCGACGCGAAGTAGCGGATCGCATCCCCGAACCCCTCGGCGCGCGCGGCCGTGACAGCCAGGTGCAGCGAATGGATGGACCCGTCCAGGGCGTCGACCGAATCGCAAAGGCCGCGCTTCATCAGGTCGCGCTCCATCGCCCCGCTGCCGCAGCCGATGCTCAGGGCCCGGGTGAAATGACGCTTGTTCGTGACCGTCTCCAGGAAATCCATCGGCCAGAGATGCGGTGTGCCGTTGATGCAGGCGTTGATGTACGCGCGCACCTCGGAGTTCGCCATCCAGTGGACGTAAGAGAGCCCGAGGACTTCACGATCCCAGTAGCGTGTGGCCGCGTCGAAGTCCGACATCAATCCTTCCGGAAGTGAGCCCCCACCGAGCGCGGGTTGCGGATCGCAGCCGCGGCGACGAGCGCCGCCATCTGCTGGCCGTGGAAGAGCTCGACGATCGACTTGCTGATGCGGGACTCGTGGTAGTACTTCGTCAGGCGGTTGCCGAGGTGCTGGATGTCTGCGCTGGCGCGCTTGAGGCGCTCGTAGGTGCGGACGATCCCGACGTAGTTCCACATGGTGTGCTGGATCGTCGTCCAGTCCTGCAGGATGAGCGCCGGATCCTCGAGATTCTCGTCGCCGGGAGGACGCCAGTCGGGCACCGTCGCCACGATCGAGTCGGGGAACGTTCCCGTTCCCGGCGCGAGCGAGGAGAACGCGCGCTGCACCGAGGCCGAGGCGCTCGAGGCGCCGGTGGTCAGCTTCTCGTGGATCGACTGCGCAGCGTAGTAGCCCCAGGTCAACCCTTCGAGGAGCGACGTCGACGCGAGCCGGTTCGCGCCGTGGAGACCGGAGCATGACGTCTCTCCGATCGCATACAGCCGGCTGAGCGTCGTCTCGCCGAAGTGGTTCACGAGCACGCCCCCGCAGAAGTAATGCGCCGCAGGTACGACCGGGATCGGATCGCGCTCGATGTCGACGCCGATCGCCGCGCACGCCGCACGGATGTTCGGGAAGCGCTCCGCGATCGGGTGGTGTCCGTTGTAGAAGTTGGCGAGGTCGAGATAGACGAACTCCTCTTTGTTGCGCGTCATCTCTTCTACGATCGCGCGCGCCACAATGTCGCGCGGCGCCAGATCCTTCAGGTCGGGCGAGTAGCGCTCCATGAAGTACTCGCCGCGCTGGTTCTTCAGCCTCGCTCCCTCGCCGCGCAACGCCTCGGAGATCAGGAAGTGATTCGCCTTCTTGTCCGCGAGGGCGGTTGGGTGGAACTGCACGTACTCCGCGTTCATGATCCGCGCGCCGGCACGGCTGGCCATGACCACGCCGTCGCCGAGGGAGTTGCGGGTGTTCGTGGTGTGCAGGTAGATCTGGCCGATGCCGCCGGTGGCCAGCACCGTGAAATCAGCGAAGATCGTGTAGACCTCGTTGGTCTTGTTGTCGAGCAGGTACGCCCCGACGCACTCGTTCGTCAGGCGGTAGCGCACCTGGATGTCGGTCGGATGGTGATGCGTGGAGAGGAGGTCGATCGCGGTGACGTCGGTCGCCAGCGTGATGTTCGGCTCCGACTTCACCCGGTTCAGCAGCGACGTCTCAATGGCGCGACCCGTGGCGTCGCCGGCGTGGATGATGCGCGACACCGAATGCGCACCTTCCTGCGTCAGGTCGAGCTCCCCCTCGTCCGTCGTCGAGAAGGGGACGTGCACCTCATCGAGCAGCAGTTGCTTGACGACGTCCGGCCCTTCCTCGGCCAGGAAGCTCACCGCCGACTGGTTCGAGATCCCGGCACCGGCTCGGAGGATGTCGCTGATGAGCTTCGCCGGAGTGTCGCCCTCACCCTGGTAGATGATCCCCCCCTGCGCCCACGAGGTGTTGCAGTCGGCAGGATCGGTGGCCTTCGTCACGAGCAGCACGCGCACGCCCGCCGCCGCCAGGGTAAACGCCGTCGTCAGCCCCGCGATCCCGGTGCCGATGACGAGGACAGGATAGTGGGCGCGATTCTCGAGCTTCGCCACGTGCGCGGCATTGTAGTGGAACAGGTGTGCTCGCGCGGGGACGGTCGTGTCCTCGGCAGTGTCCGTTTCTTTTTCCCGCGCCGCCCGTCCAAGAGAGGGTGGACATTGGCATACGGATCGCTCTATAACAATGGAAGGGTGGAACGGTCTTGAAACGGATACTGATCCCTGTACTCGCACTTGTGCTGATCGCTGCGGCGCCGGCCAACCGCACGGACTTCGTCTTCGACGAGCGCATCCCGGCGGACAATCAGCAGATGCTCCAGCAGGCGCTCACCTCGGCCCTGCAGAGCCAGACGGACGACGGCGCGACCGTGATCATCTCTCTGCGCGTGGTCGAGCCGGAGCCGGAGCGCGGCCTCGTGCTGGCCGGCAAGGCGGAGGAGCCTCGCCAGGGGTCCCCTACGCCGGCTGAGCGAACCCGGTGATGACGTAGGAGCCGCTCTTTACGTCCTTCTTCAGGCGGATGATGTTGTTGCTCTGCGCATCCTCCAGCAGGTCGCTGAACGTGTTGTAACCGTAATACTCCTCGTTGAACGTCGGCTTCTTGCGCTGCATGGTCTGCTTGACCATCGAGCCCCAGAGGATCTCCTTGTTCTCGCGCATCAGCGCCTTGATGGAGTCGATCAGCAGCTTGAAGACCTCGGCCTGCTTCTTGTCCTTGAACGTGTTCACCGGCGGGGTCTTGGCCACGCCGCGCACGAGGTCCTCGTAGAAGATGAACTCATCGCAGTTATCGATCAGCAGGTCGCTCGACGAGTTCTTCACGCCGACGCCGATCACGTACTTGTCGTTCTCTTTCAGCTTCGACACGAGAGGGGAGAAATCCGAGTCGCCTGAGGCAACGACGAACAGGTCGATGTGGTCTTTGGACCAGGCCATGTCCATCGCATCGACCACCATGCGGATATCGGCCGAGTTCTTGCCCGAGTACTTGCGCCCCGGGATCTCGATCATCTCGATGGCCGCCTCGTGCAGCTCGCGCTTGTAGTCGGGGAAGCGGTCCCAGTCGCAGTAGGCGCGCTTGACGACGATCTTCCCCTTCTCGAGCAGCCGCTCGAGGACCAGCCCGATCTCGAACTTCTTGTACTTGGCGTCGGTCACGCCGATGGCGATGTTCTCGAAGTCGATGAACAGCGCGATCTTGCTCTCGTTCATCCGGCGCGTCGGGGCGGCGCCGTAATCATTTTCGTCTGCTTCGGCTTTGCGATTCACGCGCGGAGTCTAGCAAATGCCTCGGGTGGTGTTATCAGGCGACGGGGTACGACCGGAGGCCTCCGGCGGGCCGGTACGACCGGCAGCGCTTGTTTTCGCACGGACCGCGATTCTTGCGAGAGGCGTCCGGCCTGCCTTGGGCAACCAACGCTGCCGGTCGTACCGGCCCGCCGGAGGCCTCTCGTCGTACCCTGTTGCCTGATAACGCCACCGAGGCCGTTAGACTACCGCGCCGTGAAGCCCTACATCACCCTCGCCCGGCCGTTCACCCTCATGCCGCCGCTCCTCGGGATCATCTCCGGGGCCATCTGCGCGTGGGGCTCGGCGCACAATCCCGACCCGTCGCGTACGCTGACGAGCTCCGTCATTCTCACCGTCGCGCTCGGCTCCATCTGCGCCGCTTTCCTGAACGCCGCGAACAACACGCTCAACCAGATCTACGACCTCGAGATCGACCGCATCAACAAACCGTCCCGCCCGCTCGTGACCGGCGAGATCACCATTCGTAACGCCTGGATCTACACCTGGATCATGTACGCCCTCGGCACGATCCCGACCTGGCTGGTGGTCATCTACCCCTTCACCACCTGGACGCAGAAGCTCTTCGCCCCGCTCCAGTGGCACGAGTGCTTCTTCATCTACGTCGTCGCCCTCATCTCCACCTTTATCTATTCAGTGCCGGCGTTCGGGCGCACGAAGGCGCACCCGATTGGCGCGAACCTCACCATCGCCATCCCCCGAGGGCTGCTGCTCAAGGTCGCGGGCTGGACGATGGTGGCCCGCGCGACCTACGCCGAGCCGTGGTTCATCGGTGCGATCTTCATGTTCTTCCTCCTCGGCGCGGCGTCGACCAAGGACTTCAGCGACATGGAAGGCGATCGCGCCGGCGGCTGCCGCACCCTGCCGATCGCATTCGGCGTCCGCAAGGCCGCCTGGATGATCGCACCGTTCTTCGTCCTCCCCTGGCTCCTGATGCCGATCGGCGCCCGCACCGGCATCCTCACCGGCAACCCGACCTTCATTTCGATCCTCGGCTTCGTCCTCGCCGCCTGGGGCGCCTACACGGTCTGGCTGATCGTCCGCAACCCCGAAGAGCTGACGTCGACCGAGAACCATCCGAGCTGGCGCCATATGTACCTGATGATGATGGCGGCCCAGGTAGGGTTCGCGGCGGCGTACCTGGTCTGACGCTCTTTGCTCGACGCACTGGGAACGACGGGAGGCCTCCGGCGGGCCGGTGTGACCGGCAGCACCGGTCGCCCAAGGCTGAACGCACGCCTCTCGCACGAAGCGTCGTCCGTGCGTAAACAAGTGCCGCCGGTCACACCGGCCCGCCGGAGGCCCCTCGTCGTTCCAGTGTGCCGAGTAAAGAGCCCACCCGAGTACCATGCGCCCATGCTGTCCTTCGAGCCCGAGCTCGAACGTCTTCGTCCACTCCTGCCGGTACCCACGACTGACGCGCTGATCGCGCGGGAGCGGCGTGAGGTGTTCTCGGTCCAGCCGGAGGTGCGCATCTGCGCCTGGGCGGGAGCGATGCTGCTCGCCATGGCGGTCGGGATCGTCCTCAAGAACAACCTCGAGCGCATCGGGCCGCTGGCGCTGGCGGCAATGATCGGAGCCGCCGCGATTGCCTGCTACGCGTTCGTATGGACGCGCCGAGCGCGGCCGTCCATCGTCGACGACTACATTCTTCTACTCGGCGCCTTGCTGGTCAGCGCGGATGTCGCGTTCATCGAGACGCAGTTCCACCTCTTCGGCGACCACTGGTACCGCCACTTCGCCCTGCTCGCGATCCTGCACGGCGTGACGGCGTACCTCTACAACTCGCGGACGCTGTTGACCCTCGCGGTGGTGGCGATGTGCTCCTGGATGGGCGTGCAACAGGCGCCGTTCCCGTCCATGAACGACGTCGTAGAGACGTCGCTGCGCCTGCTGGCGTGCCTGGCCCTGGTGCTGATGTGGCGCTTCGCCAATCGCCGCGAAGAGTTCCACCCGGTGCTGGAGCACTTCGCCTTCAACCTCCTGGTGCTGACGCCGTTCGCGCTCACATTCGACGAGGGGCTGCGCACCGCCGGCTGCCTGCTGACCCTGATCGCCGCGGGCGCGGTGATCTACCTCGGCTTCCGGCTACGCCGTGAATCGAACGTGCTCTACGGCTTCGTGTACGGCGTCATCGCGTTCGACGTGCTGCTGATCGATCTCGTCGACAGCGACCTCTTCTCGTTGTTCCTGGTCGTGGTCTCGATGATCGGCGCCATCGCGGCGCTGTTCGCGATCCACGCCCGTTTCCAGGAGCAGAGCGCATGAACGTCGAGCACGAGCGGAGTCACGCCGTCCGGGCGATGCTGAAAGACGAGAAGCTGCTGCGCCCGGAGATTGCGGCGCAGCTCGAGCAGCCGTGGCGGACGAACGGCGTCATCGTGCAGGCGATCTTCTTCGTCCTCACCTGCATCGGCCTCGGCGCGTTCTACGGCTTCCTGTCGCTGCTTCGGGTCGGCTATCCCGGGGTGATCACGGCCGTGGTGGCGATCGTTCTCGCCGAATACCTGATCGGCGCCTGGCGCTGGTATCGCACCGGCGTCGAAGCCGCGCTCTGGATCGGCGGCCTCCTCGCGGCCATCAGCGAGCTGCCGCGCAGCGGAACGCCGGAGTCGATCCTGGTCATCGCCGCCGCCTTCGCCATCGCCGGCGCGCGCGCGCGGCAGCCGCTCTTCGGCGCCGCCGCGGTGCTCTGCATCGTCTACTACTGCGAAGACCGCTTCGACCTCGGCGTTGTGGCCGCGCTGCTGCTGTCGGCCCTCGCACTCCTCGCGCTGCTGCGCACGTGGAAACGCCCGTCGAACGAGTGGCTCCTCATCGCCATCGCCCTGACGTTGCCGTTCGCCGGGATCTCGCACGCCGATCGCGAGTGGCGCACGACCACCATCACCCTCTACACCATCTATGCAGCGCTCGCGTTCGCTCTGGCGGTGACACGCCGCCACCACGCCTTCTTTCTCGCGGGGATGATCGGCGCCGGCATCGCCGCAACGGAGCTCGCGCAGTTGCTCGACCTCGCGCCCGAAGCGCCGCTCTTCATCGCGGGCGCGCTCCTCCTCGGCATCGCCTTCGCGGTGTCGCGCGCCCTGCGCGACCGTACGCGCGGCTTCGTGCTGACGCCGGCGAAGCTCACCCCGTTCGACGACGAGCTGGAGCTCGCCGCAACTTTAGCGATGAAACCGGAAACTCCGGTGGAAGCCGCGCCGAAAACCGGCGGAGGCTCGTTCGGCGGCGCCGGCGCCAGCGGCGACTACTAGCGCGCGGCGCGGCAAATTGTTCCACGTGCCACATTGTGTGTGCACTGCGCTCTCGCACCACTACCGCTGGTGGTCCATCGCCCAACGCACGCGCTTTTCCACAGAATGTGGATTCCGCTTCCTTTTCGCCCTTTTCTGTTCCGGCCGAGTCCGCTCTTTCGCGCCGGAAATCGCACGAAAAAGCTGATGAAAAAGAATGCTCCTCCGATGTTGATTAAACATACGAAAACCAGTGGCAAATCGTGCGGAAAACCATCGGATTTACCGAGGAATCACGGGTTTCTCACCTGTGGATAAGCCTGTGGATATCCTGTCGGGAATCGGCGGAAACGCGGTGGAACGTGAGAGGAAAAGCACGTACCGTACCCAGCCGCGGAGTACCACGTAACTACTTCATTCGCGAATACTTATGCTTCAGGTTGTGTTTTTCTTTCCGGGCACCACAAGATGTAGTGGTGCTGCTCTTGACATCAAGTTGGGGTGAGCGTAGCTTGTCCGCACCACTACAACTTGATGGAAGTGAGGGAGGACTATGAAGGATTTGAAGCAGTCGACTCGTCCTGGAAACCGCCCCGCAGGCCGCTCGGTATCTCTCCAGATCCGGGACTATCAGGTGACGGTCAAGGTGAAGTCGACGGCGCCGCAAATCGCTTCCGCTGGGAAGTCGGTCCGCTACTCATTTCGGTAAACCTTGTTGAGCAATTGTTGAGCAGTAGAGCCGCCCGTGCGACGCAACGCGGACGGCTTGTGTTGGGTGAAGGTAGGGGATGGAAGTTCGATCGGGGGAACGCCGCGCTGCTGACCGGCTTCCCTCGCTCGTAGGTCGAACTGCTCTCCTCTGCGCTTTTTTTTTCGCATTTTCAGAGGAGCATTTGAGGAGAGCTGAGTCATGACATCCATCGATTTGCCGGTCCGCTCGCGCAACACGCCGCCTCGCAACAGCAAGGCTGCCAAAAAAGAAACGAAGACCGGCGGCATTGAAATCGATCGCTACTTCACCCGGCCGGGCGTCGACGTGTACGACACCTGCGAATGGGAGATGCGTACCGCGGCGATCTCGAACGAGAGCGGCGGCGTGGTCTTCGAGCAGAAAGACGTCGAGATGCCGAAGTTCTGGTCCCAGATGGCCACCAACGTCGTCGTCTCCAAGTACTTCCGCGGCCACATCGGCACGCCGGAGCGCGAGTCGAGCGTCCGCCAGCTCATCGGCCGGGTCGTCCGCACCATCACCCAGTGGGGCCGCGAAGGCGGCTACTTCGCCAGCGAAGCGGACGGCGACACCTTCCGCGACGAGCTGACGCACATCCTGCTGTTCCAGATGGCCGCCTTCAACTCGCCGGTCTGGTTCAACGTCGGCCTCGAAGAGAAGCCGCAGTGCTCCGCCTGCTTCATCAACTCGGTCCAGGACACCATGGACTCGATCCTCGGCCTCGCCAAGACCGAGGGGATGCTGTTCAAGTACGGCTCCGGCACGGGCTCGAACCTCTCCAACATCCGCTCCTCCAAAGAGCTCCTCGCCGGCGGCGGTACCGCCTCCGGTCCGGTCTCCTTCATGCGCGGCTACGACTCCTTCGCCGGCGTCATCAAGTCCGGCGGCAAGACCCGCCGCGCCGCGAAGATGGTCATCCTCAACGCCGACCACCCGGACGTCCTCGACTTCATCGAGTCCAAAGAGACGGAAGAGCGGAAGGCGTGGGCATTGATCGACGCCGGCTACGACGGCGCCTTCAACGCCCCGGGCGGCGCCTACGACTCCGTCCACTTCCAGAACGCGAACCACTCCGTCCGCGTGACCGACGAATTCATGCGCGCCTATGAGAAGGACGGCGACTGGCAGACCCGCGCCGTCACCGACTCCTCGAAGGTCATGGGCACCTACAAGGCCCGCCACATGATGCGCCGCATGGCCGAATCGGCCTGGGTCTGCGGCGATCCGGGCATGCAGTTCGACTCGACCGTCAACGACTGGCACCCCTGCCCGAACACGGCCCGCATCAACGCGTCCAATCCGTGCTCGGAGTACATGTTCCTCGACGACTCCGCCTGCAATCTCGCCTCGCTGAACCTCATGAAGTTCTACAGCGAGACTACCGGCTTCGACGTCGAGTCCTACCGCGCCGCGCTGCGCGTCGTGATCACCGCCCAGGAGATCACCGTCAGCCGCGCCTCCTATCCGACCCCGGCCATCGAGAAGAACTCGCACGCCTTCCGTCCCCTCGGCATCGGCTACGCCAACCTCGGCGCGCTGCTCATGGCCCGCGGCGTTCCCTACGACAGCGAAGACGGCCGCCACTGGGCCGCCGCCATCACCTCCATCCTCTCCGGCGAGTCCTACTCGCAGTCGGCGCGCATCGCCGGCAAGCTCGGCGCCTTCGACGGCTACGCGGTCAATGAAGAGCCGTTCCTGCGCGTCATCGACAAGCACCGCCGCAGCGCCTACCGCCTCGACGTCCGCTCCCTCCCCGCGGACCTGGCCAAGGCCGCCTGCGACGTCTGGGACGAGGCCTACGCCCTCGGCCAGGAGCACGGCTACCGCAACGCCCAGATCTCCGTCCTCGCCCCCACCGGCACCATCGCCTTCATGATGGATTGCGACACCACCGGCATCGAGCCCGACATCGCGCTCGTGAAGTACAAGAAGCTGGTCGGCGGCGGCATGCTCAAGCTGGTCAACCAGACCGTCCCCACCGCCCTCAAGCGCCTCGGCTACGATCCGAAGCAGGTCAAGGAGATCGTCGAGTACATCTCCGAGAACGACACCATCGAAGGCGCCCCGCACGTCATCGAGCAGCACCTGCCGGTCTTCGACTGCGCCTTCAAGCCGGCCAACGGCACCCGCTCCATCCACTACATGGGCCACCTCAAGATGATGGGCGCCGTCCAGCCCTTCATCAGCGGCGCGATCTCCAAGACCATCAACATGCCCACCAACGCCACGGTCGAAGAGATCGAGCAGGCCTACTACGAAGCGTGGAAGCTCGGCCTGAAGGCCGTGGCCGTCTACCGCGACGGCTGCAAGCGGTCACAGCCCCTGTCGACCGGCAAGGAGAAAGCGCCGCTCGAGCAGCTCGGCGTCGGCCCCACCGCCGTCCGCCGTAAGCTGCCGGACGAGCGCGAGTCCATCACCCACAAGTTCTCGATCGGCGGCCACGAGGGCTACATCACCGTCGGCAAGTACGAAGACGGCAGCGCCGGCGAGATCTTCATCACCATGGCCAAGGAAGGCTCGACCATCTCCGGCCTGATGGACAGCTTCGCCACCATGACCTCCCTTTCGCTCCAGCACGGCGTCCCGCTGCAGCTCCTGGTGGACAAGTTCACCCACCTCCGCTTCGAGCCGAGCGGCTTCACCAAAAACCCCGAGATCCCGATGGCCAAGTCCATCATGGACTACATCTTCAAATGGCTCGCGATCAAGTTCCTCACCCGCGACGCCCAGGAGCACGCCGGAGTCATCCTCCGCGACGACGCCGCCCAGGCCTCCTACGAAGCGCCGGCGTCCGGCCCGAAGGTCACCTCCAACGTGACCACCCCCAGCGCCTCCGACTTGTCCTTCATCGACAAAGTCACCACCGCCACCCCCCCGCCGGTCTCCGTCTCCACGGACTCCTCCAAGGTAGTCGGCTTCGTGATGCCCGCCAAGAACGCCGACGGAGCGAACACGCAGAGGCACGGGACGTTCCTGTACCAGCAGGACGCACCGTCGTGCTCCGATTGCGGGGAGATCATGGTCCGCAATGGGGCTTGCTATAAGTGCCTGAATTGCGGGAGCACGAGCGGTTGCTCGTAAGGGTCTGCGATCAGCCGGATGCCGGATCGCGCAGGCGATCCGGCATCTACGCAGCGTAGCTTCTCACATCGAAACGTTCCCGTAGCCTCCGTACCTCTGCTCTTGGCGTAGATTCGGATGTACCTCGGCGAATGCCGAGGTACTGTCGCTCAAGTGAGAACCTAAAGTGATGACGACGGAGCTGCAGCTGGATGACGACGTGCAATCGACTCCCGTCTATAGCTGGCCCGAACTGCGGAGCCGGTGGGGTAGCGGCTTGGTTTTCCCGCATGTCGAGCTGGAGGTGATCCGGCACGGCGAGACCGACCTCAATAGTGCCGAGCTGGTGACTGGCGCGCTAGACGTGCCGCTCTCCGACACAGGACGCGCACAAGCGAGGCAACTCGGTCTCACGTTGCGGCCGTCGTATCACGCGATGTTTGCATCGTCCCAGCGGCGTAGCATTGAGACGCTGTCGTTGGCGCTGCTGGCGCGCGGGATCAATCAACCTTTCGAGGCCGATTCGCGGTTGAATGAGCGCAGCCTCGGGGTCATGGAGGGGCAGCCGCGCTTTTTCGTTCCCCAGTTCGCGGCCGGCGATCTCGACTTCGCTCCCGAGGGAGGGGAGAGTTATCGAAGCGTGGTACAACGCTGTCTCTCTTTTTTCCTCGATCTCCATACCCGGACGCTCGGGTGGCCGCCCGATCGGCAGGTCCTGATCTGCAGTCACATGGGACCGCTGCGCGTTATGGTGGCGGCGATCACGGGCGAGCCTCACGCTGCGCGGATGATGGCTCAGGAGTGGAAGAACGCCCTGAAGTTTCGCCTGACGGTCACGCGCCTTGAGTGGCCGGCTTTTCTTGGCTGGCACACCAGGGAATAGACCATGACTCGGCCTGGCGTCCTGTTGCTCGAAGAGCGTCTCCGAAAATACCCGGCGATCGAGCGCTCGCTTGCGTTCTCGCGTGAAACGCTGGAGCGCATTCAGAACGCGCTGGCCGAAGCGTTGCCGTCCCCGACGCGATGTTCGCCGTTCGTCTCCGTCTCCGGGTCGCTGGCGCGACTCGAAGGGTCCCACCTCTCCGACGTTGATTGCATGATTGTCTACCCCGGTCCGCCGCCACCCGATGCGGCCGAGTTCCGGTCGCGCGTGTATGAAGTGCTGGCGTCAGTTCGAGTTAAGGCGCCCGACTGCAGCGAGCGGGCGCTCGAGCGCCCCAATCCGAAGGGCGTCTTTGCCGGTGACGCGAACGGCGACGAGCTCTGCGAGCGCATCGGCTCGCGCGACGAGCCGTACGACAACATTGCGCGGCGCCTGCTTCTGCTGCTGGAGGCGCAGGCGCTGTGGAATCCCGTGTATTTCGACGAGCTTCGCACGAGGCTTATCGACGAATACGCCGAAGACGTATCCGACGACCAGACCAAGCACTTCGTCCTACTCATCAACGATCTGATTCGCTATTTCCGGACGATCTGCGTCAACTACCACGCCGTCAAGGAAGACGAACCCGAGAAGTGGCCGATCCGCAATATCAAGCTGCGGCACAGCCGTGTGCTGATGTACACCAGCCTCCTGTTCTGCCTCGCCGAAATGAGCAAATACGAGTACGGCGGGCCGGGCCGGCGGCGTACCGACACGACGGCGCCGGCGCGCAAGACGGAGATGCTCCGGTCGTACATCGAGATGCCCGCGCTTGAACGGTTCGTTCAATTGTACGAGCGAAACGAGGACGACAACCTCTTTCGCCTGCTCGGGTACTACAACAATTTCCTTGAGGCTCTCGGCAAGGAGACTACTCGCGAGGAGCTCTATCGGCTCGAGTATGAGAAACGTTACCAGTCCACCACCTTCGCCGCGCTGAAGGTGAACTCCGACGCCTTCGCCGCCGAGATCATGCGCTTCCTCTGGGCTCGCCGAGGTTCGTGGAGCGACCGCTTTTACGAATACCTCATCCTCTGATGCCATGCGCAAACTTCGATACGCGTATTACCTGCTCGCCGATCCGTCCGAACCGCGGCTCCTGCGTGATGAGACGTGCTGGTTGTTCCCGGAGCACATCACCATCCGCGGACGCTTCCTCGCGTCGCCGTCGAAGGTCGCGGATCTCGTCATCGCCGGGCGCGAAGTCTTCAGGACGCTCGCGCCGTTCACGGCTGAGCTACACGGGCCGCGCGTGTTCGCCTCCGGGCTGTCTTGGTACGAACTGAGAGAAGAGTCAGCAGCGCTGCCAGCTATCCGATCTATTCATCGACACCTCGATCGGGAGCTTCGAGACCGCGGCCTCCTGCTCGACGACGAGGTGCCGGCGTCTCATAGTGGGGAGCTCTACAAGCCGCACATGACCCTGTCGTTCCGCCGTCTCGCCCCGGAGCAGCTGCAGAGCTATCCGGCCACTGTCCGCGTGCCATTCGTCGAGTGGGGGTTGTTCCGTTACGATGGCTGGCCGTCGCGGCCCAAACTGCGGTGTGTGTTCGGCGAGCATCTTTACGGCCGCACCACCGCGCGTCCATTCACGTCCGCGAAGCCTGCCTGGATCTGACAGGCGTACGTCAACCGCGACCCACCAAGCGCGTTGCAGGACGAACAAACACAGTAAGAGCGGTAACTCGCGTTTCCGCACTCCAGAACAGCCTGTCGTCCTTCGCAAGTTCGAGGCTGGAAGAATGCGCGTGCTGTGGAAAGCGAGGACCGCCCACCGATTCATGCGCCGGTACCGCCGGTGGAAGACCGAGCTTTCTTTTGCGTACGAAAAGCGAAGCTCTGACCCGCGGTTGCCTGGCCACTCTTCCTGATCGTGCTGGCGATCGGGGGGAGCGGGTTCAGTCGCCATTTCGTTTCCTCGCGAGCGCTTCCAGTTCTCTGATGTCCGTCAGATCCTGAGGGCGGGCGGCGGCGCGTTTCATTCGGATCAGGTCCTGCAGCGAGGCGATGCGGATTGGGTGCCCTCGCAGCTCGATGACCTCGGCGTCTCGTGCCGAGGATAGCAGGCGCGTTCTGCAGATGTGCGAGTGCGAACCAAGCCTCGGCTCGAGCAGGCGCGTGTTCAGCGGATGGCGTGCGGCCGTGTCTCGACTGCGGGATGGTTCCGCGAGTGCCGGGCAGGCAGGATTGCCTGTCCTCCACCATTCCTCACGCTCACTCCGTCGCCTTTTTCGGCTCCGCTTTCTTCGTCTTCTTCCGCCGCTTCATGTACGCCCGTTTCATCTCCTCGTAATACGGGCGCAGGCGGCTGTCGAAGCTCATCCAGATGCCGAGGTTCTTGTAGATCAGGAGGATGGCTTTGCCGAGGCGGTGCTTTCGTTTCAGGTTCGCGGAGGCGATTCCTTTCAGGAAAACGTGCAGCTCGCGCTCGAGCTCGTCCCAGCGGCGGATGTCGTCGGCCTCCTGCCGGAGCTCCTCCGCGTTCCGGCCGACGAGTATCTCCGCCTCGGGCCACGCTCCGGCAGCGTAGATGCCGCGGTCGATGAGCTCCGGGTCGAGGTAGGCGGCCCTGGTCATCGACTGCTCCTCCTCGAGCGACAGCTGCACGAAGCCGGGGACGCGCCGCTGCAGGTATCGCAGCGCCTGCACGAGCATCTCCGGTTCGGGTTGGGCCGGCTCGGCTGGCACCACCATGGTCTCCGGATCCAGGGTCGTCACTGTCCCATCAGGCGGCGTGAGGGATTTCGTCTCTTCGCTCGACATATGGATGAGACGTGCGGGTGCATCGGCAGGTTACGCTGCGCGCGCAAGAGCAACTGCCAGCGCCGGAGGAACTCGCGATGGGCGGGTGCATCGATCCACCTTGCGCGGCAAGACCGTCGCCTGACAATCCATCCTCGACGTCTTCCTTCGTGAGCGATTACCGTGAGCGGATCTGAATGTCGATAGGCGGGCCCATCGCTCCGGCGTGCACCGGATGACGGCGCGTTGACGATTTGTGTCGAACTGCTTCCGCCGGAACAATTCTCGATGGGCGGGGGCATCGACGTTTCTTCCGTGGCGTCCCCATGCGCTGGCGATGGAACCATCGTCGATGGGGTGGGGTATCGACGTTTCTTCCTCGGCAGGGATGTCGATGGGCGGGTGCATCGAAATTGCTTGCGCCGCATCACCGCGGCGTGGCGGCGCATCGACAACTGCTGGCTGCGCAACGTTCAGTCTTAGAAGGCAGGAGGACGGTGCCGAGTTCCTCCCGTTCGTCGAAACGATCCGGGAGGTGCTCGAGCACACGAAGGGGTGGAAAACGAATTCGAGCCCGGATTCCGCTCCCCTCGTCCCCTCGACACCGTCCGAGGTAAGTGTAGTTCCAGAGGGCAGCTTCGGCTGCTCTCCTTTTGTAACTTGTCGGTGCCGGAGGCTGCGCACGTACCTCGCATGTGGCGCGACCCCTCATCCGGCCGTTGGCCACCTTCTCCCCTTAGAGGGGAGAAGGGCTACAAATATCATTTCTCGCGAAGGGCCGGCGCCGCTGCCAATCAGCGCGGCATATTGCAACCCTCTCGGGATAATGGATGTTAGTAGCCCTTCTCCCCAGCCACAGGCGAGATGTGACAGCGCCGCTACGCGAGCCCTCCGCTTTGTAACGTGTGGGTGCCGGGTGGAGGTCGTTTACCCATCTGCAAAGTTCAGGTTTCCGGTTCCGAGGGGATGAGGGCCGATGGCGGCGTTCGGCGTGAGCGCAGATCTACGGCCTGCCGCATCCGTTTTTTCAATTTTCAATTTTCAATTTTCAATTTCTCTTCACCAGCCACGCGTCCTCATCCACGCGCGTGTTGAACGACACGCGGCAGCGGATCCAGCCGTCGGGCGCGATCACGGTGACGCGGCCCTCGTACTCACCCTCGGAGCCGAGGGCGGTGACGATGTCGTTGGGGAGCAGCCAGGAGGCCGGGACGTCGGCGGACTTGCCGTCGATGGTCAGCACGACCCGGTCGCGGCCGTCGAGCGTCACGCCGTCGCGATCGCCCGGCTTCGCGGAGAGATGCACCGACCGGCCGCCGGTGTACGCGGCGTGTTTCAGCTCGAGCGTGCGGCCGCCGATCTCGAGGCGTCCTTTCGCGCAGCCGATGCAGAGCTGCTGCAGGTAGAAGCCCTGCGTGGACAGCATTCCGGCCTCGGCCAGCGGCATGCGCACGTGCTTCTGGATCAAGCGCTCCAGGTCGACTTCCCACCAGTCGACCGTCCGCTGTGGATGCGATTGCTCGGCCGCGTCGATCGGAAAGTTCACGCAGAAGAGGGTCAGGGCGACCAGTGCGAACGCGGTGAAGATGGCGCAGGCGATGGCGGCGTTCACCACGCGCCACGCCGCGCCGATGCCGAACGACGTGCCGGTGCGCAGGGTGACCGGCGCGAGGAGCGCCCGGCGGTCGGCCCTGAATTCGCCGATCGCGCAGACACTCACCTCGGCCCGGAGGAGCTTCTCGAACAACGCGCACGCGCCGAGGTTCGTCTCCGGACCGCGCTGGTAGTCGACGCGCAGATGACCGTCGGTGTGGGAGAGGTCTTTCTCCTCGGCACTCTTCTTCGGCGCCGGAGCGAAGGTCGTGTTCTCGACGAAATGCTTCGCGTTCTCTTCGACGGCCAAGCCCTGAGGGCGCGTCTTCGCCAGCTTGATGTCGGGCCTGGCGAGGATGCGCGTCCGTTCCGGGCCGTGCTCGATGGAGAGCGGCACCATGGCGAAGCCTTCGTAGGCCACGCGGTACGTGCTCTCGTTGTCGTGAGTGTCGGTCGTGGCGATCTCGTACGAGTAGAGGACGCAGCGCTCGCGTGAGAACGGCGCGGTGAGCTCACCGTGCCCGCGAAGCGTGCCGATGATGGCCACGCGCTTGCCGTCGCGCGGGTCGCCTCCGAACCGCGCCGTGACGATCCGCCACCACTCCAGGATGCGTGCGGGAATGGCGCTCAGCCACCCGAACGCGATCAGCAGGATCAGCCCGCCGACCGCTCCGCCGATGAACGCGCCCTCGGTCGTTGGTGCACGCCGGTAGACGAACCACCCCGAGACGCCGGCCAGCGCCAGAAACACCGCCGTCCAAGCGAGGCAGGTAACTTTTGTGTTTTTCAGAGTGCGCTAACTATAGCGGTGTTGTCGGTTGTCAGTTGTCCGGGCGTTGTCGCCTGGACGATGACTCACAGACAACCGACAACTGAAAACCGACAACCGGGTCGTTACGCTCCCGCCTTCTTGTACGACTCGCTGTAGCGCTTCGCGGCGGCCGGATCCTCCGCGACCTTGCGGACGGCCTGTTCGAACTTCTGCTCGTCGAGACCACGCTGCGAGAGGAGGCGCTGCGCGTCGGCCGGGTTCTTCCGGATCTCCGCACCCAGCTCCCCGAGCTGTTCCGGCGTCAGTTGCGCCGGCGCCGCGGTGGCTTGCTGGCCGGCGGCGGCCGGGGTGTTGCTGGACGCGCCCGTTGTCGCGGCCGGCTGATCGTTCGAGCAGGCGCCCGCGAGCAGGAGAGCGCAGAGGGCCAGTGTCATAAAAGTCGTTTTCATCGGATTACCCCTTTCCTTTGCCCTTGCCTTTGCCTTGGCTGTTTCCCGAACGGCCGCCACCCTTACCGCGCTCGGCGCGATCGGGCTTTGGCTGTTGAATCTGCCGGTCGGTCTTTGGACGCTCGCCTTTCGGCTCGGCGACTCGCTTCGCTTCGCGCCCGCGGTCCGCACGGCGCTCCGTGGCGGCCGCGCGGCGCTCGCTGCGCCGCTTCGAGCGCTCCTGGGAGACTTTCCGCTCCGCCGCGCGCTCGCGGCTTGCGGACGCGCGAGCAGCCCTGTCACGCTCCGCGGTCCTGACGACAGTCGTCGCCGGCCGGCGAGCCGTTCCGTGGACGACCTCCGCGCCGGTCTGCAGGCCGCGCTCCTTCTTCAGCTGGCCCGGGGGGCCGCCGTGCGGATGCGCGCGCACCTCGGCCACTCGCGTTCTCACGACCGGCGGGAAGAAGTCGTCGTCGTCGATGACGTTCACCACCCGCGTCGGCCGGACCGTCCGGAAGCGCGGCGTCACGTTGTACGTAACGAAGCGATCGTCGAGCGAGTCGATCAGGCGAGGTCCCCTCACGCCGCTGACGACCTGCGTGTTCACGAACTGGAGGAACCGCGGCCGCTCGTACGCGTCGACCATCACCACCGGCGAGTACCGGAGCACTTCGACGACCTGGAGAGGCGGCATGCGGGCCGCGTTCAGCGAGGCGACGAGGCTGCTCAGATCGCTGAACGGGATGCCTGCGATGTCCGCGACTGCCGCCACCGCGAGCGGCATCGCCGCCAGCGCCAGCAGGTCATTGGTGTCGCCGACGACGTACGCGGGCCTGTACTCCGCCACGCGGGTGACCACGTACTCCGGGATGTAATCGTCGCGTACGACGTACGTGGTGGCAGGCTCCTCCATCACGATGAACTGCGGCTCGAGGTCGTACGTCCTGTATCTGTCCTCGATGACGGTCACCAGACGCGATCCGGTGACGCCTCGATCGACCTCGTAGTCGACGTATTCGATGAACGTCGGCTGCTCTTGTTCCACCTCGACCACCAGTGCCGCCGGCGCGTAGCGAACCACCTGCACGACCTGCGTCGGCGGGACCTGCGCGCGATTCAGTGTTGCCACGAAGTGACTCAGATCGCCTACAGGCACGCCGGTGACGTCGCTCGCTGCGGCGACGGCGAGCGGCATGGCCACCAGGCCGAGCAGCTCATTCGTTTCGAGAGCCTGGGCCTGCAGGGGAACGAGAGCCAACAGCAACGCAAGGAACGCTGCTTTTCTCATAGGGCCTCCTCGTCACGAACGGCAGCGGCCGCTCGCAACAGAACAAATAACTGCAAGAGGAGTACCGCCGAGGCGGCTTCTCACCAATTTTGGTGTCAGGTGTCAGGTGTCTGGGGTGTTCCGGCTGGCGAGACAGTGCCCGCAAGCCGCAAACCCCCAGACACCTGACACCGTTTGTTCCTGCTATCTTGCCTTCATGAAGCGCGCTGCGCTGTTTGCACTCCTTCTCGCCATGTCGATGCCGACCTATGCCGCGACCACGATCATCCTCGTCCGCCACGCCGAAAAGGCGGTGATGCAGGGCGACATGCCGCTCAGCGAAGCGGGCGCGGCGCGCGCGAAAGAGCTCGCGCGCGTCCTCGCGGACGCACGGGTCAGCGCGATCTACACGACGCAATACCGCCGCACGAAAGAGACCGTGGCGCCGCTCGCCGAGGCGTTGAAGCTCACGCCGAAAGAGATCGTGACGGGCGGCAAGGAGTACGCGGGGACCGTCGTGCGCGAGGTGCTGGCGAATCACAAAGGGGAGACGGTGGTCGTGGCGGGACACTCGAACACGACGGTCGACGTCCTGCGCGAGCTGGGGATGAAGGATCCGCCGTTCATCCCGGAGCCGCAGTTCGACGACCTGTTCGTCTGCACCGTCGGCGACGCGCTCCCCGCGACCTGCGTGGCCCTGCGCTACGGCGCCGTCACGCGCTGAGGCGGGCGGAACCGCACCGGCGCGATCCATTGTCCCGAGCGCCAGCTCGTTCGGCGGGAGCGTGCAAATAATACTTGATTGTTTGGGCGCCCATATGTAATATCAGAAAAGTCTTAAATCACGCCCTCCGGAGATATAACCCCCGCCCGCCGACCTCTTCCCTTCCCGTTTCACCCAGTCCCCAATTCAACCTGCAATCAAAGTGTCTCGCCGCAACCGCGGCGCGATGAGCAGTCGAAGTGTGTCTCGCAGTCGCAGTACCAATCCCAATCCCATAGAGGAACTGTCTCAATGAAACGTGTACTGATTCTCGCAGTTGCAGTGACGATGTTGTTCGGTCTCACCCCTTCGGCGCACGCCGACGGCCCGGTGACCATCGGCGTCAACGGTGGACCGACGTGGCTGGTCAAGGGTGCGAACATGGGCTGGATCCGCGTCAGCCCGTATTGGCGCTTCATCAATCCGAGTCCGGGTGTGTTCAACTGGACCGACGTCGACAACCTGCTCGAAGACGTCAACAACTACGACCTGAAGATCCTCTTCATCCTCAGCGGCGCTCCGACCTGGTGCGGCAGCGACACCAACGGCGCCAAGCCGTGCAACATCGCCGCGTGGAAGACGTTCGTCGATGAGCTCACGAAGCACATCGCGGCGCATCCGTACGGACATCGCGTCGGCGCGTTCGAGGTCTGGAACGAGCCGGACCTTCGCGACAGCGACACGTTCGCGGTCGGCTGGGACGCGGACTACACCGTGGCTCCGAAGTACGTCGACTACGTGATCGAGGCCTCGCGCGCCATCCGCCGGAACCTCCCCGGCGTCAAGGTCGTGGCCGGTTCGCTCTCCGGCAAGCGCAACGACCTCAACCGCCTGCGGTGGACGTTCCAGGACTTCGAAAACACGTGGTCCTACGATCCGGATCTCGGCACGACCGTGAACGCCTCCGACTACATCGACGCCATCTCCGGCCACATGAACGGCGGCGACGATCTGAGCAGCGACACCGCCGCATACCTGTACCAGTACAACGTCCTGAACTGGCTCCGCGATTACAACCCGCGCAACCGCTACAAGGAGCAGTGGGTCACCGAGTTCGGCTGGCGCTCGGCCGACATGGGTGAAGACGCGCAGCGCCGCCGCATCAAGAACTTCCTGATCGAGATGACCGGCGGCGGCTGGGGCTACCTGTCCGGCTGGAACATGACCCACGGCTTCATCTACGTGTGCGAGCTGGACCTCACCAGCCGCTCCATCTACTACCCCAGCACCCATTACCCCCCGCACGCTCCGAAGAAGGTGGTCACGCAGTACCTGCAGACCCTCCCGTTCCCGGCCACGCAGCCGACCGGCGTGCCCGTCGAGTAATCACTGACTTAAGACGTACGGAGAGCGGCGGCCAGGTCGCCGCTCTCCCTTTTGCGCGCGGCGCTACGGCGCCGTCACGCGTTGAAAATTTTGGTGTCAGGTATCAGGTGTCAGGTGTCTGTGTCTTTGCGGCTGACGAGACCTGTGCCGCGAGCCGCAAAAACCCAGACACCTGACACCTGACACCCTTCTGAAGACGGATGAGATCTCTCGCGAGAGCTGAGCTCTCACACCCTCTGAGGTCCGCGGAACCGTGCACGCGCCAACGCGTACCAGTACGCCGTCAGCGCGAGCGCCAGCGCGATCATGGTCCAGAGCACCAGCTCGTTTGGCGGGAGCATGAACACGACGGTGATGACCGCGATCCAGAGCAACGCGAGCGCGTTCACCGGCCGCGACCACCTGCCGAGGTTCCACGGCGCCGCCTCCGGGGTCGTCCACTCGCCGCTGTTTTTCCGCCGGTTGCGCGCATTGAGGTAGATCGGGATCCCGTACGCGAGGTACAGGCAGATTGTGCTGATCGAAGTGATGACGAAGAACGCGGCGGCGTAGAGGCAGATCAGCACCGAGAGCGCGGCCGTGACCAGGATCGCGACATACGGCGTGTGATGCATGCCGCTGACGCGCTTCAGCCAGTGCGAGCCGGGAAAGCCGTCGTCGCGGGCGAAGGCGTACCACATCCGCCCCATCGACGTGACCGAGGCCGTCCCGCAGAGCCACATCGCCACGCCGATCACGATGGCGATGACGTTCGACAGCAGCGGCGGCAGGTTGTTCGCGACGATGTAGAGAACCGGATAGGGATCGGCAGCCGTCGCGGCGACGTCGCCGTTCGGGATGCTCCACGTCAGCACCAGCAGCATGACGTAACCGACGATCGCCGAGACGCCCACCGACAGCACGATGCCCCACGCGCTGTTCAGCCGCGCCATGACCGTCTCCTCGGCCATGTGCGCCGAGGCGTCGTAGCCGGTGTACGTCCACTGCGCCTGCAGCAGTGCGAGCACGAACAGCAGCAGCGGCGGCGAGCCGGCGTACACCGCCTCGAGCGACGGCAGGAGGCGGAACAGCGGCGACGGAATCGCGCGGTCGGCCACCAGCAGCACGCGCGAGGTGTCGAGCGCGTTGACCGACGGTTGCCACGAGAAGAGGAACGCGAGCGGGTTGTGGTGGGTGCCGAGGAGTGCCAGCAGGGCGACGATGAGCGCCACGCCGCCGATGTGCCACCAGACGCTGATGTCGTTCAGCCGCGCCGTGAGGCGGATGCCGCGCAGGTTCACCAGCAGTTGCGGGATCAGGATCACGACCATCACGAAGAGCTGGAAGTACCAGTTCGTCGCGGAGCCGAAGAGCGGCACGCTAGTATCGGCGGGCAGCCCGAGGATGCGCGTGACGGCGCCGATGAGATACATCGCCGCGGCGATGTTGATCCCGGCCGTGATCGTCACCTGACCGATCATGTTCAGCCACGCCGTGACCCACGCCCACGAACGCCCTCCCAGCCGGAAAGCCCAGAAGTAAAGCCCTCCCGCGGTCGGATACGCGGACGCGATCTCCGCCATCGACGCCGCTACCGCCAGCGTGAGCACGCTCACCAGCGGCCATCCGACGGAGTTGACGATCGGCCCGCCGAACTTCAGGCCATACCCGTACAGCAGCACGGCGCCGGTGAGGATGGAGATGATGGAGAAGGAGATGGCGAAGTTGGAGAACCCACCCATCTCGCGAAAGAGCTGCTGCGCATAGCCCAGCCGCTCGAGATCGCGGATGTCGTCGCGGAGATGCTCTTCGCGGGATTTCAAGGACCGGATGAGTATGCCACGTCAGCCGTAATTTGGAGTGCGGTGACCGCAGTCACCGCTTTCTCTCTCGCGAGCCGCAGCTCGCGCCTGTTCGTGCGGTTGTCGCAAGTGGCGCGGAGGAAAAGCGGTGACTGCGGTCACCGCACTCCAAACGTCCCCTACGGTTGCGTACTGGTCGTCGTTTCCTTCTGGATCTCCTGCCCCGCGGTTTCCATCGCCGTGCCGGTGGCGTGTGCCGCGTCGTTCGCGGCATCCGCGGCGTCGCTGGTGGCCTGTGCGGTGGCGGCGGTGTCGACGCCCGGTGTGGTGGTCGACTCGGTGTGGGTGGTCGTCACGCCGCCTGCGGTCGAGACTTCGGTCTCGCTCTCGGTCTTCTGCGTGCAGGCTGCGGTGAACAGGGTCAGGGCTGCTGCCAGGATCAGTGCGTTTCTCATGTTCTTGTTTCCCCTTGCGCAAGAGGAGAGCAAGAAACCGGCCGCTACCGTCCGACGAAGCCCGACGTCGCCGCCACCCGCCGCCCCGCCAGCGCCGCGGCGACCTCGGGGACTGCTCCGGAATCCGCGAGCGGCCGCAGGTAGTCGCCTTCCATCACCGACACGGCCACGCCGTCGCGATAGGCGATGCGGGTGTTCGTGGCGGCGCGGATGCGCTCCGCGGCGTCGAGGATGCCGCTCAGGTTCAGCGGATCGGCGGCGCTGATGACGATCAGTTTCCCGTCCGGCTGTTCGCGCCGGATCTCGCGCATCCGTTCGATCGCGTCCGGGAGCGCGAACTGCTCGCCGCTCATGCCGTGTACGAACCGGCCGCCGCGGATCTCGCCGCGCGCTTCGAGGCGGCGATAGACGTGCGACAGCTCGCGCCACGGCGCGGCGTTCGGCTCGCGCGCGAGGAGGCGGCGGAAGACGATGCCGTAGCGGCGGAGGAACGTGCGCGCCTGCAACTCGACCGCTTCCTCGCGCGACATGGTCGCGTTCTCCAGCACCGACCAGCGTCCGGAGAAGCTCGGACGGCGGTCGTTCGACGCGGCGATCAGCGCGCGCAGTCCGGCGAAGGCATCCGAGGCGATCAGACCGGCCGAGACGAGCTCGCCGATGGCCGCGTCGTTGTTGCCGAGGTCGCGGGCGAAGAGCGCGCCGCGGGTGCGGAGCGTGTCCAGGATCCGCTGCGCGTCTTCGCTCAGCGTAATGCTCGACCCCTCGGAGCGCAGCGAGCGCCACGCATCGGCGTTGTCACGCAGGAAGAGTGCGATCGGCGTCGCGGAGACGACGCTCGTCGAGGAGGCCGACGACACGCGCGCCCACCCCACTTCGCCGGCCAGGCAGAGCATGTCCAGCAGCGAAGGGTCGTAGTGGTCGAGACGCGACGGCAGCACCGTCCGCTCCCACGCGTTCGCCGCCACTTCGTAGCCGTCGAGTTGCGCGACGAGCTGCTGCAATCCTTCGATGCCGGAGAGGTGCGCGGAGGGCGTGACGTGCTGCCACGCGAAGAGGAAGCGCATGAACGCCGCCGCGCTGACCGGCTCGATCTCCGCGCGCAGTCGGACGATGGTGTAGCGATGGATGCGCGCGAGCAGGCGGCGGTCGCACCATTCGTTGGGTCCGCTGAACGTGCCGCGCAGGATCACCCCTTCGTTCTCCAGCGCGAGCAACGCGGCGTCGACACTCTCGACCTGCAGCGACCGCGCGAGTGCATTCGCCGTCGTCGGGCCAAGGATGGTCATCCGTCCGCGAATCAGCTCCACCAGCGCTTCCTCGCGCGTCCAGGCGCGGTTGCGGGAGGCCGGCGGGGCGATGGTGGAGGTGACGTTGTGGATGGCCTGCAGCTCGGGGAGACGCTCCGCCGCGATCCACACACCCATCACGAGCGTGGCGCGCCGGGTGGCCACCAGCGTCTCGAACAGCCCGCGCTCGATCTCCGCCGCTTCATCCTCGGTGAGGAAGCCGGCGGTGAGCAGCGCGTCGTGCAGCTCGTCCGCATCGCGCGGATCGGGACGCTCTTCGTCGCGCACGCGGGCGATCGCCGCGACGTCGAGCGCGCCGAGCTGGTTCGCGCTGGAGACGTCGCCCGCGCGGCGCGTGTAGACGGCCTGCGTGCGGCGCTCTTCGAGCGGCGCGTCGTCGAGGAAGGCGTACGGCGCTGCGTTGAGGATGCCGTGCGAGAGCGGCGACGGCTCGACGGTGTCGCGCGCGATCAGCTCGATCTCGCCGGCGTGAATGCGCGTCAGCACGTTCGCCAGCCCGTTGAAGTCCATCGCCTCCTCGAGGCAGTCGCGCACGGCCTGGTTGACGAGCGGATGGTCGGGGATCTGCCGGTCGCCGGCGATGTTCTCGAAGCACGCCGCCGCATCGGGGAACACCGCCGCCATCAGGTCGTCGGCGATGGTGCGCTGCAACTGCGGCGGCACCTTCTTCCCGTTGCGGTTGCGCGGCACGGCCAGCGAGATGGTGGTGTTCCACCGCCACCGCGTCTGCCACACCGGCGCATCGAGAAACGCCTGCACCAGCACTTCCCGCGCGGTGGCGGGATGCAGGTACCGGAACACGTCCGCCAGCGGAAACGAGTGCTGCGGCCCGAGCGACAACAGAATCGCATCCTCGGTGGCCGCGGCCTGCAATTCGAAGTCGAACTGCCGGCAGAACCGCTTCCGCAACGCCAGCCCCCACGCCTTGTTGATCCGCGACCCGAACGGCGCATGCAGCACGAGCTGCATCCCGCCGGACTCGTCGAAGAAGCGCTCGAGGATGAGGGTGTTTTGGGTTGGGAGGGCGCCCAGCGAACGGAGCGATTCGTGGAGGTAGTCGGTGATTTCTTCTGCCGCGCTTTGCGGGATGCCGCACTCCTCGATGAGTAACGCCACGGTTTGTTGTCGGGTGTCGAGTGTCTGGGGTGTGTCGCCCGGGCGTAAATCCCCAGATACCTGACACCCGATACCCGACACCACGTCTCTCAGTTCACTCACCGCCAGCGACAACTCATCACTCCTCGCCGGCGCCTCTCCCAGCCAGAACGGGATGCTCGGCGGCTGGCCGTGCGCGTCGGCCACGCGGACCACGCCGCTCGAGACCTGAAGGACGCGCCAGGACATGTTGCCGAGCTGGAAGACGTCGCCGGCGTTGCTTTCGATGGCGAAATCTTCATTCAACGTTCCGATGAACGTTTCGTCTGGCTCGAGGACCACGCGGTAGTCGGCCACTTCCGGGATCGCGCCCCCCGAGGTGAGGGCGAGCAGGCGCGAGCCGCGGCGGCCGCGGACGTTGCCGTTCACCTCGTCGCGGTGCAGCAGCGCGCCGCGGCGGCCGCGCTTCGTGGCGAAGCCTTCCGCGACCATGCGCAGCACCTCGTCGAAATCGCGGCGTGCGAGCTCGCGGTACGGCCAGGCGCGGCGCACGACCTCGAACAGCTCCTCTTCGCTGTAGTCGCAGCACGAGGCCTCGGCCACGAGCTGCTGCGCGAGGACGTCCAGCGGCGCATCGTGTACGACGATCCGATCGAGCTCGCCGCGCCTGATCGCGCGCAGCAGCGCCGCGCATTCGACGAGGTCGTCGCGCGACGCCGGGAAGACGCGCCCCTTCGGCAGTCCCGAGACGGTGTGGCCGGAGCGCCCGACGCGCTGCAGCAGCGTCGCGATGCGGTGCGGCGACCCGATCTGGCAGACCAGGTCCACATGGCCGATGTCGATGCCCAGCTCCAGCGACGCGGTGGCGACCAGCGCCTTCAGCTGCCCGGTCTTGAGCCGCGTCTCCGCGTCGAGGCGCTTCTCCTTGGAGAGGCTCCCGTGGTGCGCGGTGACCGCGTCCTCGCCGAGCCGCTCGCTGAGATGGCGCGCCACCCGCTCGGCCATCTTGCGCGTGTTCACGAAGACGAGCGTGGTGCGATGCTCCGCGATCAGCTCCGTGAGCCGCGCGTAATACTCGTCCCACACCTCGTGCGACATCACCGCCTCGAGCCGTGAACGCGGCACTTCCAGCGAGAGATCCATCGCGCGGCGATGGCCTTCGTCGACGATGGTCACGTCTTCGGCGCGCGACCCGATCAGGTAGCGCGCCACGTCTTCGATCGGCTTCTGCGTCGCCGACAATCCGAGGCGCAACAGCGGGCGTTTGGCGACTTGCTGCAGGCGCTCCAGGGTCAGGGCCAGGTGTGCGCCGCGGCGGGAGCCGATCAGGGCGTGGATCTCGTCCACGATGACCGTGCGGACGCTGCGCAGCATTTCGCGGCTGCGTTCGGACGTCAGCAGCAGGTAGAGCGACTCGGGCGTGGTGACGAGGATGTGCGGCGGCGTCTTCAGCATGGCCGCGCGCTGCGAGGAGGTCGTGTCGCCGGTGCGCACCGCGGCAGTGATCTTCGGCGCCTCGATCCCCAGCTCTTCCGCGATCCTGCGGATGCCGATGCGCGGCTCGGCGAGGTTCTTATGGATGTCGGTGCTGAGCGCCTTCAGCGGGGAGACGTAGACCACGCGCACTTCATCCGGCAGCGGCGATGCGAGCCCTTCGACGAACAGCTCGTCGAGCGCCGTCAGGAACGCCGCCAGCGTCTTGCCCGACCCGGTCGGCGCCGCGATCAGCGTATGCCGCCGCTCGCGGATGGCCGCCCACCCTTGTGCCTGCGCGGGAGTGGGCTCACCGAGCGTTTCAGTGAACCAGCGTTGGACGGCAGGATGGAACCGGGACAGGGGCATGGGCGAACAATGATAGTTGAGGCACTACGTCACGGCGGATTCATCTACCGTCAGTGTCCCCCCATCCCCATCCAACGTGGCCATCACTCCAACCGGTAGAGTCAGTTTCTGCTCGATATGGCCGAAGGAGAGGCCGGAGAGGGCGGGCTTGCGGAGCGAGCCGAAGCGGTCGCGGAGGATATCCTCGAGGCTGAAGGTCGGCCCTTTGTAGCTGCAGTCGGTGCAGCGGCCGAAGGCCAGGCCGGCCATGGCGTCGAGCTTCCCGCCGAGGGCGAGCTGGGTGAGCATGCGGTCGACGCGGTAGAGGTCCTCGCGGATGTCCTCGAGAAAGAGGATCGCGCCGTTCGTGTCGATCTCGTACGGCGTCCCCATGAGCGACGCCAGCATGGTCAGGTTCCCTCCCGCGAGGCGGCCCGAGGCCTTGCCGCCGGAAAGGCGAAGGATGCGGTTGGTCTTGTCGATCAGCTCCGTCGCCTTCTTCGCCGGCGGCGCCAGCACGCCCGCCGGCTCGGGCGTCATCAGCACCCTGCGGAAGTTGTCGATCGTGTAGGCGTCGAACGTCGAGCTGCCCACCGGCCCGTGAAACGTCACCAGGCCCGTGCGCTGGAAGATCGCGTTCAGCAGCGCGGTGATGTCGCTGTAGCCGATTAGCACCTTCGGCTTGCGCGCGATGAGGTCGTAATCGAGATACGGCAGCACGCGCGGCGAGCCCCACCCGCCGGTGTAGCAGACGATGCCCGCGATCCGGTCGTCGGCGAACATCCGATTGAGGTCGTCCGCCCGGTCGCGGTCCTTCCCCGCAAAGTAGCCGTGCCGGTCGAACGCGTGCGCTCCGATCGCCACCTTGAACCCGAGCAGCTCCATCTGCTCCTTCGCGAGCTGCACGTCGTCCTGCTCGAACGCCGCGGATGCGGGCAGGACCAGGCCGACCGTATCGCCTTCACGCAGGCGTCTCGGTTTGATGACGCGCCGCGAGGACGTCGTGGCCGCACCGGTGCTGGTGACGGTGGCAGCGGCGGCAGTGGCGAAGGAGAGAACGCGGGCGAAGCTCCGGCGGTCGATCATCGACCGGGGATTGTAGTTGGGCGGCTCAACCGCCATGCGTGTACCGCACGCGCCACGTCCGCGATCACCCGATCCGCCTCCTCCCCCTTCTTGAACCCGCGCGTCAGCACGACCAGCACGTAGCGTTCGCCATCCGCTTCGAGGATGAGGCCGGCGTCGTGGGAGATCTCGGTGATGGAGCCGGTCTTGTGCGCCACGCGCGTGCCGTCGGGCAGGCCGGCGGGGATGCCGTCGTTGTGCTCCTGCGCCAGCAGGATCTCGAGCATCTTTTCGGAGGCCTCCGGGGAGATGACCCGCTTCTCCGCCAGCGCGCGGAAGATGAGCATCAGGTCGTACGCGGTGGCCGTGTTGTTCATGCCGGCGTGATAGGCCTTGTCGACTTCGACGCCGCGCAGCACCTGGATGTCGTTCGCGCCGATCTGTTTCATGAGGCGCATCACGTTCGGGGCGCCGATCAGCTCGATGACGAGGTTGGTAGAGAGGTTCGAGCTGCGGACGATCATGCGCCGCACCAGCTCTTCGACCGTGGAGTCGGTGCCGGCGAGGTCGTAGAGCGTGGGGTCGGAGTCTTCACGCGCTTCGAGCGCGTAGCGGCTGCCGTCGAGGATGCTGGTGAACTCGTTCTTCACGCGCACCGGTTGGTCGAGGCGCATCGCGCCGCGCGAGACGGCCTCGAAGACGCCGAGCATCACCGGCACCTTCATCGTGCTGGCGGCGTGGAAGACCGTCCGTTCGTTTCGCAGGAGCGAGGTGCCTCGGTCGAGATCGTAGTAGGCGACGGCGATGGTCTGCTGGGGATGTTCAGCGAGGATGCGGTCGATGCTGGACGCAAGATCCGGCCTTGCGCTCGCGCAGCCGAGGAGGAAGAGGAGCGGGAGGGCAGCCAGGCGTCTCATGCGGGGGGCGATTCTAAGTGGCGTGTATTCTTCAACCGATGGCAAGTGGAGAGCAACTTCGCAAAAGCTGGATTGCCAATGCCTCCGTATGGAGCGACACCGTACGCGCGCAGAAAATCGAAAGCCGCCGCGTGGCCACGGACGCGGCAATCCTCGACGCGATTACCTCCTGTAATCCGCGCGACGTCCTCGACCTCGGCTGCGGCGAAGGGTGGCTGGCCCGCGCGTTGAGCGAGCGCGGGTGCTCGGTCATCGGCGTGGACGCCTCTCCCGCGTTGATCGAGGCCGCGCAGAAACTCGGCGGCGGCACCTTCCGCGTCCTGCCGTACGAGGAACTGGCCACGCTCGCGACGCAGTTCGACGTCATCGCCGCCAACTTTTCGTTGCTCGACCACAACCTCCACCTCGACGCGCTCCGCGCGCTGCTCCGTCCCGGCGGGACGTTGATCGTCCAGACCGTGCACCCCGCTTTCGCCGGTGAGCCCTACGCCGACGGCTGGCGCGTCGAGACGTTCGCCAGCATGGAAGGGGAGTGGCCGGAGCCGATGCCCTGGTACTTTCGGACCGTCTCCTCCTGGGTGAACGCGTTCACCGCGGGAGGCTTCACGCTCCGCGAGCTGCGCGAGCCGCTGCATCCGGAGACGCAGCGGCCGCTCTCGCTGGTGCTGATGCTCACGCTGTAAAAATGCAGCTCGCGAAGCCACCATCATCTCTGTCACGCCGGAGGCGTGCCGTACGGTAGCCGGTGGTAAGCGCCCGCAGGCGCGCCACCACCGGTAATCGGGTGACAACGATTTGCACCCCAGCGGGGTGCCGTACGCGACCCCTCCAGGGTCGAGCGGGGGGAGCCATGTTGTCCGGTGGCTGCGTGCCTTTGGCACTTGCCACCGGCTACCGTACGACACGCCTCCGGCGTGACAACCAACGGTAGAATTCAGGCGTGATGGACGATACGGAAAGCGTCGACCCGAGTGTGCAGAGGGGCGTGGACGATGCCTGGGCTGCAGAGATCGAACGGCGCTGCGCAGCCGTCGACGCCGGTATTCTCGCGACGTTGGACTGGGCGGACGTTCGCGCGCGAATTGAGCGCGATATCTTTGGCCGGTGAGTAGCGATCCTTCCTCCCTTTTCGTGCTCTACATCACACACTGACTCCCGCCCCCTCCGGCATCATGCGCGCCGCAATTGAGACCGGCAGGTCCGCCGGCAATCACGAAAGGGAAAGACATTTCAATGAAGCGAGTGGGAATCGCAGTGCTGTTGCTGTCCGTCATGACGTTGAGCGCGGTGGGGGCGGGGGACGTCCTGCAGCAGTTGGGGTATTCGAAGAACGACGCCATGCGCGACGCGGTGTTTTCGATCGCGGTGGGGCAGTTCGGGATGGACGATGGTCCGGAGAAGAGACTCCGTGCGGCGACGCCGGAGATGCGCGCGGCGATGGTCGAGCAGGGGTTGATCTGGCTCAAGGCCTACACCGCGACGCCGCAGTTCGAGCAGGCCTATCAAGCGTTCCGCAACGACTACAAGCCGGAGGAGCCGGGCACCGAAGGCTCGGCCGAGGACATCGCCTCGGCACGCCAGTACTACAACGAGCAGCTCGGCGAGTGGAAGCAGAACTACCCCGCCACCGGCCGGGAGATGGTCCGGCGCCGCCTGCGCGAGTTCCTGCAGGAAAGCGCCGACGTCGACTTCAACGCGAAGCTGGTCCGCAAGGGCAATAAGATGCGCTTCGCCAACGAGCGGTACGAAGACGAGAAGTCGGGCGACTGGAAGCTCTGCTATCGCGCAGGCAAGGTGCCGGTCGAGAAGGCGCGAGCCGTCACGAAGACGTGGCTGGCGGAGCTCGAAGGGAAGAAATGATGAAACGCGCGATCCTTTACGGCCTGGCAGTCATCGTCGCGGCGGGCAGCGTCATCGGCGCGAACGATGTGCTGCAGCAGCTCAGCGTCTCCAAGGCCGACGCCTCGAAGGAAGTCGTCTCTTCGCTGGCGAACGGCAACGTCAACGTCTATCGCGTGCGCAACGCGTTCAAGGCGGCGACGCCGGCGGTGCGGGCGGCGATGACGGAGCAGGTGCTGGTCTGGACGAAGGCGTATGTCTCCTCGCCGCAGTTCGCGAAGGATTACGCCGCCTGGCGCAACGACGCGAAGCCGCAGCAGGACGATGCGCAAGGACAGCTCTCCGTTGACCAGGAGCTCGAGCAGCGCCGCGCGCAGCGGAAGGCCGATCTGGAGCAGGCGAAGAAGAACATCGCCGAGATGCCGGCCGAGTATCGCGCGGCCGCCGAAGAAGGCTACAAGGCGGCGGCCGAGGCGATGAAGCAGTTCGACACGCCGGAGTTCCGGAAGATGGAGCGCGAGGGCGTCATCGCCGAGCGTGAGGGCGACGCCGAGGATTACCAGCAGCGGCTCGCGCAGTGGGAAGAGGCATATCCCGCCGATCCGCGCGAGCTGGTGAAGGCGCGCCTGACGGACTTTCTCGAGGCGACGGCGGACGTCGATTACGACGCGAAGCTCGTGAGCCGCCATTCGAAGATGCGCTTCGCCAATGCGACGTACGAGCAGAAGCCGTCGAACTGGAAGCTGGCGTACCGCGCCGGCCGGGACGCGACGGAGAAGGCGCGCGCGTTCGCGAAGGAGTGGCTGGGGGAGGTGGAGTAGGTTTACCCCTCCTCCACCTTCCTCCCCCTGAACTTCTTGCGGATCACGGTGTTGAAGTACCTTCCCGCCGAGGGGGCGCTCATCAGCGCTTCGTACTCCTTGCGCGGCACTTTGGAGAAGCGGTAGACGCGGCGGAGGCCGAACTCCACCTCCAGGATCTGTTTCTCGTCGTCGTAGCCGACGGAGTAGATCACCGAGGACGCGATCCGTTCCCTGCGCATGACGCGTGCGAAGAATAAGTTACAGACCCATTATTTCACCGTCATGTCCGGCCGTGGGATGCAAAATCCCACAACCGGACACTGCCCCGGCGCGCCGCGAACCTTAAGTCGTTGAAAGGGAAGGCGAATGGGCGTGGCAGCGCCGTTGCCCCTGCTGACCCGATCATGGACCTCTTCTGGAAAGACATCCGCTACGCCCTGCACTCCCTGCGGGCCAACCCTGGTTTCGCGCTCGTGGCCATCCTGACGCTGGCCCTCGGCATCGGCGCGACGACCGCGATCTTCAGCGTCGTCAACGGCGTGCTTCTGCAGCCGCTCCCGCTCAAAGATCCCGACCGGCTGGTGATGGTGTGGGAGCGGGCCATGAACAACCCGGCCCCGCAGGCGCAGCGCAACGTCGCTTCTCCCGCCAACGTGTACCAGTGGATGAGCGAGATCCCGCGCACGTTCTCGTCGCTGGGAGCGTCGACCGACTGGGAGGTGAGCCTGACCGGGCAGGCGGAGCCGGAGCTCGTGCTGGCCGGTCTGGCCAGCGGGCAGCTCTTCCAGACCCTCGGCGCGAAGCCGTATCTCGGCCGCTACATCGAGCCGGCCGATGCGACGGGCGAAGCGGAAGGGCGGGCGGTGCTGAGCTACGCGTTCTGGCAGCGCAAGTTCGGCGGCGACCGCGGGGTGATCGGACGCCGCGTACGGGTCGATGGTGAGGCGTTCACGATCATCGGCGTCATGCCGCGCGAGTTCATCGTGCCGGAGAGCCGCGCGGAGATGTGGGTCCCGTTCGTGATCCAGGAGGGAGGGCGCGGGCGATTCCTGCGGCCGATCGGCCGGCTCGCGCCCGGCGTGACGATCGAGCAGGCGCAGGCACGGATGGAAGTCGTCGCGAAACGCCTCGAGCTGGCGAACCCGGAGCGGAACGCGCAGATGAGCGTCAACATCGTGCCGGTGCACGAGCAGGTGGTCGGCAGCATGCGCCGGTCGCTGCTCATCGTCTTCGCGGCGGTCGCGCTGCTGCTGCTGATCGGCTGCGTGAACATCGCAAACCTCCTCCTGAGCCGCGCCACGGCCCGTGCGAAAGAGATGTCCATCCGATCCGCTCTCGGCGCCTCGCGCGGCCAGCTCGTGCGCCAGCTCCTGACGGAAAGCCTGATCCTGGCGCTGATCGCCGGCATCGTCGGCGTGGTCATCGCCGGCTGGGCCACGATGCTGCTGGTCCGCTTCACGCCGGAATCGGCGATGCTGCCGCGCACCGCGGAGATCGCGGTCGACGGACGCGTGCTCGGCGTCACCGCGCTGCTGACGCTCGCGACCGGGATCTTCTTCGGACTCGCGCCCGCGCTCGAAGCGTCGCGCACCGATCTCAGCACCGGCCTCAAGTCGGGCAGCCGCGGCTCGACGCACGACCGTCGCGGAAAGATGTTCCGCAACGTGCTGGTGGTCGCGGAGGTCGCCCTGGCCACCGTGCTGCTGATCGGCGCGGGACTGCTGATCAAGAGCTTCTCGATACTGGAAAGCGTCAGTCCGGGGGTGCGGCCGGAGCGCGCGGTCACGGCGCGCGTCGTCCTGACGGACCCGTACCAGGCGGGCGAAGCGCGCCGCCAGATGATGACGCGCATGCTGGAGAAGGTGCGCAGCGTGCCGGGCGTCGAGCACGCCGGCGCGATCGTGTCGATCAACATGCCGTTCACGAACTCGCTCAGCCGCGACAGCTTCCTGATCGAGGGGCAGCCGGTGCCGAAAGAGGGGGATGAGCCGGGAACGGACGTGCGCGCGGTGGCCGGCGATTACTTCCGTGCGATGGGCATGACCCTGATCGCGGGACGGGCGTTCGACGACCGCATCATCGATCCTACCAATTGCGAGATCGTGGTGAACGAAACCCTGGCCCGCAAGCATTTCGGCACGGCCCGGAACGCGCTCGGAAAGCGGCTGACGTTCGAGTGGTACCAGCCGCTCCGGCTGAACATCGTCGGCGTGGTGAACGACGTGCGCGCCGCGGGTCTCGGGGAGGAGGCGGCGACGGCCCTCTACTTCAGCTATGCGTTCGATCCGCAGCGGCAGTTCACGATCGTCGCCTCGGCCACGGTCGATCCGCAATCGCTGCAGGTGCCGGTCGCGAAAGCGCTCCGTTCGCTCGATCCGCTCATGCCGGTCAAGGACCTGAAGACGCTGGAGGAGCTGATCTCCGGTACGATTGCGCGCCCGCGGTTCAACGCCACGATGTTGTCGCTCTTCGCTGCTCTCGGCCTGCTGCTCGCGTCGCTCGGCATCTACGGCGTGCTGTCGTACTCGGTCGCGCAGCGCACGCACGAGATGGGCATCCGCATGGCCCTCGGCGCCGATCCGCGCGACGTGCTCCGCCTCGTGGTCGGCGACGGACTGAAAGTGGCCGTCCTCGGCGTGCTGGTCGGGCTGGCCGTGGCGCTGCCGGCGACGCGCGTTCTCGCGTCGCTTCTGTACGGCGTCGAAGCCTCGGATCCGCTGGTGTTCGCGAGCGTGGCGGCCACGCTGACGCTGGTGGCGCTCGCGGCGAGCTATCTCCCCGCGCGGCGGGCCACCCGCGTGCAGCCGATGGTCGCGCTGCGTCCTGAATGATGAAAGCCTCGATCCTCATCGCCGACGATCAGCCGGACGTGCTCGAAGCGCTGGCGCTGCTGTTCGGGGCCGACGAGACGGAGATCGTGCAGGCCGGATCGCCTTCCGAGGTGATCCGGCTGGTCGGGGCGCGCGACTTCGACCTCGTGCTCATCGACATGAACTACACGCGCGACACGAGCTCGGGCGCCGAGGGGCTGGATCTGCTCGAACAGCTGCACGGGTACGACCCGACGCTGCCGATCGTGGTGATGACGGCGTGGGCGTCGATCCAGCTCGTGGTGGAAGCGATGCAGAAAGGGGCGCGCGACTTCGTGCAGAAGCCGTGGGACAACGCGCGCCTGCGGGCGATCGTGCGCAACCAGGTGGAGCTCGGACGCGCGTTGCGCCGCTCGCAGCGGCTCGAGAACGAGAACTCGATCCTGCGTGGCGACGGCGCGACGCAGATCGTGGCCGAGTCGCCGTCGATGCGCCGCGTTCTGGAGGTGGTGCAGCGCGTGGCCCCCTCGGACGCAAACGTGCTGGTGCGCGGCGAGAACGGCACCGGCAAGGGGCTGATCGCACGGGCGCTGCACGCGAGCTCAAAGCGCGCGGCGAAGGCGATCATCTCGGTCAACATCGGCGGGCTCTCCGACAGTCTCTTTGAGAGTGAGCTGTTCGGCCACGTGAAAGGGGCGTTCACCGACGCGCGGCAGGACCGCATGGGCCGCTTCGAGCTGGCGGACGGCGGGACGCTTTTCCTCGACGAGATCGCGAACATCGGCATGAGCCAGCAGGCCAAGCTGCTGCGCGTGATCGAGAGCGGCGAGTTCGAGCGCGTCGGCTCCTCGCAGACGCGGCGCGCCGACGTGCGGCTGATCTCCGCCACCAACGCCCTGCTCGAGCAGGAAGTGCAGGGGGGGCGCTTCCGCCAGGATCTGCTTTTCCGCCTGAACACGGTGCAGATCACGATTCCGCCGCTGCGCGAACGGCGGGAGGACATCCCGCCGCTGGCGTCGCAGTTCCTGGGGCGGTTCGCGAAGAGGTATCGCAAGGACATCAACGGCTTCCAGGCCGCGGCGATGAAGGCGATGCTGGAGCACCCCTGGAGCGGCAACGTGCGCGAGCTGGAGCACGCGGTCGAACGGGCGGTGCTGATGAGCAACGCGGCGCAGATCACGCGCGCCGACCTCGCGCTGGAGACGCCGGCGCAGTCGAGCATCGAGGAGATGAGCATCGAAGACGTGGAGGTGCTGCTGATCCGGAAAGCGCTGGCGCGCTTCGACGGCAACGTCAGCCGCGCCGCGGAGCTCCTCGGCCTGAGCCGCAGTGCGCTTTACCGCCGAATCCAGCGATACTCGCTCTGATGAGCACCCTGCTCACGTACGAGCGCCGCATCGTCGGCACGGCGTTGCTGGCGGTCGTGCCGCTCGCCATCGCGGCGGTGCTGCTGGTGTGGGCAGGCGACTTTCCGGAGATCGTGACCTGGACCGTGGCGCTGCTGATCGGGGCGACGATTGGCGTGGCCACGGTCGCGATCTACGAGGTGGTGGCCTATCCGCTGCGCACCGTCGCCAACGTGATCAGCGCGGTGCGCGAAGAGGACTACTCGATCCGCGCGCGTGAAGCGCGCGACGGCGCGATGCTCGGCGAGATCATGCTGGAGCTGAACGAGCTCAGTGCCACCATGCGCCGCCGCCATCTCGCGGCGCTGGAAGCGGCGGCGCTGGTGCGGGCGGTGATCTCCGAGGTCGATGCGGCGATCTTCGCGTTCGACGCGGAGTCGCGGCTCGAGCTGGTCAATCGCGCCGGCGAGCGGCTCCTCGGGGAAACGCTGATCGGGCGGACGGCGGAGGAGCTCGGCGTCCGCGACCTGCTGGAGCTCGAGGACGCGACCACGGTCGAGCGCGGCTTCGCCGACGTGACCGCGCGCTGGAGCGTGCGTGTCTCCGTCTTCCGGCGCGAAGGGCAGACGCACCGGCTGCTCGTGATCGCCGACATCAGCCGCGCGTTGCGCCAGGAGGAGATCCGCGCCTGGCAGCGCGTCGTGCGTGTGCTCGGGCACGAGCTGAACAACTCGCTGGCGCCCATCAAGTCGATCGCCGGCACGCTGGAAGAGGCGCTGGCGATGGAGAAGAGCGAGACGCCGCTGCACGCGAACCTGACCCGCGGCCTGAGCGTGATCAGCCGCCGCGCCGATTCGCTGGCGCGGTTCCTCTCTGTTTACTCGGAGCTGGCGCGCCTCCCGGAGCCGACGCTGCGCGCGGTCGAGCTCGACGCGGTGGTGCGCCGCGCCGTCGCGCTCGACCGCCGGATTGACGTCGTGGTCGAAGGCGGGCCGCCGGTCAGGATCGAAGCGGACGAGGATCAGCTCGAACAGGCGGTGATCAACGTGATCAAAAACGCGATCGACGCCTCGCTGGAGACGGGAGGGGGAGTGTCGGTGCAGTGGCGTGTCACCGGCGACACCGCGGAGCTGTCGGTGGTCGACGCCGGCCCCGGCCTCGCCTCGGCCGCGAATGTCTTCACGCCGTTCTTCACCACGAAGCCGGGCGGCAGCGGAATCGGCCTCGTCCTCTCCCGCCAGATTGCCGAGGCCCACGGCGGAACGCTGGAACTGCGGAACCGGAGCGAGGGGGTTGGGTGTGAGGCGGTGCTGAGGATTCCGCTGGCGCGGTAGGTTTGGAGTGCGGTGACCGCAGTCACCGCTTTTACTACGTGCCACAAGTGGCACGCGAGCAGCTCGAGCCACGAAGTAAAAGCGGTGACTGCGGTCACCGCACTCCAAATGGTTCATCGCAACATTCACTATCCCGTCTCTGGACACAGGCACTCCTGTTGTACAGAGTCCCTATCAGGAGGAGGGTTTTCATGCGACATCGCATTGCTACCGCCTGTCTCGTCACGGCGCTGTTTGCGGCCGGGGCGGATGCGCAGTTCTTTCCGTATCCGGTCCAGAAGCGGACGCTGGCGAACGGGCTCGACGTCATCGTCATCGAGACGCCGGAGTTCAGGGACGTCCTTTCGTTCAACACGCTGATCATGGCCGGCTCCGGCCGGGAGAACGAGAAGGGGCGCACCGGGCTGGCGCACCTGTTCGAGCACATCATCTTCCGGCACAACCACGACACGCCGCAGGCGTACGAGGCGGGCATCGGGGCGATGGGTGCGTTCAACAACGCGTACACCTGGTACGACATCACGTACTACCACCCGCTCACGTTCACCTCGAACCTGGAGGCGCTCGTGCCGCTGGAGGCGTCGCGCTTCCGCGAGCTGAAGTACACCGAGCGCGTCTTCCGAACCGAGGCGGGTGCGGTGTACGGCGAATACCGCCGCAGCGCGTCCGATCCCGGCCTGCGCCTCGAGGAAGTCCTCGGCGACCTGATGTACGGATCGGCGCACGGCTACGGCCACTCGACGATCGGCTATCTCGACGACGTCAAGGACATGCCGAACGCCTATCGCTCGGCAGTGAAGTTCTACGACGACTACTACCGTCCGAACAACGCGATCGTGGTCGTCGCGGGCGACGTGAAGGCCGACCGGGTGTTCCAGCTCGTCGAGCAGCACTTCGGGCCGTGGCAGGCGAAGAAGACGCCGGAGCAGCCGGACCCGAAGCCGATCGCCGGCCCGAAGAAGCAGCACGAGACGTGGGAGTCGGACATCCCGCCGCGCGTGCTGGTCTCGTACATGACCCCGCCGTACCACCCCGGCTCATCCGAGGCGGCGGCGATGGACGTCATGGCCGAGCTGATGGCTGGCGAGACCTCGCCGCTGTACCGCAAGCTGCGCTACGACGAGCAGGTGGCGTCGTCGTTCGGCGTCGACAACAGCTCCACCATCGGCGTCGACGCGCGGCCGATGGGCGCGTACGTCACGGTGGCCAAGGACAAGTACGACGCGCAGGGGCGGGCACTGCTGGACCGCATCGACCGCGACGTGGCCACGGCCTTCGAAGGGCTGGCGGCGTTCTCGTCGCAGGCCGATTCGGCGAAGCGGCTCGAGTCGATCAAGTCGCAGTTGCGCTACGACATCCTGGCCTCGTTCAACTCGCCGTCGAACATCGCGCAGAACTTTGCGAACTACTACCGGCTGAACCGCAACCCGCAGGTGCTGGAGCAGGTGGCGCAGGCGATCGCGGATCTCGAGCCGGCGGACATCGACGCGTTCGCGAAGAAGTACTTCACGCCGAAGAATCGCGTCTCGATCACGCTGGCCGGTAAGGGAGGTGCGCAGTGAGGCGTCTGATGTTCGTTCCGCTCCTGCTGTCGCTCGCCTGCGCGACCCCGGCGCCGCAGGTTTGGTCCAACGGTACCTTTCCTCTGCCGCTCGAGGAGCCGGCTGGCTACACGCCGGGCGAGCCGCGCGTCGTCACGCTCGATTCGCGCGCGCCGCTCGTCACCATCCGCGTCATGATCACGCACGGCTCCACCTCCGATCCGGCCGGCAAGGAAGGTCTGGCCAACATCACCTCCGACGCGATCACCGACGGCGGGTTCCGCGGCCCGAACGGGGTGGTGACGAAGGAGCAGCTCGCGGAGCTGACCAACCCGTGGGGCTCGGGAGCCCGTCCGGCGGTCTTCACTTCTGCGCGTACGACCACGTTCTTTTTCACCGCGCCACGCGAGGTGATCGGCCGTTACGTGACCGACGTGCTGCGTCCGATGCTGACGCAGCCGGAGCTCGAGGCGGAAGAGATCGAGCGGCTGAAGAACGAGACCATCTCGCAGATCACCTCGATCCGCAGCGAGGATCTCGAGGCGCTCGGACTGGCGGCCATCGACCAGTACGTGCTCGCCGGCACCGGCTACGGGCATCACGTCATCGGACGCGAGTCGACCGTCCCGACGATCACGCGCGACGACGTGGTCCGCTTCTACCGCGATCACTACCGTCCCGAGAACGCGATCGTCGGCATCTCCACCACCGACCCCGCCATCGTGGCGCAGGTCACGGACGCCGTGCGCGGCATCAATCGCGACGCCACCACGCCGCCCGCTCCGGTCTCGAGCGCGCAGCCGGAGACGTTCACCGGCCGCGAGGTGCTGGTGATCCAGGAGCCGAACGCGCCCGCAGCCTCGGTGCACCTCGGGTTCCCGTTCCCGGTCTCGCGCAATCACGCCGATTACTGGCCGCTCTACATCGCGAACGTCTGGCTCGGCACGCACCGCGATTCCTTCGGGCAGCTCTACCAGAAGATCCGCGAGGAGCGCGGCTACAACTACGGCGATTACTCGTACACCGAGTACTGGAACGGCCGTACGAGCTCGCTGTTCCAGGTGTTCAACCAGCCGCGCGAGCAGCAGTACTTCTCGATCTGGGTGCGCCCGGTGAAGCACGAGCACGCGGTACACATGATGAAGGCGACGACGTACGAGCTCGACCAGCTGATCCGCAGCGGCCTGATGCCGGACCAGGTCGACGAGGCGAAGAAGAAGGCGCGCGTCCTCTACCTCAACCTCGGCGAGACGGTACCGCGCCTGATCGGCGTCCGCGTCGACGACGCGTTCTACGGCCTCTCCGGCAGCGGCTTCCTGGACACGTACATCCAGGCCATCGACCGCGTCACGCCGGAGCAGGTGAACGACGCCATCCGGCGCCACCTCAACACGGACAACATCAAGTACGTCGTGGTCACGTCGACGCCGCATCTCGCGAAGACGCTGGAAGAGATCCGCGGCAGCGCCCCGGTCTTCGGCAAGTCGTGGGCGGAGTACGAGTTCACGACCGCGAAGCTTCCGGACGGCACCACCGTCTGGCAGGTGCCGGAAGCGAAGCTGCCGACCGTGCAGCTCGACGCGGCGTGGGCGGCGTATCCGCTCAACGTGCGCGAGGTGCAGGTGATGAATGTGAATGAATTCCTGAAATAGGCTTCACTTCGTTTTCACACGGGAGGTGTACGCTTTTGCCGTGCACCTCCCGGATGACGTTCGCCGCGTGGTCGACAACCTGGTCGAATCGGCGCGCGCGTCGTTCGGTGACACCCTCCGGTCGGTGGTGCTGTATGGCTCCGGCGCCGAGGGGCGGCTGCGGGCCACGTCGGACGTCAACCTCCTCTTCGTGCTGTCGCGTTTCGGCGCGGAGGTGGACGCGTTCCGGGAGCCGTTCCGGTTCGCGCAAGCAGCGGCGAACGTCACGGCGATGTTCGTGCTCGAGGAGGAGCTGAGCGACGCGGCGCAGGCGTTCGCGCAGAAGTTCGCGGACATCGAGCGGCGCCACCTCGTCCTGTATGGCGACGACCTCCTCTCCCGTCTCGACATTCCTCGCCCGGCGCTCGTGCGGCGGCTGCAGCAGGTATTGCTGAACCTCACCCTCCGGTTGCGCGGCAGCTACGTCGAGCAGAGCCTGCGGGAGGAGCAATGCGCGCTCACGGTGGCCGAGGCGGCGGGTCCGCTGCGCACGTCCGCGGCCTCGATCCTGGAGCTGGAGGGACGCGGCACGCTCGCTCCGAAAGAGGCGCTGGAGACGATCGTGCGCGAGCTGGGAGACCCGCGGTTGGAGGAGCTGCTGCCGCACATCTCCGAGGCGCGTGAACGGCGCGTGCTGCCGTCGGGCCGCGCCGCGGCCATGCTCTTCGCGACGCTCGAGCTTGCGCGCGCACTGCACGGGCGCTCGCACCGGCTGACGCCATGAATCCGTTCGATCTTCGCGGACCGCAATTCCTCGGCTTCTACTTCGCTTTGGCGGTCGTGACGATCGTCGTCTTCTGGACGGTGCGCCGCATGCGCGAGCTCGGCGAGGCCGGCTACGGCGGCTCGCCAATGACCGATCCCTATCTCATCGCGCTGCTGCGCGGCGGCAAGGACGAGCTGCTGCGGGTGGCGATGGTCTCGCTCGTCGACCGCGGACTGATGATCGTCGACCGCGATGCGGTGCAGACCACGACCGTCGGGCGCGGATCGAAAGCACGCAAGCGGGTGGAGTCCATCCTGCTCGACTTCTGCGTGGCGCGGCAGGCGCCGGCGGACATCTTCAAAAGCAGTGCGTTCGACGTTGCGGTGGAGGAATACGAGCGCGAGCTGGCGCGCATGCGCCTCCTTCCCGACGACGGGCAGAAGGCCGCGCGCCGGACGCTGTACACGGCCGGTGCCGCGGTGCTGCTCTTCTTCGCCGCGACCAAGATCATCATCGCCCTGATGCGGGGACGGTCGAACGTGGCGTTGCTGTTCATCCTCTGCGGCTTCGCGCTGGTGATGCTGGCGGCGGTGGTCTTCCAGCGCCGCACCGCGAAGGGAGACGCGTTCATGCTGGAGCTGCGCAACCTCTTCGAGTCGCTGAAGCTGCGCGCGCCGCAGATCCGCGGCGGCGGCGCGACGGCGGAGCTGGCGATGCTGGCCGCGGTGTGGGGCGTGACCGCGCTGCCGAAGGAGTCGTTCCCCTGGGTCCGCGACCTCTTCCCGCGCGCCGTTGCCTCGTCGAGCTCGGGCTCCTCGTCCTGCGGCAGTTCCTGCGGCAGCGGCTGCGGCGGAGGGTGTGGTGGAGGCTGCGGAGGCTGCGGGTCGTGAGATACGGGATCGGCTGGCGCGCCGAGCTCGGCGCCGGCATCCTGGCGAACCTCGACCGCATCGACGTGGTGGAGGTGCTGGCGGAGGAGCTCTTCCACGCGACCCGCGCCCAACAGCGCGCGCTGCGCTTCCTCCGCTCGCACGTGCCCATCGTCCTGCACGCCACTTCCCTTGGCCTGGCCTCGACCGAGCCAGTGGACGCTCGCCGCCTCGACGCGCTCGCGCGCGTCGTCGACTGGCTGGAGCCGGAGCTCTGGAGCGAGCACCTCGCGTTCGTCCGCGCGGGTGGGCGGGAGGTAGGGCACCTCGCCGCACCGCCGCGCAACGACGCGACTCTCGAAGGGCTCGTTCGCAACGTCGCGGTGGCTGCACGGGTGACCGGCTCGCTGCCGTGTCTCGAGAATGTCGCGTCGCTGATCGAGCCGCCGCTCAGTACGTACTCGGAAGAGGCCTGGCTGCACGCCGTCGTCGCGGCGACCGGCTGCGAGCTGCTCCTCGACCTGCACAACCTCTACGCCAACGCCCACAACTTCGGCTTCGACGCGTTCGAGGTGGTGCGCTCGCTGCCCGCGCCGCGGCTCGTGCATCTCGCGGGCGGGCGGCGGATCGAGGGAGACCGCGTGCTGGACGATCACCTGCACGCGGTGCCTTCGGCAGTGTACGAGCTGCTCGCGTACGTGCCTGGCGATGCGACGGTCATTCTCGAGCGCGATGGGAACTATCCGGCCATCTCCGAGTTGCTGGCGGAACTGGACGCGGCCCGGCGAGTGGTGGCTCATCCTCCGCTCCGCGGGACGGAATGGGCGGCTTCGCCGCCAGTCAAAGCGGTGGCTGGCGCCGCACTCCAGGTGTTTCTCGCGACGCTCTACACCGACGCGGATGCACGGGCGCGGTTTCTCGCGGATCCGGAGCTGGTGACTCGCGAGGCTGGTCTCCCTGCCGCCGTCGCCGGCATCGATTCCGAAAACCTGCGGCTCGCCGCCCGCTCGTTCGCGAAAAAGCGCGCCCGGCATATTTGAGATTTATTGCAGGACGTCTTGACAACCTCCCCTATAGAGTCAATGTTGTAGCTGGCGGGCTCGGCCCAAAACAACGCGATCCGCGCTGCTGGTAGTCGAGGCCCGAGGACGGTCCCTTCCTCCGAACAACAGGAGGCTTCAATGGTGCGACCCTCACGCTCGAGGTATGTCCTCTCGTTTTTCGCGCTCTCGATCCTGATCCTGATGTGGGCGTGCGTGCAGCCGCGCCTGAACCGGCAGGACGCGGGGCGCGAAGGGCAGGCGCCGCTCGTCCCGCGACAGGCCCAGAGGGTCACTCCGCGCCAGCAGACGCCTGCTACCCCGCCCGTGCTGCGGCCGGGCATCCATCCCGTCATCAGGACGGCGCGGGTGTCGAACCTCTCCGTGCGCGGCTACATCACCGCCGTCGGTGGCCTCAACAGGCCCCCCGGCACCACCGCCCCCGACAACGTCAAGCCGAAGGAAATCTATCTCCCGGGTGTGACGGTCCATCTCGAGGACGCGGTCACTGGCGCGAAGAGCAACACGGCCGTGACGGACTTGAGCGGCCGTTTCACGGTGTTCGCGCCGGCGGCCGCCCGGTATCGCCTCTGCTGGGCATCGCCGGTCTACGGGTCGGGATGCGACTCGCGGTTCATCAGCGTGACCGGCGAGCCGCAGTTCATCAGCGCCGTGCGCATCCCGCTGCCGCCGCGCGACGGGTTCGTGGCGGTGACGGGACACGTCACCACCGCCGAAGGCAGCGTCGCGCGGACGTTCGACCCGATGTTGAACATCAACTCGTTCGCCACGGTCAGCCTCGACACGGGTGCGGGCCGGCCGGTGCAGGTCTACGTCAACAACTACGGCGACTATCTCCTCCCGTACGTGCCGGTGAAGCAGCGGGTGAACCTGATCGCCGCCATCGAGAATGCGAAGTTCGCCCAGGAGATCCGGCCCGAGGCGAAGCTCGAGACCTTCCCGCTCAACGTGGTGAACCTCAGGTTCGAGAACCACCGCCCGACCCTCGACCCGCTCATCGTTTTCGATAGCGCGAACAGGCGCGTCCAGAACGCGACCCCCGGCTCGACGGTCTTCCTGGAGGCCAACGGCCGCGACGCCGACGGCGATTCGCTGGACTACGCCTGGTTCGTCGGCGAGGGGCAGGGAAAGGTCGTGACGAGCAGCGGGCGGAGGCTTGAGTGGGAACTGCCGGCACCTCCCGGCCGCTACACCGCCGAAGTCGTCGCCTATGACAACAAGGGGGGATACAGCCGGGCCGTCTCGACGGTGCTCAGTGGCGCGGCCGGCATCCCGTTCACCGGGATCGTCGTGAACCCGTTCGGCGGGCCGGTGCCGGGCGCCTCGATCGAGATCGTCGGCAACCCGGTCGTGCTGACCGACGGCACCGGGCGCTTTCAAACGAACGTGAAGGAAGCGGACCGCTACGTGCTCAACATCCGCAAGCAGGGTTTCGCGCTCAACTCGCGGGTGTACGACCGCGCCGTCACCGGCGGACGGTGGATTCTCCGCCCCGCGCAGGTGGTCACGGTCACTCCCACCATCGACACGCCCATCACGCATCAGCGGGGGGAGCGCGACTGCCCCGGGCCCGACGCCACCCGCGGCGGCCTCGGGCCGGCGGGGAATTCGCTCACGGTGCCGCAGTGGCAGGACGAGAAAGGAACCGCCATCGATCCTCCGTCCTGGTGGAGCGGTCCGCGCCCGGTGCCCATTCGGCTCGCCAGGCAGAGACTCAGCGCCGCGCAAGTGCCGGTGGAGCGCGGCGAGCCGGTCATCCTGCCGCGCGACCTGAAGCTTCCCGGCTGCGGCCCCGGCATCAGCGTCGTCCTGAAGGCCAATACGATCCTCGACAGCAACGGAAACCCGGCGGTCGCACCATTCCAGGCAACGATCTCGACCATCGACGTTCTCTCCCCGCAGCAGATGCCCGGCGACGACACCGTCGTTCCGTCCGGCGGCGGGGGTGCGTTCCTGCAGAGCTTCGGTGCCGGCTCGCTGGATCTGCCGCCCGGGTTCAAGCTGCGGCCCGGCGCGACGGCCACCATCACCATCCCCATCGACCGCGCCAGGCGCGTCGGCGCCGGGAGTCCGCTGGCGCCGACCATGCCGCTCCTTGCGTACGACGAGCAGCGAGGGTTATGGGTCGAAGAGGGGGTGCTGACCCTGACCGGGCCTCCCGGCGCGCAGGCCTACACCGGCAGCGTGAAACACTTCACGACGTACAACGCCGACACGTTCTTCGGGGCCGGCGCGGCCTGCGTGCGGGTCTTCAGTCCCACCCTTCCCGGGCAGTACGACCTGGAAGTGATCGCCCCTTACCCGGACGGGACACCACACTACAAGAAGTACCAGATCGACAACGTCACCTCCACCGAGCACGTCATCTACAACCTCACGCCGAACATGAACCTCACCGTCACCCCGATGACCACGGGCCCGAACCCGAACGTCCTGGGGTTCTATGTCGTCAACAGCGGCCTTCCGGAGAATCCAGTCAGCTCGCCGAATCCTCCTCCGCTGACGCCGCAGGGCTACACGTCGTGCAACAACTTCGTCGTGCTCAAGGTGGGCAATGCCCCCGATTCCCCAGTCGGCGGCGAGTTCCTGCACGGCCTCGGCTATATCGACGGCGCGAACCTCGGCTTCGACGATCTCACCGCGGCCGGACCGACGGGCAACGCGCTGCGGGACGCCGTGATCACCGCGTCGCGCAACTACAACGACCGGGTCGATCCCAACAAGGACCGTGAGGACTTCGGCGAATGGAAGCTGAAGAACGGCTTCGATCCGGATCCGAACGTCAAGGTGACGATCGCGGCGCCGGGCGCGGGCGAATTCACGGCGCAGTACGCGAATTCGGGCGATCTCGGGTTCGGCCGCGACATGCACTGCCTGAAGCAGATCAACGGGGACGTGGCCTGCTACGTCACGAACTACGGCAGCGGCTATGTCAATACTCCTCCCGGCGGCGGCACCCCCGATCAGGATGACGCGAACGCCGCCGGACAGCGGGCTACGGTGGGAGGGTCGGCCGAGGTGGCCACGGTGGCGATGGAGTATTCGCCGATCGAAGGCGCCGGTGTCGACAAGGTGGTGAAGTTCTACGTCTACAAGAAAGGGCTACCCAACTACGGCCGCAGCATCTCGGCGAACCTCGACGGGCGCGGTGAGCGGCCGGTCCCGCAGCTCTGCATGATCTGCCACGGCGGGGCGATCCCCACGGGAGGGTCGGCGTTCGGCACGGCGGCGGACGCGAAGCTCGGTGCCCGCTTCGTCCCGTTCGATCATCGCTTCTTCACCTTCCCCACGGTGGCGGGCCTCGACAAGGCCTCGCAGGAAACGCCGTTCAAGGACCTGAGCGAGAAGATCGCCGCGTTCGCTCCGCCGGGACCGGCCACCGATCCGATCGTGGAATTGGTCAGCGGCCTTTACAACGGTGGTCTGTCGGGAACGCAGATCCTGAATTTCAACGTGCCCGGCTGGGTGAACGGCGCCTCGGCGGCCGCTCCCAATCAGTCCGCGTTCTACCAGGGTGTGCTGGCCAACGCCTGCCGCACCTGCCACACCTCGCAGCCGTATCCGCAGCTGCAGTTCAACACGTCCGAGAAGTTCGTGAACCTGGACGGCCTCGGCGTGAACAATCGCCTCATGCTCGGTACGACGCAACTGCGGGCCTGCGGGGACTATGTGATGCCGCACGCCCTGCGCACGCACGACATCTTCTGGGACAACTACTGGGACGTGGCGAGTTGGGGTGCGCCTCCGACGCCGTACTCGACGCAATTCCAGAACTTCGGCAACGGAGTGGGCGGGCCGACGTGGAGCAACAATCTCTGCACGTCGTTCCTGTCGCCGCTGGCGTCGACGCCGAGCAAGTTCTATTCGAACAGCATCCAGCCGATCTGGAACGGCAAGTGTGTGGCCTGCCACATCGCCGGCGGCGCGGCCTTCTTCTTCTCGCTGGTCGATGGCCTTTCCTACGCGGAGCTCGTGCCGCTGAGGGTCACCCCGTTCGACGACAATCCCGCAACGAGCGGAGCGCTGTTGCAGCGCCTGGCGTTCACCGATCCTCGGGAGCCGACCTTCAATCCCCTGCACCCTTCGCGCATGCCGCAGAACTGTATCGTTCCGCCAGCCGTACCAGGGCCCGGCCAGTTGCCGTGCCTCGAGCAATTCGACATCGACAAGATCAAGGCCTGGATCAGAAACGGCGCCAACTGACCGGGGCGCGAGGAGGCATTTAGACGGACGTTCCCGGAATGCTCTTCACAAAGTCCGCGCCGAAGAACCCGGCGGGCGTGAACGCGCCCGCCTTCGGCGCGGCGAGCACGCCTGCCACGGCTGCGAGCGACGACAGCACCGTGAACTTGTAGCCCTCCACGACGGACATCGTCTTGGTGCGCTCTTCGCCGCGGGTATTGGTGACGCGTCCCCAGAGCTCGACTCGTGCGCGTTCGCGGACGGCTTCGCTGGGGCCGGACTGACGGTCGGCGTAGCGGAGGGCAAGTTTGCGCAGCGGGGAGAGGCGGAGGAGAGGGAGGAGGCGGCGCATCCAGCGCATGCGGGCCATGGCCTTCGGCGACTGGGAGGAGTAGACGCGGATGTTGGGGATGCCGGTGGTGCGGAACGCGGTGGAGATGTCGCCCCACGGGATGGTCATGGCCAGGAGCTTTCCGGAGGCGAAGGGGATCTCGCGCACGTCGTACATCTGCGGGACGACCACGATTTTGCCGTCGCGGCGGATGGCGGCGCCGAGGCCAGCGCCTTCGATCATGGTCTTCAGCGTGCCGCGGCTCACGCCGCCGCCGCGGGTGGAGAAGGCGAGCCAGAGCTCGTTCGCGTCCGGCAGCTCGGCGTGCAGCATCGCGCCGAGGCAGTCGGTGGGGACGACGTCGAAGCCGACGCCGGGGATGAGCGTGACGTTGCGCTGCCGCGCTTCCGCATCGCGGGCGAAGACCGCTTCGAAGACCGCGATCTCGCCGGTGATGTCGAGGTAATGCGCGCCGGCGGCGAGGCAGGCCTTCACCATCGGCTTGCTGGTGTGCATGAACGGTCCCGCGCAATGCAGCACGAGCTCGATGCCGCCGAGGTCGGGACTGGCGAGGTCGAAGGCCCGCCATTCGCAGCCCAGCTCGCGCGCGAGCGGCTCGATCTTCTCGCGCGTGCGGCCGGCCAGGATGGGACGCTGCCCGCGCGTTACCGCTTCGCGCGCGATGAGCTCACCGGTGTAGCCGTTCGCTCCGTAAATCATCCACATGAGGGGATAATTACACGTATGGAGTGTCCGAAGTGCGGATTCGACTCGATGCGTGGGGCGACGGAGTGCGAGCGCTGCGGGATCGTCTTCGCGAAAGCGGGACGCGCTCCGGTGATCATCCGCCCGTACACGCTCGAGGAAGAGCGCGTGGCGGATGGGAAGGTGGGGCCGGCGGAGTGGAAGATCATCGGTTTCGGCCTGGCGGCGGCGATCGTGGTCTACGCGATTCCCTTCACCCGCTTCGTCTTCTCCGTGCTGGTGACGCTGTTCCACGAGCTCGGGCACGCGGTGATGGGGTGGCTCATGGGACACGCGTCGCTGCCGGCGTTCGACATCGTCTACGGCGGCGGCCTGACGCACTACGGCATCTTCCGCCGCTCGATCGCCATCGCCGTCGCTCTCGGTTTCGCGTATCTGGCGTATCTCTTCCGCCACAACCGGAAGAGCGCCGGCATCATCGGTGCGATCTTCCTGGTCTGGCTCTTCTTCATCACCCGCGAGTGGCGCCGCGAGGTGGCCATGGCCTCGGCCGGCCATCTGGCCGAGTTCATCCTGGCCGGGATCATGTTCTACAAGGCGCTGGCGGGCGTCGGCTGGCGCTCGCCCGAGTTTGAACGCCCACTCGGGATGTTCATCGCGTTCTTCGTGCAGATCCACAGCACCCTCTTCGCCTGGCGGCTCACCCACGACGAGACCTTCCTGGCGTGGTACCGAGAGGGGAAGGGTGGGATGCTGATGAACGACCTCGAGTCGGTCGCCCTCGACCTGCACATCTGGCTCGGCTGGACGACGAGCATCGAAGGGGTTGCGAAGTGGCTGCTCCTCTTCTCGGTGCTGCCGACGGTCATCGCGCTGGTCTGGTACTTCGAGCGCGCGAGATGGCATCGGGTGTTGCGCGCGTTGAGGACCGTGGACGCGTAAGTACGCGATCGGTATGGAGTGCGGTAACGCTAGTTACCGCTCTGACTGCTTCTGTTCGCGCAGCAATCCGTAGCTGGTGCAATCTCGCGGGTGGCACGAGCGAAGGCTGAACCTGCTCGCGTTGCAGGACGAACAAAAACAGTAAGAGCGGTAACTCGCGTTACCGCACTCCATAACCGCCGCTGAGCTAGTTTTCCTTTTTCGGTTTCGAGGGATCTTCGTTGAGCCAGCGTCTCAGGCGTTGCCAGCGGGAGAGCTTCGGTTCGGGTGGTTTCTCCGCCTCTACGGTCTCCACGCGCGGCCGCGGTTTGCGGGCCACGCGGGTGATCTCGGCGTCGGGTTTCCTCAGCTCGTCCAGCGTCTTCTGCGCGGCGTCGCGCTCGAGGCGGGCCCAGGTCGTCTGGGGGTAGCGCGCGAGCAGGGCGTCGTAGACGCGGATGGCCTCCTCGTGCTTGTTCTCGGCGGCGAGGCGGCGGGCGGTGGTTTTCGCGCGATCCTTTTCGTCGTATTCGGCGATCTGCTGCGGCGTCATCCCGGGCAGCGGTTTCTGGGACGCGATGCCGCGCCGCAAGCCGACCACCGAGGTCGCGAGTGCGGCGGTAAGCAGCAGCGTCACCATCCAGAACAGCAGCGGATGGACGCGCCGTCGCAGGAGCGGGAGCGGTCTGGCCTCGACGATGGTCGGGAGCGGGGTCGTGGCGTCCGCCTGCGTGACGGCGAGCGTGTCGAGCGACGTGCGCGCGGCGCGGATGGTCTCGAGCTCCGCCAGCGCCTGGTCTGCGCTCGCGTAGCGGTCGTCCGGTTGCTTCTCCAGGAGTTTCGCGATGATGTTCGCGACCGCCTCGGGGACGGACGGGTTGGTCTCGCTCACGCGCGGCGGCACGAGGTTTACGACGTTATAGAGGATGCCGCTCAGCTCCGGCGCGCCGAACGGCTTGAGACCGGTCAGCATCTCGTACATCACCACGCCGGCGCTGAAGAGGTCGGAGCGCGGCGACACCGGGGAGGTCTTTACCTGTTCCGGCGACATGTAGTTCGGGGTCCCGACCAGCGACCGAGTGGCGGTGAGGCTCGAATGCAGCGGGCGTGCGACGCCGAAGTCCGCGATCTTCGCGCGCCCTTCGGTGGTCAGGAGGATGTTCGCCGGCTTGATGTCGCGGTGGATGATCCCCTTGGAGTGCGCGTAGCCGAGGCCGCGGAGGAGGTCGGCGGAGATCGCGAGCGCCTCCTCGAGCGGCAGCGGCCGCGTCCGGCGAAGGCGCTGCAGGAGCGACTCGCCGTCGACGTACTCCGTGGCCAGGAACGACACCACCTCGCCGTCGTAGCCGACGTCGTAGAGCGTCACGACGTTCGGATGCTGCATCGAGCCGCAGAGCTCGGCTTCGCGTTGCAAACGCTTGTAGAACTCGTCGCGGTCGTCGTCGTCCTCGAACTTCTGCTCGAGGTGCACGGTCTTGAGCGCGACGCGCCGTCCGATCCGGCGATGCCGCGCCAGGAACACCTTCCCGATCGAGCCCTTGCCGAGGAAAGATTCGACCTCGTAGTCGCCGTAGGACTGCGTCACGGCGGATAGAGTAGCGCGCAACTGGAATGTCCGGCCCGCCCGCCGGTATATAACCGGCCTGTATGACGACCACCGAAGCCCCGAGCCGAGCGCTCGATTTCATCCGCGAGATCGTCGAGGACGACCTCCGCACCGGCAAGCATTCCACCGTGGTGACGCGCTTTCCGCCGGAGCCGAACGGCTACCTGCACATCGGCCACGCCAAGTCGATCGCCCTGAATTTCGGGGTGGCGTCCGAGTATGGCGGGCGCTGCAATCTCCGCTTCGACGACACCAACCCCGAAAAGGAAGAGGCCGAATACGCGCGCGGAATCATCGAAGACGTGCAGTGGCTCGGCTATGAGTTCGACAAGGGCGAGCCGTACCACGCCTCCGACTACTTCGACCAGCTCTACCAATGGGCCGAGCACCTGATCACCGTGGGGAAGGCGTACGTCGAGTCGCTCTCGGCCGAGGAGATGCGCGAGTACCGCGGCACGCTCACGGAGCCGGGGCAGGACTCGCCGCACCGCACGCGCAGCGTGGAGGAGAACCTCGACCTCTTCCGCAGGATGCGGGCGGGCGAGTTCCCCGACGGCGCGCACGTGCTGCGGGCGAAGATCGACATGGCCTCGCCGAACATCAACATGCGCGATCCGGTGCTCTACCGCATCCGGCATGAAGACCATCACCGCACCGGCAGCAAGTGGTGCATCTATCCGATGTACGACTACGCGCATCCGCCGTCGGACGCGATCGAGCACGTCACGCATTCGCTCTGCACGCTCGAGTTCGAGGCGCACCGCCCGCTGTACGACTGGCTGATCGAGAACCTTCCGGTGCCATCGCGGCCGCGGCAGATCGAGTTCGCGCGCCTCAACCTCACTTACACGGTGATGTCGAAGCGCAAGCTGCTCAGGCTCGTCCAGGACGGCATCGTGGCCGGCTGGGACGACCCGCGCATGCCCACCATCACCGCGCTGCGCCGCCGCGGCTACACCGCCGCCGCGATCCGGAACTTCGTGGAGCGGGTCGGCGTGGCGAAGCGCGAGAACGTGATCGACGTCGGGCTGCTGGAGTTCTGCGTGCGCGAGGACCTGAACAAGACCGCCGCTCGCGTCATGGGCGTGCTGCGCCCGCTGAAGGTGGTCATCGAGAACTATCCGGAAGGTCAGGTCGAGGAGCTCGAGACGCCGAACAGTCCGGAAGACGCGTCGATGGGGACGCGGAAGGTGCCGTTCTCGCGCGAGCTCTACATCGAGCGCGACGACTTCATGGAGGAGCCGCCGAAGAAGTTCTTCCGCCTCGCGCCGGGACGGGAAGTGCGCCTCCGCTCCGCGTACTTCATCACCTGCACGGGCGTGGTGAAGGACGACGCCGGCAACATCACCGGGCTGCGGGCCACGTACGACGCCGCCACGCGCGGCGGCGACGCACCGGACGGGCGCCGCCCGAAGGCGACGCTGCACTGGGTCTCGGCCGAGCGTGCCCTCGATTGCGAAGTGCGTCTCTACGACCGTCTCTTCACCGCCGCGGATCCGCGGGAGGGGGGCGACTTCCTGGCCCACCTCAACCCGAAGTCGCTGGAAGTGGTCCCGGACGCGAAGCTCGAGCCGTCGGTCGCAAACGCTCCTGCGATGACGCGCTTCCAGTTCGAGCGCCTCGGGTATTTCTGCGTCGACGCAAACTCGACGGCCGGAAAGCTCGTATTCAACCGTACGGCAACTCTCAAAGACACATGGGCGAAAGTGGCAGGAGCGTAATGAAATCCTTACTCGTGGTGATCTCGATGACAGCCGCAACCCTCATGGCAGCCGACGCGGCGAAGCCGCCCGTGGCGAAGAAAGTACCGCAGACCTTCACCATCCACGGCGACGCGCGCGTCGACGAATACGGCTGGCTGCGCGACAAGAAGAGTCCCGAGACGATCGCGTATCTGGACGCGGAGAACGCGTACGCCGACGCGGTGATGAAGCCGACCGAAGAGCTGCAGAAGAAGCTCTACGACGAGATGCTCGGCCGCATCAAGCAGACCGATATGCAGGTGCCGTTTCGGAAGGACGGCTTCCTCTATTACACGCGCACGATCGAAGGGAAGCAGTACCCGATCTACGCGCGCCGCAAGGGAAACATGGACGCGACGGAAGAGATCATGCTCGACGTGAACGAGCTGGCCGCCGGCAAGAAGTTCATGGCCATCGGCGACTTCAAAGTCTCGGACGACACGAACCTGCTCGCGTACAGCACCGACGACACCGGCTATCGCCAGCACAAGCTGAACGTGAAGGACCTCCGCACCGGCAAGGTGACGGAAGGGATCGCGGAACGCGTCGGCGCCGTGGAATGGGCAAAGGACAACAAGACGCTCCTCTATTCGGTGGAGAACGATGCGAAGCGCGAGTACCGCGCCTATCGCCATGTCCTCGGGACCACCGAGCACGCGCTGCTTTACGAAGAGAAAGACGAGATGTACGACATCTGGGTCGAACGCTCCTTGAGCGGCGACTGGATCTTCATCATCTCGGACAGCAAGACCACCAACGAGGTGCGTCTCCTCGACGCGGCGAAGCCGGGCGAGACGCCGGTGGTGATGGTCCCGCGCAAGACGGACCACAAGTACTACCCCGAGCATCGCGGCGACCGCTTCTACATCATGACCAACGACGCCGGGATCAACTACCGCATCGTCACGGCGCCGGTGAACGACTACGCGCAGAAGAACTGGGTCGAGCTCGTGCCGCACCGTAAGCCGGTGCGCATCGAATCGGTGGACATGCGCCGCAACCACATGATCCTGCAGATGCGCGAGGGCGGGTTGTCGCAGTACGAGATCTACGACCTGACTGGTGACAAACCGAAGTCGCACCGGGTCAGCTTCCCCGAGGTGACGTACGCCGTCTACCCGAGCTCGAACGCGGACTTCAACACCACCACGTTCCGCTACACGTACCAGTCGTTCATCACCCCGTCGTCGGTCTTCGAGTACGACGCCGACACGCGCAAGCAGGCCCTGCTCAAGAAGACCGAGGTCCTCGGCGGGTACGACCCGGCGAAGTACAAGGTCGAGCGCTTCTTCGTTACCGCGCGCGACGGCGCGAAGGTGCCGGTGGCGATGGTCTACCGGAAAGACCTCGACCCGAAGAAGAAGAACCCGTTGATGCTGTACTCGTACGGCTCGTACGGCATGTCCATGCAGGATGGCTTCAACTCCACCCGTTTCTCCCTCATCGACCGCGGTGTGACCTACGCGATCGCGCACATCCGCGGCGGCGGCGAGATGGGGAAGGAGTGGCACGAGCAGGGCCGCATGATGTCGAAGCAGAACACGTTCAACGACTTCATCGACGTCGCGGACTACCTGGTCAAAGAAGGGTATACGGCGAAGGAGAAGCTCGCGATCTCCGGCGGCAGCGCCGGTGGGCTGCTGATGGGTGCGGTCGTGAACATGCGCCCCGACCTGTTCAAGGCGGCGCTGGTGTACGTGCCGTTCGTCGACGTGATCAACACGATGCTCGACTCGTCGATCCCGCTCACGACCCAGGAGTACATCGAGTGGGGCAATCCGAACGAGAAAGAGGCCTACCTCTACATGAAGAGCTACGACCCGTACGGGAACGTGGCGAAGAAGGCCTATCCGGCCATGCTGGTCCGGACGTCGCTGAACGACAGCCAGGTCGGCTACTGGGAAGCGGCCAAGTGGGTGGCCCGCCTCCGCGCGAACAAGACCGACGACAACCAGCTCCTCCTGCGGGTGAACATGGGAGCCGGCCACGGCGGAGCCTCTGGGCGCTACGACAAGCTGCGCGACGATGCGTATGACTATGCGTGGGTGCTGGGGCAGCTGGGGTTGATGTAGGGCGGCTGTCGCCGCTGGTATCGGGTGTCAGGTATCTGGGGATCTCGGCTGACGGTTTCGTCCAGGCGAGAAACCACAGACACCTGACAACCGATACCTGACACCATCCTCGGCGCCCCGCTTGCAACCCCTCGATCCCGGTGCACGAACCTCTTTCCACCCTGATGGCCGGCGGCGGCCTCGAGATCGAGGATGCCGTGCGGATCGTCCGCGACGCGGCGGGAGCGCTTCACTCGGTTCATGGGGAGCTGTGGCCGAGCGCGATCCTGGTCGATGGCGGCGATGTCCGCATCGAGCCTCCCACCGCGACGGACCGTATCCGCTACGGGCAGTACGCCGCGCCCGAGCGCATTCTCGGTAAGCCTGCCACCCCCGCCTCGGATGTCTTCTCCCTCGGCGCAATCCTGTATCACGCCGTGGCCGGGCGTCCGCCGTTCCGCGGCGACAGTCCGGCGGCGGTGATGCTGTCGATCTGCACCGACCAGCCGCTCGAGGCTCCTCCCCACGTGCCGCAGAGCGTGGCCGTCCTCATCCGCCGCTGCCTGATGCGCGATCCGGCGGAGCGCTTTGCCTCGCCGGCCATACTTGGTGATGCCCTCGACCGGCTGACCGTGCGCGACAACTTTCCGGGACGGCGGATCCTCGTCGCGGACGACGATGCGCCGATCCGCGATCTCTACACCCACGTCGCCGCGCGCATCGGCGTCGAGGTGGACGTGGTCGCGAGCGGACGCGACGTGATCTCGGCCCTGAAGTCACGCAAGTACGACCTCGCCCTGATGGACCTGAACATGCCGCGCCTCAGCGGATGGGAAGTGCTCGACTTCCTCCGCACGCGCTACGACGCCCGCCCCTCGAAGCTGTTCATCATCACCGGCTTTACCGACCAGCAGATCAGCGCCGCCGACCGCGACGTCGTCACGGCCGTCCTCTACAAGCCCGTAGCCTCGGAGGAACTGCGCACCCTGGTCACGCAGTGCCTGCGCGGAGGGCCGGTGGACGTACCGTCGATTCTGAGGACGACCGGGCACCGCGTTTCGGTTTGAGACAGTTTGGAGTGCGGTGACCGCAGTCACCGCTTTTACTGCGTGCCTGTGACGCCGAACGCACAAGGCGGCAGCTGCGGCTGCCGAAGGGAAAGCGGTGACTGCGGTCACCGCACTCCAAATCGCCACGAACGACCTTCGCCAATCTTCTCCAACCTCCACTCCCCCTTCATCACCTTCCCGCTGAACCAGAGCTCGAAGCGCTTGCGGGCGAGGCTGCCTTCGATCACCTCGTACGCGCCGCTGTCGGCGATCTCCACCCGCCCTTTCCAGGCTTTCGGGACCTCGGCGCGGTAGTAGGCGGGGTCGATCGGAAACTGGCCCGCGGGCACGGCGATGAGCTGGTCGCTGCCCTCTTTGTCCGGACGGAGGATCCAGCGGCGGAACAGGCCGCCCATCTCGAGCCAGAGCTCGTTGCCGGTCTCGGTCTTCGTCACCAGGAAGAGGCGGCGGCCGGATTGCGATCCCGGTTTCGGGAGCGCGGCCCGTTCACCGGAGATCGCCACACGCTCGGGGCGCGGCGTTGGGCGTTGTCCGGGGAGCTTCTGCTTCACCTTCAGCACCGGCGCGAAGAGGTCGCCCACCTTGCGCAGGCGTTTGACCGCCTCCTCCGGCGTGAACTCCAGCGGCTTCCCTCGTTCCAGCTCCTCCCACGTCACCGGCATCGAGACCAGGCCTCGCTTCGCGCGCAGCGAGTAGACCGCGACCGTGGTCTTGTAGTCCGCGTTCTGGCTCCAGTCGATGAAGACCTTCTTATGGCGCAGCGTCTTGGCCATCTTCGAGACGACGAGCTTCGGATGACGGCGCGCCATCTCATCGGCGACGAGACGGGCGAAGATCCCGGTCAGCTCGTGCGATGCGCCGCTGTTCAGTGGGATGTACACCTGGATCCCTTTCGAGCCCGAGACCTTGGCGAAGCATTCGAGCTCCAGCAGCTCCCGCAGCAGCAGCGCGACGCGCGCGCAGTCGTGGATGTCCGCCCCTTCGCCCGGGTCGAGGTCGAAGACCACGTGTGTCGCGACGTCGATGCGCGGGATGACGTGCAGGAACGGATGCAGCTCGATCCCTCCGGCTCCCGCGACCCAGAGCAGCGTCTTCGCATCGTTCACCACCAGGTACTCGATGGCCGGACCGCCCTCGCGGCGTGGAACGGGGAAGCGTTTCACCCACTCCGGCGTGAACGACGGCGCGTCCTTTTCCCAGAAGAATTCGCCCGGGATCTCGTCCACGTAGCGCTGGAAGGACAGCGGCCGCTTGCGCAGGTGGGGGATGATGAACCTGCTGATGGCCTTGTAGTACGCGACCGCGTCGCCCCGCTGCATGCTAAGATTTCACCATCCCACGAGAAGAAACGCGAAACGCTTGAGCGGGAGGGTGTGATGGGTGAGGTCAGGCTGTTCCAGATCTGCTATGAGGGCGATCTCACGGTCGAGGTGTCGCACGTGATGCGGCGGCTCGGTGCGGAGCCGAGCTTCGATCAGAGCTGGCAGGTGTTTCTGCCCGAGGGGCGCCATGCCGCGCCGCTCGTCCGCTATGTGCGGTCGCAGCTCGCACCGGAGTCGCGGGTGCTGGTCGCGTGCGCGCAGTTCACGAAGACGCGCGACTTTCTCCTCGTGCGCCACAGCCTCACGCCGGGGGCCGACTACTCCGAGCTGCACGACGCGCTGGACCGGCTCGGGAACGTGATCCCGCTGCCGTTCGAGTCGACGTTCGTCGTGCAGTCGGACGACCGCACCGACGTGCGCACGCTCGGCCTGGCGCTGGGCGAGCTCTGCCCCGACGAGTCGCTGATGGTCACCGGGATCAGCCACGACTGGGCCTACTGCAATTCAGGCGTGTCGCGGATGTTCGTCGGCGACGCGCTGGAAGAGGCGCAGTTCAGGAGCTTCTGAGGCGGCGTTGGGCTTTAGGCGTTAGGCGTTTGGGGTGTGTCGCGCAACGGGCGGAAAAGCCCAAGAGCCTAACGCCCAACGCCTAACGCCAACCTCAGTTCACCCCTCTCATCATCTTCCTGATCGGTTTCACCAGCAGCGCGAGGATCACCGTGGCGATGATCAGGTTGATGAACGCGGCCTGGAAGACGTCCGTGAACGGGCGGTCCTGCAGGAAGCCGGCGACCCAGCCGGCGACGTAGTTGCCCATCGCGGTGGCGAAGAACCAGACGCCCATCATCAGGCCGACCAGGTGCGCGGGGGAGAGCTTCGTGACCATGCTCAGGCCGACGGGGCTGAGGCAAAGCTCGCCGATCATCTGCAGGAAATAGAGGCCGATCAGCCACCAGGGGCTCACGCGTCCGCCGCTCGCCTCGAACGCCCGCGCTGCCGGGATCACCAGCGCGAATGAGAGGCTGAGGAAGAAGAGGCCGAGCATGAACTTGGTCGGGCTGGAGGGCTCCTTGCCGGCGCGTGCGAGGCGCAGCCAGAGCCAGGCGAAGACGGGCGAGAAGACGATCACGCAGAGTGGCTCGACCGACTGGAACCAGCTCGACGGAAACTGGAAGCCGAACACCGTCAGGCGCGTGGCCCGGTCGGCGAAGAGCGTGAGGCTCGAGCCGGCCTGTTCGAACCCGGCCCAGAAGAGGAGCGCGAACAGCGTGAGAATGCCGATCGCGCCGATGCGCGCCCAGTCGGTGCCGGTGAGCGGCGTGCGGGCCGGCTTCGCGTCGAGCTGCGGGCCGTCGAGCTGCGCCGCGGCATCACGGGCGGTCGCGACCACATCCGGTGTCACTTCGTCCTGAGAAACGGGCGTCAGGTACTTCCGCCCGAGGACGTATTGAATCAGTCCGATGACCATGCCGATGCCGGCGGCGGCGAATCCGAAGTGCCAGTTCGACTGCTGGCCGAGCCAGCCGCAGATGAGCGGCGCGATGAACGCGCCGAGGTTGATGCCCATGTAGAAGAGCGAGAAACCGGCGTCGCGGCGGACGTCATCGCGGCGATAGAGCGAGCCGACCATCGAGCTGACGTTCGGCTTGAGCAGCCCGGTCCCGATCACGATCAACACCAGGCCGGCGTAGAAAAAAGGCATGCCCGGCACGGCCATCGTGAAGTGGCCGGCCGCGATGATGATGCCGCCGATGAGCACCGCCCGGTAGTGACCGAACACGCGATCCGCGAGAAAACCGCCCGGAATCCCCGATAAATACACGGCCATCGTGTAGAGGCCGTAGATCGTCGCGGCGCGGCGCTCGCCGAATCCGAGGCCCGGCTGCGACACCGAGCCGACCATGTAGAGCATCAGCAGCGCGCGCATGCCGTAATAGCTGAAGCGCTCCCACATCTCCGTGAAGAAGAGCGTCGCGAGTCCGCGCGGATGTCCGAGCCACTGCTTTTCGGCGTACGTGTTCATGTGCGCATCACCTTACCGGATTCGCGGCCGCGCGGGGCCGGCCGGACGGCACGAGCGGTAGCAGAGCGGTCACGAGCGGCGCGCCGCATGATTTCTGGCCGCGTCTGGTAGGGATCTTGTATCTTGCGCCGCACATTCAGGAGGTTGCATGGCGACAACTGAGAAACACCCACGAGGGTTGTACGTGCTGTTCGGCACGGAGATGTGGGAGCGCTTCAGCTTCTACACGGTCGGGGCGATGCTCTCGCTCTACCTGCGCGATACGACGGACGGCTTCGGCTTCTCGAACGCCCGCTCCGCCTCGGTCGTGTCGACGTACAACATGTTCATCTACTTCACGCCCCTGATCGGCGGCCTGATCGCCGATCGGCTGACCGGCTTCCGGAAGGCGATCATGATCGGCGGCGTCTCGTTCATGATCGGCCACGCGCTGCTGGCGGTGCCGAACAACCTCCTGATCTGCTACCTGGCCCTGACGTTCCTGGTCATCGGCAACGGCTTCTTCAAGCCGAACGTCAGCTCGATGGTCGGCAACCTCTATCGCGAGGGGAGCCATCTCAAGGACAAGGCGTACCTGATCTTCTACATGGGCATCAACGTCGGCGCGCTGATGGCGCCGCTGGTGGCCGACTTCATCCAGCCGCGCTGGGGCTTCCATCCCGCGTTCTTCATGGGCGCGATCGGCATGGTCATCTCGCTGATCGTCTTCGGCATCAACCAGAAGTGGGTGCGCTACGCCGACCGCCGCAAGGACACCGCGGGCGACTTCGCCCGTCCCGATGCCTCGCGCGGCCATCAGGAAGCGGTCGCCGTGACCGAGGATCTCCCCCCGACGCCGGACGCCGTGGCCATGGCCGCGGTGCCGGAGTGGAAGCGGATCATGGCCCTCATCGTGATCTTCCTGATCGTGATCGTCTTCTGGATGGTCTTCCACCAGAACTCGATCTCGCTGACGTGGTGGGCCGAGGATCACTCGCGCGCGCTGCCCGGCATCCTCTCCAACGCCATCAACCCGCTGTTCATCATCATCCTCTCGCTGCCGCTGGCGGCGTTCTGGAGCTGGCTCGACCGCCGGAACATGGAGCCGTCGACACCGGTGAAGATGATGATCGGCATGGTCCTCACGGGACTGTCGTTCGTGATCCTCTACTTCGCGGCGAACTCGGGCGGCTTCACCAAGCCGGTGTTCGAGGTGGTGCAGTCGAACGCATCGGAGACCTGGGTGGCGATCTCCCCCGAGGCGCGCGAGCACCTCGGCATCACCGCTCCGTCCGCGAAGCTCGAAGGCGACCGCGATGCCTGGCGCGTCACGAACACCGCCGGTGTGGTCATGGAGCCGGGATCGTTCGTCCGCTACGAAGGGCAGGCCAACGGGCAGATCAGCGTCGCGCCGACGCAGCGCGTCTCCGCGATGTGGCTGATCATCGCCTATCTCGTCCTCTCCCTCGGCGAACTGATGCTCAGTCCGATGGGACTGTCGCTCGTCTCGAAGGTCGCGCCCATTCGAATGCGCGGCGTGATGATGGGCGGCTGGTTCGCCGCGACCGCGATCGGCAACAAGCTGACCGGCGTGGCCGGCTACTGGGACCTCTGGAGCCACTCGTACTTTTTCATCCTGCTCGCGTCGATGGCACTCGGCATGGCCGTGGTGCTGCTCGTCCTGCTGCGGCCCCTGAAGAAAGCGATGCCCGGGGTTTAGTGCAGATCGAAGAGCACGTTCCTCTCGCGCCGTTGACCACCATCGGGATTGGTGGTCCGGCGCGATTCTTTTTCCGCGCGGACTCGGTGGACGAGCTGCGCGACGCGCTCCGCTGGGCGCGCGAGAACGACCAGCGCGTCTTCATCCTCGGCGGCGGCAGCAACCTGCTGATCTCCGACGCCGGCTTCGACGGCCTGGTGATCCAGCTCGACCTGCGCGGCATCACGGTGGAGAGCGAGGACGCGCAGACCGTGATGGTGAAAGCGGCGGCCAGCGAGCCGTGGGATCCGTTCGTGGCCTTCACCGTGGAGAACGGCTGGGCGGGCGTGGAGTGCCTCGCCGGCATCCCCGGCTCCACCGGGGCGACTCCCATCCAGAACGTCGGCGCGTACGGGCAGGACGTCAGCGAGACGATCGCCCGCGTCGAGACCTACGACCGTAACCTCGGGATCGTGGTGTGGTTCACCAACTGGGAGTGCCGCTTCGGCTATCGCTCCAGCCTTTTCAAGAATTACGAGCGCGATCGCTACGTCGTCCTCTCGGTCACGTTCCGCCTGTGCCGCAACGGACGCGCGACGGTGAAGTATCCCGAGCTGCAGAAGTTCGTCGACGAGCGCGGCGTGTCCCTCGACGATCTCGAGGGCGTGCGCGAGGCGGTGATCGCGATCCGGAAGCGCAAGGGGATGGTCATCGATCCGACCGATCCCGACACGCGCAGCGACGGCTCGTTCTTCATGAACCCGGTGCTGACGCTCGCGCAATACGACCTCTTCGCCCGCCGCGCGCCCGAAGCGCCGCACTTTCCCTCGGGCGACGAGGTGAAGCTCTCCGCCGCGTGGCTGATCGAGCACGCCGGCTTCACCAAAGGCTTCACCCACGGCAACGTCGGCCTGTCGTCGAAGCACTCGCTGGCAGTGATCAACCGCGGCGGCGGAACGGCCGCGGAAGTGGTGCAGCTGGTGAAGCTGATCCAGGACGCAGTGCGCGAAAAGTTCGGCGTGGAGATCCACCCCGAGCCGAACTTCATCGGGTTCTAGGCGCGCTTTCTTTCGAGGTACGGGAGAGAGAACGACGAGAGGCCTCCGGCGAGCCGGTGTGACCGGCAGCACTGGTCGCCCAAGGCTGAACGCACGTCTCTCGCACAAAGCGCCGTCCGTGCGAAAACAAATGCCGCCGGTCACACCGGCCCGCCGGAGGCCCCCGGTCGTTCTCTCCCCCGTACCTCGAAAGAAGCGGGCCTAAGCCGGAGGAGGCTCGCTCGAGGGGATCACGCGCACCTGCGACTTGCGGGCTTCTTCGCGCTCGCGCATGCGCTGCTTCTTCTTCTCGAGCGAATCGGTCTCGTGGCGGATCACGTCGGCGCGCACGAGAGTGTTCAGCGCGAGCGCGTATTGCGGGTCGGCGGCGTCGAGCTTGATGCCTGACTTGTAGACCATGCCGCCCGAGCTGGGGGCGAGGTGGCTCCAGACCACGGTGGCTTGGACCGTCACCGACACATCCCCTCGGCGGAACCACAGCTTCGCGTGCGTACCGATACGCAGCGGCTGCGGGTGCGAGATCTGCGCACCGCCGATCGAAAGGTTCACCACCGCCACTTCCGCGGGACCGAAACTGCCGGTCAGCGGCTCGATGACGTTGAAGCGATCCCCCCTGCGAAGGTCGACGACTTCGGTTGTCATGTCAGGAACGAGCGAATTCTAGCCGTTTTCCGCCTATTCCGCGAGCTTTTTGGCCTGCTGTTAACCGCAACACCCCTTCCTCCGTAGTACAGGGCAAGAAACAGCGGAGGCAACACACCCATGGAAATGATTCCTATCATCGGCATGCTCTCGAGCTCGGCCACGGTCGTGCTGATCGTTTACTTCGTGACCAAGGCGCGGCAGCGGCGCGTGGAAGTGCAGGTCGAGATGCAGAGCCGGCTCATCGACCGCTTCGGCTCGGCGCCGGAGCTCGTCGAGTTCCTGCACTCGCCCGCGGGGCGGACCTTCGTCACCGGCGTCCAGGGCGCGCCCGCGGCGCTGACGCGCGAACGCCTGATGAGCGGGTTCTCGCGCGCCATCGTGCTGACCATGCTCGGCGCCGGCTTCCTCTTCCTCACCTTCTACAGCGACGACGACTGGGTCGTCCCGGCCGCGATCCTCTTCTTCCTCGGCATCGGCTATCTGATCGCGACGTACGTCTCGTACAAGCTCTCCGCGAAGCTGATGGGCGATACCGCCAGTGAGCCATGAACGCTTTCGCAATGACCATCCCCGCTCCTCTTTTTGAAGAGGCACGCAGCCGCACCGGTAAGCCCTCGCCGATGGACGAGGCGCGGTTCGAGATGTTCTACCGCAGGAACGCGGGGAACCTCTGGTCGTACCTCTTCCGGATGACGGGCGACGCCGCGACGGCGGACGACCTCCTGCAGAAGGCGTTCTTCCGCTTCATCCGCGCCAACCCGGCCCTGGCCGGCGAGGAGCACATGCGGCGGTGGATGTTCCGCACCGCGACGAACCTGGCGCTCGACCACTTCCGCGAGACCAAACGGGAGCGCTCGCAGGAAGTGGAGACGCCGCGCCAGCAGCCCGCCGAGGCGCGGGAGCTGCTGCGTCACGACATGATGAAGACCTTTGCCGAGCTCAAGCCGCGCGAGCGGGCGCTGCTCTGGCTCGCGCACGTCGAAGAGGCCGACCACGAGGACATCAGCGAGGCCCTCGGCGTGAAGGCGAAGAGCGTCAAGGTGCTGCTCTTCCGCGCGCGCAAACGCCTCGGCGAGCTGCTGACGAAGAAGGGCCTCGCCCCGCAGGCGAAGCGATGAGCGACACCTGCCGTTTCGAGCCGCAGATGCTCCGCGCCGCGCAGGAGGACCGCTGGACGGATTCGCTGCGCGCACACCTCGGCGAATGCGATGACTGCGTGGCCGCGATCTCGGTCGCGCCGTGGATGACGCAGTTCTCGCGCATCAGCGACCGCGAGCACATCCTCCCCGATCCCTCCGTGATCTGGCTGAAGGCGAAGCTGCTGCAGAACACCGTCGACGTGAATCGCGTGACGCGCCCGATGGACGCCGTCCAGCTCATCTCCTACATCGTCGTCGCCGGCGGCTGGGCGGGGGTGCTGCTGTGGAGGTGGAACGAGGTCGAAGCCTGGCTGCGCACGTTCACGCCGACGGGGATGGTCGAAAGCGTCGCCCGCGCCGAGTCGCTGTCGATGTCATTCTTCGCGCTGGTGCTGGTGCTCGCCTCGATGACCGTCATGCTCGCGCTGCATACGATCCTCGCGGAGGAGTAGCCCGCGAGGCCCAGAGCAGCACGCGTTTGTACGTGTAAAAGCAGGGCGTGTTCTCGCCGAGGACTTCCGCGAGCCGCGTGCGGTAGACGTCGACGAATTCGGCGAAGCGGTCGGGAGAGAGCAGCGTCTCGTAGTACGTCAGGAGCGCGCCGCGCACCCATTCCACGACGTCCGCCGACGACGGGAGCAGATGCCCGTACACCTGCATCCGCACGTGCTGCTGCGCGTATCCGAGGCGGTGCAGCAGCTCCGCGTATTGCTCGACGCAGAGAACGTGATCGGGCCGCGCCTCGAGGCCGAGCTCCACCGCGACGTCGGCCGCGATGCGATGCGACGGATGCGTATCGTTCGCCGGCATCTGAATGGCGAGCTGGCCGTCCGGGGAGAGGAACCCGCTCAGCCGCGCGAACAGCGATTCATGGGCCGGAATCCAATGCAGCGCGGCGTTGGAGAACACCAGGTCGAACGGCTCGTCCGCGACGAACGCCTCGATGTCCCCCCGCTCGAACCGCAGCAACTCCCCCTCGAAGTGCCCCGCCTTGAGCAGCATGGTCTCCGAGTCGTCGATGCCGATCGTCTCACTCGCCTCGAGCGCCTCGTGCAACTCCCGCGTCAACTCCCCCGTCCCGCACCCGAGATCGACGACACGCATGTTCGGGCGGCGGTGGATCAGGGCCAGCAGGTCGTCGAACGGCTGGTGACGCTCGGCTTTGAAACGCTCGTATTGCTCGGGAGACCACATGGGAGGGAACTATAAAACGAGCCGACCTCGCCTGTGGCACGGCCCCTCACCCGGCCGTTGGCCACCCTCTCCCCGCTCGACGCGAGGAGAGGGGCTACTAACTTTCACTCTTGTAGGACGGAAACTTAGTAGCCCTTCTCCCCTGGAAGGGGAGAAGGTGCCCGAAGGGCGGATGAGGGGTCGCGCCACAGGCGACGAGCGAGCGCCGTCTCACCTCACCACCGTCCGCACGCGCGCCCTGAACCTTCGGCTCATCGTCAGCTCCGTGCCGTCGCGCAACACGACCGTCGTGTCGTCGCGGATTTCGGCGACGCGGCGGAAGTTGACGAGGGTGCTGCGGTGGATGCGCACGAAGAGGCGTTCGTCGAGCCGGCGGGTGGCGGCGGCGATCGTGTCGCGGACGAGGTAGGAGCGCTCGCGGACGTGGAGGCGGAGGTATTTGCCTTCCGCTTCGATCCAGTCGACGTCCTTGACCGGGATGAAGAGGATGCGGTCGCGTTTGCGGACCGTGAAGAACGAGGCGTGCAGGTCGCGGGGCTTCGTGCTGATGGCGCGGTCGATGGCCTGGTTGAAGCGTTTGCGGTCGAAGGGCTTGAGGAGATAGTCGACGGCCGCGACTTCGAACGCGCGCACGGCGTACTGGTCGTGCGCGGTGATGAAGACGACGGCGGCCGGGTTTGCAGCCAGGACGTCGAAGCCGTTGCCTCCGGGCATCTGGATGTCGAGCAGCACGAGGTCGGGCTTCTCGCGCTCGATGGCGGCGAGCGCTTCGTCGACGTTGGCCGCTTCGCCGGCGACGATGACGTCGCCGCGCGCTTCGAGGAACGTGCGGATCTTCTGGCGCGCGAGGCGCTCGTCGTCGACTATGAGCGCTCGGACCATGGGATCGTCAGCTCCACCCTGAATCCAGCTCTCGTGTCGATGTGCATCCAGCCGTGCAGCGCTTCGATGCGCGCGCGGGTGTTGGCGAGGCCGACCCGTTCGTGCATGGCCCCCGCCTCGGCGTCGTTGTACACGCGCAGCCGCAGCGTGTCGCCATCACGCCGCGCCTGGATCGCGATCTCTCCACCCTCCGAGCGCCGTGCGACGCCATGATGGATGGCGTTCTCGACGAGCGGCTGCAGCAGGAGCGCCGGAACGAGCGCGCGCTCGCAACCCGGCTCGACTTCGATCTCCACGCGCAGCCGTTCTTCGAACCGGATGCGCTCGATCTCGAGGTAGCGCCGGACGAAATCGAGCTCCGTCTCCAGCGTCACCTCCTGCTCCGCAGGCCGGTCGAGCGTGAGGCGGAGGAACTCGGAGAGGCGCGCCAGCATCGCGTCGGCGGCGTCGACGTTCGTGTACATGAGCGAGGAGATGGAGTTGAGGGTGTTGAAGAGAAAGTGCGGGTTGAGCTGCATCTTCAGCGCGTCGAGTTGCGCGCGCGACAGTTGCGCCTCCAGCCGCGCCGCGTTCCGCGAATACACCCAGGCCAAGTATGCCGCGAGGATGAGCCAGTACGTCGGCAGGCTGCCGTGGTAGTTGACGCCGAACGCGGTCTTCAGCGACTGCGCGAACGGCTCGCGGCGGTAGTCGGAGCCGAGCTCCAGCGACCAGAGGATGGACTCGGCGATGAAGAGCTGGATCGCGGTCAGGAGGATGCTCGCCAGCACGTGAGTGCCGAACGACGATTTGCGCCGCGCCAGCCAGACCACGACCGGCGTGGCCGCGCCCCAGAGGTAGTAGTAGGTGAGGTTGACGCTGAGCGCCTGCCCCCAGTTCGGGCGGCTGCGGAACGCCGGGTTCACGTACGCCTGCGTCGCAAAGTAGAGCGCGACGAGCGTCCATGCGGCAAAGGCGAGCAGCACGATCCGCGTTCGCGTCACGGCGTTGATGATACTTGCGGTGCCGCACCCGATCGCGACCGCTCGTGACGCGGGCGTGCGCGCTTGTGACAAACGTCATTCGCGTTATGGGGCAGAGCTTCTAATTTCACGGCATGCGTAAGCTCGCACTGCTGCTCCTGCTCGTGCTTTTCGTCACCCCGCTGCAAGCCCAGTCGCTCTGGGGCGATCTCCAGCCCGGCCCGTACGCGCCCGGGTTCACGCAGTGGGATCGCTACGATCATTCGCGGCCGTATCGCACCGCGAAGACGCTCGACGGGAAGCCGCGTACCGGCGAGCGCGGGCGGCCGATCCGCATCAGCATCTGGTATCCCGCGCAACCGGCGCCGGACGCGCGGACGCTGACGTTCGGCGATTATCTGGACATGCTGGCAGGGGAGGCGCGCTTCGGCCTCGTCACGGACGAGCAGAAGCGCCGCGCGGAGGAGACGTTGTTCGCCTTCCCGCTCCTCAACACGCTCACGCCGGAGCATCGGGTGAAGATGCGCACGCTGCAGGCGCACGCGGTGCGCGACGCGAAAGCGGTCAACGAAAAGTTCCCGGTGATCCTCTATTCGCTCGGCTCGGCGGTGCTCGCGAACGGCACGCCGGAGTACCTGGCCAGCCACGGCTACGTGGTCGTGCAGTCGCCGCGGCTCGGGGCGTACGCCGGGCTGCCGCAGGACAACCGCGACGTGCTCGACCTGGAGACGAAGCTGCGCGACATGGATTTCGTGCTGAACGCGATCCGCGAATGGCGCCAGGCGGATGTGAGCAACATCGGCACGATCGGCTTCAGCGCCGGCGGGCGGTGGGCCCTGGCCGCGGCGATGAAGAACGCGGACGTGAAGGCGGTGGTCTCGCTCGATTCGGTGATGCTGTTCCCGGATGCGGTGAATGCCGCCTGGCGCACGCTGCCGCACTTCAACCTCGACGCGGTGCGCGTCCGGATCCTGCACCTCACGCGGACCGAGTTCGCGAAGCAGGACGACCTGGCCATGTGGAACGCGATGCGCTACGCCGACCGCACGTACGTCGAGCATACGGAGCCGTCGCTCCATCACTGGGACTACCAGTCGCTCGGCTACGCCACTGCCCTCGCCGGCGCGCGCGGCGAGCATGCGGATGAAGTATCTGCCGTCTATCACGACGTGAACCGCCAGACGCTCGCGTTCCTCGACGCGCATCTCAAGAACGGGAAGCCTTACAAGGCCACAGGACTCAAAGTGACACATACCGCCGCACTCCGCGCGCCGATCACCGCGGCCGAGTTCATGAACGCAATCGACGAGGAAGGGACGCGCAGCGCGATCGACGCCTATCGCAAGCAGTGGAAGGAGCGCGGCACGCCGCCCGTCGCCGAGGCGACGTTGAACACCGCCGGCTACGTGCTCCTGTTCAGCGGCCGCGCGCAGGAAGGGCTGGACATGCTCGCGCTGAACACGGAGGCGTTCCCGAATTCAGCGAACGCGCACGACTCGCTCGCGGACGCGTACGTGGCCGTCGGCAACCGCGCCAAGGCGCTCGAGCTGACGAAGAAAGCGGCAGAGCTGCTGCCGAAAGAAACGGACATGCCATCGGAGCGCCGCGCCGCGATCCAGGCCAGCATCGACGCGAAGCTGGCGCAGCTGGGCGCGCGGTAGAGAGAGACGACGAGAGGCCTCACGTCGTTCTCTCTCTAGGGCGCCGAGCTCATCTCCATCGTCGCGTTCATGACCAGGGCGTACATGCCGCTCGTGTTCATGCGCCACATCGGGTTGGTGGACATCAGGATCACGTGGCCCTTGCCGCGGGGGACGTCGATCACCGCCGGCTTCCCGGTCAGCTCGTCGGTGCCCTCGAGCATGCCGGAGAGGAGAAGGTCCTTTTCCGCGAACGAGATCACGACGCGCGGGCGGTCCTCGACGCGCGGGAGGTAAGCCTCCGCGGCCCAGGGTGCATCCTCCGGAGGCTGGAAGCCGGATTCGCCGGGACCGGGTTTCGCGCGCTCGGGAAGCGGGACGAAGGGGCGGCCCTGCGGTACGTCCGGATCGTCCTTGCCGCCGCGGCCGCTGGGGCGTGCATCGCTCGCCGGCGGTTCTTCGCGATAGCCAACGCGGAAGACCGGCGAGCCGGCGAAGTAGAGCGGCAGCGTCGCGTCGTAGCCGCGGGCGATCGGGTGGGTCTTGTCCGTCACCGTCCCTTGGACGATGGTTCCGGGAGCACGGAGCTTCGAGGTCGGGACGACACGCACGTAGCGCGCGAGGCCGTATTCGACCGCCCACACCGAGGTATCGCGGGCGGTGATCAGGATGCCGCCGTCGTCGACGAAGCGCGCCAGGTTCTGCACCCCCTCGAGGCCGAGGCCGGGGCGCATGTCATCGGTCTCGTCGACGCCGAGGTTCGGGGTCAGCTCGCTCTTCTTCCAGGGGAGTGGCGGGCCGGCGGGAAAACCGTTCACGATGTCCTGGGACGAGCGGCCGACCGGCGGAAAGAGGATCACGTCGTACTGCGCGCGCAGCTCGGTCGTGCGCGCCGCGTCCTGCGTGGAAATGTAGTCGAATGGCACCTTCATCGACTCCAGCGCGAGACGCCACCACCCTTCGTCCTGCGTCGACAGCCAGGAGTGCATGAGCGCGATGCGCGGCGCGCGCAGCTCGTGCGTCTTGATCTTCGGCATCGCACCGATGGGGGTGGCGGTGAGGTGGAGGTTCGCGCGTGCGTCGAGCGTCTCGACGTCGTCGACCAGGATCGTGCCGGCGGGGAAGGTCTGCTTCCCGCTCTTGAATTCTTCGTCGGCCACGAGGATGCGCGCGTTGGGAACGGCGTAGCGCAGCTGCGCCAGCGCCGTTTCGGCGTGATTCGCGATCGCCAGCGTGGTGGTGGAGGTCTTGCGCGCCGGCGCCACCTCGATCGGGAACCACTGCCGCATCTTCAGCTTCAGCACCTCGGGATTCACGACCCGGCGCGCCTCGACGTTCTTCAGGTAGCCGAGCGTCCAGCCGGTGTCGTCGTATACCTTCTCCTCGCCGCGCACGTACTGCACGTCGAGCAGCGTGTCCGCGAGGCGCGAGTAGGGCTGGTCCATGCGGATGACATAGGAGCCGGCCGCGAACTTCACCGGCTCCGCTTCCTTCTTCGACGGCGGCCAGTTCGTGGCCATGGTGAACGCGTCGTCGGCCTGGTGGATCTCGATGCCGTGACGGCGCAGCAGCGAGAGCAGCTCGTGCAATTGCGCCTGCCGTTTCTGCGAGCCGTCCAGTACCCACGCCGCCGGTCCTTCCGTGGTGGCCTTGGCGATGGCGCGCTTGCCCATCGTCCAGAAACGGTCGAGGAACCGCTCGCGGTTCTGCGCCATGTCGTGCAGCGCGAACAGGACGCCCGACTGCTGGTAGTTGATGTTGTTGCGGAACGACCACTGCACCTCGGGGAGGGGAGGGTTCTGCCGGTACCACTGCCGTTCGCTCGCGCTGCGGACGATGCGTTTCTCGGTGGTCGGCCAGCGGTTGCCGAACGTCTCGTAGAAGCGCGCGATGGTGTTGCGTCCCGCGCCGAGCCAGAAGAGGTAGTTCGGCGCCCAGCCGTCCCAGAAGCCGTGCAGCCAGACGCCCGGCAGGCCGCGGCGCGTCAACTCGTCCATCTCGTGGAAACCCATGCGATGCCATTCGTCGATCATCAGCGGGTCGAGCGCCGGATTGAACGGACCGGTGCCGGTGGAGATGTAGAGGAACGGTACGGATTCGTGCAGGTCGTGCATGACCTGCGGGTGGAACTGCATGTAGGCACGCATCGAGTTTTTGCTCAGCGCGAGCGCCATCCCGATCTGGTCGCGGTTGTTGTCGTGCGCGACGTATGTGCCCCAGTAGACGAGCGGCGGCGTGGCGATGGCCGGGTTGGCCTGACGGTAGCGCCAGAGGTCGACCTGCCGGTTGCGCCCGTCCACCTCGAGCACGGGGGTGATGAGCGTGATGACGTTGTCGCGAATCGACCGGATGAACGGCGTCTCCTCGACCGCCAGCCGGTACGCGAGCTCCATCAGCATCTCCGGACTCCCGGTCTCGGTGGAGTGCATCGCGCCGGTGAGGTAGTACATCGGCTTGCCGCTCGCGATGAGCGCGCGCGCGTCGTCGTCCTTCAGGTTCCGCGGATCGGCAAGCTGCCGGGTGATCTCGCGATACCGATCCAGGTTTGCGATGGTCTCGTCGCTGGCGATGGCCACGACCACGAACTCGCGCCCTTCTTCGCTCTGGCCGACCGAGAACACCTTCACGCGCGGCGACGCCGCTTCGAGCGAGCGCATGTATCGATAGACGTCCTCTGCATACGTCAGATGCCCTTCCGCCCCGGCGATGTACCCATGGAACTTCAGCGGAGTCGGAACCGTGTCGGATGCCGGCAGGTGGTCCACCAGCTCGGTCAGAAAGCGGGGGTCGGTGGTCTCTTTGCGGATCTGGTTCGTGTACGGCTCGTCGTTCGGTTGCTGTGCTGGTGCGGCGGTGGCGAGGAGTAGAAGTGCAAGGGCCAAACGCATGGCGCGAACGGTATCAGGTGTCGGGTGTCTGGGGTGTATCGCCCGGGCGAAAATCCCCGGATACCTGACACCCGACACCCGCGCGAAGCGCCCTGCCGCGCGTAGCGCGCTACCGCGCGCAGATCCCGTTCCGGACGATGTCCGCGATCTCCGCCACCACCTGCTCCGAATCCTTTCCGAACGGCTCGTGGACGCCGAAGAGGATCTCGAGAGAGAAGTAGTTGAAGAAGAGGCGGGTGGTCAGGAGCAGCGCCGAGGTCGGGGAGACGCCGGGGCGGAGGCGCGCGGCGATATCCTCGGTGGCGCCCGTCTCCTCGAAGTAGCGCGCGAAGCGCTCCGCCATGTCCTGGTAGAACTGGCGGATGTGCGTGCCGTCGAACTCGATCACGTCGACGTAGATCAGCGCCAGGTAGGCGCGGTACTGCCGCACGCTGTCGCGTGCCGCGTAGCCGAGCTGCTCGATGTTCTCCGGGAAAGCCGACGACGCGTAGAGGACGCGCGTGAACGGGAAGCGCTGCGTATCGGTGAGCTCGCGGTACTCGTCCAGGAGCGCGCGGAAGATCGCGTCCTTGTCGGGGAAATGGTGGTAGACGTTTCCCGTAGACAAGCGGGCGCGCTCCGCGATTTCTCGCATGGTGGTTGCGCGGTAGCCTTGATGCGAGAACAGATAGAGAGCCGCATCGAGGACCGCCCGGCGGCTCCGCTCGGACTTTTCCTCACGCTGCATGGGGGACCGGTGCGCAGTGAAGCGTATTTCTTTCCATTAATCAATGGTCGTCGTTCAGTTGTTGCAGACGCCCATTCGGCCTGACCACCATTAGACTGCCGCGCCGTGACCGATTCCCCGTACGCCCCCTTGCGCGTCCCCGACTTCCGCAGGCTCCTGCTGTCGAACGGGATGCTCACGGTCGCGCGGGAGGCGCAGATCGTGGTGATCGGCTGGCAGGTCTATGAACTGACGCGCGACCCGCTGACGCTCGGACTGATCGGGCTGGCCGAGGCGCTGCCGTTCATTGCGGTGGCCCTGTATGCGGGGCATGTCGCGGACCGGGTGGAGCGGCGGCTGCTCGCGCTGGCGGGGACGTTCGGCCTGGCGATGTCGGCGGTGGTGCTGCTGATCCTCACGCTCACGCCGGGGGCGATCGTGGCCGAGCGGGTCTGGCCGGTGTACCTGGTCGTGGCCCTGAGCGCGACCGCGCGGAGCTTCAGCCGGCCGGCGTTCTTCGCGCTGTCGGCCGAGGTGATTCCGCGGGAGCTCTATCCGCGGGCCATCGCCTGGCGAACGTCCACCTGGCATCTGGCCGCGGTGGTCGGACCGGCCACGGGTGGGCTGATGTACGGCTTCGTCGGGCCGGCCGCCACGTATGGTGCGGTGGTCATCGCGATGTCGTTGTCGCTCGCCGTCATCAGCTCCGTCGAGCATCGTGTGAAGCCGGCGCCGCCGGAGGAAGAGGTGCCCCTCTCCGAAAGCCTCCAGAGCGGCATCCGGTTCGTCTGGAGCGAGCCTTTGCTCCTCGGGGCGATGACCCTCGACCTCTTCGCGGTGCTCTTCGGCGGTGCGGTTGCGCTGCTGCCGGCGTTCGCGAAGCTGCTGGAGGCAGGACCGGAAGGGCTGGGCCTCCTGCGCGCGGCGCCGGCAATCGGGTCGATCGCCACCGGGATCTGGATCGCACACCGTCCGCCGATGAGGCGCGCCGGTCTCGCGCTCTTCGCCTCGGTCGCGGCCTTCGGCGGCTGCATGATCCTCTTTGCACTCTCGCGCGACTTCTGGCTCTCGTTCGCGGTGCTCGTCGCCAGCGGCGTGTTCGACAACGTGAGCGTGGTCATCCGCTCGACCCTGCTGCAGACCCGCACGCCGGAGCATCTCCTCGGGCGCGTCTCGGCGGTGAACCAGATCTTCATCGGCTCCTCGAACGAGATCGGCGCGTTCGAATCCGGCGTGGCGGCGCGTCTACTGGGTGTAGTGCCCTCGGTGCTCTTTGGGGGCGTAATGACCCTTCTGGTGGTCGGAATCACCGCCTGGCGGGTTCCCAAGCTCCGGCAACTCCACGAGCTGTAGAAATCGGGGTTTCGCGCGGTAGTCTGAGCCGGTGAAAGGCCGCGGCGCCTCCTGGAATCCGCTGAACCGGTTCGAGACTCTCGAATACGTCCGCGATGAAGATGCCTCTCCCGACGACGAGACAGCGCCGGGGACGGTCTACCTGCGCGATCCGGCCCGGACGATCATCGCCACGAACGACAGTCCCGACATCGGCTTCGAGGCGAGCATCAACCCGTACCGCGGCTGCGAGCACGGCTGCATCTACTGCTTCGCACGCCCGACGCATGAGTACCTCGGCTTCTCGGCCGGCCTCGATTTCGAGACCAAGATCATGGTCAAGGAAGACGCTCCGTCGCTGCTCTTCGACGAGCTGAGCTCAAAGAAGTGGGAGCCGAAGACGCTGGTGATCAGCGGCGTCACCGATCCCTACCAGCCCATCGAGCGCCGCCTCGGCATCACGCGCGGCTGCCTGGAAGTGCTGGCGGAGTTCCGGAACCCGGTGGCCATCATCACCAAGAACCACCTCGTGACGCGCGACGCCGACCTGCTGTCGGAACTCGCGTCGTTCAACGCGGCGCGGGTGTTCATTTCCATCACCACGCTCGATCCCGCGCTCGCCCGGATCATGGAGCCGCGCACCTCGACGCCCGAGCTGCGCCTCGAAGCGGTGTCGGCGCTCGCTGCCGCGGGAGTGCCGGTGGGGGTGATGGCCGCGCCGACGATCCCCGGCATCACCGATCACGAGATGCCGAAGATCCTGGAGGCGGCGAAGAACGCGGGCGCGAAGTGGGCCGGCTTCGTCGTGCTGCGCCTCCCGTGGGCAGTGGCCCCGCTCTTCGAGCGCTGGCTGGAGGAGCATTTCCCCGACCGGAAGGAAAAGGTTCTGAACCGGATGCGCGACCTCCGCGGCGGCAAGCTGTACGACGCGACGTGGGGCGTCCGCGGCCGCGGCACCGGCGCCTTCGCCGACCAGATCGAGTCGCTCTTCGACATCACCTGCCGCCGCCTCGGGCTGAACGAAGAGGAACGCGAGCTGTCGACGGCGTCGTTCCGGCGGCGGACGCTCCAGGCGTCGCTGTTCTGAGCGATTCCTGGCGAACGTCATGACGTTCGCACCCTGTCATCGGGCGGGACACGCAGGACGCCCCCTCCCGCGCTCAGCGTGTGGCCAGCCCGAGCAAACAAAACCCGCATGGCGACAGCATCCATGAAACGAAATCGTCCTCGACGACACTACCTGAATAGACATGAGCCGTCCGTCTAACCTGAGAGGGTGGGCGAACAGAGCTGAGAAAGGAACGAAGATGGAGAGAGCACTCGTTGTCCCGGCGCTGTTGGTCATTGCGAGCGCCACGTTTGCCCAAACACCGGCGGCGTCGACACCACCGCCGAAAATCCCGACTCTCGAATCGCATGCCGCCGCGATCCGTCAAATCACGGTCGGCACCGCAGTTCCGTCGGGTCAGAACTTCGATATCACGCTGGACGAACGAAACATCGATTGGGCTTACCCCGCGTGGGCGCGATCGCTACCGGGAGCGTGGACAACCATCGCCACGAAGGAACAGTTCAGATCTGTAGTACGCGACGCTGTTCGCCGAAAATTGGCGGCAACGTTCCCGGATGGGCCTCCTCCTGATGCTGCATCCAAGATGAAGATCGAGATCGAGATCACGCTCGGTATGTCGCCCATGATCGGTATCAATATCGGTTGCTGAAACTATGACGACTGCTGTCCCAGCCCGCCCACAGAGAACCGCCGGAGGCCCGCGGTCGGTCTCTCGTCCGCGGCCGGACCGAAAGCGCCGCTACTTCGCGTTCACGTCGTGCCAGTGGCCGTGCTCGGTCGACCACACCTTCCTGGCTGGCACCGGTCCCGGCGGCTGCGGCTTCGGCGTGAACGTCTGCTGGGCCGGGGGAGGAGTGATTGGGCGGGCGGGGACGCTCGCCGGGGTGGCGGCGGGGGTGGCGGCGTCGTGCCAGTGGTTGTGCTCGGGAGACCAGACCTTGCCGGCCCCGCCAGCGGAGCGCGAGGCGGCGGGAACGGGAGTGCGTTTCGGCTGGTCGCCCTCGAGCATCTGCGGGACGACGCCCGCGGCGGCGATCAGGGCGATGGCGGCGATCAGGAACATCAGGCCGCGCGAGGAGCGGCGCTTCGCTTCACCAATACAGCAGTTCTTGAACTTTTTCCCGCTTCCGCAGGGGCACGCGTCGTTCCGTCCGGTTTCCATGTGTCCCGCAACCTCTGCCCGGGCCGACGCATTTCGCGGTGGCGCGCAAGCCGCACCGGTGGCGGCCGATGAAGACTGTTTTCGAAGGCAACCATCTCCTGGTCAAGGAAACGGACGACTGGCAGTTCGTCGAGAGGAAGCAGGGCAAATCGGCCGTGGCCGTGCTCGCCGAGACGGCCGACGGCAAGCTCATCCTGACCGAACAGTTCCGCAAGCCACTCGGAAAGCGTGTGATCGACTACCCGGCCGGGCTGGTCGGGGACGAGGAAGGGACGAGCGACCCGGCGGAGACCGCGAAGAAGGAGCTCGAGGAGGAGACCGGCTACACCTGCGATTCGGTCGAGCACCTCGCCACGGGTCCCAGCTCGCCGGGCATCACCTCGGAACTCGTCAGCCTCTACCGCGCGCATGGCGTCAAGCATCAGGGGGAGGGGGGCGGCGTGGGCGGCGAGGACATTACGGTGCACACGGTGCCGCGCGAAGAACTGGCCGGCTGGCTGAAGCAGAAAGAGCGCGAAGGCATCTTCATCGACCTCAAGCTCTGGGGCGGGCTTTACTTCCTGAGGGGACATTAAGGTTATTATGCCCATCGTCATGATCCGCTTTACCGTGGCGGCGTTGCTCGTCGCCGCACTTCCGTTGCGCGCCGAACGAGTGCGCGTCGTCGTCGCCGTCGACTCCCCACGGGTCTCGATCGAGTCCGTGACGACGCTGCGCGCGGACGTGATCACGTCGATCGACAGCGCCACGGACGTCGTGCCGTGGGGCGGGACTCGCGCCTTCGCGGCGGAGATCGATGCGGCGGACCTCGAGCGCCTGCGCCGCGATCCGCGCGTGCGTGCGGTGTCGCTCGATACCGGCGGCCGCGGCGCCCTCATCGAGAGCGTGAGGATCATCGGCGCCGACCGGGCGCACGCAATCGGCTTCGACGGCAAAGGGGTGACGGTGGCGGTGCTCGACACCGGCATCGACCTCACGCATCCTGATTTCGCCGGCCGCATCGTCGCGCAGCAGTGTTTCTGCGACAACCTCGACGGCAGCGGCTGCTGCCCGAACGGCGACTGGGCGCAGACCGGACCGGGCGCGGCGCGCGACGACAACGGGCATGGCACGCACGTCAGTGGCATCGTCGCCGGCGGCGGCGCGAATGCGCCCGCGGGAGTCGCACCGCGCGCGAACATCGTGGCCGTGAAGGTGATGGATGCGAACAGCAGCTTCCGCAGCTTCAGCCAGATCTATCGTGCGCTCGAATGGATCGCGGAGAAGCGGCCGGACGTCAAGGTCATCAACATGAGCCTCGGCTCGCACACGCTCTTCACCCCCGACGCGTGCGAGACGTCGGCCGTGAAGCTCGGCCTGGCGGAGGTCATCGACACCCTCCGCGCGCGCGGCGTGCTGATCGCGGCCTCGGCTGGCAACGAAGGGTCGCTCACTGGCACGACGATGCCGGCGTGCATGGAAGACGTCCTCGGCATCGGCGCGACGTACGACAGCGCCGGGCTGCGGTCGACGACGTGTGACGCCGCGGACACGTACGTCGATGAGGTGGCCTGTTTCTCGAACGTCTCCGGCGACCTCGACCTCGTCGCTCCGGGGGCGGACATCGTCTCGTCGAAGCGTGGCGGCGGCTGGGCGAAAGCCGCCGGCACGTCGATGGCCGCGCCGCACGTGGCCGGCACTCTCGCGCTGATGCAGCAGGTCAGCGGTGGCCGCCTGACCGCGTTCGAGCTCGAACGGATCCTGAAGATCTCCGCGACCGTGATCGTGGACACGCGCACGCACATGCCGGTGGCCCGTGTCGACGCCGCCGCCGCGGTGGCGATGACGCCACGCGCGCCGGTGGAGCCGAAGCCGCGACGCCGGTCTGCGCGGCACTGAGCAGGACGCTCTCACTCCGTCCAAGAGAGAAGACCCGACCAGAGGCCTCCGGCGGGCCGGCGTGGCCGGCGGCACTTGTTTGCGCACGGACGACGCCTGACGCGAGAGGCGTGCGTTCAGCCTTGGGCAACCAGTGCTGCCGGCCACGCCGGCCCGCCGGAGGCCTCCCGTCGGGTCTCTGTGGGCGGGGTGGAAGCGTTTCTGCTCAGCCCACCTTCAGCACGATCTTGCCGAAATGCTCGCTCGCTTCCATCAGGCGATGGGCGTCCATGGCGCGCTCGAGCGGCAGCACTTCGTGGATCACGGGGCGGATGCGTCCCGCTACCAGGTCGTCGCCGAAGCGGACGACAAAGGCGCTGACGATCGCGGACTTCTCTTCGACGGAGCGTCCGCGGAGCGTGGAGCCGATGATCTGCACGCGCTTGGTCAGCACTTGGCCTACGTCGACCTCCGCGCTCCGCTGCGCGCCCATCGAGCCGATGATGACGACGCGGCCGTCCGTCGCGAGCGCTTCGACGTTGCGCGGAAGATAGCGTGCGCCGATGTGATCGAGGATCACGTTCGCCCCGCGGGCTTTCTCCACGAAGTCCTCATCGCGATAGTTGATCGCGACGTCGGCGCCGTGCTCGACGCAGCGGGCGCACTTTTCGGGCGAGCCGGCGGTGACGAGCACCCGCACTCCGGCCAGCTTCAGCAGGGTCGTCGCGGCGGTGCCGACTCCGCTGCCGCCGCCGTGAATCAGGGCGCTTTCGCCTGCACGGACGCGCGCGAGCAGGAAGAGATTGAGGAAGGCGGTGAGAAACACTTCCGGGAACGCGCCCGCTTCTTCGTCCGAGAGCGCCTCGGGGACGCGCATCGCGGAGCCGGCGTGCACCACCGCCTCCTCGGCGTACCCGCCGCCGGGGAGCAGCGCCATGGCGCGGTCGCCCACGCTCCAGTCGCGCACCTGCGCACCGACCTCGGAGACGACACCGGCGCATTCCAGTCCGAGGATGGGGGAGGCGCCGGGAGGGGGCGGATAGTGCCCCTCGCGCTGGAGGAGATCGGCGCGGTTGACCGCGGTCGCACGCACCGCGATACGAATGTCGTCCGGACCGAGCGCCGGGCGTTCTGTTTCGGCGATGCGAAGAGTGCCGTTGTCAACGGTGATTGCACGCATGCCGTAGTTATAAACTGCGCGGCGCGTGAGTGAGCCGGTCATTTCCTGCCGCGACCTGCGGAAGCATTACCCTGACGTCAAAGCCGTCGACGGCATCGACCTCGAAGTGCTGCGCGGCGAATGCTTCGGCCTGCTCGGGCCGAACGGCGCCGGCAAGACGACCACCATCGAGATCCTCGAAGGGCTGAACACGCCCGACGGCGGCGAGGTGCGCATCCTCGGGTTGAACTGGCGTGACGACGAGCGCGAGATCCGCGAGCGCATCGGCGTCTCGCTGCAGGAGACGCAGCTCGCCGAGAAGCTGACCGTCGTCGAGACGCTGCACATGTTCCGCTCGTTCTATCGCAACGGGCCGCATCCCGACGACCTGCTCAAGAGCCTGTCGCTCGATGAGAAGCGCAACGCGCGCGTCGGCAAGCTGTCGGGCGGCCAGAAGCAGCGCCTCGCGGTCGCGTGCGCGCTGGTCGGCGAGCCCGACATCCTCTTCCTCGACGAGCCGACCACGGGCCTCGATCCGCAGTCGCGCCTGCAGTTGTGGGACGTCGTGGCGTCGTATCGCCGGCGCGGTGGAACGGTGCTGCTGACGACGCATTACATGGAGGAAGCGGAGCGCCTCTGCGACCGCATCGCCATCGTCGATCACGGCAAACGGATCGCGCTCGGCACGCCGCAGGAGCTGATCGCCAGGCTCGAGGCGCCGCACATCATCGAATTCGAGAGCATCCCGCCGCTCGACGAGAGCGACTTCGCCGGCCTCCCCGGCTTTCACGGCGCGACGAAGCGCGGCGACCGCTGGCTGCTGCGCGTCGACTCCCTGGCGGCGTCGGTGCCGCAGTTGCTCGGCACGGTCGAAGCGCGCGCGGCGAAGCTCGAGATCCTGTCCACCCACGCGGCGACCCTGGAAGACCTCTTCGTCGCCCTGACCGGACGGGAGTTGCGCGATGTCTGAGCGCAAGCCGATCCGCCATCCGCTCGTCGAGCTGACGGGCGTGCGGCTGAAGGAGTTCCTGCGCGAGCCGGACGCCGTGTTCTGGGTGTTCGCGTTTCCGCTGCTGCTCACCGTGGCGCTGGGCTTCGCGTTTCGCGAGAAGCCACCCGATCGCATCCCGGTCGGCATCTCCGCCGGCGCGTCGAAGCAGTGGATCGCGGCGATGCAGAAATCGCCCGCGCTGCAGGTGCGCGTCTACTCGCCGGAAGAAGGGCGCGAGCAGTTGCGGCGCGGAAAGATCTCGCTGTTCGTCGAAGGGACGGCGGCGCCGGTCTATCGCCTCGATCCGACCCGTCCCGACGCACGGACGGCGCGGGTGGAAGTGGACGACACGCTGCAGGGAGGCGCGGGCCGCCGCGACGTCTTCTCGGCGAAAGAAGAGCACGTGCAGGAGCAGGGCTCGCGCTACATCGACTTCCTGGTGCCGGGACTGATCGGGATGAACCTGATGGGCACCGGCATGTGGAGCATCGGCTTCGCGGTCGTGAACGCGCGCCTCAAGAAGCTGCTCAAGCGGATGATCGCTACCCCGATGCGCAAGAGCGATTTCCTGCTCGCGCAGTTCCTGTCGCGGCTCGTGTTCCTGGTGGTCGAAGTGGCGGTGGTGGTGATCTTCGCGCGGCTGGTCTTCGGCGTGGCGATCCGCGGCTCGTTCGCGGTCTTCGCGCTGGTCTGCTTCATCGGCGGCTCGGCGTTCGCGGGGCTCGGCCTCCTGATCGCGTCGCGTGCGCGGACGCTGGAGGCGATCAGCGGCCTGATGAACGTGGTGATGATGCCGATGTGGATCTGCTCCGGCGTCTTCTTCTCGTACGAGCGCTTCCCCGATGCGGTGCTGCCGTTCATCCGCGCTCTCCCGCTGACGGCGCTCAACGACGCGTTGCGCGCGGTGATGAACGACGGCGCGTCGCTCGCGGCCGTCGCGCCACAGCTGATCAACCTCCTGATCTGGACCGCGGTCACCTACGTGGTCGGGCTGAAGATTTTCCGCTGGCAATGAACGGCTGTTTCGCGGTGGCGACGTACGTCTCGCGATCGTTCGTCATCCAGAGACGGAAGCCGCGGTCGTTGGAAAGGTAGCGGAGGATCGTCGTCCGGAACCCGCAGCGGCAGGGGAGCTCGATCCCGAGGTCCTCGAGGCGCGGCGGATATTCGCCGTAGCGCTGCAGGAGCGCGACGCGCACGCGCTCTCCGTTGGCGATGCAGTCGCGCCAGGCGGCGTCGAAGTGGCGCTGGCCGAGCACGAGTCCGAGGAGCATCGCGCCGCCGGTGAAGAGCACGTAGGCGCGCCCCTGCTTCGAGAGGAACGCGAGCACGATCGACGTGAGCGGGATGACGGCGGCGAAGAGATGCTGCACGACGCCGAGCTCACCCCGCTCGCCGAGGGAGACTCCAAACAGAAACGCCGCGCCGGCATAGGCCAGCGCGGCGACGAATCGGGTGCGAACCACCCGTGCAGTTTAGAACGAGATGGCCAGGCCGAGGTTCACTTCGCCTTGGTAAAAGTCCTCGTTGTAGAAGTAATCGCAGATCGTGCAGTCGTCCTCTTCCTCGAGCGAGGTGTAGTAGCCGCGTCCTTCGAGGCGGATGCTGAGGATGTCGCTCATCGGGATCTTCACGCCGAGGCCGGCGGAGGCGGAGAAGCGGTTCTCGGCGGAGACGCCGCTGATCTGCGGGTCGAGGTTCGCCAGCCCGCCGCTGACGATGAAGTACGGCCTCGCGTTGCGCGAGGTGGCGAACGGGATCTGGAGGCCGGCGTGGAGGTAGGTGACGTCGATCTCCGCCACCTCGTTGTCCGGCTCGAAGAGACCGCCGCCGGTCTCCAGGTCGGAGGACTGCCGGTTGGCCATCAGCTCGAGCTTCATGCCGGTGTCGCCGAGCGGGAGGGCGAAGTTGACGCCGAAGTTCGCGCTCGGCGCGACGTCGACGTCTTCCCCGAAGAGGAAGGTCTGGTCCGCGAAGATGGTCCCGCCCCAGCGATAGCCGAGGAAGGGGGTGAGCTCGAACGCATTCGCGCGCGGCGCGTCGTCGTACGCGCGGCGGCGGCGCCAGTCTTCGTCGTCGCGGGACTGGGCGAATGCCGTGGTTGAAGTGAGCAACAGAATGATCAGTAGTGACTTACGCATGTGTCCTCCAGGATGGTGTCGGGTATCAGGTGTCTGGGGTTTTTCGCGATAGCCGCAGACACCTGACACCCGATACCAGACGCCGCTTTACAATCCCCGGACCATGAAAATTGCCACCTGGAATGTGAACGGGATCCGCGCGCGGCACGAGCAGTTCGTGGAGTTTGCCGCCGCCGAAAGGCCGGACGTGATCTGCCTGCAGGAGATCAAGGCAAAGCTCGACCAGATCCCGCAAAGCTGTTCGATTGAAGACTATACGTGCTACTGGCACGGCGCCGGAGGGTACTCGGGGGTCGGGCTGCACGTCCGCCGCGGCTTCGCCGAAAAGGTGGAGTACACGCACCCCGAGTTCGACCTCGAGACGCGCATCGTGCAGGCTCAAATTGAGGACACTGTGTTCACCAGCGTGTACGTTCCGAATGGGGGAAAGGACTTCGAAGCGAAGATCGCCTTCATCCACTCCCTGATCGCCTACGCCTCGCGCCTGAGATCCGAGGGGTTGAAGCTCGTCCTGTGCGGCGACATGAACATCGCCCGCAGCGAGCTGGACGTCCATCCGAAGGAGCGCAAGCCGCGCACGATCGGCCAGTTGCCGATGGAGCGCGAGCTGTTCGAGACATTGCTCTCCGAGGGAGGCCTGGTGGACGTCGGCCGCTCGCTCTACCCCGATGCCGACGACTACTTCTCCTGGTGGGCCCCCTGGCGCAGCATGCGCCAGCGCAACATCGGCTGGCGGCTGGACTACGTCCTCGCCAGCGAGTCGCTGGCGAAAAAGGCAGTGTCGTGCCCCTCGATGCGCGAGGTAGGAACGAGCGACCACGCGCCGGTGGTGGCGACCTTTGAATGACGATGTTGTCGGTTGTCGGTTGTCAGTTGTCTGTGGGTCATCGCCCGGGCGCCGGCTGATGTGATGATCTGGCGTCAGGCTTCAGGCTTCAGGGAAGTGTCGCCTGGCCGAAACATCCCATACGCCTGACGCCCGATGTCCCGCCGGCGAAACTGCACGGACACCGACCACAGACAACCGACAACTCCCGCGTAGCGGGCTGCTACCGAGCCCGCCCACAAAAGCAAAAAGCCGGCGTTTGCTACGCCGGCTTTTCAGTACTGCGAGAAGCGAAGAGCTATTCGAGAACCACGAGCACCACGCGGCGGTTGGACGAGCGGCCAGCGCGGGTCTTGTTCGACTCGACCGGAAGCGTGTCGCCGTACGAGATGGTCGACATGCGCGCGAGCGGGAGCTTGTGCTGGCGCGAGAGGTAGCGGCGCACCGAGTCGGCGCGGCGCTGGCCGAGCTCCTCGTTGTGACGCTCGCCGCCCGTATCGTCGGTGTGACCCTGGATCTCGACGAAATACTGGCTGTTCAGCCCCTGCACGCGTCCGGCGAATTCGTCGAGCGCCGCCTGCGCATCCTTGTCCAGCTCATACGAGTCGAGCTTGAACTTGATGCGGTCCTCGGAGAACGACTGCTCGAAGACCACCTGGCCTTTGGCCAGCACGCCTGCTTCTTCGGCGCGACGCAGTGCTTCCTGCGCCGACTGGCTGAGCTGCTCGAGCTTCACGTCCGTCTGCTGCTGGCGCTGCTGGAGATCCTCGACCTGCGACGCCACCGACTCGATGCGCTGGTTGGTCGTGCCCTGTGCGGCGGCGATCTTCTCGTCGACCGATTTGGACGTGGCGCACGCGCCGAGGAATGCGGTCATCACGGCCGCGGAAACTACCCGGGTAAACATCTTCATCAACTCTTTTTCCTTTCGGTGCGCTTCCGCCCGCCGTTCGAGGCGTTGAGGACCGGAGGTTCCGTGCCGCGGTAGCCGGCGCGGACCCGGACCGAACGTACGCGTCCGGCGAGCTCGAGCGAAATGCGACGGTACTTTACTGCGCCTTTTCCCGTCGGTGCGAACCCAATCAAATATTGAGCCCGCAAAACCTTTTCAATCCCATCTATTGCGTTTTCAAGCATCTCAGGCCTGTTGCCGACGAAGAGCCTGCCCCCTGTTGCCGCGGCGAGCTCTTCCAGCAGGTCGATGTTCGACATCTCTTCGCTGATCGGCGCGACCTTCTCGACGTTCTGCTCCGACGGCTCGCGCAGGCCGAACGCGTAGATCGGAATGGCCACTCCTTCGAGCTTCTGCTCGATCTGGAGCCGGCTCAGCTTCGACGCGTTGTCGATGCCGTCGCTGAGGAGGATGATCGCCCGCGAGGGGTTGCGCCCCAGCTCGCTGTACTCCGGCATCTCCGCGAGGGCGTCGAAGAACGCGGTCTTGCCCCACGGCTTGACCGTATCGACCGCGCGGGTGATGGCGGCCGGATTCTCGGTGAACGGCACGAGCTCGTTGGCGTGTCCCTCGGAGTCGAAGACGTAGAGGGCGAAGTCATCGCCTTCCCGTTTCCTGGCCGTGAGCGCGTTGATCGCCGCTTTTGAGGCTTCGAGCTTGCCGGCCAGCCCCATCGAGCCGGAGCCGTCGAGCAGGATCGTCCACGAGACCGGCGCGTTGCGCGACAGCTCGAACATGTCGGTGGGGACTTTTCGGTTGTCGACGAGGAGGGAGACCTCTTTCGCGCTGAGGTCGGTGATCGGCACGCCCTTCTTTCCGAGGACGGTGAAGGGGACCATCACGTAGCTGACGGAGACCTGTTCGCCGAAATCCTGCGCCGAAACGGCACCGGCCAGGACGACGAACAGAGCGATGAGACTGCGTTTCATGCTGCGAATAACACTTCGAGGGCGCGGTGCATGCCGCAGCCGCGCCCGCTCATCCCTTCTGCAGAGGAATGAAGTCCTCGTCTTCCTGATGACGCCGCTCCCACTTCAGGAAGTCGTAATAGCCGCAGCGAGGCTTGTCGGGATACTCATGGCAGACGCCGGGACGCGCGTTGTACACCGAGCAGCGGCGCGTCTTGAGATCGATGAACATGCAGATGCTGCCGTAGACCTTGTCCTTCTGGTGCCGCAGGACCTGCTCCCCCTCGACCACCTTCGTGAAGCGGCGGCGTGCGGTCTCGGCGTCGATGCCGAAGTGCCGCGCAAGGCGGGCCAGGTCTTTTTTCTCGACGATGATCCGGTCGTAGCTGCAGCAGTAGGCGGGGCACTTCAGGCAGTCGTAGGACAGCTTCTGAGGGGCGGCAGTGAGTTCGGTCATGAGCTTTGCGTCAGTGTAAACGCATGACCAAATATGACAAAGAAGAAGGCGCACAATACGCGCATGCGATTCGCCTTCGCCGTCCTCGCTCTGCTCACTTCGCTCGACGCGTACGCCGCTCCGGTCATCCACGGCATCCGTCCGGGCTACGCGTTTCGATTCGGTCCGTCGCACGTGACGATCACTGGCTCCGGTTTCGCGGAACCGGTGCAGGTATTCGTCGGCGATGTCCCGGCCGTCGTCCGGGAAGTGACGCCGACCAGTCTCCGCATCACGATCGTGCCGTCAGTCGACGGCGCTCCGCGTGCGCACGGCGAGGAGGCCGCGCTCCGCATCGTGATGCCGGGAGTGGGGGCGGCGACGATGGCGCGCGCGGTGACCTTCGTCGATTCGACGGAAGGTGCCGAGAACTACGTGCTGTACCTCGTGCCGTTCACGACCGAGATCATCCCCGGCGCGAACGGTTCGCGCTGGACGGGCGAGCTCACGTTCTACAACGGTGGGGTGTTCGACTCCGAGATCGCCGGCTCGTTCTCCGACCCGGACAGGCTGTCTCCTCCGGGGCCGCTTTACATCGACCTTCACCCGGGTCAGACCATGAAGCCGGATCTCTTCGCCAGCGGCGTCAGCGCGGGAGCGTTCGTGCAGGTGCCGAAGCCGCTCGACGAGACGACGATGATCTCGCTGCGCGTCCGCGACCTGTCCCGCAACGCCGCCAGCTGGGGCACGGACATCCCGATCGTCGCCGAGGAGGACACGGCGCAGCAGGTGACGCTGATCGACATCCCGACCGATCCTCAGTACCGCGCCATGCTGCGCATCTACCACTGGAGCGGTCTCGACACGCTGCCGTCGCGCGTAACGATCTATTCGCCCGACCACCCGGAGCCGGTGGCGACGTTCGACGTCACCTCGACCGCTCCCGGCGGCTTCTGGGAGCCGGTGGAAGGTGACCTGCCGTTCTACCCGTCGTACGCGCAGATCGACCTGCTCACTCCGGCAGTGCGCGCGGCCGGCCCGACCATCCGCGTGGAAGTCGACAACAAGGGCTCGAACGTCTCACCACCGCTGCCGTCGCTCTGGGCGTTCGTCTCTGTGACGAACAACGACACGCAGCAGGTGACGATCATGACCCCGCGGTGAGGGGAAATTCAGGCGGCGGTCGCCTCAGGCAACAGGCGGTACAGGTAGAGATCGTCGATGAAACGACCCGCCAGCGCCTGACGTGAAAAGCGAATTGCTTCGATCTTCCTACCAGTTCGGACAGCTGTCGCTAATGCGCGCACCAGCGGATGATTGGGCGCGACTACGGTAACGAATTGCAGGTCGGTGAAGTGATCCGGAAGCACAGCAAGCGCACGGCTGATCGCCTCGTACGCCTCTCTCGGTCCACTCGTGGTGACTTCCGGCGACACGATCATCAGCTTCCAGTGATTGTTTTCCCGGTCGAACAGCCAGAAGGCTCCAAGAACGGGCCACCCGCTTTCATCGAGCTGCGATGTCAGCAACGCACCGCCGCGGATCATCCCGTCGGTCAACATTTCCTTCACCAGTGTTTCTTCAGCCACGTGAGCACCCCGTTCGTTGGGTCCATAACAGCGCTGAGGAAGTCGCGCGCCACAGGTTCGCCGATGGAATGTTCGTACCGGCTTTCCTCGGACGAGTCTTTCACGATCGTCCAGTTCGACTCAAACGCCCTGTTGACTCTGATCTCCTCCTGATGGAGCTGCTTGATGCCCGAAATGTTCAAAAGCTTCTCGAGATCGTGAACGTAGCTATCGTTGACCAACTTCCGGTCGGGAAAGTCGTGTTCGCGTATCTGTTTGGCGATACACGATTTGAGGGCGCATTCGAGAGCGTATCCCGCGAGGTAGTAGGCACCATCGAAGCGGCTGGCCGCCAGCAGAACGTTTGCATCTTCGACGCGGGTGTCGGCGATCTTCTGAAGATCGGTGCGATTCATCGATAAGTCGTCCCGCGGTGAATTTTAGCAGGCGAAAATCGGGATCGTCCGCCGTGAGACTTTCCGTCGGGTGCAAATCGCTTCCTGCACGCTACCATGTGCATCCAATGGATCACGCCGTCGCCCTGGTTCAGGCGTACCTGCAACTGAACGGATACTTCACTTCCTCCGAATACCCCATCATTGCCGGCACCGCGCGGAACGGGTTCCGGACGATCACGGACATCGACATCCTGGCGTTCCGCTTTCCGACCGGACAGCCGCTGGCCAGGCGTGGGAAGAAGGGGCCGACCGGCCTCGATGTGTCGATGCTCGATCCCGGCCTCGGGATCCCCGACGGCTCCGTCGACATGATCATCGGCGAGGTGAAGGAAGGGCGGGTCGGCATCAACACGGGCATCCGCGACCCGGACGTCCTGAAGACGGTCGTGAACCGCTTCGGCGAGGTCGGCGACCCGGGGCCGATCGTGTCGCAGCTCCTCGAGAACGGCAGCGCGGAGATCCCGCCCGCGTTCTCGGTACGGCTGATCGCGTTCGGCTCCTTTCCCCCCGGCTCCGCGGTCCCTCCCTGCCGCATCATCAGCCTCGGCCACGTGCTGCAGTTCCTGCAGGGCTACGTGCGCAAGCACTGGCACATGTTGCGGCACCTGCAGTTCAAGGATCCGGCATTCGGGTTCCTGATGACGCTCGAGAAGGCGCGCCGAGGCGAAGCGGGTCGCCGTGGCGAGGCAGGGGTCGAGATCGTGCCGCCGGAGCGGGAAGGGAACTCGAACGGGCGGCGCCGCGGCGAGGTCCTCGACGCACCGCAGGTGCATCCGCCACGCGGCGCACAACGACGCAAGCGGTGACTCAGCGCACGCAGTTGCGGCCGGCGCGTTTCGCGTCGTACAGCGCGGCGTCGGCGAGGCGCACGAGCTCCTCGCACGCGTTCTGTTCGCGCTCTGGAACGAGCGTGGCAACGCCGATGCTCACCGTCACGCCGGTTCCGGCGATGCTCGCGCGCACCGATGCGGCGAGCGTCCGCGCGTCCGCTTCGCTCGTATCCGGCAGCAGCACGCCGAACTCCTCGCCGCCGTACCGCGCGACGAGGTCGGCCGCGCGATGGACGGCGTCGCGAAGCGTATGCGCGACGATGCGCAGGAGCTCGTCGCCTGCCTGGTGGCCGTGCTGATCGTTGAAGTCTTTGAAGTGGTCGACGTCGACCATCAGTAACGACAGCGGCGCACGGCTGCGCGTCGCGCGGCGGCATTCGCGAGCGAGCGTGTCGTCGAAGTGGCGCCGGTTCGAGACGCCGGTCAGGCCGTCCTGCGTGGAGATGCGGTGCAGCGTCTCGATCGCGTTCGCGAGATGCGTGTTCGCTGCTTCGAGCGCGCGCGTCTTGGCCTCGAGCTGTGCCTGCACCACCAGCAGTTCCGCGTGGCGCTGTGCGTTCGCGATCGCTCCCGCCACCTGGTCCGCGACCGTCGTCAGCAACGTCAGCTGATCGTGAAACGCGGCCGGGCGCGTGCTCTCGACGTTCAACACCGCGACGAGCTCTCCGCGATGCTTGACCGGGACGCACAGCTCCGCGCGCGCGTTGGGCAGCGTCTCGACGTAATTCTCGAAGTCGTTCACGTCGTCGAGCAGCACCGGCTCCCCTGTCGCGGCGACCTGTCCGACCACTCCGCTGCCGAGGGGACGGCTGTAGCCGATGTGAACGGAGCTCTCGTGCTGCGTGGTGAGCGCTTCGCACTGAAAGGCCTTGCGTTCCGGATCGATCGTCACCAGCGCGACGAACTCGCAGCCGAGCTTTTCCCCGAGGGTGTCGGTGATCCGCTGCAGCATCGGGCGCAGCTCGAGATCGAGAGTTGCTATGCGCGCGACTGCGTTCAGAAGCTCCAACTGTGCCGCGCGCGGATCGTCGCCGGACAGCCGCATGATGCAGAGTCTACGCCGGCGAGCCTGCCGCGGATGGGCCCTGGTGCGTGAAGAGGTCCTCGAACGAGCCTGCGATCGAGAGAAACGCCTCCCGCTCCGGCTCGTGAAACAGCCGTGCTTCGCGGAAGCTCCAACCGGCGACCCCGACCGCTCCACCATCGTGCATCACCGGCACGGCGGCCAGGGCGCGGCTCTCGAATTTCTCCGAGTCGGCGACCAGTTGCGGATAGTCGCTCGCCGCCGCGGCGAGCGAGGCCAGCCACACAGGCCGCGCCTGCCGCGCCGCGACGCTGATCGGCAGCGCGGCTTCGACCGCGATCGCGCCGTACGCTTCGACGGTGCCGGGGGTGTAGCCGAACCAAAGCACCGGCACGAGGGTGTTCTCCATCTTGCGCAGGACGACACCCGCCTTCGCACCCGCGGCAACCGAGCGGCGGGTGAACTCCTCCGTGAGAGAGCCGGTCCGGTGCGCGCTCTTCGACGCGGTCGCCTGTGCGGCCTTGACGATCTCCGAGAGCTCGAACGGTTTGCGGATCGTCCGCACGGCCGGCCAGCGCTCGCGGATCCGCTCGAGCTGCACGGGCGCGGCCGAGGAGAGGACGATGCAGCGCTCGAGCATCGACGGACGATGCTCGTCAATCCACGCCAGCACATCCTCTCCGCTCGTCGCCGCCAGCATCAGGTCGACGAAAACGAGGTCATACGCGACCTGCTCGAGCAGCAGCAACGCATCGGAGCCGGTCGGCACGACGTCCACCGCCAGCCCGAAACGGCTGAGCAGTACGTCGAGGAGCTTGCGCGTCCCCCGATCGTTCTCGATGACCAGTGCCAGCGGTTTCATCCGAGGTCAGCATAGACCAAGCCGGTTTGCCCAGCGCGCTAATTATTGTGCGCTGATTTTCACCTCCACCCTTTGGCCGAGCTTGAGCGGCGTTTCCTCGGCGAAGGCGACTTTGACCAGCAGGACTCGGGTGTCGATCGGCTTGGAGGGATCCTGCGGTTTCAGGCGGCGGTTCACGACGGCGTCCGGGATCTCTTCGATCGTGCCGCGCCAGGTGCGGCCGAAGCCTTCCGCGCTCACGTCGACCGTGGCGCCGAGGTGGATGCGGGCGGTGTCGTATTCGTCGATCTCGGCTTCGACGCGGACTTTGTGGAGGTTGGCCACGGTGACGATCGGATTGCCGCTTTCGAGCGACTCGCCGGCGTGGGCGTGGCGGGTGATGACCACGCCGTCGATCGGAGCCGTGATGACGGTCTTCTCGACCAGGGCTTCGAGGCGGCGTACTTCCGCCTTCGCGGAGGAGAGGCGCGCGCGTGCGGAGTCGAGGTCGCGCTCCGCTTTGTCCCACGCCTGCTTCGTGCCTACGTCTTCGTGGAAGAGATGCTTCGCCCGGTCGACGTCGGCGGCGAAGAGGCGGATGTCCGCGTCCGCTTCGCCGACGCGCGCGCGTGCGACCGAGAGGGCGGCGCGGGTGTCGTCCGCCTTGATGATGGCGATCACGTCGCCCGCTCTCACGGCCTGCTTTTCTTCGACCGCGAGACGCTCGATGGTGCCGGCGACGTCGGTGCCGATCGTCACTTCCGAGCCTGGATACGTGACGATGCGTCCCTCGGCCACCACGCGCGGGGCGGGGGCGTTGGCGGCGACTTTCGGGGTGGTGTCCGGCTTCGGGCGGTTCGCGCGCACTTGCACGACGGTGGCGATGAGAATGAGCAGTCCGAGGATGGGGTAAAGGATGCGGTTCATACGAGCTCTCCGTCCTGAATCTTCACGACGCGGTCTGCGATCGTGCGTACTTTGGGATCGTGGGTGACGATGACGAGCGCGCGGTTCTCCTGCTTGGCGAGCGCGCGGAACATTTCGAGGACCTGGGTGCCGACCGTGGAGTCGAGGTTCGCGGTCGGTTCATCCGCGAGCAGGATCGGGGCGTTGCCGGCCAGCGCACGCGCAATGGCGACGCGCTGTTTCTGGCCGCCGCTCAATTCGCGCGGCAGGAAGTGCTGCCGGTCGCCAAGGCCGACGGCGATGATGACGCGCTCCGCTTCGCTGCGCGCTTCGCGCCCTTTCATCCCCTTCACGTTGAGCGCGTACTCGACGTTCTCGATGGCGGTCAGGGAGGGGAAGAGGTTGAACTGCTGGAAGACGAAGCCGAGCGACGTCCGCCGCACGGCAGCGAGCGACTTCTCGTTCACTCTCGTCCCCTCGATCACCACCTCGCCGTCAGAAGGCGTGAGGATGCAGCCGAGGATCGAGAGGAACGTGGTCTTGCCGGAGCCGGATGGCCCTTCGAGCGAGACGATCTCGCCACGCTCGACGGAGAAGTCGATCCCCTTGAGGACCGTGACCACTTCCCGGCCTTCCTGGAAGTGTTTGGAGACACGCTGGGCGGTGAGGACTGTCATTGGATACTCCTTGGGTGAAGCGGTGTCAGGTGTCGGATGTCGGATGTCGGGTGTCTGGGGTGTGATGCCCGGGCGAAAAGCCCCAGACACCTGATACCCGATACCCGACAACATCAGGTTCTGAAGACCAGCGCCGGATCGATACTCGCTACCTTCCTGAACGAGATCAGCGCGGCGCCTAAACATAGAGCGACCGCCCCGATCAGGACGAAGACATACAGCTGTGTGGGGATGATCAGCTTCAGGTCGATCTTTGCCATGACCGGTTTGAGCGCGAACGCCTGCAGTGCGCCGAGCGCGAAACCGGCGATGGCGGCGATCGTGGCCTGCTTGCCGAGGATCAGGTAGATGTCGCCGTTGCCTCCGCCGATGGCCTTGACCGTGCCGAACTCGCGGATGTGCTCCATGGTCGACGTGTAGAGCGTCTGCGCGACGACCACGATGCCGACCAGGCAGCCGAGAAAGACCGTGATGTACATGTTCAGCCCGAGGCCGGTCGACTCGATCCAGTAGCTGCGCGAGCGCCGGGCCCACTCCTCTTTCGTGAAGATGTCGTTGTAGGGGAGCCGCGCCTGCAGCTCCGTGCGCACCGCCTCGACGTCGGCGCCGGGGGCGAGCTTCACGAGCACGTACGTGGTGTTGCCTCGCAGGTCGCTTTCGTTGAGGCTCTGCGCGAGGCGGTAATCCATGAACGTGAGCGGCGTGGTGGTGAACGATTTCGCGTCGACGGTGCGGCCGATGATCTTCAGCCGCCGGCCGAGCACCTCGCGGTATTCGTCGATCTCGAAACTGCCCCAGCGCTTCTTCGCCGAGTCGTCGAGCACCATGTAGGGACCGCGGCGGAGATCGGCGACGTTTCCCTGGACCACGTTCTGCGGGAAGTTCCACGCTTCGAAGTTCTCGAGTGCGTACACCTCCGTTCCCTCGACCGCGCCGGTGGGGAGGTTCACGTTCATGAACCAGACGATCAGGTTGTCCGCCTTGGCGACGCCCGGCGTCGAGCGCACGCGCTTGATGTACGTCTCGGGGAACGTGTGCGCGAAGTCGACGTTCGGCGTGTTGTGCGACGTGACCCAGAGGTCCGCGTCGATCTGGTCGATGGTCAGGGAGGCATTCGACATGAGGCCGAGGAAGAGCCCCACCTGGACGAAGACCAGCGTGACGGCGAACGCGACACCCGACACCGTGATGAAAAAACGGAGCTTGTCGTGGAGGAGGGACTTGGTTGCGAGATCGACGGCCATGGTTACTCCTGAGGGCCGAGGGCTGAGGGCCGAGGGCCGAGGGAAGATGACGGGGACGAGGCGCCGGCGATGGAGCCGTTCCCCTCGGTCCTCAACAGCCCGAGCAGGATCATATCGATCACGACCTGCGTGCGTGCCTCGACCGGGCGCCACTCCACCCACTCGTCCTTGCATTTGGCGATCTCGAGCGAGACGACGCCGTGGATCGCGGACCAGATCACCTGCGCCGTCAGGACGGCATCGGTGAGGTCGTCGCGGAAGCGGCCGGTGGCGGTCAACTCGGCGACGATCCCCTTGAGGAACGCGTACGCGTCTTCATCGGGGTTCCCTTTGGCGATCGTCGATGCCTCGGTCGTCTTCGGGGTCATGAACATGAGCCGGTAGTGGCTCGGGTTCGTCAGGCCGAAGTGTACGTAGGCGCCGCCGGCGGCGCGGAGGCGCTCGACCGGGTCGGGGATCGTGGCTATTGCGGCGAAGCCGTGAGCGAAGGCGCGGAAGTCGGTGTCGCAGAGCTCGGCGAGCAACGCTTCCTTGTCTTTGAAGTGAAAATAGATGGCGGTGGGGGAGTACTCGATCCGGTCGGCGATGCGACGCATCGTGACGGACTCGACTCCCTCGTCCGCGAAGAGCTCGCGAGCGGCGTCGAGGATCCGGGTGCGGATCTCTTCGCGTTCACGTTCTCTGCGTTCCTTAGGTCCCAAACGATCCTCCGATACTTAACAGTGTTAAGTTAAGTACCGTAGATCATCAAGTCAAGGGTTGTTCCTGGAAAGTCGCGTGAGAATCGCGTCAAATCAGTCCACGAGCTTCTTCATCAGCTCGTTGATCTGATCGTAGACGCGCTGGACCGAGTCTTCCACGACGACGGTGGTCGGGTCCGGCAGCCGCTCCTCGACGCGGATCATGTCGAGTATCTCGTCGGTAGCAAAGAGGATATCGGCGAGCTTGTCGAGCACGCGCTCGGACATGGGCAGGTGGACTGCGGTCATTGCGTCGATCTCGATGGGTGCTTTGTAATTCACTCTGCTAAGGAGTGATTTATGTACCGAAATCCCTACCCTCAGTTTTGAGGATATTCGCTGTGACGTTTTGGTTACGGCGGGAGTGGCGGCTTTTTCGCCGGGGAAGGAGGGGAAACTGACCGGCAGATGGGTCCGGTCGCGGGTTCGGGCGAAAGCCCCCTGAACCCGCAACGCGCGAAACCCGCAACTTACGGAAGATCGGGAATGACGCCTTCCCGGATCACCGGGCCGAAATCTTCGGTATCCGGCTTCTCTTCGGTTTTCCGCTGAGCGCGCTTTTCGGCCTTTTCAGCCTTGCGCTCGCGCTTCTGCTGTTCCCGCTGACGTTTGACGAATGAGGCTTGTGGTCTCGGCAATCGCGCCTCCTGAGGAGAAATGAGAAAAGAATCGAGGGCAGGATTGCTCCTGCCCTCGGGGTGAACTGCAGTCGATGGGTGGAAGCTTACACTGCCGTGACGTTCGCCGCCTGCAGGCCTTTCGGGCCCTGCACGACGTCGAGCTCGACAGCGGCGCCTTCGGCGAGGGAGCGGAAGCCGCCACCCTGGATGGCCGAGAAGTGGACGAACACGTCGTCGCCGTTCTCGGTCGTGATGAAGCCGAAGCCCTTAGCGTCGTTGAACCACTTGACGTTGCCAGATGTTCTCATCAGTTGAATCTCCTTTCTGTGCTGCCTTGTTCGGAGATTCGTCGTCTCGAGCTGGCAAATCACTGATGTCTCACCCAACGGCATGAGGGTACCCAGAATTCCGTTATCGTACGCAACATGCTTCGTACGTTGCTGACCCTCCTTCTCGCCTTTCCACTTTTGGCCCAACCGGCCCCCGTGAAGCAGTCCTTCGGCGACTTCCGGCCCGATGCGATCCGGGCGCACACGAAGTTCCTTTCCAGCGACCTCCTCGAGGGACGCGGGCCGGGGACGCGCGGCGACGCGCTCGCCACGAGCTACATCGCCACCCAGTTCGAGGCCCTGGGCCTCGAGCCGGCCGGCGATGACGGCACGTACTTTCAGAAGGTGTCGCTGCTCGGGATCACGACCAATCCCGACAAGTCCTCCGTCAGCGTCGTGAAACCGGGCTCGCCTGAGCGGACTCTCGTCTACCGCGACGAGTTCGTCGGCGGCAGCCAGTCGCAGAAGGAAGCGGTGGCGCTCGACTCCGAGCTGGTCTTCGTCGGCCACGGGGTGGTCGCGCCTGAATACAAGTGGGACGACTACAAGGGGCTCGACGCCCGCGGCAAGACGCTGGTGATGCTGGTCGACGATCCGCCGGCGACGGCGCAGGAGCCGGAGCTGTTCAAGGGACGCGCGCGCACGTACTACGGCCGCTGGACGTATAAATTCGAGACCGGCACCGCGCACGGCGCCGACGCGGTGATCCTGATCCACACCGACGCCTCGGCCGGCTATGGCTGGCAGGTGGTGCGAAACTCCTGGACGGGCGAACAGGCGTACGTGAAGAACGCGCCCGGCCAGCACGCCCTCGCCTTCGCCGGGTGGGTGACGCAGAACGTTGCCGCGGAGCTGTTCGAGTCCGCCGGCCTCGATCTCGAGAAACTGACGCAGGCGGCGCACGCGCGAGACTTCAGACCGGTGCCGCTCGGCGTGCGCCTGCGCGGCTCGGTCACGAGCAACATTCGCCCCTTCGACACAGCGAACGTGGTGGCTCGCCTCGCGGGCAGCGACGAGAAGCTGAAGAACGAAGCGGTGCTCTACACCGCGCATCACGACCACATCGGTATCGGCACCGCGGACGACGACGATCCGACCGACACGATCTACAACGGTGCGATCGACAATGCCAGCGGTACCGCGACCATCCTCGAGCTCGCGCGCGTCTGGAGCGAGATGACCCCGCGCCCGAAGCGGAGCATCCTGTTCGCACTGGTCGCTGCCGAGGAACAGGGTCTCCTCGGATCCGAATACTTCGGCGAGCATCCGGCCATCCCGGCCGGCAGGATCGCCATGGGCCTCAATCTCGACGCCCTGAATCTCTTCGGCGAGACGACGAGCATGACCATGATCGGCGTGGAGCGGACGACGTTCTATCCGACCGTGCAGAACGTGGCCAAAGCGATGAACGTGACCATGGTCCCGGATCAGGCGCCGGAGCAGGGCTCGTACTACCGCTCCGACCACTTCAGCCTCGCCAAGGCGGGTGTCCCCGCGTTCTCGATCAAGCAGGGGGCGGAGGTCACCGGCAAGCCGCAGGGCTACGGCCAGGCGAAGGTGAAGGAGTACCGCGACAAGCACTACCACCAGGCCAGCGACGAGTTCGACCCGACGTGGGATTTCGGCTCGGCGGTGCAGGTGGCGCGCTTCGCCTTGTGGCTCGGATACGAGGCCGCGCAAGCCACGGAGATGCCGATGTGGCTGCAGGGCGAAGAGTTTTACGAGAAGACCGCGGGGGTGAGGAAGTAGCGCGCGCCAATCGCGCGTAGGCGGACGTTTTTCGGTTCGGCCACAGAGAGACGACGAGAGGCCTCCGGCGAGCCGGGGTGACCGGCAGCATTTGTTTGCGCACGGACGGCGCTTCGTGCGAGAGGCGTGCGTTCAGCCTTGGGCGACCAGTGCTGCCGGTCACACCGGCCCGCCGGAGGCCTCCCGTCGGTTCCCTGTGGCGAACGGAAAGCGCCGGCCTAGACGCGGCCGACGCGCGGGGATTCGGCGGCGTGCATGGCCATCATGGCGGCGCCTTCCACCGGGGTGTGCTTCGGTGGGAGGAGCGATGCGCCGGGCGCATCGCGCAGCAGGCGCAGCCGCATCGGGCTGAGGAGCAGGTCGCCCGCATGGAACGCGCCGCCGACGTAGGCGACCGGGAACTCGGTATCGGTCATGTGCAGCTTGCGGGCGATCGCGAGGATGCACTCCGCGAGCTCGGAGCCGCCGCGCGCGAGGATCTCGCTCGCCACCACGTCGCCCGATTCGGCCGCGTTGATCACCAGCTTCCCGTAGCGCGCGATGTCGTCGACGTGCGTCGTCGCGGCGTAGACGAATCGCGGCAGGTCATCGGGGCTGCACATGTCGTATTCGTTGCAGAGGAGCTCGGTCATCTTCGTCGCGAAGCCGCGGCCGTCGTGGGCGCGGACGATCGCGGAAAGCCCTTCGCGCGCGATCCAGAACCCGCTCCCCTCGTCGCCGAGCGTGGGGCCCCAGCCGCCGGCGCGCGCTTCGTCGCCTGCCGCGTTGCGGCCGAAGGAGACCGAGCCGGTGCCGGAGATGATCACGATGCCGCCGCCGAAGCCCACCGCGCCGGTGAGCGCGATCCGGGCGTCGGTGTCGACGATGAAGTTGCCGCGGGGGAAGAAGATGCGCAGCGCGTCGATGACGTCCTGGCGGTGGACGGGATGATCGGAGCCGGCGATGCCGCAGTAGGCGTACTCGACGTCCCTGATCGCGATGCCGGCCTGGACCAGGGCGATGTTCACCGCCCGCTCGATGTTGCGCGTGGCCGTTTCGATCCCGACGCGCAGGTGATTCGAGGCGCCGGCCAGCCCACGGCCGAGGGCGTTGCCTTTTTCGTCCACGACGAGCGCAGCAGTTTTCGACGCGCCGCCGTCGACGCCGATGAAGTAGGTCATGCGGAGTCAGCGTATTGCAATGGTGTTACCCGGCAGCGTACCGAACCGGTCTGCTCTTTGCACAATAACTACCCTGCAGTACGGACTCATAAGGAGAAAACATGAATCGCAACAGATACTTCAGCGTGGCCCTGGTTGCCCTCTGCGCAATCGCGCTGCTCTCGGCGACAGCCTGTAAATCGAGCGGTATGGCCGTGACCTCGCGCGGCCAGTTCCTGAAGCTGAACATCGCTCACCCGGAGGACCTCCCGGAACAGGGAGTCGACAATCTCGACATCACGGTCAGCAACATGGGTGTGAACAACATCCAGGACATCCTGCTCGAAGTCGAGTTGCCGCCGCAGCTGGTCGTCCTCGACCAGACCAACGACCGCGGCGTGCAGGTGATGAACACGGCCGGCTCGAACACGTACCGCTTCACGTTCGGCAACATCCAGCCGACGGAGCGCTCGACGGTTCGCTTCCGCGTCCGCACCGCCTTCGGCACGATGAGCGAGACCAGCAGCGTGCGCGCCACCGCGTGGCAGAGCTCTCTGCCGGGCGACAAGCTCGTCGAGACCGCCGTGATCAAGATGCGCCAGTAGTTCCGCAGGTGCGCCGGGCGTGAGCGCCCGGCGTGCCGAATAACTTGGCACCTCCCTCGCAACTATCAGAGGATATAGGAGGTTAAATGCGAATTCAGGAAACGAATGAAATCCTCAAGGAGTCCCGTCTCGCGCGCAACGCGGCTGCTCATCAACAGGACGAGGGCGGCATGATGACGAAGGCGTGGCGGATGCTCTCCAGCCTCCCGCACAAGCTCACCTCGATGTTCCACAAGTAACATCGCCCCCGAAGCGGCGGGCTCAGCCCGTCGCTTCGTGCTCTTCGTCCTCGATCATCACCGGGGGCGTTTTCGTCACCACCATCACCCACCTCACGCGGAAGCGCTCCGCTTCCAGCACGCTGATCGCCAGGTCGCCCAGCTCCACCTTGTCCCCGGGCGATACCTCGCGCCCGAGGCGCGCCGCGACATAGCCGCCGACCGTCTCTTCCTCAGGCTCGCCGACGTCGATCTTCAAGCGGTCGGCAAGATCCTCGATCAGATAGTCGCCGCGCACGCGATAGCGTCCGTTGCCGAGCGGCTCGATCTCCGGCCGCTCGCGATCGAATTCGTCCTGAATCTGCCCGAACAGCTCCTCGGTGATGTTCTCGAGCGACACGATGCCCGAGGCGCCGCCGTACTCGTCGAGCACCACCGCCATGTGCGTCTTGTGCTCGATGAACTGGTTCAGGAGCGAATCGACGGTGCTGTTCTCCGGCACGAACAGGATGTCGCGCTTGAGATCGTTGAGGTGGCGCCCCGGCCCTCGCAGTTGCGCGAGCAGCAGGTCCTTCACGTGAATGAGGCCGATGGTCTGGTCGAGCGAGCCTTCGCAGAGCGGGTAACGGGTGTGGCGCGTGGTGCGGATGGTCTCGAGGTTCTCCTCGATGGAGCGCGTCGTGGAGAGGACGACCACGTCGGTGCGCGGCACCATGATCTGCCGCGCGGTACGTTTCGAGAACTGGAAGACCCCTTCGATGATCTCGCGGTTCTCCTCCGAGAGGATGCCGGCCTTCTCCGATCCCGCCAGGATCAGCCGCAGCTCTTCCGGTGAATGCGCCGCGTCGGCGTGCTCGCCGGCCGGTTCGATGCCCACGAGGCGGAGGAGGGCGCGCGAGACGCCGTTCAGCACCCAGATGGCCGGATAGGTGACAATGTAGAACGCATGCAGCAGGTGCGCGACCCAGAGCGACGTCCCGACCGGCTTCTGGATGGCGATCGACTTCGGCGCGAGCTCGCCGAGGACGATGTGCAGGATGGAGATGATGACGAAGGCGGTGGTCGCGGAGGCCGTGTGCGCGTACTTTTCCAGGCCGAACCTGGCGAAAAGCGGCTGGATCAGGTGATGAAACGCCGGCTCGCCGATCCACCCGAGGGCGAGGGAGGCCAGCGTGATGCCGAGCTGCGTGGCGGAGAGATACGCGTCGAGATGGCGGGTGAGCTTCCGCGCCATCTTCGCGCGCACGCTCCCCTGCTCGGCGAGCTCGGTGAGCTGCGTCGAGCGCACCTTGACGATCGCGAACTCGGCCGCGACGAAGAATCCGTTCGCGAGCACGAAGAGAAAAGCGAGAGCTAGATACCAACTTTCCATCGGTAAGGGCGAGGGGGATTATGTCATTGCGACGCCAACACTTCGTCCAGCGTCCGCCAGAACCGCGGGTACGACTTCGTCACCACCTGCTCTTTCGCGATGGTCACGTTGCCCCTCGCGAGGCCGGCGATGGCGAAGGCCATGGCGATGCGGTGGTCGTTGTGCGTTTCGACGGTGGCGGGGGTGTCGCTCCAGCCCGGCTGGATGAGCAGGGAGTCGGGGCGCTCGTCCACGGTCGCACCCAGCGCCCGGAGCTCGGAGGTGACGGTGGCGAGGCGGTCGGATTCCTTCACGCGCAGGTTGGCCACGTTCACGATCTCCACCGGCGAGGAGGCGAGCGGCGCGATGGCGGCGAGGGTCGGGACGATGTCCGGAGTCTCGTTGCAGTCGAACGTGCCGCCGCGCAGCGTTTCCGGTCCGGTGACGACGATCTCCTCGCCGACTTCCACGGTGCAGCCCATCGCTTTCAGGATGTCGAGAAAGCCGGCGTCCCCCTGCGCGGTCGGGATGGCCAGGCCGCGCACGCGCATCGTGCCGCGCGTCGCGGCGGCGGCGGCGAACCAGTACGAGGCCGAGGAGTAGTCGCCCTCGACGCGGTACTCGGCGCGCTCGAGGCGTCCGGAGCGGACGTTGATCACGTTGCCGTCGCGGGTGACGTTCGCGCCGAACGTGGCCAGGATGTCGGAGGTGATGTCGATGTACGGCCCGGAGGCCATGGTGGAGATGCGCAGCGTGATGCCGTCGCGGAGCGTGGCGCCGCCGAGCATCAGCGCGGAGACGAACTGGCTGGAGGTCTCGGCCGAGATCGTGACGTCGAAGCCGCCGCGCATCTTCTTGCCGCGGATGCGCAGGGGCGGGTAGCCCTCTTTCTCGACATACTCCACCTCGGCGTCGATCTGCTGCAGCACTGCCACGAGGTCGCCGATCGGCCGCTCGTGCATCCGCTCTTCGCCGCGCAGCAGGAAGCGTCCGGGGGTGAACGCGAGCCAGCCGGTGAAGAAGCGCATGGCCGTCCCGGCGTTGCCGACGAAGATCGGCGTCTCGTTCGCCGACATCGACTTGCGCGGGCCGATGTACAGCTCGCGCTGAATGGAGCCGGCCACGTCGAAGCCGAGCGTGCGCAGCGCTTCGAGCGCGTAGCGCGTGTCGTCCGCATCGAGGCAGTTCGTGACGGTGGTCGTCCCTTCCGCCATCGCGGCGAGCAGCAGCGCCCGCACGGAGTAGGACTTCGAAGGGGGAGCGGTGACGGTCGCGTTCAGCGGTCCCGATCGCGGGATGGCTTTCATAGCTCGAGCACCAGGCCGTCGTAGGCGAGCTTCACCCCTTCCGGCAGCGTCTCCTGGACCTCGAAGTGCTCGACCTCGTGCGCGAGGTGAATGAGCCACGTCTCTTGCGCAGCGATCTCCCTGGCGCAGGCGATCGCTTCGCTGACGATGAAGTGCGTGGAGTGGCGCGGCCCGGGACGGAGCCCGTCGAGCGCGAGCACCTCCACCCCCTCGAGCAGTTTCATCGACGCGGGAGGGACACCGTTCGTGTCGGTGATGTAGGCGAAGTTGCCGATGCGATACCCGAGGATGGTCCAGTCGCCGTGATCGACCGGGATCGGGATGATCTCGACCCCTTCGTGCGTGAACGCTTCTTCGATCTCGTGCAGCTCGAGCTGCGGCTTGCCGCCGCCGAGCTGCGAGCTGGTGTCCCAGATGTAGCTGAAGGCGCGCCGGATCGCTTTCGCGGTCATCGGGTTGGCGAACGCGTGGATCGACTCACGCTGCCGGAAGTTGAACGGCCGGATGTCGTCGAGTCCCATCAGGTGGTCGGAGTGCGAGTGCGTGAACAGCACGAAGTCGAGCCTCGGGATCGGATGGCGGAGGAGCTGCAGGCGGAGGTCGGGAGTCGTGTCGATCAGGAAGTGCTTCCCGTTCGCCTCGATGGCCACCGACTGCCGCAGGCGCTCGTTGTACGGATGCGTCGAAGTGCAGACGCGGCAATGACAGCCGACGACGGGAACGCCCGTGGAAGTGCCGGTGCCGAGAAACGTGACGCGCATGAGGGCGGGATTCTACGCCGGGAGAGAGCAGGACAGTCGTTCGGGCAGGGCCGTAGAATCCGCGTGTTCATGATGAAACGCCTCGTCACCCTTGCGGCCGCGGGGGCCCTGCTGCTCGCAACGCTGGCCCTCTACGTTCACGACCTGCGGAAGAACCCGCCGGGGTTGTATCTCGACGAGGCCTCAATCGCCCTGAATGCGTTGTCGATCGCGCGTTACGGCGTGGACGAGCACGGCACGCCGATGCCGTTCTACTTTCCTGCATTCGGCGAGTACAAGAACCCGGTCTACGTCTATCTGCTGGCCGGTGTCTTCGAGGTGACGCGGCCGTCCGTGCTCACGGCGCGGCGGTTCAGCGCGTTCCTCTGCTGGCTCGCGGCGGTGACGATCGGCGTCCTCGCCTGGCGCATCACGCGGAAGAAGTGGGTGGTCTGCGCGATGTTTCTGCTCGCGGCGCTCACCCCGGCCGTCTTCGAGACCGGCAGGCTCATCTTCGAGGTCGCGCTCTATCCGCTGGTGATCGCGCTGTTCCTGCTCGTGGTGCACGCCGCCTCGCAGCGGGCGCGCTGGAACGCCGGCCTCGTCGCGGCGCTGGTGATTGCGCTCGCGTTGGTGGAGTACACCTACTCCGCGGGACGGATGCTCGCGCCTCTCTTCGCGGCGGCCGTGGCGGTGATCTTCTTCACGCGCGAGCGGCTGCTCGCGATCGGGGCCATGCTGGTGCTGTTCGTCTGCACGTCGATCGTGCCGGTGCTCATCTACAACAAGAAGACCGACGGCGGCCTCCTCGTGCGCGCCAGCCATTTCAACGTGCTCGGGGCTCTCCGGACGCAGCCGGCGGACGCGTTTGCGGCGCTGGAGCGGAACTTCGTGAATTCGCTGCTGCCGGTCGGGATGGTGATCCGCGGCGATCAGAACTCGCGGCATCACGTCCCGACGAGCGGAGGAAGCCTGCTTGCCGGAACGATGCTGCTTGCGATCGCCGGGGCTGTCCTGACGATCCGGACACGCCCGCTCGACCGGTGGTGGACGTTCGTGCTGGCCGGCACGCTCCTTTCCGTGCTCCCCTGCGCGATCGCGACCGACGTCTATCACTCGCTGCGGCTCTCCTCGTACATCGTGTTCATGCTCGTGCTGAGCATCCGCGCCCTGGCCGTTCCGACTCCCGGCCTCCGGCCGCTGATCGCCACCGCGCTCGTCCTCGGCGCGCTGCAGCCGCTCTGGTTCTTCCGCGCGTTTCACCGATACGGCCCGGAACGCTGGGACCAGTTCAATACGGGCCTGGAGTGGGTGACGCGCGCGGCACTTCCCCGCCCGGAGCGGCCGATCTATGTCCTCGGGCACAGCTACGCGGGGGCTTTCTTCTACGGGGAGCTGAACCACGTCCCGCGGGATCAGTTCACGGTCGTCAGCGGGCCGGAGAACCTTCCGCCACGCTCGATCTACATCACCGACGGCGACTGCCCCGGCTGCGAAGAGCTGGCCCGCCACCACATCTACTCCCTCCAACGCACGCCCTGATTCGTGGGCTAGCCCGCATTTCTCACCATGTTGAAATGATTCGCGTCGGAGCTGTGGAAAACGCGATTTGCGAAGCGGGTGACTGATGTCGAGGGCTGTCGCTGGCAAGCATGCACATGTTTGTGTGCAG